>JAESFL010000589.1_pt1 | contig 22982 bp, 20 predicted proteins | sample 9269401 | NCBI WGS metagenome assembly JAESFL01 (sample SAMN14506025, study PRJNA617098) | algae metagenome | isolation source: Gloeocapsa sp. UFS-A4-WI-NPMV-4B04 and co-occurring heterotrophs from desert... | place: USA: Utah | collected 2006-10-01 | reverse complement strand
GGTTCATGAAGTACGAGTGGATTGAATTGAGCGCTTACTCTAGCTGGCAAAGCTTAGTTGATTATGTGGAAAAAGTGCTGAGAGAATTTGGAGATAACTATGTAATTGATTTTGCATAACCACTTACAAGTTCGTAATTTAGACGATCGCCTTTCATAACCAAAATTACCTTACCGCTTACCTTTTTCAATCCAACGAAATTGATAAGGTTCCTCTTTTGCTCCCCATATTTGATTACCAGCAGCATCAAAGCCGCGATCCAATGTATCCATGCCTGCTTGATGTAATACAATTCGATTCGTTATTCTCACTGCACCTTTATACTTACTGGGACAACCAGCAGCAGATGTTTCACCTATGTAGTTCTCACCTCTAGGTTGCAAAAATACACTACAGCTAGTTTCACCAATATCCTTACGCTGCACGATTCGCTCTGCTTCTGGTTTACCGCATAATCCAATCCAAGCTGCTGGGGTTGGGGGTTTAAAGGCAGCTGATTCAACTTTCAGGTTGTCTGTAGTAGGTGCAATCCGCAGAAAGCGCTGTCTATAAGGACTGGAAAGCCGTTCAGAAAGAGCTTGTTCCTGGTAAAGAAAAACAGATCCGGGACGATTTAACGCTCCAGCATCCTGTACTGTGACTTTACAAGTGGTCATCCGGACGTTGGGTGCATTGGAATTAGCCTTTGCTTGTGCGGAAGTGTCCATCGCACCAACTAGATGTGACACTACTTCTTGTACTTGTTGGTTAATTGGTATTGATGTCTGCATACTAGCAGGACGTGCATCAGCCACAGTTGCAGAAGTAATTGCCCAAGTTAATGCTAAAAAGGTAGGGATAGTTTTATTCATGTCAATTTTTAAAAAATTAAATTTTGTTTTATCTGAATCACAAATGAAACTAATTACGCTCACAAAACTATTGACTAATCAATTATCAATTATTAGAAACCATTGTTCCTTGATTTTGACTGTAAAGATACTAGATGAACTTCCTGAACTTACGAATAATAAAAAAATAGCTAAGACTTTATACGATATATTAATAAAAATAGAGGATAAGGCGCGATCGCCACTCATCTCTTGCTAATAAATAAAATTAATCAACTTTACTTAACGTGCTTGTTGTCGTTCTAAATATCTACTTAATGCATAAGCCATATCTCCCCTCGTCATCGGCTGTAGAGGATTAATCTTATTTTGGGCATCAGTATTGACAAATCCTTCATTTAGTGCAGTGGCTAAAGACTTTCTAGCCCAAGACGGAATAGAGGCTACATCAGGGTAATTAGCTAAAATTGCTTCGATAGTATTATCGGGAAACTGAAATACGCCATAAGCTTGAGCAAAAATAGCAAAGGCTTCTGCCCTTGTCACTTTTTGATTAGGAAAAAACATATTGTCCCGATAGCCCTTCATAATGCCAGTTTTTAGAACTGTTTGAATATCATTAAAAGCTGGATTATTGTTTGGTACATCTTTAACTTCAATTAAATTTTCTTGATTAGCAGCTGCTCTTTTGTCTAGCCTAAAAGCTTTAACTAAAATTGATGCTAATTCTGCACGATTGATAAAACTTTCTGGGTGAAACTGTCCATCTGGAAGATTAGACATTAATCCGGCAGTAACCACTTGTTCTATTGGATCGGATGCTGGTTGTATTTGTGGTGCTTGCGCTTGAGCAATTCTTGGCAAGCCCTGAAGCAATAAAACTATACAAAAGGCACTGACATGACGCATAATTAAAACTACTTCTAATTTGTTATTGTGACTGTAGAAAAACTGCACTTGCAGCCTCATTGCTCAGTTTAATCAATCTAAGCAGTGAACACTTTTGCAGTTCGTCTGAATGAAATGACGAATTTGGATTTGGCAAAGTTGCGTTCTTGGCGATCGCGCATCTCATATCTTGCACCTGTCGACTCAGCCGCCTGGGATTCAAATCCCAGGCTGATAACGAAAGTCATCTAAAGATGACTATCCAAGATTTCAGACGATTTCAATAGACTTAAACTAAAAGCCTGCGAACTTAAGTTCTGGGCGAGATTTGCGGTTGACTGAGAATAGTACCAGATGTCAGCCAAGACAGATTAAACTTCAAAAGGCAAAAGGTAAGAGATGATAAGTTTACAAAGTAAGTGACAACGTGAGTAGTGGAGAGTGAGTAGTGATGTACAAAAAAACTTCAGTTGTGGGTTTAAAGCCCACTAAGAAAAAGAATTGTACCTCCATACGAAGTACGAGGTACAAAGCGTCCTTGCTCCAATCCCACGCTTTTAAACGTGGGTTTACGTTGTCACGTTGTCACTACTCACTTTGAATATTCAATTCTATTTCTTGAATCTTCTCCTAATGCCTTTTGATATCCAATTACTTCCCAGCCTCAAAGCAAAATCTGTGCGTGATAACACCAGCCAATACTATGTTAATGACAAAGGCGATCGCCTTCCTAGTGTGACAACGATCCTTAACGCCACCAAACCGCAAGCAGAGCGAGATCGGCTATTTAACTGGCGGCAAAGAGTTGGCGCAGATGAAGCAAATAAGATTTCAGGAACTGCTAGCCGTCGCGGAACCCAAATCCACAAGCAAATTCAGCGTTACTTACAAGGGTTAGACTCTCCGTGTCCTGAAAACAGTCGTCCATATTGGGAAAGCATAGAACCAGTTTTGCAAGATATCGACACTGTGCGCCTGATTGAAGGTTCTGTTTTTCACTACGATATGAGTTATGCAGGTGTAGTGGATTGCGTTGCTAGTTACAAGGGTATTCCTTGCGTTTGTGAGTGGAAAACGGCAGATAAGCCTAAAGGCTCAATTGAACGCTTGTATGAGTATCCTCTACAATTAACAGCGTACCTGGGAGCAGTAAATCAGTATTACCAAGATTACGGCGTTAAAGTAGATCATGGCTTACTCGTTGTAGCAATTCCAGACTTACCTGCTGAAGTGTTCTTATTTGAGCCAGCAGCAATGCAAGATTACTGGCAGCATTGGGTTGGACGAGTGGCTGAGTATTGGCAACGCCAAAAAGCACGTTCGCCTTTCTAAATTACTAATGTGTAACTGTTAAAGTATGTAATTGCTAAATATTTAGCTACGTTTATGTCTATAAAAATTCCAGAAACAGTAACATTTCAGCAAGCGATCGCTCTGACAGAATCTTTACTCTCCCAAATAGACGCAAGTGCAATATCAGACTCAGAAACAGCAGATGCGATCGCTCATTTAGTCAAAACTGAAAACGGCGCTAGAGGCTTTTTCGTTACTTATCTGATATCAGATGTATCAATAGCAGACAATCCCCCAACATCTGTTGTCCAAGCATTGCAATCAAGCCCAGACGTTGTAGCAGAACTATTAGTGAAAAATCTGGCAATGTCAGCAACACAAGCAATGTACCACAGGCGGAATCATAAAGAAGATATGGCGGAGGATTCAGAGCGAGTGCGTCAGCGTACAGAGCGTTTAATTCAACTGGTTGATCTGAGCGCTGTCTACGATCGCGCCCAGAAACTAATGGAGAGTGCTACTACGGGAGAAGGCGAGTACAAAACCTTTCTAGAACGCTGGGATTATGATGCTGAACAACGTCAAGTTATGGCTCAAGCATTGCAGCAAATCATACCTGAGCCGAGATAAGTGACATTAGGAAAGAGAAGACAGGCAAGAGGCAAGAGTCCAGACAATTAATATAATACCTGCTCCCCTGCTCCCCTGCTCCCCTGCTCCCCATCTCCCCATTGAGGTTTCATGTTTGACTCACTACGCGATCGCTACCTTGCCTTAATTGACGATATTGTCCAAACCACTCTTAAAGGACAAATCCGCTCTAAAGAGCAGGTTTATCAACTTCTATTACAAGTCACGCCTGGTGAGGGAGAAATATTTGAGCGCTGTTTAACAGAAAGAATAGAAACAACGCAGCAGCAGAAAGATACTCAAACTGACGAATTAAAGCAAGCAAAAGCTATACGTAGTTTCCGCGCTTTGCAAACAATTCAGTCAGAGTGGGAAAGGGTACAAAAGCAAAATCAAGCATCTAGCGCACTTAGTACAGCTTTACAGACAATTGCAACAGTAGAGAGCAGGGATCGCCTTAAAGCTTTGTTACGAGTGATCGACCCCAACCGCACACCTGCTCTAACATTAGATCAACTTGGGCAACTCGCTAAAAATTTACAACAATCAAGTTCTGATCCCAACGACAAAGACTTACAACAGTTCGCAACAGGCTTAACTTCAGGTTTAGCATCTTGGCAGCGCCTACAAGATTATTTAATCAGCTGGATGTATGACCAAAGCCAAGGGCCACTAGGTTTTGAGGGCGTACCCGGACAACGCGGCCCTTGGGCGGTTTGGGCAACTCAGGTAAATAGTCCCTCACTCCAAGCGCTGTTTCAGACTCTGGCGTTAAATCAGCCGATAGCTCACTGGGCGAGTCAGCGTCAGCTTACCTTGAGTGAGTGGGTTGAAATAGCCGTAGTCATGCAATTGCTAAAGCAAGGGCTGGTGAGTTGGTTTGACAAACAAGCTTACGATCCCAAAGCTGGAGCAAAACTATCAATTTCAACCTTTCTGACTTTTGCGGTAATTTGGTCAGAATTAGCCAATGGCTTTAGATCAACAACTTCTAGTGATAACTCCTTAACCGATGGCTGTTTTCAAATCACGTTGCAGATATTGAGAAGTTTTGCCCAGCAAAAGTATTTTCCTCTGTACGGAGGAATTTTTGCCTCATTTAGTGGAGATTCTTTACGTTCTGCCCTCAATTACTTAGATGAACCACTGCGAACAGCCGAAGGTACTCAAGAGAAAGCGCGGATTTTAACTTTACTGGGCTATTCTTTACGGGCATTGGGACAGTTAGAAGTAGCGAAAGCGTTTCAAGAGCAAGCGTTGGAGATTGCCCGTGCAGCAGGCGATCGCACTTGCGAAATTGCCAATTTAAATCATCTGAGTCGTGCTTGTGTCGCTCAGAAAGACTATGAAACAGCGATTAGTTACAGCCAACGCGCGTTAATTTTAGCGCGTCAATCTGGCGATCGCTTAGGCGAAGCTAATGCCCTAGCTAATCTTGGCTACAGTGAAGTATTCCAAGCGCAACAACTAGAACAAAATGAACCAGAGGTATATGAAACAGCAATTAATTATCTCCAACAAGGGCTACAGTTGTGTGAACGACTAGGAGATAACCAAAGTAAAGCTTTGTGTTGCAGTAGTCTGGGGATTGCTTATTTAGTTCTCGCTCAACCGGAATCCGCAATTCCTTATCTAGAATTTGGCTTACAAGCGGCTCAATTTTCAGGTGACTTATATCTCCAAGGAGTAAACCTCGCATCCCTAGCAGAAGCTTACTATGGTCAGCAAAATATCGAAAAAGCTATCTATACTGGTAGCTTGGGTATGTATCTTTTGCAGCAAATTGCTTCTTCCCAGTGGCGACAAGCAGCAGGATTACTAACAATTTTGCTGGGACAAATGGGATCTGAAGCGATCCTGAATGTACTGAAACAATATCGCCACCAAATTATTAAAGTAATCGGTGTAGATGGCTACGACTATATTCCAGAACTACTAGAAGAATATAGGCGATCGCTATCATGATACTTATACAACACAATAAAAAACAAAGCTTTATGTCAAAACTCAAAACCATTAAGATTGATGCTCCAGAGGACTTTGCTAATAATATTGCTCTGTATGTAAGCGGAGAAAAGTGTGTTGAGCAGGATGTTCGTCGTTGACACCGGGTTTTGCACTAATCAATCACCGCTACTAATACCACTAACAAGCCTCTGAATTAACGCATAGATTAGAAGGGTTAGCTAATGACCACACTTAAACGTGAGCATAAAAGACGATTGCCATCTTAAATAGGGAAGTAAAGGTGTGCAAACTCCAGAAGAAATCAAGTTTGAGTTAAATAACTTGATTTGGGAAGCCCAAAATGTTGCTCCTAAGCTGTCTAAACGATTAGATGAAATGAAGCGCTGGATTGGGCAAAAAAAGCCTGGTCTCTTGAGACGAAAAAGGTATGTTATGCAATTGCTTGCCGAGCTAGTGGCAGATGCAACTTTCTGGATCGCAGTTCAATCACTATCGGCAGAAGATAGAGAAGCTGAGTTTGCTCTGCTACCACAAGCAGAACAATATTGGTATAAAGAATTATTTCCAGCTTGGTTTAACGAAGAAGACCCAAAGTTGAGAAATTGGAAGAAGAAGCTGATGGCAGATGAGTTTGAGGGGCAAGATGCCGCTTTCATTAAAAGAGTTTGCTTGGAGATAGAGAACTGCGGTGGAAATACTTTGAATCCTTATATTGCGGATCTGTCGATGGCTACGGACTTGATCGCTTGTGGAATAAAGGGGCTTGTGCTGTGCGTTCAACTAACTACTGTACGAGATGGTCTAGGCTCTAACAAACAGCGTGATTGGGAGTCAACTTTAAAATATTGGCAGATAAAGCGCGGACTGTTTGTGAGTTTTAATCCGAGCCAAGCCCAGGTATTATCAAAGATTGGTGAATGTGTAGTTAGGAATAGTGACCAATTGCCAGTTAAGGGGTGCTATCATATATTAACTATAGATTTGTGAGGTCATCATGACCGCTCAATTGGAAATCCTAAGAGCGAAAAAGCTCGATACAGCTAGAAAAGCTCTTGAAAGAGCTAGAGATTTAAGACGCACCAGGCGAGACTTTGGTGTAGATGGAATTTGCCACCATATTACAGATGTAGACGGTGACTGGATAGAAAACTGGTCAGATGAAGCAAGCATATCCATGAAAGAAGTTCGTGAAAATGTTTTGTCCGTATAAGCTGCCAAAAGAATTACCTTGAATGAAAGCAAAAGCCTCCAGAAAACATATTTTTGGAGGCTTTTATGTGCTCTAGGGCAGGAGTAGAGTGTTCGCTAAATCACCCTTTTCTATACGTTTAAGACTGCTGCTAGTATTGCGAGTGATAAAGAATTTGTGCTACTTACTGTTGCGTGAAACTTAACAAGGTATTGCAGCAGACATGGATGTCCTTACTCTTCTATATCCCACACATACTAGAACAATATAGGCGATCGCTATCATAATCTTTCTACTTTAGTGAGTATCTCTACTAATGCCTACTCTGACTAAAATCGCGTTTATTAAACTTAATAACTTTACAGCATTTCAATACGGCAAATACAACTAATATTTTTACGGTTTGCCCTACCACTTTGATAGTTGTTTTTAATTAAATTACTTAATAGAGAGAGCAAACAAAGTATATAAGCTTCTCTCTAAAAAAGATTAGAGGTTCTATAAATGGGTATATGCCCAAAACCTCTAAACGACTTTCTGCAAATTTACTCAACACAAAAAATTTCTAAGAAAGTTAAGGAGAGTATTGAGATATGGCACTTATGCGTTGGGAACCATTCCGAGAAGTAGAAATGCTGCGCCGTCAAATGAATCAACTATTTTACGATTTAGCAGAAGCTAACCGCGGCAGTTCAGATATTTCTCAATCAGCACAAACAGATTGGGTTCCTGCTGTTGAACTTTATGAAAACGGTTCTGACTTATTGTTAAGAGCCGAGATTCCGGGTGTAGAGGGTAAAGACCTAGATATTCAAGTAACTCAAGACGCAGTTTCAATCGCTGGCGAACATCGTTACGAGAAAAAGTCTGAATCCAATGGTAACATTCGCTCTGAATTCCGTTATGGCAGCTTCCAAAGAGTAATTCCTCTGCCAACTAAAGTACAAAATCAACAAGTCAAAGCAGACTTAAAAGATGGGATTTTTACTCTGACTTTACCTAAGCTACAACAAGAACAGAACAAAGTATTCAAGGTAAATTTAGGTCAATCCCAAGCTGCAACAGCGTCTATTGAAGCGGGTAATGGTGACGGAAACACCAACACTGCATCAGCTAACGAAAATACCAATGATGCATCACAGCAAACTACTGAAATTGTTTCCTAAAATGTTTTGTTCTTTCATTTAAGAGTTTGTACACCTCTGCATTAAGTAAGTGATGATACACCCCAGATCATCTCCGGTGCTGGGGTTTTTACTTTAACTTCTTTGCCGGAAGTCCCGCGCTCTACTGCTCCGGTGAGCTTGGGAATTGATAGGCAGGTGACGACCTATAGGGAGTTACCATATCTATATTTATTGATTTTACCACGAACAAGATTTGTGATATAATTAATTTATGAGAAACGTTGTCAAAGTCCGAATTTATCCAACTACAGCCCAAAAAGAAGCATTATTGCAAGCTTTTGGTTGTGCTAGATGGTGGTGGAATCGTGCATTGAATCTAAACAACGAAACTTATAAAGCAACAGGGAAAGGCTTGTCTAGACAGGGATACAACGACCTTTTACCCGCACTCAAGCAAGAGTTTCCTTGGCTAAAAAATTGTTATTCGCAAGTGTTGCAGTCTGTTAGCCTGAATCTATCTAGGGCGTTCATCAACTTCTTTGAAGGTAGGGCAAAATACCCTAATTTCAAAAGCAAGCATGGCAAGCAGTCTATTCAATATCCCCAATCGGTCAAGCTATTGAATAGAGTAATTAAGCTGCCAAAAATAGGTGAAGTAGAAGCAAAACTTCATCGCACTTTTGACGGAGTTTTGAAGACAGTGACAGTTAGCATGACTTGCACAGGCAAGTATTATGCTGCCTTGCTGTTTGATGATGGATTACCGATTGAAACAGCATCCACCAACGGAAAAGCCCTAGGCATAGATCTAGGTTTGACTCATTTTGCAATTACCAGTGACGGCTCAAAGTTTGATAATCCTAAACACCTATTGAAGCGTGAGAAAAACCTAAAACGCAAGCAACAAAAACTATCGCGTAAAGTTAAAGGCTCGGTAAGTCATGCCAAAGCAAGAAAAATAGTTGCACGAGTACACGAACGCATAATCAATACTCGCAAAGACTTTCAACATAAACTGTCTCGCAAACTGGTGAACGAAAACCAAGTCATCATTGTTGAGAATCTAGCCGTCAAAAACATGGTAAAGAATCACAATTTAGCTAAGGCAATTAGTGATTGTGGTTGGTCAGAATTTACCAGGCAGTTAAAATACAAGTCAGAAAAAGAAGGAAAAATCTACTTAGAAATAGGACGCTTTTTCCCTTCAAGTAAGACTTGTCACGTCTGCCTAAATCAGATCGGTAGCCTTCCTCTAGAAGTGCGAAGCTGGACTTGTAAAGCTTGTCAAACTAAGCACGATAGAGATATAAACGCTGCCAAAAACATTCGCGATGAAGGCTTACGTTTACTTCGACAAAGCTCAGTACAAGTATTAGCGTTAGGGACTAGCGCTACTGTCAGTGGAGAGAGTGTAAGACCAAAACGGGGTCGCAAGACCTCCGTAGAGGCATCTGTCCGTGAAGCTGGAAGCCCACACTATATTGGTACTCCAATTAGTGTTGGGTAGTTCACAAGTATTTTCTTTGTATAGGATAAGAAGAGAGGCAATCAAACCTTGCTTCATTTACTAAAACTGCACAGATAGCAGGAAATTTGTTTTGAGATTGCTAAGTTCATGTATAGTTACAACAACTCAGCTACCTATTTCAGTGAACACGAGGTTTACCCTTGCCCAATTTGCCGTTATGGTGAAATTTCCCCTCTGTCACTGATGGATGCTATGGCTTGTAACTCTTGTCGCCATATTTTCACTACTGAAATAGAAAAACAACAGATTAAGATGGCGGATAGACAGCCGCCCTTGATTTGGCGCTGGAATGGCAGAAGGTGGACAGAAGCACACCTAGAAGGAGTAGAACTGGGTTGGGCTTATTGGGTAGGAGCGATCGCTTTTGTTATCTTCCCGACTACTTTACTGGGATTAACGGCTTACGTTAGACCTCCTGTTTCTGGTAGCTTGTTATCGTGGTTGCCAACTGTTTGGACTGGACTAGCTTTTTTATTGCATCTAGGAATTGTCCTTTGGCTAGTAATTGAGTTTTATGAATTTCCAGTTCAGGCTTATTTAAGTGCTAGGCGACAACAGATATTTGGACGATAATGCTACAGCTTAATCGAGCGCTGCTAACACAGCTTTAGGCAACAATTTATCTTTAAACCAAATTATTTTTGCAGGTACATCAGTTAGCTTTACCCCTGCTTTTTCTAAATTGAGTCGCTCTGAAATTGCCAAAATCAAATCATTCCGTTCAGCACGGCGCACTTGGGCAAATTTCTTTTGCAAGTATTCTGGCCGCCAATAGCCGACAATTTCTAGTAAGAATGTGCGCCCATCAGGATGCACTAGGCGAAAATCTGGAATCATCACACTACCAGGAATCGGGATTAAATCGACTTCTCGCTCTAACACCCAGTCAGTTTTTAGTGAATCCCAGCGATCGGCAAACGCAGCCTCTAACATAGAGTCATAAGGCTTACCTGGTGGGTAATGAGACACTAAGCCACAATCAGAATCAAGACTAAATCGTCCTGTTTTCCAGTTATTTGTGTAAAAGTCGCGAGTTTGCAAAGTTGCGCTGAGACTCCATTTAGTGACGTGCAGTAAAGCTGGAATCAGTTTAGCGATCGCAAGTCCATATCGCGTACTCGGATTAAATAAACTCGTAGGGCCATCAACCGTAATCGTAAACCCGTGATCTGCATCCCCCTCGATATAAGCCATTAATTGAAATAATTTTAGATAGCGAAACAACAGCTTATACTCACCCGGAACATTACGATGGGCATTCAAAGTAAGGTGACTCGCCCGATAAAACACACCCTGCACTTGCGATAAATTATATCGATGCAGCAAATTTTCCGGCGTTGGCACATCAAACTGCGTCATAATCCGATTTTCTGCTAAATCTGCATAAAGCCCAGAGCGAATTTGCTCCGCTAAAACTTCTTGAGCAAGTTCCTGGCTCATCTGCAACGCCAAAGTATGAAGTGTTTGATTACTCTGATGACTGCTAGGAATAGACTGTGCAGACAAAGCAAAAACCCGTTCTCTTAACAACTGGGGTTCCAACGGACTAACTATTTCAAACTCACACATACTTTTAAGTAAATGTGCCAAACCCCGTTTCAGCCGATAATCAGGCGTATCACCTTCCAACTCCTGTAACTGGCGATTTAGTTCACCTTGAGTACAACCCCGCGCCTCTTCAAAGCAGGTAATTAACTCAGTTGCAATACTTAAATTATTTTCATCAATCTTCAGTCTCTTCGGAATTATCGCTTCCCCACTCACCCGGTGCATCAGCAACTCGCTTGGTAACATTCCCACTCACTCCATAAATAGTTGTAGACGGCACAATCTCCAACTGCCGCGCTTTTCCCTCTGCCCCTCTGCTCCTCTGCTCCTCTGCTCCCCTGCTCCCCTGCTCTCCTCGCCGCCTTAACGATGTCCCTTCCTCACTCGTATCTTCCGCAACCACCTCATACAACAAAGCAAACTTATCCTTATCTTTCCCTTTACGCAGAATCCGCCCTAATCGTTGAATATACTCCCGCGCCGAACCAGTACCAGATAAAATAATTGCCACACTTGCAGCAGGCACATCAACACCTTCATTTAGGACATGAGAAGCTACAAGAGATTTATATTCACCCTCTCGAAACTTAGTTAAAATTTCGTGGCGTTCTTTAACAGGAGTTTGATGAGTAATTGCGGGAATCAGCAACTCTTGAGAAATGCGGTAAACAGTGGCATTATCAGCAGTAAAAATTAAAGTACGTTCTGGATAGTGTTCAGCAATCAAATTAGCCAGAATTCGGAGTTTACCGTCTGTACCTAAAGCGATTTCTTTCGCTTCACGGTGCGCTAGCATTGCTCTACGTCCTGCTTGCGATCGCGCACTTGCTTGCACAAACATCTGCCAACCTTTAAGACTACCCAGAGAAATCTTTGATTCTCGTAAAAAACCGTTACGCAGTTGAATTAATTGGTTATAGCGCAGGCGTTCTTGTTGCGATAATTTCACCTTAATTTGGACAACTTCATGTTTTGCAAGCGCATTGCCAGCCAGTTCCTCAGCAGTTTTGCGATATACTTCTGCACCAATTAAAATATTTAAGTCAGCGTGTTTACCATCTGTGCGTTCCGGTGTTGCCGTGAGTCCGAGTCGGTAGGGAGCGATCGCATACTCTGCAATGACGCGATTAAAATCTGTAGGCAAGTGGTGGCATTCATCAAAGATCAACAACGCATAGCGGTTGCCTAATGACTCGGCATGGATAGCAGCACTATCGTAAGTAGCGACAAGAATAGAAGTGCGATCGCGTGAACCACCCCCCAACAACCCTATCTCTGCATCGGGAAAAGTTGTCTTCAGTTGAGCATACCACTGGTGCATCAAATCCAAAGTTGGCACAACAATTAACGTACTGCGGGGCGTAGATTGCATAGCTAGTTGTGCCAGATAAGTCTTACCAGCTGCTGTAGGTAATACAACTACACCTTTACGCCCCGCTTGCTTCCAAGCTGTTAACGCCTCAGTTTGATGTAGGTACGGTTCCATCTCCAAGATAGGGACAAGTTCTAAGGGATCAAATGCTTTTGCTTGATCTACAAAACTTGCTCCTTCGGCTTGTAATGCTTCGACAAGCGATCTGTAGTCTATGGCTGGAATGCGGAATTTTTCGATGCGATCGTCCCAAGTAGCATAATTCACCCATGCTTTACCTCTAGGCGGTGGATGCACAATTAAAGTGCCACGATCAAAAGTTAGTGTAGGTGTACGAGCCATAGTGCAAAGGGCAGTTCTTAACAAGGGTACAAGGGGGCTTTTTTCTACTGAGAAAAGGACTTAAGGGTGAGGTGAAGTTAATTTTCAAATTTTTATACCTCCTGATGATAAGTTGTGGTCAAACTGAAAGCTAGACAAGGAAACAAAGGCAAATTTCTCTATCACTTGCTCATCGCTTAGTCAGTAATTAGCCCTACTACTTTGGATAGATTTACACTACGGCTTTGCTGACAACTTATCTGAGTGAGCAAAAATAATAGGTTGAGCGATCTCTTTGAGTTGCTACCTACGGGAAAGCTAACGTTTAAGTATCGAGTATCTTCGGTAGAAGTTTGCCTTTCGTAAGCGACATCTTTATTCTGAGGTCGAGAAGGTCTATACCCCAAATCTAGACGGTAATTTTTCTGTGTCGTTTCTCTGCTCCTTTTTTGCTCCCCACTTTGGCTGATGATATTGACTCCTAGCGTCGCATGAAACAGCACTTATCTTTGCAATGTTCACACCGCAATCGCACTTGGATTCCTTATTTTGTTCTATTAGTTACCCTCCTGCTGACAACGTTCGCTACGTACTACGTGGCAAGGACGGCTAAAGCTAAAGAAGAATTACGCTTCGAGAAAGCAGTCCAAAGTACACACGAAAAAATTGAAAATCGTTTAGATACTTACATCACTCTGCTGCGGGCAACAAGTGGGTTATTTGCTGCCAATGATGTTAGCCGCGCTCAATTTCGTGCTTTTGTCAACCGCCTCAGATTACAAGATCGCTATCCAGGAATTCAGGGAATTGGTTATTCTGTACGAGTAACGCCCCAAGAAGTAAATGCCCTAGTTGCGAATATGCAAACACAGGGTATAGAAAACTTTACCATTCGCCCAGAATTTCAGCGTAACGAGTATCACTCGATCATTTATCTAGAACCATTGGATCGACGCAATCAGGCAGCGATCGGTTTTGATATGTTTACAGAGTCATTACGCCGCGCCGCAATGGAACGCGCCCGCGATACTGGCGCACCCGCAGCCTCCGGTAAAGTTACTCTAGTACAGGAAATTGACAAGCAAAAGCAGGCTGGCTTTTTGATCTATGTTCCGATTTATCGTAACGGTGCAATACCAGACACGATAGTTGAGCGTAAGGCAACGTTAATAGGCTTTGCTTTCAGTCCTTTTCGTGCTGATGACCTGATGGCAGGAATCTTGGGTACAGAGAAGCCAACCATAAATTTTCAGATTTATGACTCAACTGTTACCCCAGAAAATTTGCTGCATAGTTCCATTTCTGATACTCAGGTAAATGAAGCATCTTACCAACCGAGGTTTAGAACTACAACAACTATTGATATTGCAGGACGCACTTGGAAAATTGCTTTTGCTTCTCAACCGGAATTTGACCGGACTTTAGAAGAAAATTTAGTGCCTTACATTTTTTTCAGTGGCGTAGTGGTTAGCATGGTGCTGTTTGGTGTCACGCGATCGCAAGCTAGGGCGAAAGATGCAGCAGAGCAAGCAGTGGCAGACTTGTACTCTTCAGAACAAGCACTGCGTCAAAGTGAGGAACGCTATCGCGCTTTTATTGAGCAAAGTTCAGAAGGTATTTGGTGCTTTGAACTTGAGCAACCTTTGTCAACAAAGCTTTCAGTAGAGCAGCAAATTGATCATTGTTATCAGTATGGCTATCTAATTGAATGTAATGATGTTATGGCGCAGATGTATGGCTATTCCCGCTCTGAAGAAATTGTAGGAGTAAGGCTAAAAGACCTGCTGATTGACTCAGATCCAAATAATATCGAATATCTGCGCTCTTTTATCCGTTCTGGATACCGACTAAATGCCGCAGAATCGCATGAGGTTGATCAGCACGGAGGAGCAAAATATTTCTTGAATAGTCTGGTGGGAATCGTTGAAAATGGCGTTTTAGTAAGAGCTTGGGGAACTCAACTTGATATTACCCAGCGCAAGCAGCTTGAGGATGCTTTAAAACAAAAATCAGTCGAACGAGAAGTCTTACTGAATTCAATTCCAGCGCTAGTTTATTACAAAGATTTGGCTTCAAAATACATTGCTGTTAATCAAACATTTGCAGAAATCATTAATACACCTATTGATAAAATCCCTGGCAAAACTGATTTTGACTTTTTCCCAACAGAGCAAGCAGCAGCATTTCGCAAAGATGACAGAGAAGTCATCGATTTGGGCGATCGCAAATGGAATATTGAAGAACGTTTAACGAGCGCTGATGGTAAGACGATGTGGGTTACAACCTACAAAACTCCCTACCGTAATCAAAGTGGTGAAATTACGGGCATGGTAGGAATTACGATTGACATCACCGAGCGCAAGCAAATTGAGGCGGAACTGAGAGAGCGAGAAACACGCTATCGGCTAGTCGCACGAGCTACTAATGATGCGATCTGGGATTGGGACTTAATCACAAATACGGTGGAGTGGAATGAAGGCGTTGAGACACTCTTTGGCTATTGGGCAACAGATGTAAGTTCTGGTAGTAATTGGTGGTACGAACATATTCACCCAGACGATAGAGAAAGAATCGTCTCTGGTATTCATGAAGTAATTGATAGCGGTGGACAAATCTGGACGGATGAATACCGCTTTCTACGCGCTGATAAGTCTTATGCCTTGGTGATTGATCGGGGATTTGTCGCCTATGACGAGCAGGCAAAACCAGTACGCATGATCGGCTCAATGATGGATATTACCGAGCGCAAGAAAGCAGAGGCGGAACTGCGCTTCAGCGAAGCTCGGTTTCGGATGTTGCTGGACAATGTGCAGGATTACGCAATTTTCCTCCTTGACATTAACGCCCGTGTCGTTCGTTGGGGCGTGGGGGCAGTGAATATTTTAGGCTATCAGGAAGCAGAGATTCTGGGTCAATCAGGCTCGATAATTTTTACTCCTGAAGACCTTGAGCGCGGCGCAGACAAGGAAGAACTGAACCAGGCAGTAGCTGAAGGTAAGGCTGAGGACGAACGCTGGCACGTGCGTAAGAATGGCAGCCGTTTCTGGGCAAGTGGTATGATGACCGCTTTACGGAATGAAAGCGGTCAGCTGCAAGGCTTCGCGAAAATAATGCGCGACTTTACTGAGCGTAAGCAAGCAGAGCAAGAACGCGAACAACTACTAGCGCGTGAGCAAGAAGCACGTGCCGAGGCGGAAGCAGCAAATCGGATGAAAGATGAGTTTTTAGCTACACTTTCCCATGAGTTGCGCACCCCGTTAAACGCAATGGCGGGGTGGACTCAGCTACTGCGTACCCGCAAGTTTGACGAAAAAACTACGGCTCGTGCTTTAGAGACAATTGATCGCAACACAAAGTCGCTGGCGCAACTAATCGAAGATGTTTTGGATGTGTCGCGGATTATTACGGGTAAGCTACGGCTGAATATGTCTCACGTAGAACTTGTACCAGTAATTGAGGCAGCGATTGAAACGGTACATCCAGCTGCTGATGCTAAACATATTCAAATTGAGTTGATTTTAGCAGCCGCAGCTGGTTCAGTTTTTGGTGATGTCAACCGTTTACAGCAAGTCTTCTGGAATCTACTCTCTAATGCAGTTAAATTCACACCCAAGGGAGGGCGCATTGAAATTGAGCTTGAAATGATCGACTCTCGTGTGCAAGTTCGCGTAAAAGACACAGGACTTGGTATCGCTCCTGAATTTCTGCCCTATGTATTTGAGCGCTTCCGCCAAGCTGATAGTACAACAACAAGATCCTATGGCGGACTTGGGCTAGGATTGGCTATTGTGCGGCACTTGGTAGAATTGCACGGCGGTACTGTTGGCGTAGAGAGTGCAGGAGCAGGACTTGGGGCGACGTTTATTGTGAATTTGCCGTTGAGAGCGGTACGCTTGGCAACGAGTCAGCCAAAGCAAGCTAAATTGATTGGAGAAGTACCATACATTAGTAATTTGCGATCACTTGAAGGTGTGCGGGTGCTAGTTGTAGATGATGAGCCTGATGCCCGCGAGTTAATTACCACAGTTCTTGAAGAGTACAAAGCGCAAGTTATAGCTGTAGCAACAGCAGACGCAGCTCTAAAAGCAATTAAACAACTACAGCCAAACGTTTTGGTAAGCGATATTGGAATGCCCGAAGAAGATGGCTATGCACTTATTCGCAATGTGAGGGCGCTTGATGCCCACCAAGGAGGGCGGATTCCAGCTGTGGCACTTACAGCTTATGCTAGGGCTGAAGATCGTACACAGGCATTACTCGCAGGTTTTCAGCAGCACATTTCTAAGCCAGTTGATCCAGCTGAACTAGCTGCCGTAGTTGCCAGCCTCACTGGACGCAATGAAAATACCTAAAGTTCAAATTTTGCAACAGTTGAATTGATGACTAAAAAATATTTAATCTGCTATCAATGAGCTAAATTAAGCTGTTATCCAAGTAATTGAGATCGCTTTATGTATTTCTGGCGAATCGAAAGGTTAAAACGTGAGATGGCAATTTGCCCGTTATCTGAATCTGAGACTTTGCCATATTTAATTGTGTATATAACTTGCACAACTATTTTTTCTTTTGTACCCTACACTTTTACAAATATCTGGGACACTTTATCTGCGATTTTTAGCGCTTTTTTAGCAGTAGTTGGAACTATCTACATATACAGACAAAATGGTGGTGTAGATGGACAGTATTTTTTGCAGCGCTACTTTGCTATTAGTTGGGTTGTTACATTACGCTTGCTATTGATTGGTACAATTACTATCATTATTTTTTCTATCCTGCTTGCATTGGCTAATGTCTCATCAGAAGAAACAACATGGTATGAGTTTTTCTTCCTCTCTGTTTTTGAAGTCATTTTTTATCAAAGAATTGGTCATCACGTTAGAGATGTTGCTCGAAGAACCATAATAGGTTGATCCCTGAGAATTGCTTTAACACATTGCTGAATGTACTTAATATAGCCCCCTTTCCTCACTCCGAGAAAATTTGACAGATTTGTGTCGTTTCAGCCCACAAAAAATCAATATTTCAACCTAGTTTGACGAAAGAGGGATAGAGTACAGACTCGTCAACACTAACTTCACTTCTACGGTTGACTCAAATCATCCGGCTCAACGCCTAATTCTTTCAGTCTTTGCAGCAGATTGTCTGCCCGTTGGCGTTCCGCTTCTGCCCTTACTTCTGCCTGTTGCGCCCTTTGATTACTTACAGCCTCTGCTTCCTCTGGCGTGAGAACAAGTTCTCCTTCAGATGTAAAAAACCGCAATTGTTCTCCTAAAATCCCCAAATATAGCTGTAATTCGTCACTCCAAAGCCATCCCTGTTCGTTCGGGATTATTTCTTCATAACGACGGTAAGTGAGTTTAAATCCAGCAAATTCTAAGGTGTAGGGATCAAACCAAAAATAATTTGGGGTGCGGAAAACATCTTGGTATAATTGCTTCTTCAAACCTCGATCATTTTTAGCTGTTGAGTCTGAAAGAACCTCCAAAATTAAGTTGGGATATTTGCCGTCTTCTGCCCAAACCACCCAACTTTTGCGCTCCCGACGTTCTGTATTTAAAACTACAAAAAAGTCTGGACCTTTCACATCTTCAGATTTAATTTGACGGGTGCTGTAATATATGCTCATATTAGCCCCGACAAAGAAATCTTGGCGGTCTTGCCACAACCGCTCTAAGCAAGTCAATAGTAGGATAAGTTGTTTTAAATGGCGGTAACTTTCCAAGGGTGGCTCATCACTCCACAAGTCGCTAGGTGGAAAAATTGGGGCATCAGGTTGACTGTGTACCATATTGCATAGCCCAAATTGTAGCAATTGGGGTATAAGTAGTTGTTTCCAGTTTATCTAACTTGAGCAATACTCTAATTCCTAGAAAAACTACTGTAACTTTTAGCTTTTTAAGTACAAGCGATACCGTAGGATCGGGCAAAGCCCTACGCTAGCAACAGATGATTATCTCAAGCCAGTTTTTACTAGAAGTTAGCCATGTCCCAAAATAATGAAATTGCTGTTGAATTCTGTGATGTCACTTTTAGCCGCAATCATCAACCTTTGGTATCTAATTTAAAGTTTAGCATTCGTCGTGGCGAAGCACTGGTATTACTCGGACGCAGTGGCAGTGGTAAAACAACGACGATGAAATTAATCAATCGTTTGTTTACACCGACAGAAGGCGAAGTGATATTTGATGGTATTTCTACAACTGCCTGGGATGAAATTAAATTACGGCGAAAAATTGGTTATGTAATTCAAGAAATTGGCTTGTTTCCTCACTTCACAATTGAGCGTAATGTTGGCTTAGTTCCTCATCTTGAGGGTTGGAAACCTAAACAAATTAAAACGCGAGTCTATGAACTTTTACAGCTAGTTAATTTGGAACCAAAACAATTTGCCCAACGCTATCCCCATGAACTTTCGGGAGGACAACGGCAACGAGTCGGGGTAGCAAGGGCGTTAGCAGCTGATCCGCCAGTGTTGTTAATGGATGAACCGTTTGGCGCACTTGATCCGATTACTCGTCTAGAAATTCAACAAGAGTTTCGCCGTTTACAACAAGAATTGGGTAAAACAGTAATCTTTGTCACCCACGATATTCAAGAAGCGTTCGTTTTAGCTTCACGAATCGGGCTAATGCAGCAAGGACAGATGGTAATGTTGGGGACACCGGAGGAATTTTTGGTTTCGCCGCAACCAGAAGCACAAGCTTTTCTGCGATGTCTGCGTTCTCTAGAAACAACTGGAGACAAATTATGTTGAGTGATTTCTTTCTCGTGCGATATGGTGCAGAAATTTTGCAGCGTACAGGCGAACACTTATTTTTAGTTGGAATTGCAATTGCGATCGCTATCCTCATAGGCATTCCTTTAGGAATATTAATAACTCGCAAAACTAACCTTCGTCAACTCATTCTAGGTATTGCAAATGTTCTCCAAACAATTCCCAGTCTGGCGCTATTTGGCTTACTCATTCCCGTACCAATAATAGGCGGAATTGGCAGTACCCCAGCGATTATCGCTCTAACTTTGTATTCACTTTTGCCGATTATTCGTAATACTTACACTGGAATTACTGGGGTTGATCCAGCTATTCGTGAAGCTGGAAAAGGCATGGGAATGACCGATCAACAGTTGTTGTTTCAAGTTGAAATTCCCCTAGCGTTGGGAGTTATTTTAGCAGGAGTACGGGTGGCAACTGTAATTGCTATCGGTATTGCGACAATTGCCGCCGCCATTGGCGCTGGTGGACTTGGAGTATTTATTTTTCGCGGTATTGCGGTAGTAAATAATCAATTAATTCTTGCAGGCGCAATTCCCGCAGCAGTAATAGCAGTGTTGGCAGATGTGGCGATTGGCTGGCTAGAACGTCGGCTGACGCAGAGAGGGAGAAGAGGACTAGGGGACTAGGGGACTAGGGGACTAGGAAAGATAGAAAATTAAATCTTCAACTACTGACTACTCACTCATGAAAAAGTTTTTTGTTTTATGCTTGCTTACTTTTGGTTTAATTTTTGCGATCGCAAGCTGCAATCCTAACTCTAATTCAACTAGCGGCGGTGATATTGTCATCGGCTCAAAAGATTTCACTGAGCAAGATATTTTAGGTGAATTACTAGCACAGCATATCGAATCATCAACAACGCTAAAAGTTGACCGTCGTCTTCACCTCGGCGGCTCATTTGTTTGCCATCAAGCAATCACCGCAGGTCAAATTGACGCTTATATTGAATATACGGGAACAGCTTTTACTGCTATTCTTAAACAAAAGCCAATTAGCGATCCTAAAGCAGTTTTTCAACAAGTTAAAACCGCTTATAATAAACAATTTGGGTTGGAAGTAACTCAACCTTTGGGCTTTGAAAATACCTTCGCTATTATTGTACGTGGTGCAGATGCTAGGGCGCTCAATATTCAAACTTTGTCACAAGCTGCCCAATATACACCCCAATGGCAAGCTGGTTTTGGCTATGAATTTACTGAGCGCGAAGATGGATTTTCAGGATTATCTAAAACCTACGGGCTACAGTTTGCTAAATCTCCCCGTGTTATGGATTTAGGTTTAATTTATCGTGCTTTAATTCAAAACCAAATTGATTTAACTGCGGGTAACTCAACTGATGGACAAATTGCTCGGTTAGATTTAACGGTGTTAAAGGATGATTTGCATTATTTCCCGCCTTATGAAGCCACGCCGATTGTGCGTCAAGCAACCTTAAAACAACACCCAGAATTACGTTCTGCGATCGCGCAGCTAGGCGGACTCATTACAGAAGACGAAATGCGCTCTTTAAACTATCAAGTTGAAGGTGAATTGCGTGATATCAAAGAAGTTGTCCGCGAATTTTTGCAAGCTAAAGGTTTAATTAAACAATGATTTTAATTGCAGAAGTGCTTGAAAATAGGCGCAGATTTTGATATAGTTAATTTTATAATGGAAATCTGTGCAGAATTTTTATTCTTCAACATATTACAGTAATTTACGCAGAACTTATCAAACTAAGTTATTAAATTTAATATTTTCCCACCCTAAAAAACTTAAAATTGTTTAATTGTTTTGATAGACTAAATTTTATAATAGAAATCTGTCTCAAAATTTTATTAAAGCTAATATTCCCATTATAAAATAAATAATACAATGAATTGCGGGGAAAGTATAGTACCAACTCTGATAAATTTTTCCGCACTGACATAGTTCACAATTTGAGCCTATTAGCCAGCGATATTGATAGTTATTTCAAAAAAAACTATTACCAAGGTTCCCGAATTTCTTGTTCGAGTTTACCTTTTGGGCTAACAGTATAAATTATTTCTGGCAAAAACAAGTTATAGTTATCTACTGTGTCGCTCAAGTCTGTTTGGTCACAAAAAATTCGCAGAACCATTAAATTACTAAAATGTATTGCCAAATCCCAAGCAGGTAAACATAGCTCGATAGACTCTACCTTTTGATCAACGATATTTTGCAGACCTTTAAGCATTGAGCCATCTTTCGTGTTGTCTTCCCAACAGCCACATATCACTTCAACTTCTGAATCAATCCGCCAAACACATTTGAAAAAAAGTATCATTTCGCCTTCATACTTTTGCTGTTCCTCACTAAGATGTGGGTTATTAATAGGTTGTGGTAATGGGATCTTATTACCAAAATTTAAACTGATTACAGAACCAGTACCCTTACCTGCAACAACACCCCAGCAGATCTGACCAATAAGGCTATTTAAGCTATTTCTAAACTCAGCAATAATATTGCCCTGCATATCTTCTTTTCCTAATTTAATTATCCCTACTTTTTCAACATAGCCTTAGCGATATCGTGGTTTTCTTCAGCTAGCTAGTGGTTACGTTGTGTAAGCGCTGAATAGTGTTTTCTGGTCAACCATACGCCGATTACGCAATATGGCATTTTAAGTTTAATTCAGCCTATCCACTAAGTTACTTGGTTTGACTAATACACCAAGCATCCTTTATAGGTACAAGAGTTAACAAATTTATTGCCTTACGTTAAGTGAAGTATTTTTTCCTAATAAAACTGTTTTGCTTCGATATCAATAAACTTTGAAAACCTAAATTTAAATGGCACTAATTCAAAGTGTATCGTCTAGTTTAAAAGCTTAACTATATTTGTATTGCAGTCATTTAAATAACTGCAATTAACAAACAGATTCATTAGCTAAAACTTTGTTAACTTAGAAAGCTGGATAAATGCCGCCCTATTGCGCTTACCCTTAATAATTTGTTCTTATACTTTTTGGAACATAACTATTGTAACGTTTGGGTTTCGCCTTAACGAGCGTGCCATTCGCTTATCACCTGATTCAGAAAAATTAGTCTTGCTACTGAATAATCTGGGATTTAGCTTTATTCAAATCGAATTGCTGGATGTCAATCCAACTTCCAAACGTTGCTTGAGGATGAAGTTGTTTAGGACGGTAAAAAGGTCGTCATAACATTTTAAATTGGCGCGAGTTTGAGCTTTCTGAGCCAGGTTAGCCCTGGAAATTGGGTTATCAGGTGGATACGCGGAAGTTTGACAGCTTGTCTTTTGACGGCGACAGCAGATTAACTCAATATTATTAGGAAGCATCTAAGCCAACTTCTAAGTCTGTTGAAAGCAGCCTCATTCAAAAAGCTACTGTCACTCGTGGCGTGTGGATTAGTGTGCGCTGGCTGGTTGACTGACAAAACTCAAGGGACAAAGCTGTAGGATCTGACTATAAATTCACGCTGCAACTGGTTTTGTAACTGCTTTTTTGAAGCGAAAGCTGGGTCTGGATCGAGTTGCCCTTGTAAAGCA
>JAESFL010000588.1_pt1 | contig 23018 bp, 18 predicted proteins | sample 9269401 | NCBI WGS metagenome assembly JAESFL01 (sample SAMN14506025, study PRJNA617098) | algae metagenome | isolation source: Gloeocapsa sp. UFS-A4-WI-NPMV-4B04 and co-occurring heterotrophs from desert... | place: USA: Utah | collected 2006-10-01 | reverse complement strand
AAACCCGCTGCGCGGATGGTACTGCCGGGGCCACCCGGTGGGAGAGTACGGCGCCGCCGGCCTTCTTTATGACCAACGCCCGCCCTGATCCTCGTGATCAGGGCGGGCGTTTGGCGTTTCCGAAGGTTTCGTCGAGACCCGGTGCGGGCGCGGCACCGGCGTCCGTCGCGGGCGGAGCGCCCCCCTCCCCGACCCTCCCCCACAAACTGCGTGGGGGAGGGAGGTGGGATCCCCCGTCGCGCCCTGGCGGTGTCCCGGTGGCGGTGTGGGGGCGCGGCCGGCAAGGCGTTCGGTGCGGACGAGGCCGCGGCGCGACGGCGGAGGGGGGCGGCGTGCGCAGAGACGGGAGCGAATGAATTCGCGGCTACAACATCACACTGTCCGCCTGCGCGGACACCACGGATGGGCCTCGCCGCGGTCTCTGCCGATGTGCACGCACGTGGCGGTGCAGTCCGCGCAGGCGGACTTGGTGATGTGCGAGCCGCGGTTTCAACCGCCTGGACGGAAGGCCGGCCGTCCCGGCATCGACCCACGTCATCCGCAGGTCGTTGCTGGCTGTCCCCTGTAACCTGTCCCCTGTAACCCGCAGTTCCCCCGGACACAAAACAAGCACGCCGGCCCACGGGGAGCCGGCGTGCTCGTCATCATCATCACTACGGACTTGTCGCGAGGAAACCCCGCCCCGGCTCGCGCCAGGACGGCCTCACGGCAGCGTCAGGAGCCGACCCGGACCACGTTCTCCGCGGCCGGACCCTTGGGGCCGTCCACGATGTCGAACTCCACCATCTCACCCTCGGTGAGGGACTTGAAGCCCTCGGCCTTGATGGCCGAGAAGTGGACGAACAGGTCCCTGCCACCCTCGCGCTCAATGAAGCCGAAGCCCTTGGCGTCATTGAACCACTTCACCTTGCCGGTCGAACGGGACATCTCCCCTACTCCTGCTGCTGTGAGCATTTCCGGCGCCGACTGTCTGCGCCGTGGTTCCCCGCGCCGGACCGTCCGGCGCGTGGCAATGCGCCCAACCCGGGCGCGTCGTCGTGTGGCAATGAGAACGTCATGCGCGCCAGGGCGCCGTGTTCTCCGCTCCGTCTGCTGGCTTTGAGATCCTGCGGAACCTGATGTACGCGGGGAGAGGGACTCTTTCGCGCCGGCGGGCTCTACGAGGGGGCCATCGGAGGATATTGCCGTCGTTCGCGCCCTAGATAAGACGTCGCGAAGACAATGTCAAGATAAATCGTTCGCGGGCGCCCCCTCGCGCTCCTCAGGGGACGATCGCGGGAAGGCGGATTTCCAGCCCGCTGCCGCCCAGCAGGCACACGGGGCGGGGCCGCACCTCGCCGTCCAGCTGCGCCACCAGCCACGCCACCACGCCGGGGCGCCACTCGTCGCTCGTGGAGGGCCGCGGGTGCGGCGCGGGGTTGCCGCCGGGCTGCCCCGGCGCGCGCCCGTCGTCTTCCACGCCCAGCACCACGCCCACGCGGCCGTCCGGCTCCGTCTCCAGCCGCAGCTCCAGCAGCACGCGTCCTCGCGCGCGGCGGGCGGCGCCGGCCAGCAGGTTGGCCGCCAAGCGCGAGAGAAAGCTTTCCCGGCCCGGGACGAGGATCCCCGCCGGCAGGTCGCACACCATGCGGACCTCCACGGGACCCGTGGCAGGGATGAAGCGAAGGACGGCGCGCTCCACGCAGGCCCGCGGCTCGATACGCACCTCGGGGGAGAGGGTGGCGCCGCGCATCACCTCCATGGTGTCGCGCAGCATGGCCCGCATCTCCGCCCCAGCCTCCAGGGCCCGCTGCAGCTCGGGAAAGGGCGAGCGGCCGTGGCGCGCCTCCTGGGCGGCGATGCGGGTGCGCTGCTCCAGCGAGAACGCGGCGTCGTTCAGGTCGTGCAGCAGCTCGGCCGAGACCTGGCCCAGCGCCTCCAGCCGCTCCCGCAGGTCCACGGCGGAGCGTCCGGGGTCTCCTCCGGCGGGGTTCGATGCTCCCGGTCCCATGCTGCCTCCTTCGGTCTCGCGTTTCCTGCATCCTGCGGATCCCGCCGTCCTGCCGTCATCCAGCTATCGTCATCCAACCCGTCGTCCTGTGCGTCGTCCGTCCTCCGCGTAGAGCCGGATGCCGCGGCGGACCGGCGTCCCTGCATCCCGCCCCTACGCCGTCCGCGCCAGGGCGCCGGGCGGCACGCGAGGCTCGCGGCGCTGCGCCATCCGCGGCTCGGCGGGAACGGCGGGCTCGGCGACCTGGAAGCGGCCTGCGAGCGCGTCCAGCGTGGCCGCCGTGCCGGCCGTGCGCTGGCTGGTCTCCGCCAGGTGCTCCATGGACGCGCGCTGGTCTTCCGCGGCCCCGGCGGAGCGGCGGGCGCGCTCCAGCGTGGCGCCGGCGATCTGCCGGATGCGCCCCACGTCCTCCCGCAGCGCGTCCATGGCGGCGGCCTGCCGGTCCACGTCGCCCGTGATGCGCTCGATGAACTGCACCGTCTGCCCCAGCCCCTGCACGATGATGCCCAGCGAGTCGCGCCCCGCGCCGGCCACGGCGCCCACGCCCGTGATCCGCGCGCTCCCCGCGTGCAGCCGCTGGCGCACCTCCGCCAGGGCGGACGCCGTCTGCTCCACCACGCCGGCCACGGCGGCCGCGCTCGTCCCCGCCTGCTCGGCCAGCTGCCGCACCTCGCCCGCCACGACGGCGAAGCCGCGCCCCTGTTCGCCGGCCCGGGCGGCCTCGATGGCGGCGTTCAGGGCCAGCAGGTTGGTCTGCTCGGCGATCTCGCCGATGGCCGTCACGAAGCCGCTCACCCGCGCCCCGGCGCCCTCCAGCGCGTCCACGGCGGATTCCAGCCGGCGGTAGTCGTCCGTGAGCTCCATCAGCAGGGTCCCGGCGCGCTCCACCCGCCGCGCGTGCTCCTCCGCCTCGCCGCGCAGCAGCCGGGCGGCCTCCGTGGAGCGGGCGGCCTCGGCGCGCAGGGCGTCCGCCTCGCGGGCCACGGCCTCCACGGACGCCTCGCCGCGGGCCACCAGGGCGAGCTGCTGTCCGGCCTCGTCCGCGGCCTGGCTGGTGGCCTCTCCGATGAGCCGGGCGGCGGCCTTCACGTCCTCGGCCGTGGACGCCATGGAATCCGACAGGGCCGCGAGCGAGCGGGCGTGCTCCTGGATCTGCCGCACCATCTCGCCCACCGTCTGCGACATCAGGTTCACGGAGACGGACAGGAAGCCCAGGTCGTCCAGGTGCCGGTCCGGCAGCCGCGCGCCAAAGTCGCCGTCCTGCGCGCGGGCCAGCGCCTGCCGCACGCGCCGCAGCCGCCGCGTGTAGGCGATGGGCCCGCTCGTGGCCAGGTACCCCGTGCCGGCCAGGAACAGCAGCTCGAAGACGACGATCCAGAACGGCGGCCCCATCTCCCATCCCATCCCCGCCCAGCGGCCGACGGGGTAGAGGATGGACGCCTGCACCAGCTGCACCCGCGCGGCCAGGGGCATCCCCAGCGCGTATCCGCCGATGGCGAACACCAGGTAGGGAAGCACGAAGTAGCCGCGCTCGCCCAGCAGCCAGGTAAAGACGGCCAGGATGACGGTATCCACCAGCTGCACGCCCCAGAACTGCCACGGGGCAAAGCGTCCCGCGCGGTGCAGCAGGGCGGCCGTGCCGTTGGCGAGGGCGATGATGCCGCTGAGGACCAGCGAGTGCACCAGGCTCATCTCCAGCGAATTCGTCAGCCGCCCCAATCCCGCCACGCCGATGGAGAGAAAGACCAGCATCCAGCGCATGCGGATGGCCTGGCGATGGCGCTCGCGCATCACCACCCACCGCTCGCGGGCGAACAGTTCGGCGAAGTCGGCGGAAGGACCGTTCAACGGAGGACCGCGTGGAGAAGGGAAGGGGCACCGCGGGGGCGCCGCGCCCGTGCGGGCGCGGCGGTTCGTCATTCTTGCGCCGCAGCCCCCTTTGTGTCAAGCACTTGCGATATCGTTCGCCGCCGTTTGGCGCAGGAGGTCCCATGCTGCGCGCACGTGCGATTCCGTCGTCCGCAGGTTGCCCACGGCCAGCCGCAGCGCCAGCCGGCCCCGCACGCGGGTGTGGCTCAGGAGCGCGTGGCCGCTGGCGTTCACGGCCGCCATCACCCGCTCGTTGTGCGCATCCGCCTCCGCGTCCGCCATCCCCGCCGGCGCGTGGCGAAAGACGACGAGGCTGAAGGGGACGGGCGCGACCACCTCCCAGTCCGCCGATTCGTTCACCCACCCGGCGAACGCTCGCGCCAGGCGGACGTGCTCGCGGATGCGCGCCGCCATCCCCTCCGCGCCAAAGTAGCGCAGGGTCATCCACAGCTTCAGGGAGCGGAACCGCTTTCCCAGCGCCGGGCCGTAGTCCATCAGGTTCGTCACCGTATCCCCCTCCGCCGTCACCAGGTACTCGGGGACGAGGGAGAAGGCGCGGCGGATGACGTCCGGCCGGCGGCTGAAGAGCACGGAGCAGTCGATGGGGACGAACATCCACTTGTGCGGGTTGACGACGAGCGAGTCCGCCCGCTCGGCGCCGTCCAGCACGTGGCGCAGCTCCGGCACCAACGCGGCGGACCCGCCGTAGGCCGCGTCCACGTGCAGCCACACGCCGTGCCGCGCGCACACGTCGGCGATGGCGGGGACGGGATCGATGCTGCTGGTGGACGTGGTACCCACCGTGGCCACGACGGCCAGGGGATGGATGCCGGCCGCGCGGTCCTCCACGATGGCGGCCTCCAGCGCCGCCGGGTCCATGCGGAACTCGGCGTCCGTGGGGATCTTGCGCGTCCCCGCCCGGCCGATGCCCAGCGTGATGCCGGCCTTGTCGATAGACGAGTGCACCTCTTCCGACGCGTAGACGCGCAGGCGGGGGACGCCGCGGCCGCTCATCCCCTCGTCGCGGATGTCCAGCCCCGCCGCCTCGCGCGCGGCGGCGATGGCCACCAGGGTGGAGATGGACGCGGTGTCCTGGATGGTACCGTGGAAGCCCTCCGGTAGGCCCATCAGCTGCCGCAGCCAGTCCAGCGTGCGCTCCTCCAGCTCCGTGGGCGCGGGGCCCGTGCGCCAGAGCATGGCGTTGGTGTTGAGCGCCGCCGCCAGCATCTCGCCCAGGATTCCCGGCCCGCCGCCCGTGATGGAGAAGTAGGCAAAGAAGTCGGGGTGGTTCCAGTGCGTGATCCCCGGAACGATCACGTCGCGGAAGTCCGCAAGAATGTCGTCCACGGGCTCGCCCGCGTCCGGCGCGGACGCGGGCAGCCGCGCGGCCACGTCCCCCGGCTGCACCCGCGCCAGCACGGGCAGGTCACCGACGTTCGCGAGGTAGTCGGCCATCCAGTCCACCACGGCGTGCGCGTGCCGGCGGAACTCCTCGGGCGGCATGTCGCCGAGCGGGGCGGGATGCGTCGTATCGGTCATGGGATGCGGTTCGGTCGGATGTCGTGTTGTCGTTCGATTCGGGACGGATCGCGCCGGCAGCCGAGCGCCCCCCTCCCCGGCCCTCCCCCGCAAACTGCGCGGGGGAGGGAGAATTGGCTCGTGCACAGAAGCGGGCTCTCCGCATCGACGGGGCGCCCCTCCCCCCGTCCCCCTCCCCGCTCGTTCCTCGCGTAGAGGGGGAGCACCGCGCGTCGGCAGATGCCCGCCACCGTGCACGGGCTGGGGTGTATACCCTCTCCCACGCAGTTCGTGGGAGAGGGTGGGTGAGGTTTACGAACCCGGGTGAGGGCCGCCTGCCCGTCGCCGCGCCTCATCGAATCCCCTAACTTACGCGCGGCCCGCATCCGCCGCACTCGCCGGCGATCCACCGCACGCGCAGCCCATGCCGATGATCCGCACCGCTCCCCCCGTCGCCGCCGCGCTGGCCGAACGCCGGCCCGTCGTCGCGCTGGAATCCACCGTCCTGGCGCACGGGCTGCCGCGGCCGCGCAACCTGGAGGTGGGACGCGCCATGGAGCAGGCCGTCGCGGACGGCGGCGCGACCCCGGCCACCGTCGGCGTGGTGGCGGGCGTGCCGCACGTGGGGATGGGCGCGGGGGAGATCGAGCGGCTGGCCATGGCGGACGGCGTGCTCAAGCTCTCCACGCGCGACCTGGCCGTCCCCGTGGCGCGGGGAACGGACGGCGCCACCACCGTCGCCGCGACCATGTGGCTGGCGGCGCGCGCGGGGGTGCAGGTGTTCGCCACGGGGGGCATCGGCGGCGTACACCGCGGTGAGGCGCGCGACGTCTCCGCCGACCTGACCGAGCTGGGCCGCACGCCCATGCTGGTCGTCTGCGCGGGGGCCAAGTCCGTGCTGGACCTGCCCGCCACGCGCGAGGCGCTGGAGACGGCGGGCGTGCTCGTCGTGGGATGGGGGACGGACGAGCTCCCCGCCTTCTACTCCGCCCGCAGCGGCATCCCCGTGGACGTGCGCGTGGACGATGCGGGGCAGGCAGCCGCCCTCTGGCGCGCGCACCGCGACCTGGGGCTGCCCGGCGCGATGCTCCTCTGCGTTCCGCCGCCGCCGGAGCAGGCGCTGGACGCGGACGAGGTGGAGCAGTCGATCGCGGCGGCGCTGGAGGGGGCGCGGCGGGAGGGGATCCGCGGCAAGGACGTGACGCCGTACCTGCTGCGCGCCGTCGCGGGGGCCACGGGCGGCCGCTCGCTGGAGGCGAACGTCGCGCTGCTGCTGAACAACGCGCGCGTGGCGGCGTCCGTGGCCGTCGCGCTGGCGGAGGCGGAGGGCGCGTGAGCAAGGACGCGCTGCGGGCCCACGCGCGCGCCGCCCTCCGCGCGCTCACGGGGGACGCGCGGGCGGCGGCGGAGGCGGAGATCGCGCGGCGCGTGTGGACCGTGCCGGAGATCGCCGGCGCGCGCACGCTGCTGGTCTACGCCTCGCTGCCGGAGGAGGTCGCCACGGATGCCATCGCGGATGAGGCGCGGCGGCGCGGCATCATCCTCGTCTATCCGCGCTGCCTGGCGGGCCGGGCGATGACGCTGCACGCGGTGGACGCGCCGGATGCGCTGCGCCCCGGCCGCTACGGCATCCGCGAGCCCGACGCGGACGCCTGCCCCATCCGCCGCATCGAGGACGTGGACGCGGCGCTCATCCCCGGGCTGGCGTGGGACCGCGCGGGCCACCGCCTGGGCCGCGGCGCCGGCTACTACGACCGCATGCTGGCGGACCCGGCGTGGCGCGGCTTCCGCTGCGGCCTCTTCTTCGCCGCGCAGGAAGCCCCCGCCGTCCCCCACGACGCCTGGGACGTGCGCCTGGACGCCGTCGTCACGGATGCGGAGATCGTGCGGCCGGGTTGAACGTTTTCTTTCCCGTTGTTACTTTCGTCCAGTTGCTGACTCGGACGAGGATATGTCGCTACCCAAGTTTACGGATGAGGAACTACGGGCTGCGCTGCTTGAAGCTTGGCGCGCGGACGCTCCGCACGTCGAGAGACTGACCGCGGCCTCGGCTGTGCTGATCCATGCCCTCGGGCAGGCCGGCATGCGCGCGACGCTTGTCGGCGGCGGGGCGATCGAGTTTCACGCGCCGGGCGGCTATTCCACGACCGACATCGACTTTGTAGTCGAGGGCTGGCCGCGTGAGGTGATCGGCCGCGTACTCCTCTCCCTCGGATTCAAAACGCATGGCCGGCTCTGGGTGCTCGATGATCTATTCGTCGAAGCGCCGGGGTCTTCGCTGGAAGGGCGCGTCGTCGAAACCTATCCGGTAGGCCCGTTTGAGTTGCGGGTACTCAAGAAGGAGCACGTGCTGGCGGATCGCATCGTCGGGTTCAGGCGTTGGCAAACATGGGCGTATGGCATTCAGGCGATTGACATGATGGCTGCGTTTGGTGATGATCTGGACGAGGATTTTCTGCGCGTGTGGTTGAGGAAGGAGGGTTCGGAACATGCTCTGGACCTGCTTCGTGAGATTGCGGCTTCGGGTGTGGAGGTGACTTTCCACGAGATGGATCGGCGTTGGCACCAGAACTATCGATAGGCAGCGATGATCGAGCTTTCTGAACTCCGGAAGGTCTGGGCGGAGCGCAGGGCGAATGCGGAGAGCATGCGCGCGCGCATCGATCCGAATGGAGCCACGCGTCCCGCACGCGATCCGGACGAAGCTGCCCTCCTGAAGTCTGCCGGTCAGGAAAGCCCATTCGTAGAGGTGGACCGCCCTGGCTGGCTTGAGTGGCTGGAATACCGCGACACACCCGCGGAGCAGCGGAACCCACCCGGGCTCACGGCGGCGGACTTCGCGCGGCCGTTCCTGGAGGCGGAGCGGGCCAGGGAAGCGGCCGAGAAGAAATCAGCCGGATGAACGAAGGGGGCGGACGATGATGATCGTCCGCCCCCTCCGCCGTCCTGCCTGCCGAATCCGTCAGCGCGGCTGCTGGCCCGTGCGCTCCGCGGCGCCGATGCTGCGGGGCGGAGCCTGGGGCTCGCGGCAGCGGCCGGCTTCCCACGCCTTGCGCCACGTGCCCCGGTCGCGCGAGATGGCCTGGTACCACGACTCGCGCTGCCCGAACACCTGCACCAGGATCTCCGACCCGCCGGCGCCGTTCCAGTTCAGGTGGTCCACCACCTTGGGCGCGCCCTTGCCCGTGCGGTCGTAGTCGCGCACCTCGGTGTACACGGGCGTGTACCCCTGCCGCTGCTCGTAGTCCGCGATGTAGAACACGCTCCACCCGTCCGGCTGCGCGGGGCCGATCCCCATGTTGTCGCCCACCAGGTAGGTGGCCGCCATCTCCGGGTGCCCGCCGCGGATGGCGTCCAGCGCCTGCAGGTCGCGCTGGGCGCCGGGCCAGCTGCGCGGGCGCTGCAGCCCGTTCTGCAGCACCAGCCGCTCCGCCACCAGCGAGGCGTAGCGCTGGATGGTGCCGTCCACCTGCGGCGGCGAGTACTCGCCCCGCACGTCCGGCGCGAGGCCCTTGCGAAACGCCAGGAACTCGCGCTCCCCCGCCGCCGCGGCCACCGTGCTGGCCTGCCCCGTGGACGTGGGCACGCCGCACGTGGTGACGCCCGCGGGGGCGCCCACCGTCAGCGACCCCACCTCCGAGCCGCGCCGAAAGAGGACGAACTGCGCGCCCGGCTCCATCACCGCCTGGCGAAAGCGCTCCTCGAACGCCTGCGGCGACACGCCGGCGGGCCGCCGCAGCGTGCGCAGCGAGTCGCCGGAGATCTCGGCCACGGGGATGAGCTGCGCCGCCGTCCCGTTGCCGCTGCGGACCACGTGAAAGAGCACGCGGCCCGTGGGCAGCCCCAGCCCCGCGACGGTGCCGGGCTCGGGGGCCGTGGCCTCGCCGGCGCCGGGCGGGGGCGGGTCCACGCGGCTCACGGAGGCGCCGCCCCATTCCACGTTGTCGCAGGCCGCCAGAGCGGTTAGAATCAGGGGCCCCGCCACGCGCCGGGCGCGTGATGTGAGTGCACGCATGGTCAAACGGTCTCGGGCAAAGTCGGAACGCGGGCCGGTGCAACGTTCTCCCGGCCCGGCTTTTGTTTCCCTGGACAACCGGCCCGGGGCTCGCACGCCTCGGTGCAAGCAAAGAGCCGGCCAGGGCCTCGCGCCGGGCAAGATACTCACGCGGCATCGGTGGCTGCCAGGGAATGATCGACGAGAGCGAGTTTCGCCGGGTGATCGGCCACTTTGCCACGGGCGTGGCGGTGGTGACCTCGTGCCGGGACGACGGGGTGGAGTGCGGGCTCACGGTGAGCGCCGTGGCGTCTGTTTCGCTGAACCCGACCCTGGTCCTGGTGTGCGTGGCCCACGAGTCCGACACGCACGGCTGGCTGCAGCGTGCCGGCTTCTTCGCCGCCAACTTCATGGAAGAAGGCAAGGGCGAGACCGTCGCCCGCCGCTTTGCCGGAAGCGGTACGGACGACAAGTTCCGCGGCCTGGCCTGGCACACGGAGCGCACGGGCGCCCCCGTGCTGGACGATGCGCTGGCCTGGCTGGACTGCCGCGTGGTCGCCGCCCATCCGGCCGGCGACCACACCATCTTCGTCGGCGAAGTGCTGGCCGCCGACGCCCGAGAAGGAACCCCGCTGCTTTATTATCGTGGAGGATACGGACGGTTCGCATCGTGATCCCCGCCGGCCCGCCTGGCCGGTGCTGACCCGTGCCCTGCTGGCCGGGCTGGCGCTGGGCGTGGTGGTGTTCGCCGCGGGGAGCCTGATCCTGTACGAGGCGCGGGGGGTGCTCCCCGCGGCCGGCGGGCTCGTGGCCACCTTTGCCGCCGCGCTGGCGGCCGGCCTGTGGGCGGGCTCCCCCGGCGCGCGGCCCGACCGGGCGCCCACCTGGCGCTGGGTGGGCGCCGGCGTGGCCATGGCCGTGGCGGGCGCGTTCGGCACCCTGTGGAGCTTCTTTGGCTGGGAGCGCTTCGGGGGGCCCGGCCGCGCGTTCGCCCTCCTCTTTCTCGTGGGCGTCCCCGTCTACGCGCTGGGCTTCCTCCTCCCCGCGCTTTCGGCGTGGGGCGCCGGCTTTCACGTCTCGGGGGATGACGACGATGCCGCCCGCGACGAGGCCCGCCGCCGGGGATCGGAAGAGGCCGTGCTGGCCGTGCTGGGCGGCGCGGCCGTGGGCGCGGCCCTCAGCGGCCTGGTCCTGCTGCCGTCGTTCAGCCCCGGGCCCCTGCTGCTGGCCGTGGGGGCCCTGCTGACGTTCCCGCTCTTCTTTCCCAAGGAGAGCGCCGCCGCGCCGGAGAGCGACGAGCGGCTGGTGCACCAGGAGGAGACGCCGTACGGCACCCTGCGCGTGACGGAGATCGTGCACCCCGGCGGGCGGCGCCAGCCGGAGCTGCGGATGTACGTGGACGACGAGATCGAGTCCGGCGAGCTGGAGCGCAGCGGCGCGCCCACGTTCGCCTACGTGGCCACGGCGGAGCGCTGGCTGCGCGAGGTCACGCCCAACCGCTCGTCGTACCTGTTCCTGGGCGGCGGCGCCTACACCCTGCCGCGCCGCATCGCCGAGGACGATCCCGGGGCGCGCATCACCGTCGTGGAGCTGGACCCCGCCATCACCCGCGCGGCGTACCGCTGGTTCGGGCTGCGGCCGGAGCACGGCATCGCCTCGCTGCACGGCGACGCGCGGGCCGTGGCGCAGACGCTGCGGCCGGGCGAGTGGGACCGCGTGGTGGTGGACGTGTTCGGCGGGGGCGAGCAGGTGCCGCACCACCTGGTGACGGCGGAGGCGCTGTCGCTGGTCCGCGGGCTGCTGCGCCCGGGCGGCGTGGCGCTGCTGAACGTGATCGGCGTGGCGCGCGGCGAGGGGGAGTGCCGCTTCTGGAGCGTGGCGCGCACGGTGGAAGCCGTGTTTCCCGCCGTGCGGATGTACGTGCACGTGGGGCGCGACTTTCCCGAGCGGCAGAACTTTTTGATCGCCGCCGCGCCGGACGCGTCGTTCGCGTTCCCCGCGCAGGCGGGGCGCTTCGAGGAGTGGCCGCTGGACGAGTGGCCCGTGCTGCCGTGCGCGGGCGTGCTGCGCGACCGGGAGGAGGGCGCGCAAACGCAAGCCGCGCCCCCCGCGGCGGGCGGGGAGCGCGGCAGCCGCGCGGTTCCGGCGAGCGGCGACTAGCGCGCCTTGTTGCGCTTCTGCGCCTTCTTCTGCTGGGCGGCCATCTGCCCCTGCATGTACTCCATGGCCTTGCGGCGCTGCTCCAGGTGCCGCTTCATCTGCTCGGCCTGCTTGACCTTCTGGCCCTGCGTGCCGCCGTACCGCTGCTTGTCGAGCGTGCGCTTCTGAAAGCGGATCATGGGCGCGGCCAGGAACCGCACCACGAAGGCCTTGAACCAGCGGCCGTTGCGCTTGTGATCGTCGATCACGAAGGGAATGGCTTCCACCTGGTCCTGCAGCTCGCGGTGCTGCTGGTCCAGGGGCTTCTTGAGCTTCTTGCGGGCTTTGTTGAACATTGCGTCAGTCCCCAGACGTCGGGATCGGGATCATCGGGGCCGGGGGGTTGATTTCCGGCGGACGGCACTCGGTACACCCGGCCGCGGGGGCGGTTCTCGCCGCGCGGACGGGGAGGGGAATGGTACGGTCCGCCGCCCCGGAAGGGAAGTGGGACGGAGGGGAGTGCGGGAGTGCGGGAGTGCGAAAGTGCGAAAGTGCGAAAGTGCGAAAGTGCGAAAGTGATTGTGACGGGCGGGCCTCACCCCCGGGGCCCTCACCCGGCTCGTTCCTCGCCACCCTCTCCCACAAACTGCGTGGGAGAGGGTGTACACCCCAGCCCCTGCACGGAAGCGGGCATCGGGGAAGGTGAAGGTCTCCCCCTCTCCCGCGCAGTTTGCGGGAGAGGGGGCCGGGGGGTGAGGGGCCCCGCGAAGCGGGCGCCGTAAAGCCTGCCAGCACGGAAGCGCCGTTCCGTCAGGCACGAAGTTCTCCCCCTCCTGCCCGCGAAGCGGGGGAGGGGGCCGGGGGGAGGGGGCCTCCGCCCGTGACCGGTATCATGCACCCGTGCGCCGTCTCCGTGAATGCCGTGAGCGGAATCGCGCATCCGGTGTAATCAGCATCCGAAAGCCGAGTCAGCATCAGCGCTCGATCAGCATCCGAAGCGGAATCAGCATCCGAAGCGGAAGCAGCATCCGGAGCGGAGCCAGCAGCCAGCGCGCCGGCCGGAACCGGATCTCCATCATCCCGTAGACATCGCCCGTACGCACCGCCTTGAAGATCGCACACCTCGCCGACCTGCACCTGGGCTACCGCGCCTACCACCGCGTCAACGCGCGCGGCGGCAACATGCGCGAGGCCGACGTATCCGACGCGTTTCGCCAGGCCGTGAACCGCATCACGGAGCTGCGGCCGGACCTGGTGCTGGTGGCCGGCGACGTCTTTCACACCGTGCGCCCCAGCAACACCGCCATCGCCGACGCGTTCCGCCAGTTCAGCCTGCTGGCGGACCGGCTGCCGGACGTGCCCATCGTCATGATCGCCGGCAACCACGACTCGCCGCGCAGCGCCGACACGGGCAACATCCTCAACCTGTTCCGCGAGATCGACGGCGTGCGCGTGGTGTGCGACGAGTGCCGCAGCATCCGCCTGCCGGAGATCGACACCTCCATCCTCTGCCTGCCCCACGTCTCCCTGGCCACGGGCGAGGAGATCGTCGTGGAGCCGGACAGCGGGTCCAAGCACAACGTGCTGATGCTGCACGCCACGCTGGAAGGGGAGAACGCCGCCAGCAAGCTGCGCTACGTGTCGGAGTACGGCGGGGCCGTGCTGGCGGAGGACCGCATCGACTATGCGCAGTGGGACTACGTGGCGCTGGGCCACTACCACACGGCGGAGGAGCTCAAGCCCAACGCGTGGTACGCCGGCGGGGTGGAGCGCACGTCGTCCAACATCTGGATGGAGCCGGAGGAAAAGGGCTTCCTGCTCTACAGCACCCGCTCCGGCCGCGCGGAGTTCGAGGCGGTGAACACGCGGCCCATGGTGGACCTGCCCCGCATCGAGGCGCGCGGGCTGGGGGCGGCGGAGCTGGACGAGACCATCCGCGCCTCCGTGGAGCGCATCCCCGACGGCCTGCGGGGCAAGATCGTGCGGCTGGTGATCCACGACGTGCCCCGGGCCGTCGTCCGCGAGCTCAGCCACAAGCGCATCCGCGAGTGGAAGGCCGAGGCCGTGCACTTTCACCTGGACGCGCGCCCCCCCGAGCACCGCCGCCGCACCGACGGCAACGCCCCCGTGCGCCGGCAGACGCTGCAGGAGCAGGTCGCCAGCTACCTGCGCAAGGACTGGAAGCTGCGCGATCCCAAGCTGGACAAGGAGCAGCTGGTGGAGATGGGCGTGGCGTACGTGGACCGCACGGCCGAGGAGAGCTGAGCCATGCGCCTGCTCTCTCTGCGGATGCGCAACTTCCGCCAGCACGCCGACACCGAGATCACCTTCCGCGGCGGCCTCACGGGCATCATCGGCCCCAACGGCGCCGGCAAGTCCACCATCCTGGAGGCCGTCTCCTGGGCCGTATACGGCGCCTCCGCCGCGCGCGGCACCAACGAGACCATCCGCTTTTCCCGCGCCGGCGCCCGCTCCCGCGTGGAGGTGGAGCTCACGTTCGCGCTGGGCGGCCACGAGTACCGCGTGTCGCGCTCGCTGCACGGCGCCGAGGTGTTCCTGGACGGCGCGGCCCAGCCCGTGGCGTCGGGCGTGGGCGGCGTGTCGGGGTACCTCACGTCGCGCGTGGGGATGTCGCGCGAGGAGTTCTTCAACACCTACTTCACGGGGCAGAAGGAGCTGCAGTTCCTGGCCGCCATGGGGCCGGCCGACCGCGGCCGCTTCCTGAGCCAGGTGCTGGGCTACGAGCGCCTGCGCCGCGCCCAGGAGCTCGTCCGCACCAAGCGCAACGAGCTGCGCAGCGAGATCAAGGGCCTCAAGGCCACGCTGGGCGACCGCGACGAGCTGGCCGGCGCGCACGACGAGGCGCAAAAGCGCGTGCTGCAGCTGCGCGACGCGCTCATCGCCGCGCAGCGCGTCCTGGGCCAGGCGGTGGAGGCCGAGAAGGAGGTGGTGCCCCGCTGGCAGGCCGCGCAGGCCGCGCGCGAGCGGCACCGCGAGCTCACCCACGCCATCGACGCCGCCGAGCGCGACCGGCAGGCGGCCCGCCGCGACCTGGAGCGGCTGGAGGCCGAGCTCAAGGCCGTGACGGCGGCCGAGGCCGAGCTGGCGCCCCTCCGCGCGCAGCTGGAGGCGCTCCCGGAGGCCACGGCCGCCTGCGAGCGATTCAGCGAGCTGGCCCGGCAGGAGGAGCGGCGCAAGGCCCTCGCCCGGCAGCTGGCGGACCTGGAGGCGGAGCTGGCCCGCACCCGCGAGCGGGCGGAAAAGCTGGACACGGCCCCCGAGCTGGAGAAGAAGTACACGGCGGAGCTGGAGCAGCTGCGGGAAAAGCGCGAGGAGGTGGCCGCCAAGCTGGACGAGAAGAAGTCCACCTGGCTCACGGACAAGCAGGACGCCTTCACCAAGCTGACGAGCTACCGGGACCGGGCCAAGGAGCTCAAGGCGCAGATCTCGGAGATCGAGCGGCTGGGGCCGGAGGGAACCTGCCCCACCTGCGGGCGGCCCGTGGGCAAGGACTACGAGCGGCTGCTGGACGAGCTGAACGACCAGCTGGCCGTGCTCGTCCAGGACGGAAAGTGGTGGGCCAAGCGGCACGAGCAGCTGGACCCCAAGCCGGAGGACGTCGCCGAGCTGGAGACCCTGCTGCGCCAGCTGGGCGAAGCGGTGGACGACCGATCCCGCAAGCTCACCCGCTGCCAGAGCGCCGTCGCCGAGCTGGAGCAGCTCACGGCCGACGTCGCCGCCCGGGACGCGCGCCGCGGGGAGGTGCGCGGGGAGCTGGAGGGGATCCCCGGCGGATACGACGCGAAGGCGCACCGCGCGGCGGACGACCGGCTCAAGGCGCTGCGCGAGACGGGGACGCGCGCGGCCCGGCTGGAAGAGACGGCCGGCCGGGGACCGAAGCTCAAGAAGGAGCTGGTCCCCGCCAACGAGCGCGAGGCCGCCGCCGTCAAGGCCGCGGACCGCGCGCGGGCGGAGCGCGACGGGCTGGAGTTCTCCGAGGAACGCTTTGCCGCCGTCCAGGACGAGCACGCGCGCCTGGCCGAAGCGCGCCGCGTGGCCGAGCTGCGCGCCGCCGAGGCCCGGGGCGACGTCAACACGGCGGAGAAGGTGCTGGACAGTACGCAGCACGCGCTGAGCGAGTACGACCGGCGGGCCATGTCGCTGGGCCAGCTGGAGTCGGAGCTGCACTACCACGAGGAGCTGGACGTCGCCTACACCGAGCTGCGGCAGGACCTCAACGACCAGGTGCGCCCCGAGCTGTCGGAGATCGCGTCCGCGTTCCTGGCGCAGCTCACGGACGGGCGGTACACGTCCATGGAGATCGACGAGTCGTACAACCTGATGGTGCTGGACGAAGGCGAGGAAAAGCCGGTCATCTCCGGCGGCGAGGAGGACATCGCCAACCTGGTGCTGCGCCTGTCGCTCTCGCAGATGATCGCCGAGCGCGCCGGCCACCCGCTGTCGCTGCTCATCCTGGACGAGGTGTTCGGCTCGCTGGACGTGGCGCGGCGGGACAACGTGGTGCAGCTGCTGCACCACCTGCAGGACCGCTTCGAGCAGGTGATCCTCATCACCCACATCGACGGCATCCGCGAGAGCCTGGACCAGGTGCTGCGCGTGGAGTACGACGAGCGGGCCGGCTGCTCGCGCGTGGTGGAGGAGAACGTGCTCAGCGACGACTACCCCGAGGCCCCCATGGCCGCGGACTGATTCTTTGCCTGGGCGATCGATTCGAGGGTACGGCGAACGCGGAAGATCGACGGCGGGCTTTGGGCGTGTCCCCCGCGAGCGGGGGCCGGGCTGCGCGCGCCGTAGGCAACGATACGACTGTTGCCAACGGCGCCGAGCCCACGGAGAGCCGGGACACGGTACTGCTGTGTCCCGGCTCTCCGCGTTCTCGGCCCTGCGGGCGCGCATCCCTCACGCAACGGCAACGGACCGGTCCGCCCGTTCCCGCCGGGGACCCTCACCCCCCGGCCCCCTCTCCCGTACACGACCTGTCGGCACCCTCGGTTGCCTGCCCCGTACAGGAGAGGGGGAGAACCCATCCCGTGCCCGGGACCGTCATTCCGAGGGAGCGCGACGGCACCCGCCCCGTGTACCGCCTGTCGAGCGACCGAGGAATCTTCTCCGCCTCCGCCGGTGCTCCGCCCCCGTGCTCGAAATCCCGCCCACGCAAAACCCCTCCCCGACGTCGGGAGAGGGGTCGCAGGCCGTTACGGGGAACGAGCAGAAGGCCCGTGGCGGAGATTTCTCCCGGGCTCACTTGTGGCAGGAATCGCCTTCGGCCCAGCGGATGGCGGTTCCGCTGAAGCGTGCGGAGGCTGTGCTCTCCTCGCCGGTGGTGTCGTTCAGGATGACGGCGTGCGCCTGCCTGACCTGCGCCTCGCGTTGCAGGTCAAGGATCGACGCGCCCTGGACGCTGCCCAGCGACGTGGCGGGGCAACCGGGGATCGGGGTGTACACCACGCGGATGGCGCGGCTGGCATCGTATCGCTGCTCCAGCGCCGGACCGCAGGCGGAAAGCAGAACCAGCCCGGCGGCGATCATTCCGTACGGTCGCATGCGCTACTCCGTGTCGCGGAAACGGGGGACCATCTGCCACCCCAAGGGGCACTCCCCGTACCACCATCCGCCCCGCGGGCAAGCGCTTGCCCCGCAACCACCTGTCCGCCCATCGCACCGCCCGCGCCCCCCGGCATCGTCCTCATCCGCTGACACCCCCGTCACCACAGCGGGAAGAAACGGAAAGGGCCGGCATCCCCCGCCGGCCCCTCCCTATTCCCTATTCCCTATTCCCTATTCCCTATTCCCTGCAGTTGCAGGCTGTCCCCTGTCCCCTGTCCCCCGCAGTTAAAAGTCCAGCCAGTAGCTCATCTTGATCAGCAGCACGTTCGTCCCCGGCGCCCGGAACAGGTCCGACGTGTTGCTGCGCAGGTTGAACCGGCCGTCCGGCACGAAGTCCGAGCGCCCCTGGCTCCACACTACGAACAGCGTGCTCCCCGGCCGGTACTCCCAGCGCAGCACCGCGTTGCTGTTCAGCTGCCGGACGTTGAAGTCCGGGTTGCCGAAGCGGTAGCCGAACCCCGCCGCGTCGCCGCACCCCGCCGCTTGCGCCCGCACCCCGAAGAACACCCCGCCGTCCTCGTCCTCGCACTCGCGCACGTCCGCCCCCAGCGCGCCAAAGCGGTCGCCGAACCGCTCCGCCCGCGGGTCCGCCACCTCCATGAAGTCCCGGAAGTCGCCCGCGCTGATGAACGGCTGCGCGTAGAGCTGAAAGGACAGCGTGGGGGAAAAGATGTAGTTGAGCCGTGCCGTCAGGCTCACCGTCGTCTGGTCCAGCTCGCCGAACACCCAGCGTCGCGCGCCCCCCGCGTTCGCGTCCGTCCGTGATCCCACGTACTGCCAGGCGCTCGTGTTCCAGTTCACGGACGGCGCCAGCGACAGGTCGAACCGGCTGGAGGGCCGCACGTTCACGAACGGGCTCAGGGACAGCGACCGCCCGTCCGTCCCGTTCTCCCGGTAGTACGACAAGTCGGTGCCGAACGAGACCTTCTTGCGCCGGTCGCTGCCGAACCCCGCCCACGCGTCCGACGAGGCCGGCGTCACGATGGCGGGCCCGCCCCGCAGGGCCGCCACGGAAAGCCCGGCCGTGTTGTGCGCCACGCCCCAGTAGCCCGTCCACAGGTTCCGCAACGCGAAGTTGCCGTTGATGTTGGTGCCGTAGCCCGTGCGCTCGCCGTCCGTGGTCCACTCGGCGTAGTGGTTGTGGTAGAAGTTCCAGTTGCGGAACGGGCCCTGGGGCTCGAACTGGTTGTAGCCCACGTGCCCGTCCCACGACATGCGATCCGTGCTCTGCAGGAACCCGATGTCGTTGGACTCGAACCCCGGCGAGCGGTACACCAGCCCCGAGCCCCCCTGCCACTTGCCCGCGATCTTGTTCAGCGCCATCAGCCCGCCCGTGCCGGTGAGCGCCGTGCGCCGCGCGTCGTACTCCACGTGCTCCGCGTCCGGCCGCTGGAACAGGCGGGCCGGGCTCGTCTGCAGGCGCTGGATGGCCAGCGTGTCGCCCCGCACCGTGCTCTGCAGCACGAATCCGCTGAACTGCCACCGCCCGTCCAGAAAGCGGTGCCGCCAGTCGATTCCCCCCGCGTACGCGGAGCCGGGGAGCCACTCCAGCCCGTTGTCCTCGCCCAGCCGCCGGTGCACCGTCGTCACGATGCCGCCAATGGACGTCTGCCCCCCGCGCATGTCGCGCCGCACCCGGGCCACGCCGTAGTTGGTCATGGGCTCCGTCACCCGCCGCTGCACCCCGTCCGCCTCGTTCGCCACGAAGCGCGTCTTTTCCTCGGCCGTCACCGCGTCCAGCACCCCGATGGTCCACCCGCCGCTCGTGCGCCCCGTCAGCTTGGCGGCGCCCAGGATGGTGGTGGCGTCGGGCGCGTCCACGAACAGGTTGCCGTTCCCCACGCCCCCCTGCGGCGTCCGCCCGATGCGGCGCGAGTAGAACAGCGCGTCCTGCCCGCCGATGCCGAAGTTGAAGACGTCCACCCCCTCCACGAAGAACGGGCGGCGCTCCTGCAGGAACGTCTCGAACGCGGACAGGTTCACCTGGCTGGGGTCCGCCTCCACCTGCCCGAAGTCGGGGTTGAAGGTGGCCGTGAGGGTCAGGTTGCTCGTCAGCCCGTACTTGACGTCCGCGCCCAGCGAGAGCGCCGGGTCCGTGGGGTCGCGGAAGGGATCGTCGTCCGACACCTCTCCGTCGCGCGTCACGCTGGCCACCGTGTAGGGGATGACTTCCAGCCGCCGCGGGCTGCGCAGGTCGCGGATCCCCGTCAGCGTGCCGAACCGCGACGCGAACCCCGACTGGTCCGGCCGCATGGGCGACCAGTACGAGCGCTCCTCCTTGCGGGCCAGGTCTCGCCAGATGTTGAGCCCCCACACCTGCTCGCCGCTCCCCTGCCGAAAGCGCAGCTGGCTGAAGGGAATGCGGTACTCCGCCGTCCACCCCAGCGAGTCGATGGTCGTCTCCACCGTCCACACGGCGTCCCAGGTGGCGTCCTCCGGGCCGTCGTCGTAGTGGAAGACGTCGCGCTTCACCCCCCGCGGCGTGACCCCGAAGCGGAATGCCGTGCGGCGGTCGTGGTAGCTGTCGAAGATGACCTGCACCCAGTCCGTGATGATGCCCGTGGCGTCGCGCCGTCCCAACTGCGAGGCGATGGAGTCCGGCGCCGTGTCGAAGGCCCGGATGGCCACGTACACCGCGTCCCCGTCGTACGCCACGCGCGCCTCCGTGCGCTGCGACGCCGGCAGGCCAAACGTGGGCCGCTGCGTGACGAAGTCGCCGGCCACGGGCGCGGCGCTCCACACCGCGTCGTCCAGGCGCCCGTCGATCACGGGCGCCTGCTCGCCGGCGGCCAGCCGGTGCGCGCCCAGCACTTTGGCCGAGTCCGAGGGCGCCTGCAGCATCGCGGCGGCCAGGAGAAGGGTTGCTGCGGTCATGGGACGGCGGGGAAGGGGAAGGGAGAAGCGCCCGGGCGCCGGCGGCCGCGGGGGGAGCGCAGGTGAGACGTGCGGCGGAGCGAAAAGGTTGCGTTGGATACACGGACCCGGAACGATGCGCCGTCGCATTTCCGCCGCGCGGCGTTCCGGATGGACGGCGGAAGCGGCCGCCGGGCGAGCGCGGGCCGGGCGCAACCGGCCGCTCCGGCCTGCCCGTGCGCCGGACGGCCCGTGCCGGGGGCGGGCCCCCGCGCCTGTATGGACCGTCCCGTTCTCCGCGGCTCGCCGCCGGAGGGGCGGACGGCGCGTTGACAGGGGACGGGCGGGGATGAGAGATTGGCGGTATCCCCCCACTGCAGATACGGACCGCTCCCGGATGTCTCCTAGCCCCACGCTCGCCGAATTCCTGGAACTCGCCCGCGGCGCCACGCTGGTGCCCGTGACGCACGAGTTCCCGTTCGACACCGACACGGCCGTCTCCGCCTACTACAAGCTGGCGCGGCCGCCGTTCGGCTTTCTGCTGGAATCCGTCGTGGGCGGCGAGACCTGGGCGCGCTACACCGTCCTGGGCAGCGAGCCCCGGGCCGCGTGGCGGCTGTACGGCCGGCGCATCGAGACGTGGACCCCCGCCGGCGGCTGGCAGGACCAGGGCGAGAGCGACGACCCGCTGGGCGCGTTCGACCGGATGATGCTGGCCCAGCGCCCCGCCGAGCTGCCGGGGCTTCCCCGCTTCTGGGGCGGCGCCGTGGGCTACTTCGGATACGACGTCGTCCGCCTGATCGAGCGGCTGCCCCACGCGCCCCAGGACGACCGCGGGCTTCCCGACGCCGTGTTCATGCTCACGGGCACCGTGCTCGTCATCGACAACCTCTTCAACCGCGCGCGCGCCGTCGTGGCGGTGGAGACGGAGGGGGTGTCCCAAAGCGAGTTGGAGAAACGTTATACCTCTGCCGTACAGGAGCTGGGCCGGCTCACGCGGCGGCTGCGGGACGAGAAGGGCCCCGCGCCGCTGGACCTGGCCGACCCCTCCGGCGACGCGGACGACCCGTTCGGGAGCACCACCACCCGCGGGGAATACGAGGACGGCGTGCGGCGCGTGCAGGAGTACATCCGCGCCGGCGACGCCTTCCAGGTGGTGCTCTCGCAGCGGCTCTCGGTGCCCCTCGCGGCGCGGCCGTTCGACCTGTACCGGGCCCTGCGGACGCTGAACCCGTCGCCGTACCTGTTCTTTCTGGAGCTGGACGGCGTGCGGCTCATCGGGTCGTCGCCCGAGGTGATGGTGCGGCTGGTGGAGGGGCGGGTGACCGTGCGCCCCATCGCCGGCACGCGCAGGCGGGGCCGGAACGCCGCGGAGGACGAAGCGCTGGCGGCCGACCTGCTGGCGGACCCCAAGGAGGTCGCCGAGCACCTCATGCTGCTGGACCTGGGGCGCAACGACGTGGGGCGAGTGGCCCGCTGGGGCACCGTGCGCGTGCCGCAGCGGATGGTCATCGAAAAATACTCCCACGTGCTGCACCTGGTGAGCACCGTGGAAGGGGAGCTGCGCGACGGGATGAGCGCCGTGGACGTGTTCCGGGCCTCGTTTCCCGCCGGCACCGTCTCCGGGGCCCCCAAGGTGCGGGCCATGGAGATCATCGACGAGCTGGAGCCCCGCCGCCGGGGGCCGTACGCCGGCGCCGTGGGGCACTTTGGATACGGCGGGCACACCATGGACACGGCCATCGCCATCCGCACGGTGGTGGCCTGGGACGGGCAGGCGCACGTGCAGGCCGGCGCCGGCATCGTGGCCGACTCGCAGCCCGCCGCGGAGTACGAGGAAACGCTCAACAAGGCCCGCGCCCTGCTGCGCGCCGTCCGCATGGTCGGCGGCTGAGCGGGCGCCCCTTCCGGGAGCTTGCATCATGGCGGGACGCATGCGTTTGAAGGCTGCATGCCTTGACACGATCGAACGCCCGTTCTATATAAGAACGATACACACCACGTTGTATTCACCCCGGTCGTATCCGACCCGCGTCCCGGACGCCCGACCCGACGGTCCCGAATCGGACTTCCACGCGCCTTTGCGCGCGTTCATTCCCTGATGCCGTGCAGTACCCGTTCGTGTTTTTTGCCAACCCCCAGCAGGAGGTGCCCACGACCCCAGAGCCTTGCAAGCGGCAGGGCAGTTCCCCGATCGGGCGGTCCCGGCTTGCCCTTCCCCGGCAGCCGGCCTTGAGCGCCTGGTGCGTGGCAAACGCGTTCGCGTTCCGCACACGCACGGTATCGGACCCGAACCCTCGGCGGCCCCATCCCGGGCGTCGCCGGCACACAGGAGGACGAGGAATGAAAAATTTCCGTCGGCTGATCGCGGTCTTGGTCGCGTCGGCGCTCGCTCCCGTGACGTTGATGGCCCAGGAGGCCGCAACCGTTACCGGACGGGTGACCAACGCCCAGGGCCAGCCCGAAGCGGCTGTGCTCGTGCGCATCGAGTCGCTCAACGTCGGCGCCAGCACGGGCGCGGACGGCAACTACCGCCTGGTGATCCCGAGCACGCGCATCCGCGCGGGCCAGAGCGCCACCGTGACGGCGTCGCGCACGGGCCTGTCGCCCGTCTCGCGCACCATCACGCTGTCGCCGGGCGCCACGCTGCAGCAGAACTTCCAGATGGCCACCTCCGTGCTCCTGCTGGAGGACGTCGTGGTCACGGGCACCGCGGGCGCCGTCGAGGCGCGCAAGGTGCCGTTCGACGTGGGCCAGGTGACGGCCGCGGACATCATGGTCCCGCCCACCAGCGCCGCGTCCGCCATCCAGGGCAAGGTCGCCGGCGCCACGGTGGTCTCGGGCTCGGGCCGTCCCGGCTCCGCCCCGTCCATCCTGCTGCGCGGCCCCAAGTCCATCAACTCCACGGGCCGTAGCCAGGAGCCGCTCTACATCGTGGACGGCGTCATCCTGGGCGCCAGCGTGGCCGACATCGACGCCCTGGACATCGAGAAGATCGAAGTCCTCAAGGGTGCCGCCGCCGCCTCG
>JAESFL010000521.1_pt1 | contig 23045 bp, 5 predicted proteins | sample 9269401 | NCBI WGS metagenome assembly JAESFL01 (sample SAMN14506025, study PRJNA617098) | algae metagenome | isolation source: Gloeocapsa sp. UFS-A4-WI-NPMV-4B04 and co-occurring heterotrophs from desert... | place: USA: Utah | collected 2006-10-01 | reverse complement strand
TCATGGATCGCCGCTTGCGCCATTACGCGCAGGCTGCCTAACCTCTCAACCCAGGTGGACCAGAGCCTCCGTTCCTGAGCACCTCAAAGCGTCTCAAATCATCTGACAACGGACAGACCGAGGTCAGCGAGCCGGCCCAACCACGGACGAGCGCGAGCGGATCAAGGCGCTGGAGCGCGAGAACCGCGAACTGCGGCAGGCCAACGAGATCCTGAGGAAGGCCAGCGCGTATTTTGCCTTGGCGGAGCTCGACCGCCGGTCGCGGACATGATCGCCTTCATCGACGACCACCGCGCCGCCTACGGGGTCGAGCCGATCTGCAAGGTTCTGCCGATCGCCCCGTCGACGTACCACGCTTATGCCGCGCGGCGGGCCGATCCCGGCAAGCTGCCGGCTCGGGCTCGCTCGGACGCGGCGCTCATGGTCGAGATCCGCCGCGTGTTCGAGGAGAACTTCTGTGTCTATGGGGTGCGCAAGGTCTAGCGGCAACTCGGCCGGGAAGGGGTCGTGGTGGCCCGTTGCACGGTGGCTCGACTGATGCGGGTCATGGGGTTGGCCGGAGTCGTACGGGGCAAGAAGATCCGTACGACGATCCCTGATCCGGCCGCAGCCTGTCCACTCGACCGGGTGAACCGCTAGTTCAAGGCGCCGCGCCCGAACGCCTTGTGGGTCAGCGACTTCACCTACGTCGCAACCTGGGCCGGCTTCGTCTCCGTGGCCCTCGTCATCGATGCCTTCGCTCGTCGCATCGTCGGCTGGCGGGCGTCGCGGACCGCCCATGCCAGCTTCGTGCTCGATGCCCTGGAGCAGGCTCTGCATGAACGCCGCCCCCTGCAGGGCGGCGGCCTTGTGCATCACAGCGACAGAGGAAGCCAGTACTTGTCCATTCGCTACACGGAGCGATTGGCGGAGGCGGGCGTCGAGCCCTCGGTCGGCAGCGTCGGCGACTCTTACGACAACGCCCTGGCCGAGACGATCAACGGTCTGTTCAAGGCCGAGGTGATCCATCGCCGTGGGCCGTGGCGGTCCTTCGAGGCGGTCGAGTTCGCCACCCTCGAATGGGTCGATTGGTTCAACACGCGTCGGCTACTCCAGCCGATCGGCGACGTGCCTCCTGCCGAGGCCGAAGCGCGCTACTTTGCCCAGGCCGAGGTGCAAGCCTTGGCCGCATGACCCAAACCAAACGGCCTCCGGGAAACCCGGCGCGGTTCATAGCCGCGATCCAGACCAAAAACGCTCAACCCTCAAAGCCAACGAGAAAATCCAGCCGAGTCGATCAGACGGAAACCGGATTACTCCGCCTTCGGCTTACGCAAGCGATGGACTTGCCACGTCAGCATCATGCTCGAAGCCATCAAGGCTGCGTGCAGGAGTTGAAGGAGAAGCGATCCGTCTTGCATCGGCTGAATCTCGCGGACCTGGCAGTGCCAGAACGACGGGAAGCGCTAGCAACGAACGGGCCAACGTCCACCATGGCGCGCTGAGCCTCGGGTACTCGACGGATTCGGGCCTGATCGGCCGTCTACGCTGCGACGGGGCTGGGAAGCGCGAGGGTCCTGGCCGAGAGCAGGCGCGTCAGGGTCGCGAGGAGGTCGGTCTGAGTGATGATGCCCAAAACGCGGCGTTCACCATCCACGACCACAACCGCATGGGTGCGACCGTCGGTCAGCGAGGACGCCAGCGCGACGACCGGCTCGTCCGGGCCGGTCGTCTGGGCCTCGGACATCACCTGCGCGATGCCCCGCTCGCCATGCAACGTCAGCTCGCGTAGGCCGAGCGTGCCGAGCAGCCGGCCGGCCCCGTCCACCACGGGCAATGTCCGGATGTTGCGTGCGATCAGGAGTTCCCGCGCCTGCTCGGCGCTGCCATCCGGCGCGATGGTGACCACGTCGCGCGACATGATCTCGGCGCAGGTCAGGTCGCCCTGCGTGCGCACGAGCGCGCGGAGTTCGACTTGGCGGAGGAGCCGATCGAGGTCGGCGCGGTCGATGTCCAGCGTCTCGTGCAGCTCGAGCAGTGCGGCATCCACGTCTTCCTGTCGGAAGCCGACACGCAGCGGCGCGGGCAGGTCCGCCGTTCCGTGCGTGTTGACCGGCGCTGCCACGGGAACGTGGGGATAGTTGCGGCGTGAGATCTTGTGGAAGGCGATGCCGAGCGCGACCAGAATGACCGAGTTCACGCAGACCGGGAATAGAGGAAACAGAAAGCCCGCGGACGTGACGGCCGGGCCGCCGATCAACGCCGTCAATGCGGCCGCGCCCCCAGGCGGGTGAAGGGAGCGAGTGAGCGACATCGCGGCGATCGCAAGCGACACCCCGACGCCGATGGCCACAACCGGGTCCGGAATGAAGCGGGCGGCGAGCACGCCCATGAAGGCCGAGATCGTATTGCCGCCGATGATGGACCAGGGCTGCGCCAGCGGGCTCGCGGGCACCGCAAACAGCAACACCGCCGAGGCGCCCATCGGAGCGACGATGAGCGGGATGTCAGGCCCCTGACCGAAGACAAAGCCGCAGATCAGGCCCGTCAGCGTGATGCCGACCAGCGCGCCGAGGCACGCGACCACACGTTCCCGCAGGGTCGCACCTGCCAGGATGGGCCTGAACAGCCGAAATCCGGATGACCTGCCGGCTTGGCGTTCGGGGATGGCAGTCTTGGACATCCTCGTGCGTCCCTCGCTTGCCGGCTCCGCCCGAGGCGCCCATCGGATGGGCGGAGGCTCGGAAGATCGACGCGGCACACTGGTATACCAGATACCGATTTACCGGCCGCATTCGAAATTGCAACGTGCTGAGGCACGTTGCCTGCAATCGAGGCAGAACCGGCTGGGCACGCGATGGCCGGAACATGAGAGACTGAACCGCTCCGGCTTTCGCGGAGCGGTTCAGCATCGGCTTCGCCATGGGCGCGTTGTCCGGATTGGTGATGTCCTGCCCATTCGGCATGAGCAACGTCGGCCCGCGCCGGCGCTTTCTCGCCACCCTGATGGAAATCATCGGGACCGGAAAGGAACCGTGGGTCTGCATCAGCCGAAGAACCGCAGGCGGATGGTTTCGCTGACTCCGAGAGCGATCGAGGTGATCCTCGCTGCGGGCCGATTGACGCGCTGCACCGCCCTGGGGAACCCAGAGCGGTGCATCACTCGGTGACGGCGGCTTGTTGGACCGTCCCTCCGCGTCTCAGGCGATATGCATCAAGGTCTCGAACTCACCCAAGACCGGTGAGAGCGGTGCGAGAGCCTGATCGCTCGTCTCCTGGTCCAGGTGCAGCGATTGGTGGCTGACCGGGTCAGGCGTCGCGGGCATGGCGAATCGCACTCCGAAGTTGAAATGCGTCGGCGTCGGCGTGCTGAACAGCGCCTTGGGGACCGTGATGCCGCTCGGCGCATCCGTAACCATTGTCGATCCAAGTCCCGGTTCACCTGCAAGAGGCAGGTGTGGATCCGCGGCACCGCCACCAACCGCCTGCGAGACCGATTCGGAGCCGTACAGTTCGGACATCGCCGAGGTCATCGTCGCGTAGACGTCGTTGGGGATGGCGCCGTCGGGAAACCAGACGAATTTCTCGACCCCACCGCTCTGCATGCTGAAGGCTGTGCTGTCCGATGCCGGCTCGCCGAGGCCGGTCTCCGAATTGGCCGTCAGCGCGGACAGAGCATTCGGGCCGGGCTCACGCAGGTCGAGGGTGAAGGAGCGCAGATCCAGCACATAGGGTGAGCCGGCCTGCGGCGTGCCGTTGAAGGTCAGCCGCAGGGTCTGCACGCCCTCCGCCAGGGTGATCCCGATCGGTTCCGAGGCCTGGAACGGTGCCGCGCCGAAGCTGGTGCCGCCATCCTGAAGCGCCGCCGTGCCGAGCGCCGCCCCGCCGTTGAGCGAGACCGCGATGCTGGCGTTCGCCAGCGGGGTCTTGGCCAGGAAGCTCAGATCGTAGGTGCCGCCGGTCGGTGCGTTGATGGTGTACTCCACCCACTCGCCCGGTCGGATGTAGCCGATGTCGTTCTGGCTGTTGACGAACTCGACCGCTTCACCCGCCCGGAAGGTGGTGCCGCCGTCGCGTCCGGCATTGTCGTTGTAGGCGATGCCCTGGCCGCCGGTGTCGAAGTTCGACGCGTCCACCGTCAGCACGCCGTTCGTGAAGGTCGGCGCCGTCCCGTTGAAGGGGTTCTGCGGATTGCTCGGAGCCGTCAGCGTGAACGACCGGAAGTCCTGGCTTCCGCCCGAGAACGTCACCCGGACGATCTGCGTCCCCGCATCGAGCGCGATGTCGTCGACCTCCCGAGCGACGAAGGTGTTGTAGCTGCCCGTGCTCGGATTCGCGATCGACCCGCTCGTCGCGTAGGGTGTTGCGACGCCCGGCTTGTAGAAGTCGACTTTCGCCGAGCGGCCGGTCTCGCCCCCGTTCGAGAGAAGCAGGTCGAGATCGTAGGCTCCGGCCGTCGGAACCGAGATCGTGTACTCGGTCCAATCACCCGCATCGATCCAGCCGATGTCGCCCGCCCCGGTCTGCTCGACCGCGCTGCCGGCCCGGCCGCCATTCGTGCCCCCCTGGAGGCCCGCCGCATCGTTGTAGGCGACGCCCTGGCCCCCGTTGTCGTAGTTGGAGGCGTCGACCGTCAGCACCCCGTTCGAGAAACCTGCCGCCGTGCCGCCGAAGGGCGTTTGAGTGAGCGGCGTTTCGCGCAGGTCGAGGGTGAAGGAGCGCAGATCCAGCACATAGGGTGAGCCGGCCTGCGGCGTGCCGTTGAAGGTCAGCCGCAGGGTCTGCACCCCCGCCGCTAGGTTGACCCCGATCGGGGCCGAGGCCTGGAACGGTGCCGCGTCGAAGCTGGCGCCGCCATCCTGAAGCGCCGCCGTGCCGAGCGCCGCCCCGCCGTTGAGCGAGACCGCGATGCTGGCGTTCGCCAGCGGGGTCTTGGCCAGGAAGCTCAGATCGTAGGTGCCGCCGGTCGGCGCGTTGATGGTGTACTCCACCCACTCGCCCGGTCGGATGTAGCCGATGTCGTTCTGGCTGTTGACGAACTCGACCGCTTCACCCGACCGGAAGGTGGTGCCGCCGTCGCGTCCGGCATTGTCGTTGTAGGCGATGCCCTGGCCGCCGGTGTCGAAGTTCGACGCGTCCACCGTCAGCACGCCGTTCGTGAAGGTCGGCGCCGTCCCGCCGAAGGGCTGCTGAAGGCCACCCGGCAGCGCCGCCACCGCGACCGCCAGCGGTGTGGATACGCTCGCCGCACCGTCCGAGGCCGTCACCTGCAGGGTCAGCGAACCGGCGGTCAGCGGCGTGCCGCTGATGACGCGGGTCGCCGCGTTGAAGCTCAGGCCCGCCGGCAGTCCGGTGACGGTGTAGGCGAGCGCGTCGCCGTCCACGTCCACGAACGTGCCCGCGGGAATGGTGTAGCTGAAGAACTGCCCCTGCGTAGCGCTGGCGCCCGAGAGCGTCTGTGCCACGGTCGGCGCCACGTTGGCGCGATCGATCGTGAAGGTGTCGAGATCGAAGGCGCCGCCGCCGAAAGTGAGGCGGACCGTCTGGACACCCGCCGCCAGATTGACCTGGACCGGCGCGGTGGCGGTGAACGAGGTGTAGTTGTTGGTGTCCACCACATTGGCCGAGGCCGCCGTCACGTAGGTCGAGCCGTTCTGCTCGAACGAAGCGGTGATGGTGCGTCCCGGATCGGGGGAAGCGGCGGCGAAGGTCAGCGTGTGGACGCCGGCCCGTGCCACGTTGACCGTGTACTCGATCCACTCGCCGGCCGCGATGTAGCCCACGGCCACGTTGTTGCCGACGATGTCGACACCCTCGTTTCGGCCCGCCGTGCCCCCCTCGTCGTTCGCCGTCGTGTCGTTGTAGGCCACACCCTGTCCGCCGAGATCGAAGCGCGTGGCGTCGATCACAACGGGGGCGGCCCCGATCTGCGGCGCGGTACCGCCGAACGGCGTCTGGGCGGTGTTCGTCGTGTCGAAGAAGTTGACGAGACCGTCACCATCCGTGTCGCGCTGCAGGGCGTCGTTGATACGGTCGCCATTCGCGTCGTTCGTGCTCGTCAAGACATGCGGCTTGACGTTTTTGATGACGAACATGTGGTCGTTGTAATCGTAGTTTCCGGCACCCGGATAGTCTTGGATGCCGATATACGTCCCCGCGATCACGGCTCCATTGGCGTCGCGCGCCTCGAAGAAGCGGATCAGGTGGCCCTGATCGTCGCCGACGAGCTGGCCGAATTGGGGATCGATGCGGTTGGCGACCGGATCGGTCCAGGACGAGTAGGTCGGCCGGCCATCGACGGAGATGTAGAGGCCGAACGGCGTGCTCTGGTTGATGGTCCCGCGCGCCACGCTCGCGCCCGCGCCCGTGCCGGTCACCAACTGGTCGGGCAGCACGGTCTGGCCCTGCTGATCGTCGTTGGCGAACAGGTTGGTGACCTGCGACGAGGCGAGGCCGTGGAAGCCGAGCCGCGCCACGTTGCCCTGGTTGAGGAAGGCCGCGACCTGGATGACCTCGACCGCCTTCGTCGCGTCGAGCCGCTCCAGGTAGGGCATCAGCACCTCGTTGCCGACGGTCTCGACACGACCGCCATTCGCCAGATCGCCCTGGGCCATGTCGGTGCTGTAGCCGAGGGCCTTGACGATCTGGGCGACCGTCGGCTCCGAGTTGTTCTCCGAGAACTCCTGGGCGAGGCCGGCGAGCGCGATCACCTTCTCGCCCTGGACGAAGTCGTTCGACCGGATCGTCAGCGTCGACTCGGTCAGGTCCGCGCCGGCGGACGTACCGTTATGCGTGCCGACGAAGCGGACCGTGACGGTCGCGCTCGCATTGGCCGCGATCGAGGCCGGCGGCGTGCCGACGATCTGGAACGCGGCGCTGCCGGTCGTCACGCTGTCGATGGTGAGCGCCGCGGAGCCGTCGTTCCGGATGGTGAACGTCGCCTCGTTGCGGAAGGCCTGCGAGGCGTTGGCCGGCGAGTCGATGTTGGTGAAGACGAGACGATCCCCGGCCGCCGCGTCGTCGAGCCCGCTCACCACCATGTGCTGGCCGAAGCCGACCGGCGTCACGCCCTCGATGACGAACAGGTTGTCGTTATAGTCGTAGTTGATACCGGTATAGTCCATGACCCCGAGATAGACGTTCGGGATCACCTTCCCCTGCGCATCGAGCGCCTGGAACATCTTCACCGTGTGGCCTTGCTGCGCGCCCGGAACCTCGACGTTGCCGCGCGGATTGAGCCGCGGATCGGTGGACAATCCGGCCACCGAGATGCCGAAGATGTCGTTGCCGGCCCAGGCGTCCGGGATGGCCACCCGGTCGAAGGTGCGGGTCGCGAAGGTTGTGTCGTTGCCGGCATTCGGGAGCAGGCGCTGGTTGTCCGTTCCCTCGTGATCCCAGAACCGGACGTTGGCTCCCTTGTCGCCGGGGTTGTGGATGTGCAGCGTCGCGCCGCCGGTGCCGTGGAAGGCGGCGATCTGAGTGACCTTGGCCTGCGTGACCCCGTCGGCGATGCGCCAGTAGGGCGACAGCACCTCGGTCTCGTCGGTCTTGGCGAAGACGTCGTTGGTGCTCAGCACCGAGTTCTCACCGCCGCCGCGTAGCGTCAGGCCTTCGATGACGTTGCCGAAGCCGAAGATCTTCCAGATCTCGTTGACGTTCGGCTCCTGCCCGCCCTCGTCCCGCGCCTGCCAGAAGCCCGCAAGATCGATCGTGGTGACCGGCGTGTCGGCATCGTTGGTGATGAGCTTCAGCGCGCCGGTGAAGACCGTCGAGGTCGCGTCGATGTTGCTGGTCGGCGGGGTGTAGGCGGCCCGGTTGAACAGCACCGTGACATCGGCCGATTGGCCCGCCGCGATGGTCAACCCGTCGAGCTGGGTCGGATTCGCGAGGACGAACGGACCGGTGAGGTCGTAGTCGGTGAGGGACAGCGTCTCGGTGCCGGTATTGGTGATCCGCACCGTACCGGAATCCTTGAAGTCGCGATCCGCCGCGTCGGGCGCGACCGAGTCCGGATCCTCCAGGTAGCTGAAGTGTAGCCGGTTATCGAGATAGGCCGGATCGAGGCTCTGGACCGCGATGTCGGCGTTCGGGTTGCCGGGTGCCCGCCGCACGTCGAGATAGTCGAGCGCGTTCGCGCCCGGCGCGGACGACAGCACACGCAGCGCGTAGGAGGTGCCGGCTTCGAGGTTGACGTAGACGGTGCGCTCGCCCGCCGTCCCGACGCCGGGGAAGGCGATTTCCTCGGTGGCGGTGCCGTTGAGGAAGAGGCGCAGCGTCCCGCCATTGGCCGCGCCGGCATTGGCCGCGAGGTCGAGGGCATAGAGGCCGTTGGCCGCGACCTTGAAGTAGAACTCCACGGCTTGGCTGTTGAGGATGCGGGTCGAGCTGTCGGCGGTCTGTTCGAGCTCGATCCGGGACTCCGTCGTGACGGACACGTAGTCCGGCTCGAAGGGCGGCGCCGCGGTGCCGGTGGCGACGCGAAGCTGATCGATGTTCGGGCCGACGGCGTTCGGGGCCGTGACCGTGACGGTGTTGGCGCCCTGCCGGAGGTTCACGATCGCCGTCTCGAACTGCCAGGTGTTCTCCGCATCCGGTCCGAAGCCCTCGAAGTTGACGGGACCGAGATTGACGCCGTTGACCGTGAGCGAGAGCGGACGGTCCGCCTTCGAGGCCGCCAGCGCGTAGCGGAAGCCGATCTCGAACGAGCCGGCGCTCGCCGCATTCACCGTCCAGGTGATCGACTGATCGCCGGTCCCGTCGAAATCGACGAAGCCGGTGCCGACTTGGTTGCGGTTCTCCGTGACGACCTTGGCGCCGACGATCTGCGCCGTCTCCGCCTCGTAGAAGGTATAGGGGGTGCTCGGCACTTGTGCCTCGGGCACCAGCACCTCGATCTGATCGATGTTGGGCCCCGTCGCCGCGACCGACTTGAACGTAATGGTGTTCAAGCCGGCCACCAGGTTGGCGGGCACGTCGACCGTCTGCCAGACCGTCCAGGCCGGGTCACCCGTCACGCCGGTGGGCGGGACGAAGCTGACATTGCCGAGGCTCACCCCGTTCAGCACGGCCTCCAGCGGCCGGTCCGCGGTGGCGCCGTTGGCGTAGCGCACCTTGATGACGCCAGCCCCGGCCTGCGTGCTCGGCACCGAGAAGCTGAAGGTGACGAAGTCCGCGTTGCTGGCGCCGAAATCGGCGTAGCCGCCCGGCACGCCATCGGTGTTGCTGGTGTTCCCGTCGAGGCCCACCGCGCCCGGACGCAGGCCGTTCACGTAGCCCGTGCCGGTCGCGTTGGGTTCGGGGTTGGCGGCGCTGCGGATCTGGATCTGCGCGGCCGAGCCCGTCGCCACGGTGACGGCGGTGCCGTCGCCCGGCGTGGTGTCCTCCGCCTGGATCGTCATCAGGGAGACGAGCCCGGTCGGGCCGGGATTCTGTCCGGGGGTGAAGCTCGCGGTCGTGGAGGCGCGGTTGAGCGCATCGTCCGTGACTTCGACCGTCGCGATCACCGGACCGGTCAAGGTTCCGACGTTGGCGGTGAAGCGGTTCTGCGGGTCGAGCGTGACGGTCTGGCTCGGACCGCCGTTGAACGAGACGCGCACCGCGGTGATGTCGCTGTCGAGCCCGTTGAGCTGGAAGACGGCGGCCGCCGGGTTGCTGACATTGACGGCGACGAGCGCGAGGTTGCCGCCCTCGTCCGCCGTGAGGTCCTGCGTCACGCCGCCGGGGGCGGGCGTCAGCAGGATGAGCTGGCTCGCCCCCGTGCCGCGATTCAGCGTCATCAGGTAGAGCTGGCCGGTGACCGGGTTCTCGATGATGTCGAGCGGATCGATGTAGTTGTTGATCACCGAACCATCGGGCCGCCGCAGCACGTCGTCGCCGATGATCTTGCCGCTCGCATCGACCCGGATGGCGCGGACGTTGTCGCCGGTCGAGAACTGCGCGAACAGCACCGCACCCTTGAGATTCGTGCCGAAAGCGCTGCCCTTGTACTCGATCGCACCGTTGGGAGACTGATTGCGGCCGAGGCTGTAGGCGCCGTCGAGGTCGTAGTTCAGGTCGGGCCGGACGCCGGCGTCGTAGCCGTCGGTGTTCGGGTTGCCGTCCTTGCGGTCGGTCACCTCGTTCTTGTCGACGCCAGACGTCGGGTTGCCGCCGTTGAGGATGTACTCGTCGCGCAGGATGTTGGGGTGACCGTAATATTTACCCTGCTCGACGGTGAAGAAGTAGTCATCCTGGGTCGGCGAGTTGACGATGATCTGGCTTCCGGGCTGCGTCGGGTCGTCGAAGGTCTTGCCGCCCGACGCCGTGCCGTTCGTCGGCATGTAGAGGTGGCCGTTGGAGTGCCAGACGAGGTCGTAGGCGTTGCGGATGCCGGTGGCGAAGATCTTGAGGACGGCATCCGCCGCATACGGGTTGTAGAAGCCCGGATAGGTGCCGTCGCTGTTGAAGCTTGAGAGCGGGTTCTGCGTGGTCGGAACCGTCACCGGCTCCGTGCGCACGTCGAAGCCGCCGGTCGGCGCCTTGCGGGTCGGGTCGATCTCGAGGACGGCCGCGTTGAGCAGCCGCTCGGGCCGGTTGCCCCAGGCGCCGTCGGGCGCGCCCGCGGCGGAGTTCGAGCCCTGGGACAGGTAGAGGAGGTAGGCCGGCTCGCCGGCCTGTCCCGCATCGGGGTTGGCGCGGAACTCCAGGCTGTTGGTGACGTGGTCACCGCCCGAGCGCGGCAGACCGGTGAGGTAGGTCTCGGCGGTGGCACCCGTGAACGAGCCGTTCTGCCCGAGCGTGATCTTGCTCACCCGGCCGGAAAATTCCGGCGTGTCGAACGCCTTGTTCTCGCGCGGGATCGGATAGTTGTCGCTGATCCAGATCGTGTTCGGATCGGTCGGATCGAAGGTGAGCCCGATAATGCCGCGCCGATCCGCGCCCGATTGCAGGTAGTCGAGAACGAGGCTCTCCTTGGAGGCCTTGTTGATCGAGCCGTCAGAATTGACGCTCCAGCGGAAGATCTCGCCCATGATGGTGGCGACGTAGAGTTTTCCGTCGGGGCCGAACTCGATCGAGGTGAAGCCCCCGGCGCCGTCGACGAAGCCGTTGAGGAGCGTCGAAGTCGTGAAGGCGACCTCGCGTGCCACCTCAGTCGGCGCCACGCCCGTCACGAAGGTCGTCGTAAGGTCCTGCATCTGACGGATGGCGGCCGCGGCATCCGTGATGCTGCCGAGGTCGAGCACATCCTCGACCTTGAGCGTGTAGCTGGTGTTCGCCTTCAGCGCCTGCAGCGGACGGATCGTCAGCGAGTCGGCGCCGCCGGAGATCTGCACGTTGATCGCGACCTCCTGGCCGGTCAGCGTTTCGACGAGTTTGATTCCCTCGACATGGGCGATGTTCGGGCCGCGGTGGTTCGGCGCCTGCACGTTGACGCCGACGACGAAGCTCGACAGCGGGTTGATGCCGGTCGGCAGTTGCCCGTTCTCGCCGAGCGCGATCGAGACCTGATCGTTGAGGTAGGCGGCGCGCGGCGCGGCGAAGGTCGAGTAGTCGAGGTCCGCCGTCCGTGTGTCGGTCGGCGTCAGGTCGGGCAGGCGGTCGATCTCGAGATACTGGATCTCGGTGTTGGTGCCGCCGATGGAGTCGACCGTCAGCCGCCCGTCCGTCACCTGCACGATGCCAGTGACCAGCGTCGAGCGGAAGCCGCCGCCGTTCTGCGAGTTGTCGAGCGGGTTGGCCGGCACCCAGGAGGGCATGAAGCGCTTGCCCTCGACATTGATCGCATAGGTGCTGTCGAACGCACCCGCGGTGTCGCCGATCGAGAGCTTGACTTGGTAGGTCCCGTTGGCAAGCGCCATCTCCCAGGCCCGCGCGCCGGCCGCACCGGCACCCGGGAACTCGAAATGCGCGTAGGTCTTCTGGAGATTGGACGCGCCCGTGACCGTGTTCTTGTACCAGTGGGCGTTGGCGGGCTGCGCGGCCGCGATGGTGCCGTTGGCCGTGCCGTCGACGACGCTCGCCTCCGTCACCCAGCCGTAGCTGAAGCCATTGCCGCGATCGCCGTAGGCGGCACCCGTGTCGGCGAGATAGCCGGCGGGCGTGACGTAGCCGGCGGGCAGGCCCTGCGTGGTCTGGCCCGGAGCCGGCTCGAAGTTGATCTTGACGACCTCCTGGAACAGTTCGCGGCCGCGCGGATCGACCGGAGCACCGTCGCGGCTGATCGTGACGCTGTCGATATTGGGGCCGTTGGCGACCGTGTTGGCGATCGTCACCGTGTTGGCGCCGGCCGCGAGATCGATCTCGACGGTCGCCGTCTTCCAGTTGTCCCAGCCGTTCACGTCGGTGCCGGGGAACGAGAGCGTCTTGGTGACGCCGTTCACCGTGACCGTCATCGGACGGTCGCCCTGCGGGTTGCCGCCGTTCGAGTAGCGGAACGCGAAGGTGTAGGTGCCGGCCTGCGGGGTCGTCAGGTTGAACGAGGCCGCGTCACCGATCTGCGCCCCCATATCGAGGTAGCCGGTGCCGGTGAAGCCGTCCCACAACCCGTCGCCGTTGACGTCGCGCAGGAGCGGGAGGGTCGGCTCCTTGTTGGCGAGTGTCCGCGCCTGGGTGATCGCATTGCCGGTCCCGGTCGTATCGATCGGCGTGAAGGTCTCGGCCTCGATCGTGAGCTGGAACGGCTGCGGCTGGCTCGGCCCGCTTCCCTGATGGACGAAGCGGATCTCGTCGATGTTCGGCCCGGCCAGGGCTCCGGCCGGGATCGCCAGCGCGATCGTGTTCGCGCCGGCCTTCAAGGTCAGCTCGACCGTCTTCTCGACCCAGGACTCCCATCCGGACGCGGTCGTGCCGGTGCCGATCACCGGACCGGGCACGAAGTCGACCGAGAGCGCCGTACCACCGTTGAGCCGCAGGTCGAGCGGCCGGTTGGCCGCGCCGCCGTTGGCGTAGCGGAACGTGACGAGGTAGGTCCCGGCCGCGGGCGCATCGACGTTCACCGTGATGGCGTCGCCCGCATTGGCGCCGAAATCCATGTAGGCGCCGCCGACCGCGCCGACCCGGTAATTGCCGGTCGCATCCGGATGGGCCGCGTCCACCACGCGGGTGAAGTCGGCGTTGGTGGGCACACCGGTATCCTGCACCGTGACCCGCGTGGCGTCCTCGGCCTGGATCGTGAAGGGCGCCACCGTCACGGTGCCCCCGATCACGATCGACATCGAGGAGGAGGCGACGTTGCCGGCGCCGTCGGTGACGTAGACCCGCGCCGTGTAGGAGCCCGCCGCGAGGCCGGAGCCGTCCGCGACGAAGTCGCCGTCCGCGTCCGGCCGGACGAGCGTCCGGGTGACGCCGTTGTCGAAGCTGATCTCGGTCTTGACGATATCCGCGTCGACGCCCGCGATCTTGAAGTTGATCGATTCCTTTGCCGCCCCGGTCAGCTCGCCGATCGGGCCGGAGAGGAAGAGCGGGATGTCGTCGGCGTCGGCCGAGACGTCGGCCGGCGCCTGCGGCTTGCTGATCGTCAGGCTGTCGATGTTGGGGCCGTTGACGCGCCCGGCAGGGATCGCGAGCGAGAGGGTGTTCGCCCCCGCCGCGAGGGTGACCGTCACCGTCTTGGTGGCCCAGACGTTGAAGCCGTCGACCGCGGGTGTCGTGCCGCTCGCCGGCGCTCCGGTGTTCGCGAACTCGACCAGGGTCGCGGGCCCGGTGCCGACCGCGAGGTCGAGGGCGCGGGCGTCGCCGGAGGCGTAGCGGATGGCCAGTTCGTAGGTGCCGGCCTGTGCCACCGTCACCACGAAGCTGGCCCGGTCCCCGGCATCGTTGCCGAAGTCGAGGTAACCGGTTCCGGTGTAGCCGGCCCGCAGGCCGAACTGGTCGAGTACCTTCGTGCCGCCGGGGGTTTCCGGGTTGGCCGTAGTCGTACGCAGCAGCGTCGAGTTGGCGTCGGCCGCCTGCGTCAGGGTGACGGACGCCGCCTCGCCCTGGATCACGATGGGCTCGAACGGCTGCGGCGTTCCAGGCTGCTCGACCGTGACCGTGAAGGCCACGGGGGCCGAGGCGAGTTCGCCGTCGCTGGCGAGGACCTCGATCGCGTAGGCGCCGGGCGCCACGTTCGGGGCGACCCGCAGGACGCTGCCGTCGAGGACGATACCGGTCGGCAGGGCGCCGCCGCCCGCGAGACGGACGAACAGCGTCGCGGCATCGCCCGCATCGGGGTCGGCGGCCGTGAGCACCGCGAGGTTGACCTCGCCACCGGCGTCGCTCTGGAAGACCTGGGCCGCGATGGTGCCGGACAGCGTCGGCGCCTCGTTCACATCCGTGACCGAGAGCGTGACCTGTGCGGTCGTCGCCGCGCCGCGGGCATCGGTTGCCACGACGCTGATGGTGGTCCCGTTATCCGTCTCGTGGTTGAGCGCCGCGCCGGCGGCCAGACGCAGCTCGGTCTGGCCGGTCTCGGTGTTGCGGACCACGACGAAGCGCGGATCCGACACCGTGAAGCTGACGGCATCGCCCTCCGCATCGGTGGCCGCGAGCAGGCCGACGAGGGCGCCCACGGCGTTCTCGGCCACCGCGCCCGTGAGCGTGATGCCGGTGGGCGCGGCGTTCGGCGCCTCGACGCGCTCGAAGGTGAAGCGGTCGAAGCGCAGGGACTCGCCCCCGATCGCCTGGCCATTGAGCGTCATGACGCTCCCGGCCTCGACGCGGACGATCGTGTCGAAGGTGATCGCCTTGAGGTTGCCCGCGTTCGCGGCCGTCCCGCGCAGCGCCAGCGGGTTGACGAAGCTGCCCGGACCCGCGTCGTTGAGGACGACGCTCGAGGTTCCGCCGATCCGGAGTTGGGTGCCATCGACCGACAGCGAGAAGGTGCTGGCGCCGTCCGTCTCGTCGAAGACGTAGGCGGTGACGCGGTAATAGCCGTCGGCGAGGCCGTTGGCCGCGAGGTTGGTCGAGACCGATCCGGCATCGCCCTGATTGAGCAGGATCAGTCGGCTGCCGGAGGCGGCGGTGGCGCCGGTGGCGAAGAAGCCGTCGGCGGTCGAGAGCCCCGTGAGGGCCTCGGCCTCGACCGAGACGACGTTGCCCGCGGCCGACGCCTCGACGACGAAGGTCAGGGTGAGCGTGTCGGACAGGCCGGCCGGATCGCTCGCCCGGACCTTCACCGCGAAGGTGCCCGACGCGATCGGGGTACCGCTGACATAGCCCTCCGCGTTGACGCTCAGGCCCGGCGGTAGGTCCTCGATCGTGAAGGTCAGTGCCTCGCTCTCGGGATCGCTGAAGAACGACGACAGTCCGTTGATGTCGAAGCCGGTGAAGGCCGTGCCGACGCGGCCGAAATACGGCTCGAGCGCCACATCCTCGGCCACCGGCGCCTTGTTGACGTGCGTGACCGTCAGCGAGAAGCTGTCCTCGGCAAAAGCCGTCCCGTCGCTTGCCCGCACCGTCACCGTGAAGACGCCGTTGCCGAGGGCCGCGAGACTGCCGGAGAGAACGCCGTCGGTGATCGTCAGGCCGCCGTTCGGGACGACCGCACCGGCCGCATTCTTCACCTCGAGCGTGTAGCTCAGCGCGTCGCCGTCCGGATCGAGGAACGGCAGGTCGATCTCGAGCGAGCCGGTCTCAGGGATCGTGCGGTCGGCGATGCCGCCGCCGACCACGACCGGCGCGGCATTGGCGTCGGCCGTCTCCACGAACCGCACATTGGTGTAGGTCGAGGAGCCCAGATTCGGACGGCTGTCGTCGTCGTTGACGACCACGAGCGACGTCAGGGTCTTGCCGGCATGGGCGCCGAGATCGATGACGAAGCGGACCGTCCCGTCCCCGTTCGGGGTGCCCGAGCCGCGCAGATCGATGAACCCGCCCTGGGTCTGGCTTCCGCCGAGCTGGTAGATGCTGGCATCCGCGTCGAAGGGGTCTTCATCGACGTCGAAGCCGATCGCCACGATCTCGGGGAGTTCACCGCCGGTGCCCACGCGCAGGTCGAACTCGAGCTTGGTCGCCTCTGTGACCGTGTAGCTGCCGATGCTCACGCGCTTCCAGAAATTGCCGTCGAGCGTCAGTGAATCGGGGGTGGCGGTGACCGTACCGCCGTCCTGCGGCCGATCCTGGGACGAGTAGGGCGTGATCGCCCCGAAGACGACCGGCACCGGCCCGCCCTCGGCGACGTCGGTAACGGAGACGGTGATGGTCTTGGAGGTCGTCAGGCTGCCGTCGCTGACTGCAACCTCGACGTTGAAGGTCTTGCCGGCCGGCAGCGCCTCGTAGTCGGGCGCGGTCAGGAAGCTCAGCGCGCCCGTCCGGGCGTCGATGGCGAACAGCGCGTTGTCGGTCACCGCATTCGCGGTCAGCGCGTAGGTGAGCGCGTTGCCGTCCACGTCGGTCGCCGCCACGAGGCCGACCGCCGTCTGGTTCTCCGTGGCCGAGAGCACTGTCGTGGTGATCACCGGTGCCTCGTTGACGTTGGTGACCGCGACCGCGAGCGTCTTCAGGGTCCGCCCGGTTCCGTCGAACGCCTCGACCTCCACTGTGTAAGGACCCGCACCGCGCGCACCCTCGAAGTCGGGCGCGGTCTTGAAGCTCAGCGCGCCCGTCCGGGTGTCGATGACGAACAGGGCGTTGTCGGTCGCCGCGTTCGCGGTCAGCGCGAAGTCGACCCGGTCACCGTCGAGGTCGCTCGCCGTCACCGTTCCGACGGTCACCGTTCCCTCGGCGACCGTGAAGCCGGCCTCCGTCACGACGGGAAGCGCGTTCGGGGCATTGAAGGTCGCGGTCGCGCCCTGGCGCGTGACCGCGATCGCGTCGAGGTTGGGGCCCGAAGTCGCGCCCCCCGGGATCGCGAAGGCAATCGTGTGCGTGCCGGCGGTGAGCGTCACCGTCACCTTCTGCACGGACCAGTTGTTGAACCCGTCCGCTGCGCCGGTTCCATCCGGATCCGTCGAGAGGAAGGGCAGGTTGGACAGGTTGGGCAGCGCCGCGCCGTCGAGCCGGAAGGCGAGCGGGCGATTGCCGGCGGAAGCATAGCGGACGTGGATGTCGTAGCTGCCGGCCTCCGCGACGGTGAAGCTGTAGCTCGCGGTGTCGCCGGGCGTGTCGCCGAAGTCGAGATAGCCGCTGCCGGTGAAGCCCGGCCGCAATCCGTCGACGAGGCCGGCCGCGTTCGACGTCTCCTTGTTCCAAGGATTGCGGACGAAGGTGTCGTTCGTGTTGATGTCGGTGTCCACGATCGTCAGACGCCCGGCCTCGGCTTGGATCAGGATCTGGTTGAAGGGCTCGGGCATGGGAGGAGCCTGGATCGTGAGGGTGAAGGGGACGGCGGCGGAGGTCAGTTGGCCGTCGGTCGCGAAGACCTCGAACGCGTAGGCGCCGGGCGCGACGCCGGCCGCGACGGTCACTGCCCCGCCGCTGAGGCTGATGCCGGAGGGCAGATCCCCTCCGCCGGCCAGACGGAGCCCGAGCGCGGGCGTGGTGCCGTCCGGATCGGCCGCCACGAGGCCCGCCAGCGACACCGACCCGCCGCTCGCCGGCACGCTGGCCGCCGCCAGGGTGCCTGTCAGCATCGGCGCCTCGTTCAGGTTCGTGACGGCGAGGGTGACGGATTGAGTTAGGTCACCGACGCTCACCGAGACCTCGGGCCGGGCGCCCTCGAAGTTCAGGGTTTGGCCCTGGCGCAGCGCCAGTTGCAGCGCGCCCGCGGTGCCGACGACTTCGAACCGGCCGGCATCCGCGCCCGAAAGCACGACGTCCTCGGGGAGATAGCTGCTGTCGATGTCCGTGATCGCGATGTTGGCCACGATCGCGCCGGGCGCATTCTCAGCGACCGGCAGGGCGGTCACACTCAGTCCGGTCGCGGCGTCGTCCACCGGCGCGATGGCGACCGTGACGGAGGCAGAGGCCGAGAGGGCGGGCGAGCCGTTGTCGGTGACGATGTAGGCGATGCTGGCTTGGCCGGAGAAGTTGGCGGCCGGCGTGAAGGTGATGACGGTACCGTTGACCGAGACGGTGCCCTGCGCGGCCGGGACCGTGGCGGTGACGGAGAGGGTGCCGCCCGTGTCGACGTCCGCGATCAGGCTAGCGACGTCGATGGTGACAGCGGTGTCCTCGCTGGTCTGAGCGGTGCCGTTCAGGGCCGTCGGCGCGGTGTTCGGCTGGGTTCCAGGAACGTCGTCCGTCATGTCATTGGTGACGGAGAGCGTCACGGATTGGCTCAGGCCACCGACCGTCACCGAGACCTCGGGGCGCGCGCCCTCGAAGTCCAACGACACGCCCTCGCGCAGGGCGAGGTGCAATGCACCCCCGCTGTCGATGACGCGGAACTTGGCCGCATCCGCGCCCGAGAGCATGACGTCATCCGGCCCGTAGATCGTGTCGATGTCGGTGATCGCGATCGTCGCCACGACCGCACCGGCCACATTCTCGGCGACCGACACGGGTGTGACGCTCAGCGCGGTCGCGGCATCGTCCACCGGCGTGACGGCGACGGTCAGCGAGGCGGTGGCCGAGCGGACGGGCGAGCCGTTGTCGGTGACGACGTAGGCGATGTCGGCTTGGCCGGAGAAGTTCGCGGCCGGGGTGAAGGTGATGAGCGTGCCGTTGACCGAGACGGTGCCCTGAGCGGCGGGGACCGTGGCGGTGACGGTGAGGACATCGCCCGCGTCGGCGTCGGCGTCGGCGATCAGCGGCGCGACATCGAAGGTGACGGCGGTATCTTCGTTGGTCTGTGTGCTGCCGTTCCCGGCCGTCGGCGTGGTGTTCGGCTGGGGCGGGAGGACATCGTCCGTCGTGTCGTTGGTGATGGCGATCGCAAAGGATCGGTTGACGGACAATCCGCCTGCATCCGTGGCGACGAGACGGATCGGGAGGCTGGAGCCCGCCTCGAAATCGAGGCTCTGATCGGCCCGGAGCTTGAGCTCACCGTTCACGACCTCGAAGCGGGTGCTGAGGGTCGCACCCTCGAAGACCTGGATCGTGTGCGCAGCGGAATCGGCGTCGGTGACGGTGACACGGCCGATCACGGCGCCGGTCAGGTTCTCGGCCACCGAGAGATTGGCGAGCGTGATGTCGGACGGGGCGACCGGTTCGGGCTTGAACGCCTCGACCAGCACGAACTCGAACTTGTCGATGTTGGGGCCCCCCGCGCCGGAGAGGCGAAGCACCGTCGTGCCGGCGTTCAGCGTCACATTCACGGTGAGGGTGGACTTCGTCCAACCTTCCCACCCGGTCTGGTCGGGCACAGTGCCCACATCGTTACCGTCAGCGGGCCGTACCGCTCCAGTGAGATCCTCATAGAAGGCCGGGTAAGCCGCTGGAGCGGTCGTGGGCGCGAGGGCAAACGTGCCGATCGCAGTTCCGTCCTGATAAGTGAGCGCGAGCGGCCGGCCCGTGGTGCCGCCGTTGGCGTAGGTGATGGTGATGCTGTAGGTGCCGGCCACCGTCGCGGTGACGGGAATGTCGAGGGTGTTGGCGGCCGAGCCCCAGTCGAGATAGGCATCGCCCTCCGCGCCGACGCGGAAGGTTTCCGGCTGCGTCTTGCCGTTCAGGAACGGCAGCGTGATCGGCCGGTTGACCGCCAACGATGCCATGTCGGTCGTCGCGGACGACAGCAGATCCTCGGCCTGGATGACGATCCGGTGCGGGTCGGCGCTGCGGATTTCGAGATAGTCGAGGTTCGGCCCGCTGAAGCCGGTCGCCGTCAGGCGGACCGTCTGCGTGCCCGCCTCCAGGTGGACGCGGGTGACCGCCTCGCTGTAGACCGCGTTGTTGCCGGTGGTCTGGAAGTCGAACAGACGGTCCCAGATCTGGCCGTTCACTTCGAGGCGCATCGGCCGGTTCGACGCGCTCGCGGAGGAGAACGCGTAGCCGAAGGCGAGATCGTAGGTGCCCGCTGCAGGCACCGCGAACGTCCACTGCAGATACTCACCCGATCCGGCGTTGAAGTTGCCGTTCAACCCTCCGAAATCGACGTAGGCGTCCCCGTCGGCCGCATCGGCGTTCGGCCGATCGCTCGTGCTCGCGTTCGCCAACGACACCACGACGGGCGTGGTCGTCGTCGTGCCGCCGCTGACACTCCCGCGCGTCACACCCGTCGTCGCCTCCGCCTGAAGGCGCAGGGTCTGAATCACCGGCGGCACCGCGTCGGCTTGGGGCGCGGCCAGCGCAACGTCCTGCTCGGACAGGAGGGTGTTGCTGTTCGCTGTCCGCGCCGTGCTGCCGCTGCCGCCTCTCCCCGAACTGATCGGGCCGGGGATGAAGCTTCCCGGCGCGGCCTCGAAGCTGTCCTCGGCCATCGCGGGGGCGGGCGCCGACACGCGGCTCGAACTCTCGACCAGGGTGCTGGAGCCGACCTTGGGCGCGGATGCTTCCACCGAGGCCGTCATGACCGGCCCCGTGTCCTCGCTCGTGAATTCCCGCGCGGAATGGGTGCTCCGGCTCGGCGGGGTGGCCGAGGAGGCCAGCGGCGCCGAGGGGAGATCCTCGACTTCGAGGGACACCGAGCTGCCTTGCGCAAGGGGGGCCTTCGGCGGCGCGGCCGGGGGCACGGCGGCGGACGTCTGCCCGATGACGTTCTTGCCCTCGTCGAGAGCGAGCACCATCGCTCCGGAGGCCAGCGCCAGGACCGCTTCCGTCTTGCTGCCGGACTTGCTGCCCGACGTGCCCTTGCCAAACTTGTTGCGCGCCATGGTTGGCTCCCGTGTCGGCCGTGCGCAGCGGAGCGTGGTCCGCCGCCTCGTGCTGGGGTCTGGTCGGCCGGCGCGGTGCGGCGGCCTCGAACGGATCGGTCGGCTTTCTGTGGTCCACCCGGCGATCGCTCGCCGGATGCGTCATCGGAGCGGATCGGCGAGCCCGGTCAGGTCTCGCGGAAGCTCTTGTTGATGGATTCGAGGAAGGGCCGAACGAGGTAGTCGAGGGCCGTCCGTTCCCCGGTCAGGATGAACACCTCGGCCGGCATGCCGGCCACGAGTTCGAGGCTCGAATTGAGTTCGCGGATCTTGGCCGCGTCGACCTCGACCTTGGCGATGAAGTAGCTCTCGCCGGTCCGCTCATCGGTCATGCGGTCGGCCGAGATCGAGCGAAGGCGGCCGTCGATCTGCGGCAGGTTGCGCTGCGCGAAGGCCGAGAAGACGACCTTGGCCCCCATGCCGGGCCGGACGACATCGACGTCGATCGGCCTCACCCGCGCATCGACGATGAGACTCGCCTTCTGGGGAACGATTTCCAGGAGCGCCTCGCCCGGCCGCACGACGCCGGATTCCGTCGTCACCCGCACGTTCATGACGATGCCGTCGATCGGCGCGGTCACGAGGGTGCGGTCGAGGACGTCCGTGCGCGCCGGCAGCTTGCTGCGCAGCGAGGCGAGTTCGGCGCGGACCGTGTTGAGCTCCTCGTTGACCTTCTCGCGGTCCTGCTGGCGCATGGTGAGGAGTTCCATCTCGGCCTCGCCGACCGCCTGCTTGTTCTTGGCGATGCGGGCGAAGTTGCTGGCGCGCGCGCCGCCGAGCTCGGCCTGCACCCGTTGCAGCGACAGGAGCCGGGGGAGGCGCTCGAGGCCCTGGCGCAGCAGGGTCTCCACCGTCGCGATCTCCTTCTTGATCAGCGCCTCCTGCTCGTTCTGGGAGGCGATGACCTGGCGCAGCCCCTCGCTCTCCTCGTGCAGCTGCAGGATGCGCTGTCCCAGGATGCGCTCGCGCCCGGCCCGGGTCTCGCGACGGCTGATGAAGAGGGTCTCCTGACCGCGCAGGGCGTTCGCCAGGGCGGCCTGATGGATCATCGGCGCGTCCTGGGGGGGAATGGCGGACGCGCCGGCCTGCTCCGCCAGCAGGCGCGCCTCTATGGCCAGGAAGTGCACAAGGCGCTCGCTCAGTTCGGCCATGTTGGCCCGCGCGAGCGTGTCCTCGATGGTGACGAGCCGGTCGCCCGCGCGCACCAGATCCCCCTCGCGCACATGGATGCGCCGGACGATGCCGCCCTCGAAGTGCTGCACCGTCTTGCGGTGCCCATCCGGGCTGACGAAACCGGGAGCGACGGCCGCCCCCGCCAGGGGGATGGCGGCCGCGAGCGTCGTGCCGCAGCCGAACACGAGCAGGATCGTTGCCCAGCCGAGGCGCCTGGGTGCCTGCACGTACTGGGACAGAGCCTCCGCATCGTCGTGAGCGCCGTCGCCTTTGCCGGCCTTGGCACTTTTGCCGACCTTGGCACTCAGGAGGAGGGCGAGGGCGCAGGCGCCCAGCAGCAGCGCGAGGCCGATCGCGGGGTCGAGGCCGGTCTCGCGCAGAAGCGCGAGCGGCGGATCGATCCACGCCTCACGCAAGCCTGTGGCCGACGGGCGCTGCGCCGCATCGCGAAGGGCTGGCGCAGACGGATTCATTCCCGCGCCGAATAGCCCGGCGGCCGCGGCCATACCGGTGACGAGAGCCAGGAGAAACACGGCAAAGCCGCCGATCCGGGTCTTGCGCGACGCGGAGCCAAAGGCGCGGCGGGCCAAGGCCCGGCAGCCCGCACCGAGGAGAACGAGGCCTGCCACCGCCGCCAGCTTCGTTGCGAGAAGCGGGGCCGCGGCGAAGGCGGCGTGGACGTCAGCCAGGGTCGTCCCCACGAGGCCCGCGAGGCCGTCGAAGGTGGCCTGAGCGAAGGATTGCACCGGCTTCAGCAGGGCCTCGACGTCGGCTTGGAGGCCGGACTGCGCCGAGGGCTGTGCGTGCGGTTCGCCGGACAGGGCGGGCGCCGGGAAGAATGACAGGAGGGCGAGCATGGGATCGGCCTTCGACAAAACACGCGGCGGGTCACTCGGCGGGGGCAGCCGCGGCGAAGGGTGCGGCGGCAAAGGGAGCGGCGGCGAAGGACGCGGCGGAGGATGCCGCCGCGGGTCCGGCCGGCGCGTTCCGGTGCGCAGGGGCCGTCGCCTCGTCGCGCGGCTTGGGCACCATGAGGTGCTTGAGCACCTCGTCGCGCGGACCGAACGCGCCCACCGCCCCGTCGCGCAGCACGAGCAGCGTGTCGGCGGTGCGCAGGGCGCCGGGCTGGTGCGCGACGATGACGACCGTGCGACCCAGGCGCTTCAGCTCGATCAGGGCGCGATTGAGCGCCTGCTCGCCGTCGCC
>JAESFL010000587.1_pt1 | contig 23088 bp, 23 predicted proteins | sample 9269401 | NCBI WGS metagenome assembly JAESFL01 (sample SAMN14506025, study PRJNA617098) | algae metagenome | isolation source: Gloeocapsa sp. UFS-A4-WI-NPMV-4B04 and co-occurring heterotrophs from desert... | place: USA: Utah | collected 2006-10-01 | reverse complement strand
TCAATTCGATGGGCATCGCTGGGCTTTCCTCGCTAAGGGGCGAGGCTGCTCAAACAGCAGCCGAACGGCCGGGTCAAGCAGATTGGGGGCGGCGCTGTCCTCCGGGGCAGCGGCGAGGGGTCTTGCCGAGGCATCCCATTGTCCGGGGCGGCCCCGCAGGTGGCCAAAAGGGGCCGACGCTTGCGCGGCCAGGCGATCTGGCGCAGCATCGGGCCGATTAGGAGGGGCGATGCCTGCATATCTGGTGGTGATCGACGAGACCGAGGAGGCGCGGGCGGCGCTCCGCTTTGCCGCCCGCCGCGCGGCGCGGACGGGCAGCAGCGTCGAGATCATCGCGCTCATTCCGCCCCAGGATTTCGTCCAATGGGGCGCGGTGCAGGCGGCGATGGAGGAGGAAGCGCGGCTGCGGGCCGAAGCCAAGGTGCTCCAGGCGTCCGGCGCGATCATCGAAGAGGCGGGGATCCGTCCTTCGATCACCGTCAGGCAGGGCGATCCGATCCGGGAGGTGGCGGCTATCCTCAAGGACCGCGACGACATCGCGGCGCTGGTGCTCGGAGCGGCGGCCGAGGGCGGCCCGGGTCCCCTCGTCAGCCATTTCGCGGGAACAGTGGCAGGATCGCTGCCCTGCCCGGTGGTGATCGTGCCCGGAGCGCTTGCCGACGAGACGCTCGACCGGCTCAGCTAGGGCCTGGTGCTTCAGGCTGAACCCGCCTGAAGCGCCCCGGCGATCAGCCGCGCTCGCCGGGAAGCGGCCGCGGCCTAGCCTTCTTGTAGCTTCGGCGCGGCTTCGTCTTGACCTTCTTTTCGACATAGACGGTCTCGGTGACGGTCTGCGGCGCCGCCGCGTGGACCGTCGTTTCGGTGATCGTCACCATCCCGCCGTGCATCCAGCCCCCGCCATAGCCGTAGCCGGGATAGGCATAGGAATAGCCGTGGCCGTAGCCCGGCATCGGAGGCGGGCAATCCTGGTAGCAGGGCGGAAGCGGGGGAGGCGGCGGCGGACCATCATCCTCCGCATAGCGGCCTTCCTCGCCGTCCCAGGCATAATCCTCGTCGTCCCGGTAATCCTCATCGTCGCCATCATAAGGCACGCCCTGATCGTCATAGGCCCATTGGCCGTCATATTGGTCCCAGTTCATGCCCCAGCGGCCGTCATGGACCCGTCCCGACCGGTCGATCAGCAGCGCGTCATCATAGTAACGGACCCAGCGGCGGTCGTGCATCGGCTGGGCAAAGCCGTAGCTTCCCCAATTCTGGATATGGAATTGCGGACCCCACCAGAATGGCGGAACGATGAAGCCGCGGTCGATGCGCTTGTAGCCACCGTGGCGGTTGATGCCGTGATGGCGCCGAAAGACGTGCTTGCCGCCCCGCATCGCATGGTGATCGCGGCGAACCATGTGGTTTGCCCCGCCGCGTCGCATGACGACATGCCGATTGGCGCCGCGGTGCTGCACCATCTGGTTGCCGCCGCGGCCGTGCCAGGTGACGCCGGCATTGGGGCGCGGGCCGGCATGGGCGGTCTGGGCGGCGGCGCTCACGGGCAGCAGCGCCGTAGCGGCAAGCGTGGCGATAAGGAATTTGGTCATGGGCGCGTCCCCTGTTCGACGAGTGCCTTCCGGCCCGACGAAGAGAGGGCCGCTTGAGAGCGTTTTTAACTCTCGAGCGGGGCCTTTGCTACCGAGCCGAGCCGCTCCCCGAGTAGCTGTGCCAGTCTGACACAGCCCGCTACATCCTCGGCATCGAAGCGGGACTGTCGGGGGCTGTCGAGATCGAGCACGGCGATCAGGCGGCCCTCGGCGAGGATCGGTACGACGAGCTCGGAGGCCGACGCGCTGTCGCAGGCGATGTGGCCGGGAAAGGCATGCACGTCATCGACGCATTGGGGCTCGAGCGTCGCCGCGGCGGCCCCGCAAACGCCCTTGCCGAAAGGGATGCGGATGCAGGCGGCGCGGCCTTGAAAGGGGCCGAGCACCAGCTCCCCGCCGACGTTGCGGTAGAAGCCGGCCCAGTTCAGCTCCGGAAGGTTGTCCCAGAGAAGAGCCGCGACATTGGCCATGTTGGCGATGGCGTCGGGTTCGCCGGCGGTCAGTGCGTCGGCCGCCTGAACGAGCTGCCGGTAAAGCTCGGCTTTGTCCTCGGCCGTTATCTTGAACTCGTACATCCTAGTCCATCCTGGGCTTGGCGCGCGCCTGCTTGACGGCGCTGCGCCCTTTTTTCGCTTCGACCCGCTTGGCCTTGGCGGCGCGGCTCACCTTGGTCTTGATCCGCTTGGGCGTCCGGATGTGGGCCTTGGCGATCAGTTCCGCCAGCCTCGCGCGCGCATCTTCGCGATTCGCTTCCTGCGTTCGATAGCTTCGGGCCGTGATGACGATCTCGCCGCCCGACGTCATGCGGCTGCCGGCAAGCTCCTTCAGCCGGGCGTAGACGGGCGGCGACAGGCCGAGCTTGAAGACGTCGCAGCGAAGCTGCACCGCCGTCGCCACCTTGTTGACGTTCTGACCGCCGGGCCCGCTCGCCGCGATGAACGTCTCGCTCAGCGCCTCTTCGGGCAGCCGGGAAGGTTCAGTCGAGGACATGGCCGTAGCCTGCATTGATGAAGGTCGGCGGCAGCGGCGCCGTCGCATCCACCGGCGCCTTGCCGTCCCGCTCCATCCTCAGCGACAAGGCATGGAGGAGCATGGGCCCGCGGCCCGCGCCATAGACCGGGTCGCCCGCGATCGGCAGGCCGATCCCTTCCGCGGCGTGGACGCGGAGCTGGTGCGTGCGCCCGGTTTCGGGCGAAAATAGTATCGCGGCGCGACCATCCTTAACGGCGAGGGTCCGCCAGCGGGTGAGCGCCGGCTTGCCCTTAACGTCCGGAACGATGCGCCAGCCGGCTTCGCGCGTCGAGGTCTTGCCGAGCGGAATGTCGATCTCGCCTTCCTCCCGCTCCGGCACCCCGTCCAGGATCGCAAGGTAGGTCTTTACGACCTTCTTATCCTCGAAGGCGCGCTGGAAACGCTTGTGCGCCTTGGGGTTGCGGGCCAGCAGCAGGCAGCCGCTCGTGTCGCGGTCGAGGCGGTGCACGGGGAGCGGCAAGCGCTGGAAACCAAAGCGGAAATGGTGGAGATAATCGTCGAGGCTCTCCGGCGTCCGGGAGCCTGGGTGGACCGCCAGACCGGCCGGTTTGTCGATCACCATCGCCTCGCCGTCGATGAATAAAACCCGGTCCTCAAGCATGGATTGGCCCTGCCACGGCTGTTGCAGTTGCGCAACGACGTCTCAGCGACTCGTTCTAAGCCCTTCGTTTACGGTGAATTAACCTTTTCAGTTCACTTATTGCATGATTAATCAAGGTTACCGGGGTCCGAGGCCAAAGGGTCGGGGCCGCACGAGAAGGGGCGAAACTCATGCGTGTGCTGCTGATTGAAGACGAGCCGACGACGGCGAAGAGCATCGAGCTGATGCTCAATAGCGAAGGCTTCAACGTCTATACGACCGACTTGGGCGAGGAGGGTTTGGACCTCGGCAAGCTTTACGATTACGACATCATCTGCCTGGACCTGAACCTGCCCGACATGCACGGCTACGACGTGCTGAAGAAGCTTCGGGTTGCCAAGGTCGGCACTCCGGTGCTGATCCTGTCGGGCATCAGCGAAATGGATTCGAAGGTTCGGGCCCTTGGCTTCGGCGCCGACGATTATGTTACCAAGCCGTTCCACCGCGACGAGCTGGTGGCCCGCATCCATGCGGTCGTTCGCCGCTCTAAGGGTCATTCCCAGTCGGTGATCAAGACCGGCAAGCTGGCCGTGAACCTCGATGCCAAGACGGTGGAAGTCGACGGTGCCCGCGTGCACCTCACCGGCAAGGAATATGCGATGCTTGAGCTCCTGTCGCTCCGCAAGGGGACGACGCTCACCAAGGAAATGTTCCTCAATCATCTTTATGGCGGCATGGACGAGCCGGAGCTGAAGATCATCGACGTCTTCATCTGCAAGCTGCGCAAGAAGCTCAGCCTCGCCTGCGGCGGCGATAATTATATCGAGACCGTCTGGGGTCGCGGCTACGTGCTTCGCGATCCGGAGGATATGCAGGAATCCAAGGTCGCCTGATTCAAGCTGGAGGGGCGGGATCGGCGTCGCAGCAATGCGGCGCCGGTTCTTTTTGTGTCGCGGCTGGCGATCTGGTCCCATCGCCGCCTCCTCGGTCGGAGGAGCGAGGCCGTCTTGGCTTTGCATGCTGCTCTCGGCTGCGGCATGATCGCCTAATGAGCCGCATCCATGGCTGGTATGAGGAGCTGCGCTTGTTCGGCCTCGGTCTTCCCGAGGCCGTCGAAGAGGCGCCATGGGGGCATTGCGCGCTCAAGGTGCGGCGCAAGACCTTCGTCTTCCTCAACGAAGAAGAAACGGAGCTGAGCCTGTCGGCGAAGCTGCCCGTCAGCCGCGACTTCGCGCTGGTCTTCGATTTCGCGGAGCCGACCGGCTATGGGCTCGGGCGGAACGGCTGGGTTACCTCACGCTTCGGGCCGAGCGACGAGCCCGACCTGGATCTTCTCCGCCGATGGATCCGCGAAAGCTACCGCGCAGTCGCCCCGAAGAAGCTCGCTTCCGCGCTTGCCGACGATGAAGGGTAGCGCCGGAACCAGTGGGAGTTAGCGATCCTGTGCCGAAAGGACGGGGTTGTTGCGTCGGTCGATCTCCGGGGGATTTCGAACAAGAGCTGGAACTCGCCGGGGCGGGAGGGCCTGGTCCGAACCAGGCTCAGCGGCCGAGCGGGAGTTCTTTCTGGTCGGGCTCGAACTTGCGCCAGCCATCCGGGCCGAGCCGCTCCAGCGGCCGGAACTTCGCTTTATAGGCCATGCGCTTCGAACTTTCGACCCAATAGCCGAGATAGACGTAGGGCAGGCCGGCGCGGGCGGCGCGGACGATATGATCGAGGATGATGTAGGTGCCGAGGCCGGGCCGGTTCTCGTCGTGCGGCTCGAAGAAGCTGTAGATCATCGAGAGGCCGTCAGCCTGCTGATCGGTCAGGCAGGCGCCGACGAGGCGACCGGGACGGCCGTTAGTGGAAGGCTCGCGATATTCGACGAGATATGTCTTGACCGGGCTCTGCTCGACCATGTCGGCAAAGTCGCTCTCATCCATGTCGACCATGCCGCCGCCGGGGTGCCGCGCTTTCAGATAGCGGCGGAGCAGGGCATATTGCTCTTCGGTCGTCCAAGGCTTGCAGGCCGTGACTTCAAGATCGGCATGGCGGCGAATCATCTTGCGTTGGGTCGCGCTCGGCTGAAATTCCGGCGTAACGACGCGCACCGAAATGCAGGCGGCGCAATCGACGCAGCTCGGCCGATAGGCGACGCCCTGGCTGCGGCGAAACCCGATTCGACCCAGCGCGTCGTTCAGCTCGGCCGCATGCTGCCCCGTCAGCTCCGTAAACACCTTCCGCTCCGTCTTGCCCGGAAGGTACGGGCAAGGCGAAGGCGTGGTGACGAAGAAACGTGGAAAACGGAATGGTGCGCTCACCGGGTCTCCAGCAGGATCGGCGTTGGTTGCTGGATTCTTTATGGGCCCTTGCGGGTTTGGAGGGAAGAGCGGCTGCGCCAAAATGCGCATGAATATCCAGGCCGTTTCAGCCCGGGACGGCGGACTTAGTGAATCTCTACGGGATGGACGTTGAAGCCCTGATCCCGAAGGTCGTCCAAGAGCCGCCTGAGATGCGCGGCATCGCGCGCTTCGCACTCAATGTCGGCATAAAGACCCTTGGCCGGCAGGGTCGTGAAGATGCGCTGGTGATAGACCTCGATGATGTTGATCTGGTGCTTCTCGAAAACGGAAACGACGGAGAATAAGGCGCCCGGCCGGTCCTGAAGCTGGATGCGGAGCCGCGCCAGCCGTCCGGCCCGGGCGAGGTCGCGCAGGAGCACGGTGGCGAGCAGCCGCGTGTCGATATTGCCGCCGGTGATGATGAGGCCAACCTTGCGGCCCTTTAGCCGCTCCGGATGTCCGATAAGCGCCGCCAGGCCGGCGGCGCCCGCCCCCTCGGCCACCGTCTTCTCGATCTGGAGGAACAGGCTGACGGCGGTTTCGATGTTGCGCTCGGGAACGAGCAGGATCTCGTCGACGATCCGGTGGAGGATGGCCGAGGTGACGGTACCGGGCGCCTTCACGGCAATGCCCTCAGCGATCGTATCGCCCGACGAGGGCAGCTCATTGCCGGTGATGCGGCAGTACATGCTCGGATAGAGCTCGGCCTGCACTCCGATCAGTTCGATGTCGGGCCGCAGCGCCTTGGCAGCGATGCCGATGCCGGAAATGAGGCCGCCGCCGCCGATCGGAACGACCAGCGCGTCGATCTCCGGCGCCTGCTCCAGCATTTCGAGTGCGACGGTGCCCTGACCGGCGATGATCACCGGGTCGTCGAACGGATGGACGAAGGTGAGCCCGCGCTCCTTTTCGAGCTGGCGCGCATGGCCGTAGGCTTCGTCGAACATCTCGCCGTGAAGAACGATCGCCGCGCCATGGCCCTCTGTCTGCATCACCTTGATCGTCGGGGTCGGCTTCGGCATCACGATGGTGACGGGAATGCCGAGCCGTGCCCCGTGATAAGCGAGCGCCTGGGCATGGTTTCCGGCGGAGGCCGCGATCACGCCGCGGGCCCGGGTCGCCTCGTCCATCAGCAGCAATTTGTTGAGCGCGCCGCGCTCCTTATAGGCAGCGGTGAACTGCAGATTCTCGAACTTCACATAGACGGTGGAGCCCGTCAGGTTCGACAAGGTCTGGCTGAGGATGGTCGGCGTCCGCACGACCGAGCCCTCGATCCTTGCCGCCGCTGCCCTGATGTCTTCCAGTGATACGGGGAGCGGCTCGGTCATTTCGCCCGCGCTCTAACATGGCGATGCCGCTTTGTCTCCACGCCATGCCGTGATGGGAGGGGCGGCTTCACCTGATGGGGAGGTCGCCCTGTCCCCCCGCACATGGCGGAGATCGGCGGTGGCAATCTCTCCTCCCCATCTGGCGCGCCGTGCGAACACGCCTTATCGCTCCGGCTCATGGCACGGATAGCATTCATTGGGCTGGGCGTGATGGGGGCGCCGATGGCGCGGCATCTCGCTGCTGCGGGTCATGCGCTCGCCGTCTACAACCGCACCGCTGACAAGGCGCGGGATTGGGTGACGCAGCATGGCGGTACGTTTGCGGCGACCCCCGCCGCTGCGGCCGGCGGGGCGGACGTGGTGATCACCTGCGTCGGTGCCGATCGGGACGTCGAAGACGTGACGCTCGGTTCCGGCGGCGCTTTTCGCAACATGCGGCCCGGCGCGCTCTTCATCGATCACACGACCGCCTCGGCCAAACTGGCGCGGCGGCTCGCCGAGGAGGCGCGGCGGCACGGGCTGAACGCCGTGGATGCGCCGGTGTCCGGCGGGCAGGCGGGTGCGGAAAACGGCAAGCTTTCGATCATGTGCGGCGGCACCGCCGAGGCTATGGCCCTGGCGGAGCCGGTGATGGGTGCTTATGCCGCCCGGATCGTTCATGTCGGGGCCGACGGTTCGGGCCAGCTCACCAAGATGGTCAATCAGATCGCCATTGCCGGCGTGCTGCAGGGGCTTTCGGAAGCCTTGCATTTCGCCAAATCGGCGGGTCTCGACACCGACAAGGTGTTCGAGGCGATTTCGGGCGGGGCCGCGCAGAGCTGGCAAATGGTCAACCGCTGGAAGACGATGAGCGAAGGCCGCTTCGATTTCGGCTTTGCCGTGGATTGGATGCGCAAGGACCTCGGTCTGACGCTCGACGAGGCGCGGGCGAACGGCGCGTCGCTGCCGCTCGCCGCCTTGGTCGATCAATTCTATGCAGACGTGCAGGCGATGGGCGGCTCGCGCCAGGATACCTCGTCGCTGATCAGAAGGTTGGAGAAATGAAGAAGCTGCTGGCCGCCCTGGCGGCCCTGTTAGGCGTTCAGGCCGCTTCGGCCGACACTCTTATCGACAACGTCAATGGCTATACGATCGGCGAGAACAGACAGATCGTCCGCTTCACCGGTCTTGTCGTCGGCAATGACGGACGGGTCAGGCAGCTGCTGCAGGGCCGCGACAAGCCGGCGGCTCGAATGGATTACCGCGTCGACGGACGCGGCCGCACCCTGATCCCCGGGCTGATCGATGCGCACGGGCATGTGATGGGTTTGGGTTTCCAGGCGCTGCAGCTCGATCTCAGCGACACGCGGACGCTCCAGGAGGCGCAGGCGAAAATCGCCGCTTATGCGGCCGCCAATCCGACGCCGCGCTGGATCATCGGCCGCGGCTGGAACCAGGAACGCTGGGGTCTCGGCCGCTTCCCGACTGCCGCCGACCTGGACGCCGTCGTCGCCGGCCGGCCGGTCTGGCTCGAGCGCGTCGACGGCCATGCCGGCTGGGCGAACAGCCTTGCGCTGAAGGAGGCGGGCATCACGGCAGCGACCAAATCCCCGGCGGGCGGGCGCATCGAGATGGCGGGCCGCCAGCCCTCCGGCATATTCGTCGATGCGGCCATGGATCTTGTGCAAAAGGCAGTCCCGCCGCCGCTGCCGCGGGTGCGCGACAAGGCCTTCGAGACGGCGCAGACGCTGTTGCTGTCGAACGGCATCACCTCAGTCGCGGACATGGGAACGAGCGGCGAGGATTGGCTGGTCATCCGCCGCGCGGGCGACAATGGCCGCCTCAACGTCCGTATCCTTTCTTATGCGTCGGGCATCGATCATCTGCTTGCCGTCGCGGGAACGCAGCCCACGCCCTGGCTCTACGACAGCCGGCTGCGCATGGTGGGCGTGAAGCTCTACAGCGACGGCGCGCTTGGATCGCGCGGCGCCTGGCTGAAGCAGCCTTACAAGGACAAGGCCGGGGAGAAGGGGCTCGCCTTCCTTGGCGACACGGCGCTCCAGAATCTGATGAGCCGGGCCGCGATGGACGGCTTCCAGGTGGCGGTGCATGCGATCGGTGATGCCGCCAACGCGCAGCTGCTCGGTGCGATCGAGGAACTGGCCTTTACCTATAAGGGCGACCGGCGCTGGCGGATCGAGCATGCCCAGGTCGTCGATCCTGCCGATCTCCCGCGCTTTGGCCGGAACGGCATCATCGCCTCGATGCAGCCCGTGCACCAGACGTCCGACTGGCGGATGGCGGAGGCACGGATGGGCGTGGAGCGGCTCGGTGGCGCTTATGCCTGGCGGAGCATGCTGGCCAACAATGTGCCGCTCGCCTTCGGCTCGGACTTCCCGGTGGAATCCGCCAATCCTTTTCTTGGCCTCGCCGCTGCCGTGTCGCGCGAGGACCCGCAGGGACAGCCGCCAGGCGGCTGGCTGCCCGAACAGAAGCTGAGCATGGCCCAGGCCTTTTCCGGCTTCACGCGGGATGCGGCCTTTGCCGGCTTTGCCGAGGATCGGCTCGGCAGCCTGGAGCGAGGGCGCCTCGCCGATTTCATCTTCATCGACCGCGACATCTTCCAGGTTGCACCGCAGGAGGTGAGGGCGACCCAGGTGCTGGAAACCTGGCTCGGCGGACGCAAGGTCTGGCAGCGGCCCTGATCAGGCGCCCTCGAGGTCGGGGGGCGCCGTGAGCAAGCGGGGGAGGATCCGCACAGCTTGCTGGGGGGCCGACCGGCCAGCAGCCAATGTCACCAGAAGGTAACCCTACAGCGGCATCGAACACCTTGCCGATTCAGTCTGACCCTATAGCATTGCCGCAGCACCAATCTTGATTTCCCGGGGAACCGCTTTGAAGCTCCTTAACTGGGCTGCGCTTGCCGCTGCCGCCATCATCGTCTCGCCTGCGGCCGCCCAGCCGGCTTCGCCACCGAAACTGATCGTCGCCATCTCGGTCGACCAACTCTCGTCCGACCTCTTCGCCGAGTATCGGCAGCATTTTACCGGCGGCCTCAGGCGTCTCTCGCAGGGCGTGGTCTTCCCCTCGGGCTATCAGGGGCACGCCGCGACCGAGACCTGCCCCGGCCATTCCACGATCCTGACCGGCTCGCGGCCGGCCAGGACGGGCGTCATCGCCAACAATTGGTTCGATCTCGGCCTCCCCCGCACGGACAAGAACGTTTATTGTTCGGAGGATCCCCGGCTCCCGGGGAGCAGCTCCCAGAACTATACCGTCTCCACGCACTATCTGCGCGTGCCGGCCCTCGGCGACCATATGAAGCGCGTGAACCCGCAGTCGCGCGTCGCCGTCGCGGCCGGCAAGGATCGCGCCGCCGTCATGATGGGCGGGTACAAGCCCGATCATCGCTGGTGGTGGAGCGGCAAGGCCTTCGTGGCCGATCCCACCACGGGACAGGCCGCGCCGTCGGGCGCCCTCGTCAACGAGGCGATCGCAACCGCGCTCTCAAAGCCGCGCGAGGCGCTTCAATTGCCGCCGCACTGCCAGGCGAAGAGCCGCGACGTCGCCATCGGCGGAGGCGGCAAGCCCGTGGGAACGGGCCGTTTTGCGCGCGAGGCGGGCGACAGCCGTTCCTTTCGAGCATCCCCTGAGCTGGACGGCGCCACGCTGGCGCTCGCGGCTGCGATGCAGCAGGAATTCCGGCTCGGGCAGGGGCCCGCAACCGACCTCCTGATCGTCGGCCTGTCGGCGACCGACTATGTCGGCCACAGCTATGGGACCGAGGGCGCCGAGATGTGCCTTCAGATGCTCGAACTCGACCGCAGCCTCGGCGACTTCTTCGGGCGGCTGGACGCGGCAGGCCTCGATTATGTGGTGATGCTGACATCGGATCATGGCGGGCAGGATGTTCCGGAGCGAAACCGCGAGCACGGCATCACCGAGGCCGCTCGTGTGGATCCGGCACTGTCCGCCACTGCCATGGGCAACGCGATCGGAGCCCGGCTCGGTCTCCAGGGGCCCGTCCTGTTCGGCGACAGCGCGTTCGGCGACATGTATGTCGACAGGGGCTTGAGTACGGCTCAGCGACGGCGCGTGCTGGACGAGGCGGTGCGAGCCTATCGCGCGCACCCTCAGGTCGCCGAAGTCTTCACCTCGGCCCAGCTCCGGGCGGCGCCGAACCCCGTCGGCCCGCCGGATCGCTGGAGCCTCATCGAGCGCGCCAAGACATCGTTCGATCCGGAACGCTCCGGCGACCTCGTCGTGCTTCTGAAGCCGCGGGTGACGCCCATTCACGATACCAGCCGCGGCTATGTCGCGACGCACGGCAGCCCGTGGGATTATGACCGGCGCGTGCCGATCCTGTTCTGGGGCAAGAATATGCGCGGTTTCGAGCAGCCGCTGGCGGTGGAGACCGCCGACATCCTGCCGACCCTTGCGGCGCTCATCAACGTCCCGATCGCGGCGGGCACGATCGACGGCCGCTGCCTGGATCTGGCTGAGGGACCGGAGACCACCTGCCGCTAGAGCATGATCGTCCGAGGCTGAACTGCTTCGGGCGGTTCTCCTCAGGCGTGAATCACGCTCTCACCATAGGGTCTAGCGCTTCTCGAACCGGGCGATGGCGGCGCCGAGCCGGTTGTTGGCGACCTGGATCCGGTCGCCGCTGGCATCGGCGACGAAGCTGGTGTCGCGGCGGACCCCCGGCGCGATCGTGGCTTCGTTATCGGCGACGTTGAGGCCGTCCGAGCTGTTCGTATCGCCTTCGGCCGCGACCATGATGAAGGCGCTGTAATTTTCCTTGTCCTTGCCCTGGACGAAGATGTTGCGTGCGATCGTGCCCGTCGCACCCGCCGACAGGTCGATCATGTAGTTGGTCGCGGTGCCGGCCGTGTCGTCGAAGCTCGACTCCAGCACTTCGATGCGGGGGGCGCGGCTTTTGACATAATGGCCGCCGCGGCCCTGTTCGAAGCGGGTTCGAACGACGCTGAGCGAGCCATATTCGCCGATATAGATGCTGTGCGCGCAATCGAGGCCGCGGTCGCAGCGACCCAGCCCGGCAAAGGTGGAATGCTCGACTCGGATCGAGGACTTGCGGTCGTCACCAGACAGGATCCCGCTCTCGCTGTTGCGGAACATCGTGTTCATGACGATGAGGTCGCCGCCTTCGAGGCGAATGCCGGCGCCATTGCCGTCGGCGACACGAAGGTTCTCGAAAATAACGCCTGCGACCTTGGCCGACCGGCCGCCGAGCACGAGCGTCGCCTTTTCCTGGCAGATGCCGCCGTCGAAGATGACGGAACCGGGCTGCGCGGCCTCGAAGGTGACGCGGCCCGCCTCCTGCACCGCGCAATCGCGATACGTACCGGGCGCGATGACGATCGTGCCGGTACCGCCGCCGATCGCGTTCACTGCGTCCTGAAGGCTCCCGAACGCCTGGTTGCGCGCGCGCACGACGAACGGCGCCTCGGAGGATTGGGCGGTGAGCGGCGTCGCCGACAACGTCACACCAAGAAGGAACAGCTTTGCACGCATCGAATCTCTCCGCTTTTCCCGCGTCAGGTGACGGACGAAAGCGGTGAATGCCATGCCCAAACGGGGTTAATCCCGCAGCTGCCCCAGCCCGGTACAACCCGGATGCTCAAGCTGAACGATCAGTCGAGGTTCGGGCGAAGCCAGCGCTCGGCTTCCTGGACGCTGACGCCGCGGCGGCCGGCATAATCTTCCAGCTGGTCGCGCCCGATCCGGGCGACGCCGAAATATTGGCTGTCCCGATGGCTGAAGTAGAAGCCCGAGACGGCCGATGTCGGCCACATTGCGTAACTCTCCGTCAGCGTTACGCCGGCAGGCTCGCCGCCGAGCATGTCGAACAGCATCGGCTTGAGGCTGTGGTCGGGACAGGCGGGGTAACCGGGCGCGGGGCGGATGCCCTGATAGGTTTCGCGGATGAGATCCTGGTTCGTCAGATGCTCTTTCGCATAGCCCCAGACGCTGTTGCGGACATGCGCATGAAGCACTTCGGCAAAGGCTTCGGCCAGGCGATCGGCAAGCGCTTTGAGGAGAATGTCGGAATAATCGTCATTCTCGGCCTTGAAGCGGGCGAGGTGCGGCTCAAGCCCATGAATCCCGACGGTGAACCCGCCGATCCAATCTTCGCCTTCCGGAGAGATGAAGTCGGCCAGGCACATGTTCGGCCGCCCTTCGCGCTTCTTCACCTGCTGGCGGAGGAAGGGCAGACGTGTTTCTTCATTCGACGCGAGCACGAACACATCGTCACCCTCGCGGCGGCAGCGCCACAGGCCGACCGTGCCCCGCGCCGTCAGCCAATGCTCGGCGATGATGCGGTCGAGCATCGCTTGGGCGTCGTTGAACAGGCTGGTTGCGCTTTCGCCGACCACCTCGTCGGTCAGAATGGCGGGATAATTGCCGGCCAGCTCCCAGGCGCGGAAGAAGGGCGTCCAGTCGATGCCGGTCCTGAGGTCGCGGAGCGGCCATTCGCCATAATGGTGAAGCCCCGGATGAAGCGGAGCCGGCGCCATGCCTGCGGCGTCGAATGGCAACGCATTGGCGCGGGCGTCGGCGATGGCGGCGAGTTCGCTATGGCCACGACCGGCACGGGTCTGGCGGACCGCGTCATAATCTTTCGCGGTCTTGGCGACGAACGGATCGCGCTGCGTGTCGGAGACAAGCGATGAGGCGACGCCGACGGCACGGCTGGCGTCCAGCACGTGGATGACGGGGCCTTCATAGGCAGGATCGATCCGGAGCGCCGTGTGCACCTTGCTGGTGGTCGCGCCCCCGATCAGCAGCGGCAGCTTCAGCTGCCCGCGCTGCATCTCGGAGGCGACCGTCACCATCTCGTCGAGCGAAGGCGTGATCAGGCCGGACAGGCCGATCATGTCTGCGTGGTTCTCGTTGGCGGCCTTCAATATGTCCTGCCACGGCACCATGACGCCAAGATCGATCACTTCGAAGCCGTTGCACTGGAGAACGACGCCGACGATGTTCTTGCCGATGTCGTGAACGTCGCCCTTCACCGTCGCCATCACGATGCGGCCCTTGCCCTGGGCGGCGCCGCTCTTTTCCTTTTCGGCCTCGATGAACGGGATGAGGTGGGCGACGGCCTTCTTCATCACTCGAGCCGATTTCACGACCTGCGGCAGGAACATCTTGCCAGAACCGAACAGGTCGCCGACGACGTTCATCCCGTCCATCAGTGGCCCTTCGATCACGTGGATCGGCCGGTCCGCCTCAAGGCGCGCCTCCTCGGCATCCTCCACCACGAAGGCGTCGATGCCCTTCACCAAAGCGTGTTCGAGCCGCTTGGCCACCGGCCAGCCGCGCCATTCGGCCTCTGCCTTCTCCCGCACCGGATCCGAGCCGCGATAGCGCTCCGCCAGCGTGACCAGCCGCTCCGTCGCATCGTCGCGCCGATCGAGGATCACGTCCTCGCAGGCTTCGCGCAGTTCCGGGTCGATCGCATCGTAAACATCGAGCTGGCCGGCATTGACGATGGCCATGTCGAGGCCCGCAGGAATGGCGTGGTAGAGGAAGATCGAGTGCATCGCCCGGCGGACCGGCTCGTTGCCGCGGAACGAGAAGCTGAGGTTGGAAAGCCCACCGGAAATGTGGGCGTGGGGGCAGCGGGCGCGGATTTCGCTGCATGCCTCGATGAAATCGAGCGCATAGCGGCGATGCTCGTCGATGCCGGTCGCCACTGCGAATATGTTCGGATCGAAGATGATGTCTTCCGGCGGAAAGCCGTCACCGACAAGAAGCTTGTAGGCCCGTTCGCAAATCTCGACCTTGCGCTCCTTGGTGTCCGCCTGGCCGACTTCGTCGAACGCCATAATTACTACGGCAGCCCCGTAGCCGCGCACCTTCCGTGCCTGCTCCAGGAAGGCCTCTTCGCCCTCCTTCATGCTGATCGAGTTGACGATCGGCTTGCCCGACACGCATTTCAGGCCCGCCTCGATCACACTCCATTTCGAGCTGTCGATCATGAACGGCACCCGCGCGATGTCGGGCTCGGCGGCGATCAGCTTCAGGAAGGTCGTCATCGCCGCCTCGGCGTCGAGCAGCCCTTCGTCCATGTTGATGTCGATGATCTGGGCGCCATTCTCGACCTGCTGGCGTGCGACCTCGACCGCCGCGGCATAATCGCCGCCCATGATCAGCTTCTTGAACTGGGCCGAGCCGGTGACGTTCGTGCGCTCGCCAATGTTGACGAAGGCGCTTCCGCTGGCCTGCGCGGGCGCGGCGGCGCCAAGCATGGCTTCGCCTCCGCCTCGCGGTGGTTGAACGGGCTTGTGCATGTCAGGCGGCCAGGATCATCGGTTCGATGCCGGCAAGCCGGGTCCGCTGCTCGACCCGGGGGAGTTGCCGGGGCGAGAAACGGCCGACGGTGTCGGCAATGGCGCGGATGTGCGCCGGCGTGGTGCCGCAGCATCCCCCGACGACGTTGACGATGCCTTGTTCGCACCATTCGCGAACTTGCGCCGCGGTACTTTCCGGGCCCTCGTCATATTCGCCGAGATCGTTCGGCAGGCCTGCATTCGGGTAAGCCATGATCAGGGTGTCGGCGACGGCGGAGAGGGCGGCGACATGCGCGCGGAGCTGCGCCGCGCCGAACGAGCAGTTGAGCCCGACCGTCACCGGCCGCGCATGACGGATCGATGCCCAGAACGCTTCGATCGAATGGCCCGAAAGATTGCGGCCGGAAAGATCGGTGATGGTCATCGAGAGCATGATCGGCAGCTCGTGGCCGAGCTTTGCCTCCACGGCTTTGGCAGCGTGGATCGCCGCTTTGGCATTGAGCGTGTCGAACACCGTCTCGATCAGCACGAAGTCGGCCCCGCCCTCGACCAGCCCCTCGATCTGCTCGACATAGACGTCGCTCAAGAAATCGAAGTCGATCTCGCGGTAGCCCGGATCATTGACGTTGGGGGAAAGCGACAGGGTCTTGTTGGTCGGGCCGACGGCGCCGGCGACGAAGCGCTTCCGGCCGTCACGCTCGGAAAAGCGATCGGCGGTTTCGCGCACGATTTTCGCGGCGGCTCGATTGATCTCGCCCACCAGAGCTTCGGCGCCGTAATCGGCCTGGCTGATCCGGGTGGCGTTGAAGGTGTTGGTGGCGAGAATCTCGGCACCGGCCTCGGCGAAAGCTTCGACGATGCTGCCGATGATATCGGGGCGGCTGAGGTTCAAGAGGTCGTTATTGCCCTTCTGATCGCGCGCCAGATCGAAGCTTCCACGATAATCGGCTTCATTGAGGCCGCGCGCCTGCACCTGCGTACCGAACGGGCCGTCCTTGATGAGGATGCGTTCGGCCGCCGCGGCCCTAAGCTGTTCTGCGATATTCACTGGAATGTTCCTTCGGCCGCAGTCCCAGCAGATGGCAGATGGCGTAGGACAGCTCGGCGCGGTTGAGGGTGTAGAAGTGGAAATGGCGGACGCCGCCGGAATAAAGCTGTCCGCAAAGCTCGGCCGCGACGGTCGCGGCGATCAGCTGGCGCGCAGCGGGAAGGTCGTCGAGCCCTTCGAACAAATTGTCCATCCACCGGGGAATGCTCGCGCCGCACATCGCCGCGAAACGGCGGGTCTGCGCGACGTTCGAAACGGGCAGAATGCCGGGCACGATCTCGGCATCGATCCCCGCCGCGGCGACATCGTCGCGGAACCGGAAGAAGCTGTCGGGCGAAAAGAAGAATTGCGTAATCGCCCGATCCGCGCCGGCGTCGATCTTGCGCTTGAGATTGTCCAGATCCGCCGCCTTGGTGCCGGAATCCGGGTGAAGCTCCGGATAAGCGGCGACCGAAATCTCGAAGGGAGCCACCTTCCTCAATCCTGCCACGAGATCGGCCGCATTCTGGTAGCCGTCGGGATGAGCGACGAAACGCTTGCCGAGCTCTGGCGGATCGCCGCGCAGGGCAACGATGTGGCGAACGCCCGCTTCCCAATAAGCGCGGGCCACTTCGTCGATCTCCTCCCGGCTAGCCTCGACGCAGGTGAGGTGCGCGGCGGCCTGAAGCGACGTCTCGCGCGCAATCCGCTCAACGGTGGCGTGCGTGCGGGCGCGGGTCGAGCCGCCGGCGCCATAGGTGACCGACACGAAGCGTGGCTGGAGCGGTTCGACCGTCTGAACCGATTCCCAGAGCGTTTCTTCCATCTTCTCCGTCTTTGGCGGAAAGAATTCGAAGGAAACCTCGATGTCCCCGGCCACGTCTTCGAACAAGGGTTTCGCAAAGCTGCGAATGGAAGGAGCAATCGAGCTCATGCCACCACCTTCAGGCGCGCTTCGGGGCGCTCGCCTTCCCACAACGTAACGGTCAGTTCGCCGCCTTCGAGATGCTCCAATACTCGTGCCTCGAGCCCGGCGGCGGCCATCCACCCGGTCACGGCCTCATCGGCGAAGCCGAGGCGGGCGTGGGCATCGCGGTCGCGAAGCTCCTCTCGTTCGTGGGGCGCGAAGTCGACGATCAGCAGCCGGCCGCCATTGGCCAGCAAGCGAGCCGCCTCCGCCACGGCCGCGGCGGGCTGCTGCGCGTAGTGGAGCACTTGATGAATGATGACGGTATCGGCCGAGCCTGTGGGCAAGGGCAGCGAGTACATGTCGGCCTGGCGGAGCTCGGCCGAGGACAATCCGGCTTCCGAAAGTTTGACCCGGGCGAGGCGGAGCATTTCGGGAGAGCGGTCGATGCCGACGGCGCTTGCGGCCTCGGCGCCGAACAGTTCCAGCATGCGGCCGGTGCCGGTGCCGACATCGACGAGCCGGCCGGTCGGACGGTTACCGAGCGCCCGCGCCACCGCCGCCTCGACCTCCGTCTCGGCAATGTGGAGCGAACGAAGCTCGTCCCAATGGTCGGCGTGCAGCGCGAAGTAGCGTTCGGCGGCAGCGGCCCGATCCGCGCGCACGGCGTTCAGGCGGGCCGCATCGGCGGTGGTCCATCGATCCTCTCCCCCCACTTGCGACCAGCGGTCCAGCAGGTTGAAGAGAGGGTCGACGCGCTCAGCCGCCCCAAGGCTGAGGAAAACCCAGCTCCCTTCCTTCCGCCGCTCGGCAAGGCCGGCTTCGATGAGGATCTTCACATGCCGTGACACGCGGGGCTGGCTTTGCCCCAGCACCTGCGCCAGCTCGCCCACGGAAAGCTCCATCGCGCGCAACAGGTTCATGATCCGAAGCCGGGTCGGATCGGCGAGCGAGCGAAAGATTTCGGGAGCACGGGACATCTCAGTTAAGGATATAAAGATATCTTTATATGCGGGTCAACCGGATTGTGCCCGGGACTTATCCCCTTGGAACATGTAATGCCCGCATGTAGTTATGCGACTCCACAAAGGGGTCTCGGCAGGGCAGGATCACAGGATGAACAAACCCATCGTGCGCGCACATCGGCGGTTTATCCGTGTGGAGCCGTATATCGGCCTGATCGCAGCAAGTGGCCTTTTCAGCTTCATCGGAAAGCAGCTTAAGGTGTTCGGTCCTTTAGGGTGGCCCGAAGCTATTTTCCTTGGGACAGGCGCAGCCTGTGTTCTAATCGTGACCCTTGCTGCGGGGCTGGCGGGTTGGCGCTTCTTCAAGCCCCTGCAAGCTACGCCGCCTGCTCGGTCGGCCGCCGTACCCCAGATAGACGCTCGGCTGAAGGAGATTGAAGAGAGCCGCCCCGACTTTAGCCGCTTGGCGGAAACAGACGGTAAGGTAACTGGGCTCACATTCCGAGTAGACGAATTGGATGCTTGGAAAGAGCAGCTATCGCGCCTGATGACGGAGGCGGTTACGGCCCAGACTAAGCGATTGGAGCGCTTGGAGGGCAAGGTCGCTGACGTTGAAGCCAACCTGGGCCAAGCAATTGCCAAAACTGCCGCTTCGCAAAGCCTCTCAGATGATCGCAGGCAGGAGCAGATTGCCTCCCTCTATGGTTCTCTGGCTGCCATCTTTGACCGCGAACACATGCGAGAGCTTGCGGTGCCCATAGAAGAGATCGGGAAAGAGCTGGCGGCTCCAATCGAACAGCAAACCCGGCTCGATCACGAAGAATGGGAGGCTTGGGAGGCGAAAGAAAGAGGCTGGCAATCAATCCTTAAAGCTTGGTGCGACGTGGCAGAGCGCTACTTACCCGGGATTAAGCACAGCGTGATGTCAGTCTCTGAGGAGCAGTATAGGCAAACTGGCATCGCACAGGCCAGTCAGTTTCCGGAAGACGGACTTATCGCGTACAAAGCATTTTGGGCGCGCTTGAACAATTGGCGGGGCAGCCGGGGAGAAGCTGACGGGGCTGTCCATCATGTTGCGTTCGACGGTGGAACGGTTGAGAGGATGAGCGTCCGGGGCGTGTTTGACTTGGAAGATAAATCATGACCGACGAAAATGAGCGCTTCGACGCCCTCCTAAAGGCAATGGTCTCTGGCGAGGCTCCTAGCGGGCGGAAGAAGTCCGAGCCGTCGAAGCGCGAGCCACCCCAGAAGCTAAAGGACCGATAGCGCTAAGGCTGGTCACTATGTCCCAAATCTGCCCAAGTCAGCTTTCGTTGACCGCCTTCGTCGCAGATCTCATACTCAGTTGGCGGCACCTTTAGAAGCAGCTCCCGGCAGGCGTCGTCGGACATGCCCACGATATTGTGGTGACATTTATCTCCCGCAGGAGTGTCTTGCTGAACTAAGCTGCAACCATCGGCAAGTTGATCCTTCGGTATTCGCCAGAAGACAGGGGGCTCACCACAGACGGCCGCGCTGTAATATTTCCTGATATGTTCGCAGATGTCGGTATCGCTCTTTTCGACGCATTCGCAGCAAATGACCGAAATTCCGCCACCGGACGAGTTCCGAAAAGCGATTCTATTGAATCGTCGCTTCCTCGGCTCATAACGTTTCGGGTGCATGAGACGAACAACCGCAGTGACAGCCACCCGAGACTCCCTAGCTTATTCACAATATCGCCAAAAGCGAGGTTGACCTCAACGTCCCCAGGCGCGTCGTCGGTGGAATACAGATAATCAAACGTTCCGTTGGAGAAACACTGGATTTCAACTGATGCATCGCCCGAATATCCGATGATCATGACGCCCCCGTCCTCGCCCGGAAGAGCTTCAAGGTCTTCCGCACCTGACTGATCGAGTATCGTCGCCACGATTTTCGCATTCCTAGCAGCTCGCTTGGATGCCGGGACGCCTCGCCCATAATCCCAACCCGTAGGAAGAGTGCGAAAGCTTTCAATCTTTCCCTGCAGCTCAGTGAGTTGAGGCATTTTCCGGCTCCTCTGCTTTGAGCTTATCAAGCCCGTTGCCGACGTCACGCGTCGTCATGATCTCTCGACCAGTCACTTTTTCGAGTGTGTTGATCAGATCATTCAGCGCGACGGCTAGGGTTTTGGCTGTCGTATATGACATGCTCAGGTTAAGTTGAGGTGTCCCGTTCAGGATTACTAGAGCGTTCACGTCAGCATTGCTGAGCGCCAGCTGGAATCCATTGAAATACATTGCGTTGAGCGTGACAGGCTCAGAGTCGTTGGGCGGCGCCATGGTGTCCGAGTTTTCTCCCCTGTACGCATGTGTATAGGAGCGCTGCTCCAAGCCTGTCGAGCGCAATGTTTAACACTGCGACGCCACCCAGTTACCGCGTGAAGGAGTACAACAGCCGGTCAAGCATCAGGTGCGGCGCGTGGCGCATGTTGTAGCGGTACTCGAACTCGCCAAGGTACTTTGGCAAGTGCTTGCCGCTCACGTGAATGTGAGTGCCGTTGATACCGCGCTTGAGCTGAGCCCAGAAGCCTTCGATCTGGTTGACGCCCGCGCCGCAAGGCTTGGCATACTCGCCCGCCTTATGGTTCACCCGAACGTGGTTGTAACCAAGCCGCTCAAGGCCGTGGTAGCTGGCAAACTCGTCAGTGTGGATCGTGGTGCCGGGGATAACCTGATCCAGCACGAGACCTTCTAGGTTGAACTTCCGAACCGTCGGCATGACGCGGGTGAACAGCTCGCCGCCGCGCTCGACCATGCCGACAACAGTGGTCTTGTTCTTCTTGTAGCCGCCACCCTTGCCGATCGCCTTGCCGCCGATCAGGGTCTCGTCAACTTCAACGATCTCGCCGGGGCCGCCAAGCGGGTCGGTGCCGTCAACCTTGGCCATGTACTTCCTGATCTCGTGGCACATGCGCCACGCGGTCTTGTACGTGACGCCGATCTCACGCTCGACGCGCTTGGCAGCAACGCCGTTCCGCGTCGTGGTGAACAGGAACATGACATAGAACCAGTCGCGAAGGCTGGTGCGGGTGCGGTCGAACGGGGTTCCAGCAGTCGGGTAAAGCTGATGGGCGCACCAGTTGCACTGATAGGCGCGGCGACCCTTCACGCGGCTGTACTTGGCCGGGCGCTCGCACTTGGGGCACTTGAAGTCAGCACCGTAGCGCACCTGAAACAGGTGATCGAGGCAGCTATCCTCAGTCGGGAATCGGTTCTGAAACTGGCGGAGGGTCGGGGTCTTGCTCATACCCATTGTATATCAGAGGCGCTTACATGTTTCAAGGGGATAATCGCCATTGTGCCCGGCGCTGGATCTCGGATCTGATTGCGACGAAATGAAAAGTTTCCCAACCAAATCAGTAGACATGGCAGCATTCCTCCGATAAATGGCCCGTCGCTGGAAGTCGGCGGAATGCTCCTCCGACACCTCGCCCAGCAAAGTGGATGCCCCAGTTTCGGGAGAGAGACTATGAAGAAGATTGCTCTGATCACTGCGGCGGTTGCGTCGCTCGGCCTCGCTGCTTGCGGCGGCGGCAACACGGAAGCTGCGAACACGGCGAACACCGCCGAGACCAGCATGGAAGCGACCACCAATGAGGCGCTCACCGACGTCAACGTCGCCACCGGCGATGCCGTCAATGCCGCCGAAAACGCGCTCGACCAGGCCGGCAACGCCGTCGAGAACGCTTCGGACGCGGTCGCCAATGTCGCCGACAACGCGACCGGCAACGCTCAGTAAGCTTCGCTTTTCCAAGCGAGACTTCGAAGGGAGGGTCGGGCGCCGCGGGTGCCCGGCCCTCTTTCTTTTGGTGAATATGGCGTTAGGCTTCCCGCAGATTCGCGGGGAGGACTTGCGGGAATGCAGAATTCGATCGGGTTGGTGGTGGTGGCCGCGGTGCTGGCGCTCGGCGCGTGCGGCGGCAATGATGAAGGGGAGGGCGGCGTTACCGCCGAAGAATCCCGACAGCTCAACGAGGCGGCCGAGATGCTCGACGCCGCGGCCGACAATTTGGCGACCGGCGCCGAAGCGGGGCTAGGCAATGGTCAGGCGGCGAGTGGCGATACCGGCGACCTGATGGTGGCCGACAACGGCGTCACCAGCGGAAACGTGGCGGGCGAGACCCAAGCGCAATAACCTCAGGGCGCAGGGGGCAAAAAGATAGGGCCGGAGGATTTCCTCCGGCCCTTCTTTTTTTGCTTGCTGCATGGCGCGGGCAAAGTCCGCGCTGACCTCGGATAGGCTCGTGCCGCTTGACGGTGCACGCCCCGCTGGCCGGACTTAAGCGAGTCCGCCGCCAGCCTGCTCTCCTTGCGGTTCGCGTCGCTGGCGGCGGCTGCTTCGTCAGAAATCCATGCCGCCCATGCCGCCCATGCCGCCGCCGGGCATGCCGCCGGCCGCCGGCTTGTCTTCCGGCATCTCGGACACGGCCGCTTCGGTCGTGATGAGCAGGCCGGCCACCGAGGCCGCGTCCTGAAGCGCGGTGCGGACGACCTTGGTCGGGTCGATCACGCCGGCCTGGACGAGGTTCTCGTAGACCTCGGTCTGAGCATTGAAGCCCAGCGTCTGGTCTTCGCCGTCGATCAGCTTGCCGGAAACGACGGCACCGTCATGGCCGGCATTTTCGGCGATCTGGCGGATCGGCGCCTGCAGCGCGCGGCGAACGATGTCGATGCCGCGGGTCTGGTCGTCGTTGACGCCGGTGAGGCCCTGCAGCGCCTTGGTGGCGTAAAGAAGGGCCGTGCCGCCGCCGGGAACGATGCCTTCTTCAACCGCGGCGCGGGTGGCATGGAGGGCGTCGTCGACGCGATCCTTGCGCTCCTTCACCTCGATCTCGGAAGAGCCGCCTACCTTGATCACGGCAACGCCGCCGGCGAGCTTGGCAAGCCGCTCCTGCAGCTTCTCGCGGTCATAATCGCTGGTGGTGTTCTCGATCTGCGAGCGGATCGCTTCAACGCGGCCCTTGATGTTTTCGCCCTGGCCGGCGCCGTCGACGATGGTCGTGTTGTCCTTGTCGATGG
>JAESFL010000586.1_pt1 | contig 23106 bp, 21 predicted proteins | sample 9269401 | NCBI WGS metagenome assembly JAESFL01 (sample SAMN14506025, study PRJNA617098) | algae metagenome | isolation source: Gloeocapsa sp. UFS-A4-WI-NPMV-4B04 and co-occurring heterotrophs from desert... | place: USA: Utah | collected 2006-10-01 | reverse complement strand
AAACCTAACGTTAAGTTAATTGTTGCGCCCTTTCCTGACAAACAGCGCGGCTCTAACCAATTTTTCTTTCAAGCATTTTCTAGAATCCCCTTGACAACTGCTTTACAGCCTTAACTTGTCACCAATGCCCTCAATGAAATTAAGCATCTGATTCAAACTTGGGAAAACGCTGCAATGCTGACAAATGAAAAATTGTAAGCTATCGCTCATAAACTCGACGAAATCACCGAATAAATGCAGCAGCTTAATAATATTAAAATTTATCTAATTGCCAAACGCAACAGAATCACTCAGAAAGTTTTGTAAAAATTGCAAAATTAGCGATTACTCATGATTTATCAACCATTTGGTCCTACTCTACAACTAATAAATTCAAAACTTTGCCCCAAAAACTGAAATAAAGCAGTCGAACTACGCGATCGCATTGTTTTTTAAGCTATGTAGTATTCAATAATAACCAAACATTAGTTAAATTAAACGTTATGGCAACTGAAAAACTGTACTGGTTCCAAGTAGCTTTACAACTTAAAGGCTCTGTTATTAAATCTATTTATAAAAGAGTTTTAGTCTGCGGTTTTTTTGGATTTTTTATTTCAATATTGTATTATTTTAAGTTGCCAGTATCACAACCAAGTCTAGCAACAGTTATTCCTAGTATTGTTTTAGGTCTATTATTGGTTTTTAGAACAAATACAGCTTATGAGCGATTTTGGGAAGGGCGGAAGATTTGGGGAAGTTTAGTTAACAATGTTCGTAACCTTTCTCGTCAAATTTGGGTAGCAATTGTTGAACTTGAACCTCAAGATCGAAAAAATAAAATTGCAGCTTTGCGGCTATTAGTTGCTTTTGCCGTTGCAACTAAGTTCCATCTTAGAGGACAACCGATAAACAGTGAGCTAGAAAAATTAATGCCTACAGCTTGGTATTTAAAACTGAAAAACCTGAACAATCCGCCGTTAGAAGTTGCTTTCTGGATTGGAGATTATTTACAACAACAGCATAACTGTGATTGTTTAAATACTCATCAATTAACTGCTATGCAAGATTTAGTCAATAAGATGGTAGATGCTTTAGGAGGTTGTGAGCGAATTTTGAAAACTCCCATACCACTTGCTTATGCTATACATTTAAAGCAATTGTTATTAATTTATTGTCTATTGTTACCTTTTCAATTGGTTGCTGATGTAAATTGGTGGACTGGGTTCATTGTTGCTTTAATTAGTTTTACATTGTTTGGCATTGAACAAATTGGGATTGAAATAGAAAATCCTTTTGGTTATGATGCTAATGATTTACCCCTAGATGCTATTTGCAACACTATGTTACGCAACATTGAAGATTTAATCACTCTTAGTCCTAGCATTAACTCCCATACACATAATGCTAGAAATAAATAGTTTGAGTAGCGATTCTTTATAATTAAGTTTAATATTGTATCTACAAAATACTGATGAGATTATTGCTATACTTGGGAAATGTTATATATTGATTCTAAAGCTGTTCTTCTCACTCGTAGGATTAAACTGTCCTTATTCCAAAAATTGGATATATTCAAGCGATAGCACTGGACAAAACGTTATTATTTTATATTTTTTATAACAGCGTGAAGTTGGCAATATTTTTATTAGAAAAATTCTACTTAAGCTAGTAATTAAAAAGATATTTATTATGTCAACTATGATTTGAAATAGTTAGGTAAGACTAAAGCAAATGATGTAATTTGCACATTAAAAATGGTTAATAAAATTCATTACCTAATTTATCGCTTAAAACTTTGGCAGAAGCACTTGGTAATATTCCAGAAGTGGATAAAAACCACCAAATTAGTGACTGGGGACAGCGACCTTTAACTGATACGCAGCTTAATTACGCCAAGATGTACTCAGTTTATTTAGCTATGGTACATCACAAACTGTTACAACTAACTTACATGGGTAATCCTAATCCAGCTGTTGAAAACGTAGCAGCACTCGCTGAATGCTATTTGGAACTAAAGCAGCAGTTAGTTGGAAAAACTACAGGATAAGTCAGAGAATGATTTACAAAGCTCGAATACCAACTTCTAAACCACGACAAACGCCAGTGAGAAAGTCTAGGTTAAGGGTGTCAATGCGATCGCTTGCTTGATGATAATGTGGATTGCGTAGGAAGGCAGTATCAGTAATCATCATTGCTCGATAACCCTGATCCCAAAACGGTGCATGATCACTCCATCTCGTCTGAGGAACAATTAAACCTCTCTTAGGCGCAGGTAGCCACTGGCTAGGTACTTCAGTGCGAATAGAGCGGCTAAGACGAATTAAATCAGGAATTGTGGACAAATTACCAATTAAAGCAATAAAATCGCCTTGATTCGGGTAGAAGCGTTCCAATGGGGCTGGATAACGTTGCGAATTAGGGGTAGAATCGCAGTAACCGAGCATTTCTAGAGAAATCATCAAGCGTAGCGGAGTAAGTTTTTGTTTTAAATCAGCCGCATATGCAGCACTACCTAATAAGCCGTATTCTTCCATATCAAAAGCAACAAGCCTGACTGGATGTTTTAGCGGTTGAGCTGCAAAGTTTCTTGCTAATTCTAATAGCGCTGCAACACCTGTAGCATTGTCATCAGCGCCTGGTGTTCCAGGTACAGCATCATAGTGAGCGCTAATTAAAATGAGTGGCTTGTTGTTGATGTTAGAGGCAGCTGGTAGGTTTAAAATTAGATTTTGATGAGTTTTGCCGCGTACTTCAAATTCATGAGTTTCTACAGTTCCCCACTGTTCTAACTGTTGGCGAATGTACTGTTGGACAAAAAAATGTCCAGCTGTTGCGAAATAGGGATCGCGATCGCGTACTAATTGAGTAAGATGTGTGTGCAAACGTTCTTTAATATCTAGTAAATTATTCATTTTTCAGATTCCTACGCTGTAATCAAATCTATTGCTTTTTGAATAATTTTTGATTTATCAACTAATTCACCTAGTTCTTGTACTTCATAGCTACCTTCAAACGCTTCCAGCGATGCTCGCCTCAAGGCTGATTCATAAGCATCTTCTAAAGTTTCTGCTACTTCTTCTCTAGTTAAATATGTTCTAGCAGATTTGTACCGTTTATTAGTACGTTGAATTTGCTTTACCGAATTAAAAATTGATGTTTCCCAAGATTTTGTATTTCGGTTTTCAGCAGATTGTTTAATTAAATATAATAGTAGAATAATACTGTAACTAAAAATTTTATTTACTTTATCAGATTTACTCATCTCCTCTAGTTCTGCTACTATTTCCAGAGCTTCAGCTACTTTACCTTCATGAAGTAACTGCTTTAAGGTAATTAATTCTTCCATTGCTATAGCCTTACCTATTCATTAAGTAATCTAATTAGATTATTTATATTTAATTTGAGACAAATGTAATAGTTTCTTTTATTATCTATTTTCCATAATATTACATATTAATAGTATGACTTTAATAGATATTACAATTACACATACGATAATTACTACATATTGTCTAAGTAGAGACAATACAGTCACTGAAGTAAATTGTAAGCAACCTGAACAAAAGATTTATATCAACAAACAAAAATATTTTGAAGGAGTTATACCTGAAGTTCGGACGTTTAAAATTAGTGGCTACCAAGTATTAGATAAATGGCTAAAAGCTCGTAAGAAAGTAAAGCGTAGTTTATCGTTTGATGATGTCTTGCACTATCAACGAGTAATAGTTGCTCTCAAAGAAAAAATGCAAATCATAACCAAAATCGATCAGCTTATACCTAGTTTTCCAATAGAATAAACGGGTAATACTGAAGCGTGATTAAGTATTGTTTTTATGTACCTAACAATTGAGCGAGTCGCTTTAAAATCCTCAAAACAATATACAAATCATCACCTCGTCGCAGCGTAAATTCATAAGACGTGGCATATTGTGGTGTGCCTTGTTTGCTCAATTTAATTAAAATAAAGTTACTGCCATTTGTTACTAATGCAAATGTTGGTCTATCAGTATTAGGATTAGCTAGCATATAAGCTAACGCCTGCGGTAATCCTTCCTCTAAAGAGAAGCTAGGACGTTTTGACTCTATAACTAATATCCATAGCTGGTTTTGGATAACCAAAACATCAATGTGTCCCCTAACAATAGTTCCATCATCTTCAGAGGAAATTTGTACTTCTTCTTCAGCTACCATGCTAAAGGGAGACAAATAAAAGTTTGCCATATCCAATAATGGAGATAGCACAACCATCTTAACAGTAGTTTCTAGCATTGGGCGCTCGGCTAAGTTAAAATAGCTAGCTTTCACCCTGTCTAACTGTTGCTTCTCCAAGTCAGTGAGTTCTGGTAAATCATCCACCCACTCACGGAAAAATTGGTCATCATCAACACGCTGAAGACCAAATTTTGTTTTTAAGTCATACAAGCTTATATTTGTAGCTGCAATTGTCTGAACCATAGTTTTTTAAGTAACTAAACGAACTCTCCCTTAGCAACCATAATAACCTTACCGCCTACAAATACCTCTATCTCTGCATCTTTCTTGTGCGCTTTTAATAATAATAAAGAAGGTCTACCAATTTCATAACCTTGTTCAACCCGTAGATTAATTGATTCTTCACCAAAATAGGAATAGTGAACTAAATATCCTGCTAAACATCCATTCGCGCTTCCAGTTGCTGGATCTTCTGGTACACCCAAATAATCAGCAAACACACGCACACTTAAGTTATTTTCTGGATTGTATGTCTCTGGACAGAAAACAAGTATAGATTTTGCTTGAGTATTATCAATTAGTTCAAAATATTTATCTTGATTTACTTTAATTCGTTTTAGGGCAGTTTGACTTTTTAAGGGAACAATAATAAATGGAACCCCTGTAGAAACTTCTTGAATAGGAAACTTAGAATCTATTTCACTTGGTTCAATATTTAAAACTTTAGCAAGTGTATCTACTGCAAATTCTTGAGAAAATGCTGGCTGCTTTTGTTGCATCCATAATAAATCTATATCTTGATCTAAATAATGGAAACTTATAAGTATTTGCCCAACTTTTAAATTTAATATAATTCTTTCAGCTATTTGTTTAATAACTTCTTGCTGTAATATATATGCAGTTCCCAAAGTAGGATGACCCGCAAACGGTAGTTCTTCTTTTGGCGTGAATATCCGCACATCATAACCACCATTTTTAATATCCTCAGAAACAATAAAAGTAGTTTCTGAATAGTTCATTTCCTTGGCAATCTGCTGCATTTCTTGATCAGAAAGATTACCAATATCTGTAAATACTGCTAGCTGATTACCTGTATATTTTGATTCAGCAAATACATCTACTATATAAAAATTCATAATTTATGATACTATTATGTGCATGACTTGTCTACTTACTCTGAACGCAGACAGCGAATTGCCTCTAAAAGACCTCTGGCTTTATTGAGAGTTTCTTCGTATTCTTTCTCAGGGTCAGAATCGGCGACTAAGCCAGCACCAGCTTGGACAGTAACAGTATGATTATGGACAACCATTGTGCGGATAGCGATCGCACTATTTAGCTGCCCTTCAAAATCGTAATAGCCATAAGCACCCGAATAAACACCGCGACGGCAGTTTTCCAATTCATAAATAATTTCCATCGCCCGTATTTTGGGTGCGCCGCTAACAGTACCAGCCGGAAAACAAGCTTTAAGTAAATCCCAAGCTGTGTTTCCGATAGCCATTTCTCCCACCACATTACTGACAATGTGCATTACATGGGAGTAGCGTTCTATTAACATTAATTCATCAACTTTAACTGTGCCACTTTTGCAGACACGCCCCAAATCATTACGCCCAAGATCAACTAGCATGATATGTTCAGCTACTTCTTTGGGATCATTAAGTAAATCTTCAGCCAAAGCCGCATCTTCTTGAGGTGTTTTACCGCGTGGGCGTGTTCCAGCAATTGGGCGTAGCGTTGCTACTGTAGTGCCTGTATTACCGCGTTCTGCCTTAACCATCACTTCTGGACTGGAACCGATAATTTGCCAATCATTGAAGTGAAAGTAAGCCATGTAAGGCGAGGGGTTAATTAACCGCAAAGAACGGTAAAGCGCAAAAGGATCGCCAGTGTATTTCGTAGAAAGTTGCTGTGAAAGAACTACTTGAAATATATCTCCAGCCTTGATGTAGGATTTAGCCTTTTGGACATTAGTACAGAATTGCTCGCGAGTAACGTTACTACTATAATCAAACCCACCTCCCGCCTCTTGCCTCTTGCCTCTTGCCTCCTGCGGTGGTGTCCATTCTAAAACTGTATCTTTACCCGACAAGGGTAACTGAAGCTTGGTTACTAGCCCAGTAACGCGATCGCAAGCTTGCTGGTAAGCTTGTTCAAGATCAACTTGAGGAGGGCGTAAATCTGCATAAGCGATCGCCCAGATTTTACGCTTCACCTGGTCAAAAATCAATAGCTGATCTACCTGCATCCACAGTCCGTCCGGTAATGCCTCAACAGTCGCTGCATGAATCGGCACACGCGGTTCAATCCAGTTAATTAATTCATAACCCCAAAACCCAAATAACCCACCAATCCCCGGCGGTAATTGAGGTAATTTAACTGGGTTAAACCCTTTGAGACAATCTGCTAATACTGTAAAAGGATCGCCCTCAAACACAGCCTTAGAACCGTTACGCTGTGTCTGCGTAGTTTTATTTCCTCTAGCCTCTAAAATCCATAAAGGATCGCAGCCAAGAAAGCTGTAGCGTCCAATATTTTCCCCACCCTCTACTGACTCCAACAAAAAACTATACGGCTGTCCAGCACAGACTTTATACCAAGCAGATACAGGCGTATCTAGGTCTGCTACCCATTCTTGGTATACCGGAACAAAGTTACCTTGTTCAGCCAGAGTCGAGAACTGAGAAAAATCAGGAAAAATCATGCTTTTATTTTATGAGTGAGGAATAAAGGCTAGAGATTGGGTAAAATTCCTTCGCCCTAGACTTGCGTTCCTCACTCCTAGACTATGCGTCTTAACGATATTGACTACTTACCTTTCGGGGCTGGATCTGCTTTTGGCTTTTGAGTGCCTTTTCCAGCTTCGGGGGATCTTGGTTCTGGAGAGTCGTAAACAGTCATGCTGCTAAACTTGAACTTAGCAGGATCGAGATTTCTGCCAATGTTGCGGTCTACATAACGCACCATTTGACGACCTGGGTTGACTTTCTCTGGGAATACGCCATCTTTCGGATGCAGGTACTCAACTTCCCCATTAGGATAAACCCGATAGATTTTGTAGTCTGTAATCTTAAATTTTGTCCTTAGTTGCTGACCGCCTAAAGCGATCGCATACTCTTTACGAGCTAATTCCAGCTTATTTTGACCTTGCCGCATGATGGCAGTACCACCTGTAGGCATTTCAAAATGCTGTTCCTTGGGGCTTGTCCAAGTAATAACGTACTTCTCTTCTACATCGGCTTTGGTTAGTAAGCCACCAGTGCTGCCGCCGAAGATCGGAGTTTGTCCAGAAAGGTCTTCTGCCATAAACTGTTCTCTCAACGTTTTTAGGGCATCCTAGCACTGCGATCGCGCCCCCATAGCGCCTGTGTTAGAAACCGTTACAGTTCTTTAGCAAAAGGCAAGAAACGAGAGGTCAGTGAAGAGGACAAGGGGACAAGGAGAATCTACTCCCCCGCTCTTCCGCTCCTCTGCTAAGAATGCTCCTCCCCGCTTCGCTAACGTGGGGGTTCCGAGTTCCCAATGGACGCGCTTTTGGCAATCGGAATTGTGAAGTGAAATGAACTGCCTTGGTCTTTGCCATTTGACTTTGCCCAAATCTGACCACCCCAGCCATTCACAATCTGACGGCAAATCGCTAAACCTAAACCTGTACCGCCTGCTGTGCGCCGCAAGGCTCCTTCTTCTTGATAAAACCGATCAAAAACTACTTCTAAACGGTTAGGTTCAATACCGCGTCCCGTGTCTGCAACACTAACTTCCAGCATCTGACCACCATCACGATCAGCATCAATGCTGATCTGCCCTTGTGCTGGTGTAAATTTGCAAGCGTTATCAAGCAATTTAGAAATTACCTCAACTAGCCAATCACCATCAGCTTTTACCAAAGGTAGTTGCTGGGGTACAGAGGTAATAATTTTGGGTAGTGCTTCATTACTGGCACGGGTACGAATGCGGCTAAGAGCGAGATCAATACACTCTTCTATCGGTAGGGCTTCTGGATGCCAATCCACTCGACCACTTTCGAGGTTAGAAAGGGTGAGAAAATCTTGAACGAGTTTCCGCATCCGTTCAGAGTCAGCAAGGGCGGTGTCTAGCATTACTTGTCGTAACTCTAAGGGCATATCAGGTTCAGTAGCGAGACTTTCTAGGCAAACTTGAATGGTGGATAAAGGGGTGCGGAGTTCGTGACCTGTGATCGCGATTAAGTTGCTCCTCGTGCGATCAAGCGCTTCTAGCTGCTGATTTAGATCCTCTAGGTTAGCGTAAGCTTCTGCTTGAATGAGCGCTGATCCTACCTGAGTTGCGATCGCTTCTACTAATCCCACTTCATCTGCCGCCCACTCATAAGGTTCAGTCCCGCAGTGGTGCAATTCCACCATACCCAATAAGCGACCTTGATAAAATATCGGCATCACAAACCAAGAACGAATCTTAAATTGACGCACGAGTTGAGCTAGCAACGGCGTACTCGTAACGCGATCGTCTATTTGAGTATCGGCAATATAAATTTTCTCCTGCTGCTGTACCACTTCTTCAAATAAGGGATTATTTTGCAACGGCCAAGTCTGCCCAACTACAGAACCAACAGATGAACCTAAAAATTCGTGGCTGATTGTGGCAGTATCATCAGTTATACGGGCGCGGTAGATCAAACACCGACACGCAGATAGCGCTTGTCCTAGTTCTTGGACTGCCACCTTGAGGATCTCTTGAGGATGTAGGGGTTGCCCAGTATGGTTCCCGCGTCGGATAGAGGTGGTAATTGAGTTTACCAGGCGTTCCTTGCGTTCTTGGGATGCGATCGCGCCGTAGGCTTTCAGCAATTTATATTGACCCGCTTGCAGGTAAGTTACTAAACGCTCAATAAACGGATCAGGGTCAATATTATAAAATCCTAATGACACGGCATCATTGCGATTGATTGTTTTTGCAGGCAATGATGAGCCTTTTTTTTGAGCTTGGCGGTTTGTAATTTTCCGTGCTTGAGGTTGCGAAAGTCCTAAGTACAAACGTGACTGCTCAACTTTGGTTTCTAACTCTGGTCTATAAATTAAAATCCGTTTTAATAATAAATCAGCCGCTTTACAACTTACATTACGATCTGAACTCCACAAGCCTTCAAACTGACGAGCTGAGTCTATCTCGCTCATGGCAGGTAGTTGTTCAGGTCCATGCTTTCGTTCTGAACTATCTGGGCGCTCTCGGCACACTATACAAGTGGCATAGTTTTCAGCAACCACGACTAAATGCCATTCATGACTTAAGGCATCTTTTTCGGGGTCAAATGCTACTGTTTCATAGTAATCCGAGCTATTTGTAAAATCGGTTTCCGGTGCAGCTAACACATAAATTTGATTGCTTTTTTCGGCAAGCCTCCGATAGCGATGGGCTTCTTGTCGATAAAAGCGTTCGCTTTGAAAGCTAGCAATTAGTAGAGGCTGTTCTGAAGCAGAAGCCATTACTTGGTCTTCCATTGCATGAGACAGCGCCGTTAATGAAGCCTTGAAATAAATTTGCGATCGCAGTTGGGGTAGATCCTGTAGCAGATCACTCAGCAGGGAATTTGAAATGCTCATGGCTGTCTTTGTAAGTCGCTGCAACTACTTGCCTAGCTGCTGATTCCACCGTTAATAGCAACAAAGGAAATTTTTTCCAGCTACTTGTAACGTTGGCGTTAGTATTGCCGTTCGCTGTTAGCGTTCCCCAAAATAAGCTAGCTAAAGGAGGCGCGTAGACACGAAGCGGCTTGTCGCTAGACATCGCTTGCTCAAATGAAAGTTCTCTCTAAACTTATCCTATCCAAATGCTTACAAGTTCTAGTCTTAGAGAAGGCAAGTAAGTAATAATGCTCATCTTTACCTTTTATCCTTAAATGGTTTCCAACTTCTCGTATCTTTAAATAAGCCTGCAAATGAGGAAACCCAAGGTTTAATCTTGTAAATAAATTTAACTTTATATTTAAAGAATCTGCGCTGTCTGCATCGCTCAAATGGTATATCTGCTAAATAAAGATTGACGAAACATTTTTGTCAACTTTAAACTAAAACGCACTTCGGCTGAATTATTAAACGCCGACGCACCTAATGTTGCTGCTATTTCTGCACCCCTAGAAATGAAAATTGCCCAGATTGCTCCTTTGTGGGAGCGTGTTCCCCCTTTCCGCTACGGCGGTATTGAATTAATTGTCAGCTTACTAACAGATGAATTAGTCCGTCGCGGTCATTATGTTACCCTATTTGCCTCTGGTGACTCAGTTACAACCGCAAATCTCAAGTCAGTGCATGATCAAGCTTTGCGGCTTGACCCCAACATTAAAGAACCAGGACTATATGAGCAAATGATGCTTTGTGATGTCTATCGCAATGCACATCGTTTTGATATCATTCACTCCCACGTTGGCTGTGCTGCGCTTCCCTATAGCGATTTTTCTAAAACGCCAACGGTACATACAATGCATGGTATTTTCACACCCGATAACGAGAAAATGTTCCGCCACTTTGCCTGGCAACCGTTCATTAGTATTAGCGAAGCGCAACGAGAACCCCGCTTAGGCTTGAATTACATTCATACTGTCTACAACGGTATTGATACCTCTGCTTATCCATTCCAATCAACACCAACGCAACCAGCTTACCTAGCTTTCGTTGGGCGGCTTTCCCCCGAAAAAGGGCCGCTAGAGGCAATAAAAATTGCTCGTGCTACTGGCTTACCCCTGAAAATGGCTGGCAAAATTGATGCTGTGGATCGCGCTTTCTATCAAGAACAGCTAGAATCACAAATTGATGGTGAGCAAATTCAGTATTTAGGCGAAGTTTCCCACGAACAAAAAGTTGCCCTCTTAGCTGGAGCCAGTGTAACTTTGTTCCCCATCAACTGGCGAGAACCTTTTGGTCTAGTCATGATTGAGTCAATGGCAGCTGGTACACCTGTTATTGGGATGGGACTCGGTTCAGTACCAGAAGTCATTGCACATGGAAAAACGGGTTTTGTCTGCCATTCCCTAGAAAAAATAATTGAAGCAATTCCAGCAGCAATTAAACTAGACCGTCAGACTTGTCGGGACTACGTTATGAGCCACTTTAGTGTAAAGTCAATGACTGATGAGTATGAAAAAGCTTTCCAAATGGTTCTAAGCTGATTGCTAGTAGGCTATTGATTAACGAAGCTTGCCTCAAAATCCCCCGCCTCTCCTTCTAACAGAGGGGTAGGGTGAGGTAGGCGAATCAAACCAGTATTGGTTATTAAGTTAACCCTGATTGCTCCCAGTTCAATAATGCTACTGCCTTAAGGTCAGCTTGATAAAGGCTAATCGTTGGTTGTCAATCAAACAACACTTTTCTTATTACAAAAAGAAAAAAACTATATATTATTGTTAAATAACTTATAATTAGTCATATGTTTTCAGCTACTTAGATTGCCGAAGTAAAGTGGAAAGCTAAATTTTGAGAAAACTTGATACCAAAACTAAAGGTAAGCATGTACAAAAAAAATATTTGTAATGAATAAATAAAGATATTTTTAGTTTACTTTTGGATTAAAAGCTTTAAACTAATTCGCGCCCTCATCTTTTAATCTAGTCAATAATTGGACTTCATAGCGAGTAGTTCACTGTACTGTTTCAACTCCTGTCAGGTTTAAGTAATTTGTGTAATTGTTTTGCTTAAACTTAAGTTTTTGACAGAGAAAAAGCTGTAAATGTCGATAGAACTAAAAAAACTGATCCTACTAAAGCGGAAATCTTTGGAATGACACCAGATACGCTAATAACAGCAGATAGGCTTGAACTGGATGGTAAAACCTTTGTGCCTGCGGAAGAGCTACCCATTCCAGAATGGCCTTGTGTTTTGAGTGAACGGCCCGAACCGACACTAACTGTTAAAGATGATGATTTATTTTTGGTGACAGATACCCTTGGTAATATTTCTGGCTGTTCAGTGGATGATCTCAAAGCTAGTATGGGGCTGTTTTGCCACGATACCCGGTTTCTGAGTCGGCTAGAACTGCAAATTGAAGGGCGATCGCCTCTGTTGCTTAGTAGTACCGCCGACAAGGGATTTTTACTCTCGGTTTTATGTACTAATCCGATGATTGACGATCGCCTGCGCCCAGATACATTGGGAATTCGGCGCGAAATTGCTTTAGGTGGGGCGCTGTTTGAAGAGCTAGAAATATCTAATTACAGTACAACTTCTGTCAGTTTTGAACTAAGTCTTAGCTTTGGTGCTGATTTTATTGATTTATTTGAAATTCGAGGCTTCAAGCGCGATCAAAGAGGACAACTCTTACGCCTTGTAGGGGAAGCAGCCGACGGCGGCGGCGGCGAAAAAGAAACTGACGAAATGATCCTCGCCTATAAAGGTTTAGATGGCTCAGTAATGGAATCTCGGATTGGGTTCCAGCATCACAAGCCGGATTTTTTCAAAGGTTATACCGCAGTTTGGCAGATTCAACTAGCTTCCCACGAAACCCAAAAGTTGGGTTATCGACTACAAATGTTTACCAATAATCAGCCTACGTCAACCGTCAGCGCCCCGATAACTTTGGCACAGGCTAAGGCATCTGAATTTTTAGAAGAAAAACATTGGCGACAACAAATCACCCAGATTCGCTCAGACAAAGCAACATTTAATCGGGTAATTGAACGCGCAGAGCAAGACTTATATTTACTACGGCAATCTTTTGGCCAAAGCTTTGGTAAGAGCAAGGTAGTTTCAGCAGGTGTACCTTGGTTTTCAACGTTGTTTGGACGTGACTCCCTAATCACGGCTTCCCAAACACTGATGTTAAACCCGGCGATCGCTCAAGAAACACTAACCGTACTCGCCGCCTACCAAGGCAAAACTGAGGATGAATGGCGCGAAGAAGAACCAGGTAAAATTTTACACGAGCTACGGCTAGGAGAAATGGCGCGTTGTCAGGAAATTCCGCACACGCCTTACTACGGGACAATCGATGCTACTCCTCTATGGGTAATGCTTTATGCAGAATACTATGCCTGGACTCATGACCGGGAAACGCTAGAGCGCTTGTGGCCCAATGCCTTAGCTGCAATGGATTGGATTGATCGTAATAGTGTTGAGACAGGATATCTAGGCTATATTCGCAAATCGCGGCGCGGTCTACTTAACCAAGGCTGGAAAGACTCTGGCGACTGTATTGTTAATCGCAAAGGACAGCTAGCGACAGGACCAATTATCTTGTGTGAAGTGCAAGCATATGTTTATGCGGCAAAAATGCGCCTTGCAGAAATAGCGCGGCTAAAAAAGCGGATTGACCTAGCAGATCAATGGGAAGAGGAAGCAAAAGCTCTCAAGCACCGTTTTAATCGCGACTTTTGGATGGAAGATCAGGGTTTCTGCGCTTTGGCTTTGGATGGAGAAGGTAAGCAGGTAGACAGTATTACCTCAAATCCGGGCCACTGTTTGCATTTAGGTATCTTGGAGCATCAAAAAGCTCACAGTGTGGCAGAGCGACTACGCGCACCAGATATGTTCAATGGTTGGGGTATTCGCACGCTCAATAGTTTGTCACCCGCCTATAATCCAATGGGTTATCACATTGGTTCGGTTTGGCCTCACGATAACTCGCTGATTGCGATGGGGTTGCGATCGCTTGGATTGATTGATCAAGCCTTGGAAGTCTCCCAAGGCATACTCGACATGACTCGACGGCAGCCATATCAACGACCACCAGAACTATTTTGTGGCTATGAGCGGACTAACGATAATGATCCGGTGCAATATCCAGTTGCTTGTAGTCCCCAAGCTTGGGCGACTGGTAGCGTCTTTCAACTATTGCAAATGATGGTAAATTTAGTTCCTGACGCTCAAAATAACTGCTTGAGAATAATTGACCCCGCCTTGCCAGAATCAATTAACCAACTTTCACTTCATAACTTGCGAGTTGGCACTACTCTGCTGGATCTCGAATTTGAGCGTTCTGGTAATACTACTGCCTGCCGCGTTGCTAAAAAACGGGGCAACCTTCGAGTTGTAATTGAAGCTTAAATCACATACTTATGGTTAACATTGCAACGCTTTAAAGCAAATAAGGAGAATTTATATTCACTTTCTCCTCTATTTCTTCCCTTAATATATTTACTGGTATAACTTGGCTTTTTAATTTGTGGTCTAACTTTTGGAATTTAACAGTTAGTATACATAGAGTATTTTGGATAAACACCTTTAAGCCTATCTTTTGAGCTATCAATTATCCCCAAACCATTGTTCATGTATTTTGAGCATTAATGTGTTCTTGTTTACTAATATTTCTGCCTCCCTCGGAAGAAGCAGACACCTAGCTTAAATTGTTAATTTAAGTTATGTAGCGTTTTGTATCTTTTTTAATATTTTCTTTATAATTTTCCCCTAAATATATATCAAAAGGGGAATGCTAAGAAAAGAAAGTTTTGTATCGTCGTATACTCTCAGTAAGTTAGGTTAGTCATGGATCAAACCGATTGGAGCGTCATCGAAACCCAGTTTGACTTTGCAGAACTGCATCACAAGGAAACGCTTTTCACACTAGGCAACGGCTACTTGGGTACACGGGGTACGTTTGAGGAAGGCTACCCTGAAGCGAACTCAGCAACTTTCATTCATGGGGTGTACGACGATGTTGCGGTAATGCACACCGAACTGGTTAATTGCCCTGACTGGCTGCCACTGGTGATTATAGTAGGAGGCGATCGCTTTAGCCTTAACCAAGGTGAGGTACTAAGTTACCAGCGCCAGCTAAATCTACGCTGGGGTTTATTAAGCCGCGATGTCCTATGGCGTAGTCCAAGTGGTCACACAATTAACTTCCACTTCGAGCGCATGATCAGCATGGCAGATGAGCATCTGATGGTGCTATGTTGCCAAATCACACCTATAGATTTTACAGGTGAAATTCAGCTTCGGGCGAGCATAAATGGTCACTCAGAAAACCATAGTGTTAAGCATTGGGAATGGTTAAATCAGGGTGGTACAAATGATTCTGTGTGGTTGCACCAACGCTGCTGTCATTCTGGCATTGAAGTGGGGATGGCGACGCAGTTAAAGTGTAGCCAGACTGCACTAATTCAAGCGACGCATAGCCAAGGTTCTCCAACCTTAACTACAACTTTTCAGGCACAACCTGGACAAACTGTGACCATAGAAAAGCTAGTTACTGTCTTTACATCACGAGATGTAAGTGCGCCACAGAGAGCAGTTCAAATGCTACTAGCAAGTTTACCCAGCTATCCAACTCTGCTAGCAGCTCACGGATGTATATGGGATAAGTTATGGCAGGACTGCGACGTTGTAATCGAGGGTGATCCCACTGCTCAAATTGCTATCCGCTACAATTTGTTTCAGCTATTGGCGGCTGCACCACGTCATGACGATCGAGTTAGCATTCCAGCAAAAACTCTCTCTGGGTTTGTCTATCGGGGTCATGTCTTTTGGGACACAGAAATCTTTTTGATTCCCTTCCTTACGTTTACTCAACCCCAGATTGCCCGCAACCTACTTTCCTACCGCTACCACACCCTAGATGGTGCAAGACGCAAGGCTAAAGAAGCAGGCTATGAAGGAGCGATGTTTGCCTGGGAAAGTGCCAGCACTGGTGACGAAGTTACCCCGCGTTGGGTATTTGCCGAAGATGGTACGCCAGTCAGAATCTGGTGCGGCGACATTGAACTTCATATCAACACTGACGTAGCTTACGCCGTTTGGCAATATTGGCAGGCGACTGGTGATCATGGCTGGATGCAACGGCAAGGAGCCGAAATTATCCTCGAAACGGCAGTTTTTTGGGGTAGCCGTGTCGAGTGGAATGCTGTTCGTAACTGTTATGAAATCAGTGATGTTATTGGTCCTGATGAGAACCACGAACGGGTGGACAACAACGCCTTCACTAACGGCATGGTGCAGTGGCACATGGAGACGGCTATTTCGGTTGTAGATTGGTTGCGCGAGTGTTACCCCGAACGAGCAGCTCAATTAGAAGCTCAACTGAATTTGAAATCACGCTTGCAGCATTGGCATCATATCGTTCGCCATATACTTGTACTTCACAACTCAGAAACTGGTCTAATTGAGCAGTTTGAGGGCTTCTTTGATCGAGAAGACGTTAACTTGGATGACTACAAAGGTCGTACCCAGTCGATGCAAGCTATCTTGGGGATTGAAGAAACTAACAAACGGCAAATTCTCAAGCAGCCAGATGTGTTAATGCTGCTGTATTTACTGCGCGATTCTACTTTAAAAACCAGTCTTTCGCCTAGTGAGAATAAACAGGTACTTCAAACAAACTGGGACTACTACACTCCGCGCACTGATCACACCTACGGTTCTTCGTTAGGACCAGCAATTCAGGCGATTATGGCTGCCAAATTGGACAAAATAGAGGAAGCATATGAACACTTTATGCGGGCAGCCTTGGTAGACTTGAAGGACGTGCGGGGTAATGCGGGAGAAGGAATTCACGCTGCGTCCACTGGTGGAGTATGGCAAGCGGTTATCTTCGGTTTTGCTGGTGTGCGGCTAACTTCATCAGGACCAATTGTAGAAACCCCACATTTGCCGCCTCACTGGACACGCTTAAAGTTCCGGTTACACTGGCACAATCAGTGTTACGAGTTTGATATATCAAAAACTGAGGTGATCGTGAAGACTGACAACAGGACTGAAGAACTAGAACTGTATGCCGATGCTGTTCCCCAAGGCTTGGCTGAGTCTTCAGCACTACCAATTCAAGGTGTAATTTTTGATTTGGATGGTGTGCTGACAGATACGTCGGAATTTCATTATCAAGCCTGGAAGCAGCTAGCTGATGAAGAAGGCATTGTTTTTGACCGTCAAGCTAATGAAATGCTACGGGGTTTGTCACGTCGGGATTCGCTGCTACAACTGCTGGACAGCCGCCAGGTAACGGAAGCTGAATTTCAGGGAATGATGGCACGGAAGAACGGCTACTATGAAAAATTTATCCAGAATCTAACTTCAGCTGATATACTTCCAGGTGTAGAGGAGTTATTGGACGAACTGCGGACTGCTGGAATTAAAGTTGCAATTGGTTCTTCGAGCAAAAATGCCCGACTTGTATCGCAACGCTTGGGGATTGCTGATAGATTAGATGCTTTAGCTGATGGTAATAGTGTTGAACACCATAAACCAGCCCCTGATGTGTTTTTACACGCTGCAAGACAACTAAATCTAGAGCCATCCCAATGTCTAGTAGTCGAAGATGCTGCATCCGGCGTTGAAGCGGCTCTTGCTGCTGGAATGTTGGTTTTAGGACTGGGGCCTCTAGAACGAGTTGGTGCAGCCCACGTTGTTTATGAAAGCTTGGCAGGATTACGTTGGTCAAATTTACTAGCAAAACTTAAGCAGGTACAAATGTTTGCTTGTACTATCCCTGTTGCTAGCCATTCTGGTGTCTAGGATAACGGTGTTACTCTCAAATTTAGATTGTCATGTCCAAATAGTTAATTGACACTCCCCTGACTGCGAAAACTTGGCGCTTCGCGCTCGTCACAAAAAGTCAGGGGATTCTTCAGAGAAATCCTGACTTATAAGCAAGATGCTTGTTTCACGGGGAGTCCTATAACAAGCGCCCTCAACGGCTTTGCTGAAAAACTAATGATATAAGCGGGCAAAAGGGATAGTTTTGAATTTCAAGTTTTTAAGGACAAGGACGCTCAACTATCTATCAGCCAGACATACCAATCTAACCTGGAAGTTGCTTAATTCGCTTGCTCCAGGTAATTACATTGGGATAAGCTTCTAAAGAAATTTTGCTGCTATCCCGATATCAGGAAAGCAGGCTATATCTGCAATTGTTGGGCGATCGCATCCCAGCCATTGCTGTTTAGCCAAATGCTCAGTCATAATTTGGAGAATTTCATGCGTTCTCTTTTGCGCCGATTCTAGGTCTATCTTCGCGTTTAATAGAAAATATTTCCTGGCTGCGGCAAGACTGTTTTGAATCTCATTTGCTGCAATAGATAACCATTGCATTACCTTTTACCCATAAGTTTCTCACTCAGAAACGATAACGACGCTCAGATTCCTGAATCAAATAGTCATCAGCACTCATGTCGCGCCTACTCATCAATCCTTGTTCGTTAAATTCCCAATGCTCGTTACCGTGAGTACGAAACCATTGATTTGTCTCATCTTGCCACTCATACTCAAAACGGACAGAGATGCGATCGCCTGTGTAAGCCCACAACTCTTTCATCAACCGATAGTCTAGCTCCTTTGCCCACTTACGTCTTAAAAAGTCTTTGATTGCTTCCCTACCTGTGAAGAATTCTGTACGATTCCGCCATTGAGAATCGACTGTATAGGCTAGAGCTACTCTGTCGGGGTTACAACTATTCCAAGCGTCCTCAGCCGCTTTCACCTTTGCCCGTGCTGTTTCCTCAGTAAATGGAGGAAAAAGTGGGGATAACGTTTTAATGTCAACATCGTTAACCGTGTTTTTGTCAAATTTTGCCATCTTCTATAATCGTTGCAAAAAGAAGGAGAAAAAGAAAGGATATCCTAAGTTTAAAAAATATGGTAGATCCCTAGAGTACAAAGTGTCTGGCTGGAAACTATCGGATGATTGCAGGAGTATTGCCTTCACTGATGGATTCCTGATTGGAACACTATCCCTATACTGCAATTCTCAAACTAGAGTTGATTTGTTTCGACTCAAGATAAACCGCGTCCGTGTGGTACGCAAGGCAGATGGGTATTATGCTCAATTCTGCTTTGATGTTGAGCGCAAGGAGGAAGGGAAATATACTGGCTTAGTTGTTGGCTTAGATCTGGGGTTAAAATATTTCACCAAAGACCAAAACGACAACGCTGTTATTTATCCCCAGTTTTTGAGAAAGTCTGAGCGGAGACTTAAAAAAGCGCAGAGACGATTAAGTAAGAAGTTTGTTAGAGGGAAAAAACCTCAATCAAACAACTACCATAAGGTGCGGAAACGACTGGGTAAGGTTCATCTAAAAATCCAAAGACAGCGTAAAGACTGGAGCATAAAGCTTGCCCGGTGCGTAGTGGCATCTAACGATGTCGTAGTCTATGAGGATTTGAAGGTTGCGAATATGGTCAAGAATCACCACTTGGCTAAGTCGATAACAGACGCTAGTTGGTATCAGTTCACTCAATGGTTAGGCTACTACGGGAAAATCTGGGATAAAGCAGTGGTGACAGTTTCGCCTAACTATACTTCACTTGATTGTTCGAATTGTGGAAGGAGAGTGAAGAAGTCACTTAGCACTAGGACTCATTCATGCCCTAAATGTAAGGTGGAAATATGCCGCGATACAAATGCCGCGATTAACATCCTCCAAAAAGGCATGAAAGTGTTAGGAGCCGAATGGAATAACAGTACCTTTGGGCAAAAGGAATCTGCATCGAAAGATGGAAAGCATGGGGAGAAGATCGCCAGTACTATTGATGGGCAACTTGAGATAGCAAGCGGATTTCTGTGAACCATGAAGAGCAAATCCCCGCGCGTTCACGCCGGGGAGTATGTCATAAATTCAAGGCTGTTTAGGGCTAGTAAAAAGCACTGATGATACTGCACCGTTTAAGCGCATTTTCCAGGGTCTACTAGACAAGCTTCTCAAAAGCTAGTGTTTACTTCTTACGTAATTTTAATTAGTAGTTAGTTGAGTTTCTGAATAAGTCAATTCCTGAAACTGAATCACGTCTTGACGAGGATCAACATAAGCAACTTTAATTAGCACTTGTTCACCCAACGCAGGGGAACGTTTAAACGGCATTGGTAACTGTAGTCCTAAGTCCTCTATTAAAATTAATGCCAAACCGCTATCTTCTCGAAGCCACATCATTACTAATGCTTGCCATACCTCATTGGGGTGGCGACGGAGATATTCTAAACCCCAATAGCGGTTGGTTTGCCGTTCTACTAAAGTGACCTCCTGAGTTGCAGTAGTAACGCTCATCATCACTTCTTTAAGCTGCTCAGATGAGAATGGCAAAGCTTCGCCGCGTAGATGTGCTTTTAGCTGAAAGTGAGTTAGTAAGTCACTGTAGCGACGTATAGGAGAAGTTGCTTGCGTGTATGTATCTAGACCTAAACCTGCGTGACGCACTGGATTAATGCTCATTTCACTTTTGGCCATACAGCGACGCATGGCACAAGCACGGACAAATCCTGCGGGTAGTTGTAGTAACTCTTCATCAGAGGGTATTTCAGGCGACGGCTGACCGCGAAAAGGTAGAGCAATTTTATGAACTTGACCATACCTACCTGCAACTTCACCCGCCAAGATCATCATCTCTGCTACCAATTGCCTAGCTGGAGAATCTTCCAAAACTTCGATGGTGATTTCGTCTTCTTTGACCTTAATCATCGCTTCTGGCAAATTAATACTGATTGCCCCTTGGGAAAGCCGCCACAGTTGACGACGTTTGGCTGCTTCCGCGATCGCCGCAATTTCTGGTTCTGCCTGCACTCCCAGTTCCAGCATTTCGTCTACATCTTCGTAGGTCAAGCGATAAGTCGGCTTAATTAAACTTGCTTGAATACTGTAATCTTGGATTGCCCCAGCTTGATCTAAAATCACACCAAAACTTAGGGCGCAGCAAATTTGTCCCTGTACCAAACTCATTGGTCCTGTTGCCAATGCCGATGGAAACATTGGGATCATCCCAGTCGGCAAATATACTGTTGTACCACGTCGCCGCGCATCAAGGTCTAATTCATCTTCTGGAACTAGCCAACGGGTAGGATCAGCAATATGCACCCACAAGCGTTGCCGTTGATCAGGAAGCAATTCCCAACTAAGACCATCATCTATCTCGCTGGTACTCTCATCATCAATTGTATAGACCTTAAGATGTGTCAGATCCAGGCGGATTGAAACGTCAAGGTCAGGTGGTGGATACTCTAAGCGCTGTTGCGCCACATCTAATACCTTGGTAGGAAACTGAACCGGAATTGACGAGCGCCGCAAAAATAGATTTTCGTGAACGATCCATATACCTAAATCCACCAACAGTTCAAAGGCTGCATGGGGAGTTGCAGACCGTCCTAAAGCGGTCATGGTTTCTAAAACAGTAGCCGGAGGAGGATAGGCACGCGCTAGAATCTCTGGATTTAGCCCAGCTTTTACACCCTCAGCTACCACAACTGCATAACGTTCCAGCGCTTCTAGGCGCTGGCGATCGTAGCGCTCCCACTCCACAACTTCGCCGTTAAGCGCCAGGGAAACCCGCCTCAAAAATTCTTGCTGCTCTCGCTGCCGATTTGCCTCTACTTCTATCTGGTGCTTTCTTTCTGCTACCTGAGCAACTGTTCGCGGCTCATAAGCGTTTCCCTTTTGCTTGAAATACAGCTTATCTTCTGACAGTAAGTAATAAGCGGCATAGCACTGCGGTGGACTTTGATCAGAAAACAGCAGATTCGCTAGTTGATTTGGATTTACGGCTTCACCTTCTTCAACCAGCAGTTCCCACGCTACTTCTAGGCTTGCAGGATCGAGATAGGGCTTTACTTCGTCTAGAAATCTAGGAATTTCCGACGATTTGTATGTCTCGCCAGCAACCTCATAAGTGATTTGTCGGGGAGCGAGGCTGTGAGATTGACCACGCTCGTCTATTACAAACCAGCGTGTTTTACCATCTGGACGATCTACTACCGCAAGTCGGCGATGCGCCAAAGGTGACTTACCCGTTCCAGGCTCGCCTTGTAACCTAAATTCAACCAGCCTTCCCTTGTCCACCACGATCGCGATTAGTAATTAGCACTTTAACCTGTAATCAGTTGAGTCTTTAAGATCAAAACTCAAAAATTCAAAACTTTGTTTAACCTTCTTGGTTGATGAATGGTAACAAAGCTATCAGCCGCGCACGCTTAATCGCTACTGTTAAGTCTCGTTGTTGGTTAGATGTTAATCCTGTAATCCGACGTGGCAATATCTTACCGCGCTCGGTAATAAACTTACGTAACAAATCGACATCCTTATAATCAATTGGATCTCCTGGCTTAATTGGAGACAGGCGACGACGGTAGTAACTCATTTTTACTTAATTTCCTTGTGGACAGTGTGGCTATTACAGTGAGTGCAGAACTTTTTAAGTTCTAGCCTGGCCGTTGTGTTACGGCGGTTTTTTGTGCTGGTGTAACGAGAAACACCGGGCGATCGCTTGTTGGCGTTACTGCGACACTCGGTACATTCTAATGTCACAATAATGCGGACACCCTTACTTTTAGCCATAATTTTACAAACACTAAAATCCTGAACAAATTTAACACAAACGTCTATTTTCTCACACGATCGCGAACTTGGGCAATTAATCGTTTGACTTTAATATCAAGCGAGTAGCCCCGGCGTGTAGAAACGATTATAGTCTGAGCAATGCGATCATGTATTGCTTGCCGTCTTTGAGTGTCGGATAAGGCAGAACTAAGGTCAATTGCTAAAGGAATTACTAGCAACACAGCGCCTGCATTTGTCGCTAAATTGTTCAAGGCGATCGCAACCAAAAGAGCGCCAAAGCCTGTTAATGCCTCTCGCTGGGAAAGTGCTTGTAATTCTGGAACTCTCCCTAACTGCGCATCCAGCACCTTCATATCTAACGCATAGCGACCTAAACTTTGCCCTTGATTGTTGTAGACTGCTAATACCCGCACTCCCCACCAAGCCAGAACAAAAACGACTACCTGGACAAATTGGAAGCCTGGACGATTACCACCCAACACTGAACTGAGTAGCCAGACACTGACAAAATCAATTCCAAAAGCTATACCTCGTCTCCAAATTTGAACCCTTGGAAAGCGCAGGTAATGTTTGAGTCGATGGGGGCTATTATGCCCCGCACCTCTCATTTAGATCCGAGCGTGCTGTTTTCACCGCACTCGGCTCCCGATTCAATTAGGCTGTGCCTTTTGCTCATGTGTATGTAATCATGGCAT
>JAESFL010000585.1_pt1 | contig 23192 bp, 21 predicted proteins | sample 9269401 | NCBI WGS metagenome assembly JAESFL01 (sample SAMN14506025, study PRJNA617098) | algae metagenome | isolation source: Gloeocapsa sp. UFS-A4-WI-NPMV-4B04 and co-occurring heterotrophs from desert... | place: USA: Utah | collected 2006-10-01 | reverse complement strand
ATGGGACCAACGCCGGCGCAGCTGCTCGAGACCACCACCTGCAATGACATGAGTCACACGGCTGAGAACCACAGGAGCTAAGAGGGGAGGGAGCTCGTGGTCGCTTATGGCTGAGGGGGGCACCAGCAGCTCGGGAGCAGGGCTCAACGAGCCTGCCGCCTCAGGAGCCTCAAGCCCGCTGGAGCGCCTCACGCGGGGCTTGCGTGTGTCAGTGGAGGAGCGCTTCACCCGGGCTGGACGGCCTGGCTCTGCTGGGGCAAGGGGCACCTCCAGGCGAGCCTGCTCGGTGAGGTCCGGCAAAACACGAGGACGATGCACGTCAGCCTCGGGCGCGCTCGGATCCGGCAGGCCAGCTGAGGCTGGTGCAGCTGGGATCAGGGTAGCAGGAGCCTCCAAGGGAGAGGACGATGGAGCCCGGGCCAGGGCAGGCGAGGGGTCTAGTGAGCGAGTTGTCAGGCCACCAAAGATCCGCTCGGCCTGCCGCAGAGCCTCACTCTTGGCGCTGCTCCCGCTCCTGGTCTCCTGTACGAGATCCTCATGCACATCCCGCACCGGCAGCTCGTCGGGAAAGGGGTCAAAGGCTTCTACAGCTGAACTTGAGGTGAGAGAGCCCGCCGAGGAGGAGCGTGGGCGTGAGGACTTGATTTCGACCGTAAACGGCCGCTGCTGACGCTTCATGGGTGGTGATGTCGAGAAGAAGAGGAGGCTGATGGGGAGAATACGGGCGATCTAGCGCATCAGATCAGTAGAAGTCCAGTCCAGCTGCTCCTTTACGAGGGTGACCTCAGTTATCGTCATCAAAGGGGGCACCTCATCGGCTGGCAGGATCTTTCAGATGCTGTCGGCCGTTGACACAAGCCCGTCACCCACGATGGGACCACCGCGCATGGAGACGAGAGAGAACTCGTGCATCGGACGACCTGAGGCAGGCTCTCGACGACCTCACCTGTCTGAGAGGACGAGACGAACTGCCTGTCGAAGTGGACCGTCACGCAGGGCACATTGTGAGCCGCAGCCCAAGCGCTGATGCCAGATGCCCGGTCGGCAAGGGTCATCAGCATGCCCCCTTGCACCACGTCGATAAGGTTCGCGTGCCTCGGCTCCGCAAAAAGCCAAAGGTGGCGTTCGACCCCTGAGGCTTGGACCAGAAGGCACCCAACAGATCGATAAAGACTACACCAGGGCTGCAGCTCGAGCCATGGGCAGCCGGATCGAAGGACCTCGAGGACATAGGCAGGATGGAGAGCGCATGCGGTCTACACCTAGCGCTTTGCGAGTTCATTGACGTACACAGTTCTCGCGAGTCGTTAACCCAAAAGTAACCATGTTGAGCGCGAGATAAACTGCCTGACATGCCGCAGAGCTGGAGCCTCAGTAAGTCACTCCGTTGCTCTAATCCTGTGTTGCTACCTTTCTATCAGGCGCGTGCATGAGTGGGTCCGTGCCTCACCACGGTTCGTAGGGGAAATCGCCAGTCATGAAGAAGCCTCGGCCGAAACACAGGAAGCTCCAGATACAAGCCAAGAGAGGCAAAGTTCTGGTCATCACGTCTGGCAAGGGCGGTGTTGGTAAGACGACTACAACGGCGGCACTGGGCGCGGCCCTCGCTAAAACAGGGCAGAACGTCGTGGTTGTGGACTTCGATGTTGGCCTACGAAACCTCGACCTCGTCATGGGTGCTGAACGTCGTGTGGTCTATGATCTCATCAGCGTGATCAAGGGTGAGGCCAAGCTCACGCAAGCCCTCATTCGTGACAAGCGCCTCGACAATCTTGCACTGCTCCCAGCCTCGCAAAGCCGTGACAAGGATAGTCTCACCCAAGAAGGTGTCGCGCAGGTCATCGGTGAGTTGAGAGAAAAGTTCGACTGGGTCATCTGCGACAGCCCAGCTGGGATCGAAAAGGGCGCAACTCTGGCAATGCGGCATGCGGATATCGCTCTTATTGTTGTCAATCCAGAGGTCTCCTCCATCCGTGATGCTGATCGGATCATCGGCATGCTCGATGCTAAGACCGAGAAAGCTGAGCGAGGCGAACGCATCGAAAGGCACCTTCTCGTCACCCGGTATGACGCTGTCCGCGCTCAGCGCGGTGACATTCTGAAGATAGAGGACATCATTGAACTCCTGTCTGTGCCTGTTGTTGGGGTCATCCCTGAGAGCAAAGAGGTGTTGCGCACCTCTAACGTCGGGGAGCCGGTAACGATCGGCAGCCCTGAAAGTGCACCTGCTCGAGGTTACCTCGAAGTTGCACAACGGCTGAATGGCAACGTCGTGGCGGTCGTCACGAAGCTGAGCGACAAGCCCAATCTCTTCAGCAAGTTGTTCGCTCGGAGAGCCGCATGAACCTTCTGCGCCTCCTTAATCGGCGAACTTCAGCCCCGGCCGCACGCGAACGTCTGCAGGTTCTGCTGACGCATGAGCGCAGGATTGTGAGCGGCAAGCCAGATCTTGTCAGCCTCCTTCGGGAGGAGATTCTAGCTGTGATCGCGAAGCACTTGGCAGTGGACGCCGAAAAGGTTCGGATCAGGATGGAGCAGGGAGTTGCCTGCTCAACCCTAGCTGTCGATGTTGAGGTTCCCACCATCGAAGCTGCGGCAGCCTGAAAGCTCCGTCCTGAGCACCGAGTCCGCCCCAGCTTAAGGCTTAGGTTCCATAATCTGTGTTATGCGAATTAAAAATCAAGTTTTTTATCAGAGACCTAAAGAGTATACATTCCATAATGCGCTCAGCGCTCTCCTGCAACCACACGGTCGCGGCTCTGATGTGCCCTCTACGCCAACCGCCCTCATTCAGCAGGCCTCTGTCCCTACTCAACAGTCATTTGACCCAGCCACTCTACCCAGCTCCCTACCTGAGCTCTGCAGCACAGTGAGGCTGAGCGAGGGGCTTGGCTCAAACTACAGAAAGCGCTGCACGATGACGATCGTGGATACGAGAACGGACCTCGCCGTGACCATTGGAACGACGCGCACGAGAGCTCTATGGACGTGCTAATTGCCGGCTCAATGGTGTCCTTAGCGATCCGTGTCGGAGGTTCAACCTGGCGTGGCGCTTCCAACGCGTATAACCAGCTCGTCACCTTCGATCGGCGCTGATGAGTTTTCGGAGCTACCGTTGCAGAGCGGCTTGGGTGATGCGGTCTGGCCCAATATCCTCAAGGGTGGTCTCCGCCAGCAGCCGGGTGAGGTGCTCCCAAGCCCGGTTCACGTGGCTCTTCTTGTGCCCAGCGAGCGGACGACCCTCAGGGAAATCCAGTGCATGACCAGTGTTCCGCAGAGGCCCGAAGCAGCTCATAGCAACTCCCTTTCGGCCGTTGATGAGTTGCCAGTTACCGCAGGCCCGGTTCGGGAAGCCGGGCGACCTCATTGGTCAGCGTCAGAAGCGCGTCGGAGTGGCGCTGGATTAGGGAGGCCGGCACGGCGGCGGTGACGGGGCCGTGGAGCAGCTTGCGCACTATGGCACTCTGCCAGTTGCGGTTCATATAGAGGCGGATTTGGCGCGATTCGAGGATCTCGCGCATGCCGACCGTTGTGGCGAAGCGCGGGATCCGGTCGATGTTGCCACGTGCCGCCGTTACGGAGTTGATCAGCAGCGTCTCCCGCGACAGCCGGACGATGCGCGTCGGCAGCCGCGCGAAGGTGTCGACATCGACCGGATCCGGGAATTCCGGCGGATCGTTGAACGCGACGTGGCCCATAATTCCCACGCCGCCGAAGCAGACGTCGACGCCGCCGCATCGCGCAATGGCGCGTCCGATGCCTTCGATGTCCGCGGGATCGGGGAAGAGGCGGTTTTCGGGAAGCGGTGCAAGCTCCGGGTCGAGCTTGCCATAGAAGTGGTCGCGCATGTGGCCCCGGAAGCTCAAAGGGTCGTCGGCCGGAATGAAGGCGCGCCCGTCCGCCTCCAGGTATTCGTCCATATTGATGACGACGAGGTCGCGCAGGCTAACGCGCTCCTGGTTGCAGCGCTCCGCCCACAGATCGAACTGCCCGACCGGACCCACCGGCACGATGAAGACCACCCGGGAGCGCCCCTCCCGGCGAAGGGCAAGGTAGCGCTCGTGCAGATCATGGGCGAAGGCCTGGGCCAGGCTCTCGCGATCCGCCACGCGGCGGGTCGCGATCGGAGATCCGCGGCCCAGCTCCTCGGGGGAGATCGCCAGGATTCGGGCAGTGTCGGTGGGAACGGCGCTCATGAGGTCTCCTGAGTCGGCAGGCGCAATGTGGTCCCGCGGTCCAAGCCGGCGCAAGTGGGCTCCCGGTGGCTTGCCACGCTCCGCTGTGGCTGTGCTAGGCTTCGGAATTGCGGTTCGGGGAGGACGGCTTGGCAGACGTGTCACTTCGAAAGCTCTACAAGAGCTACGGGCCGGTGGATGTCGTGCACGGCGTGGACCTGAACATCCAGCACAACGAATTCGTCGTGCTCATCGGTCCCTCGGGCTGCGGCAAGTCGACGATCCTGCGCATGATCGCCGGGCTGGAGGACATCACAGGCGGAACGATCGCCATTGGCGGCACCGTGGTCAACGAGCTCGAGCCCAAGGACCGGGACATCGCGATGGTGTTCCAGGATTACGCGCTCTACCCGCATATGAGCGTGTACGAGAACATGGCCTTCGGTCTACGCTACCGCGGGATTCCGGCCCCCGAGATCCATTCCCGTGTGCAGGGGGCGGCCTCGATGCTCGGCCTAGATCAGCTTCTGCACCGCCGCCCCCGGCAGCTCTCCGGGGGTCAGCGCCAGCGCGTCGCCATGGGCCGTGCCATTGTGAGGAACCCCAAGGTCTTCCTCTTCGACGAGCCGCTCTCCAACCTTGACGCCAAGCTGCGCGTCCAGGTTCGCACCGAGATCAAGAAGCTGCACGAGCGGGTGGCGACCACGGTCATCTACGTCACCCACGACCAGGTCGAGGCTATGACGTTAGCCGACCGCATCGTGGTGCTCAAGAACGGTCGGATCGAGCAGGTTGGCACGCCCGAGGAGGTCTACGATTCGCCCGCGACGGCCTTCGTGGCCGGCTTCATCGGCGCGCCGACCATGAACCTCGTGAGCGGCCGGCTTGTCTCGGAAGGGGCGGGGCTGTCCGTGCGCGTTGGCGACGATCTCGTTCTCCCAGTTCCCGCCGACCGCGGCAGCCGCTACGATCACTTCCGGGACCGGGACATCCTCGTCGGCCTGCGGCCAGAGCATCTTGCCGTCTCGCCTGGCCCGAACTCCGGGCCGCCCATCGACATCGCGGCTGATGTGGTCGAGCCGCTCGGGGCCGACACCCTGGTGTTTTTCAACACAGGCGGGCGCGAGATGGTCGCGCGCGTTCCTCCCGGCGCGGCGCGGCGCCGGGGCGATCGCGTACGGCTGCATCCGGAACTCTCCCGGATTCACCTCTTTGATCCGTCCACCGAGGCGCGGATCTGAACCCTAGTCGAAATCGGAGGCCGGCAGCCTTGCGTCAGGAGCGGAGCGTCCTGCATAGTATCGTATAAGACATAAGAGGCGGGTCTTTCGAGGTCCGCGGGAGGAGCAGCCATTTGACCGATCTGAGATTCGGATTGATCGGCTTCGGCGCGTGGGGCCGCTTTCATGCGGCGTCGATCGCGAAGGCTCCCGGAGCCAGGCTCGCGGCGATTGCGGCTCGCAGCGATGCCGCCGCGGAAGCGGCGCGACAGACGTATCCCGACGCTGCGATCCACCGCGACTGGCGCAGCCTGCTCGCGGACCCCGACATCGATGCGGTCGATGTGGTAGTTCCGAACCATCTACATCGCGAGATCGGGGTCACCGCCCTCGACGCCGGCAAGCATGTGCTGCTTGAGAAGCCGATGGCGAACAGCATCGCGGATTGCGATGCGCTGATCGGAGCCGCCCACAGGAGCAGAAAGCAGCTCGCGGTCGGCCACGAGTTCCGCCTGTCGACCCAGTGGGGACTCATCAAGCAGGTCATCGACGAGGGGCGGATCGGGCGCCCGCTTCATGCCCTGGTCAGCCTCTTTCGCTTTCCCTATCGCCAGGGCTCCGGCGGCTGGCGCTACGATCCGCAAACGGTAGGCTCGTGGATCCTTGAGGAGCCGGTCCACTTCTTCGACATGCTGATGTGGTACTTCGAGGGGGTGGGCGATCCGGTCTCGGTGCAGGGCTTCGGCAATTCCAAGGGCCGCGCGCACGGCATGTACGACAATTTCTCTACGGTGATGCAATTCCCCGGCGGGGCCTATGCGGTCGTCAACCAGACCTTGGCCGGGTTCGAGCACCATCACGTCGTCGAGATTGTCGGGACGGAGGGCTCGATCCGCTCCTGGTGGTCCGGCACGATGGATCGGACCCTGAAGCCGAAGCACGAGCTCAAGATGCAGCTTTCGGGAACAACCCAGCCCGAGGTGGTGGCCCTCGAGCGTTCGGGCGAGGTGTTCGAACTCGAGGAGGAGTTGGTGCAAGTGACCAGAGCCTTCGGCGAGGGGCGCACCCTCGTGAGCGGCGAGGAGGCACGCAAGCGCATCGTAGTGTGTCTGGAGGCCGAGCGCTCCGTCCGCGAAGGGAAGCCGGTCGCGCTCAGCTTCTGACGACAAGGCGACAACAACGAGGGAGGACACCATGAGCTTCGATCGCAGGACAGTCATCAAAGGTGCGGCAGCCGCAGCCGCAACGCTCGCCTTACCGGCCCATGTTGGACGCGCGCAGTCCGGCAAGAAGATCAGCATCCTGACCTGGAACATCCCGGACCAGGCGGACCTCATCAACGGCTGGATCAAGGCGTTCCAGGAGAAGCACGCGGGCGTCGAGGTGGAATGGCTCGACAAGAAGGGCCCGGAGCTGCCGACCTTCTACCAGACCCAGCTCGTCGCCGGCACGCCGCCCGACATCATCAACACGCAAGGGGCACTCTGGCTCGAGTACGCCGCCAACGGCGCGCTGCAGGACCTGACGCCCTTGATCCAGAACGACTCGGAGCTGAAGGACCGCTTCAACAAGGACTACCTCGCGAACTGGGCCTACGAGGGGAAGAACTACATGTTCCCCTTCTACATTACCAAGACGCTGCTGTTCTGGAACAAGACCATGTTCAAGGAGGCGGGCCTGTCTGGCCCGCCCCAGACCTTCGACCAGGTCATGGAATACGCCTCCAAGATGGCCGGCGGCGAGAAGACGGGCCTCGTCACCCTGAACTTCGACTGGCTGTTCTGGCCGCTCTTCGCAGCGAACAAGATCGACCTCCTGAGCCCCGACATGAAACGCGCGGCCTTCAACACGCCACAGGCCCAGGAGCTCGTCGCTCGGCTCGCGAAGGCGACCGAGACCGGCGCCATCAACAAGGTGTCTTGGACCGGCCGCTGGGTCGAGAACAACGGTGCCTTCGCGGCCGGGAACGTGGGCATGCACCACGCCCATTCGCCGGCCTTCTTCTTCATCCGCGGCCAGGGCAAGTGGGTCAATCCGGACACCCTCGGCGCCGCGCACTTCCCCGGCGGCTGGTCGACGCCGAACTCGCACGGTCTCGGCATCTCCAAGGGCTCGAAGAATCCGGAGCTCGCCTACGAGTTCCTGAAGATGATCACCAACGACCAGTGGACCAAGCGCTTCGCGACCGAGCGCAAGGTGCTCACCGGCAACACCAAGACCGACCTCGCGGTGCTGCAGGAGATGAAGGCCACCGACCCCCTCGCCGAGCAGGTGCTGCGCACGCAGATTGAGATGACCGACAAGCTGGTCGGCAATTGGCCGATCGCACTGGATTCCCAGGTCAAGGAGGCTTTCTTCCCGGAGCTCCAGAGCGCGCTGCTCGGCCGTGTGTCGGCCAAGGACGCGCTTACCGAGGCCGAGCGCAAGGTCAACCGCGTCCTGCGCCGCGCCTGACCCGGCCGGATCCGGATCGAGAGCCGTGGTGGAAGCGGCCCCACACCTGTCCCCCGCGCCCGTAGCGATAAGGCCGTCACGGGCACGGCTCTTGCTGCGCACGAGGCGGAGCCGCCGGGCGGTGCTCGTGTGGTGCTTTCTCGCGCCCTCGCTCGCGATCTTCCTCCTCTACCGCATCATCCCGCTGATCTGGAACGGCGTCCTATCGTTCCAGGTCTGGTCGCCCTACCGCCCGGCTAAATGGGCAGGCGTCATGCATTACGAGGAGATGCTGCTCTACGACGACGTGTTCTGGGAGGCGCTCTGGAACACCCTCGTCTTTATGACGAGCGCTCCGATCGGCATCGCCATCGCGCTGTTCATCGCGGTCCTGGTGAACGCGGACATCCGCGGCCGCGATGTCTACCGCACCATCGTGTTCCTGTCCTACCCGCTGATGACGGTGGCGGTCGGCATCATCTGGCGCTGGCTCTACGACGAGCGCGTCGGGCTCATCAACTACACGCTCCAGAGCCTCGGCCTCATCGACCGGCCGATCGCGTTCCTGCAATCCTTCGACTGGGCCCTGCCGGCCGTGATCGTGGCCAGCATCTGGCAGACGCTGGGCTTCTACATGATCATCCTGCTCACGGGCTTGCAGAACATCCCGCAGAATCTCTACGAGGCCGCTGCCGTAGACGGGGTCGGGCGCTGGCCGCAGTTCTGGCGCATAACCCTGCCGCTGCTCAGGCCCTCCCTGTTCCTATGCTGCATCATCGGCATCCTGAACTCGTTCACGAGCTTCGACCTCATCTACGTGATGACGAACGGCGGCCCAGGCCACGCCACGGAGCTTCTCGTCACCTACGTCTACAAGCTCGGCTTTGTGCAAACGCAGTTCGATTACGCGGCGGCCGTGACCGTAGTGCAGTTCCTGCTGCTGCTCCTGCTCGCCTGGGTCGCGAACCGGGCCACCGGGGGCAATGCCGGCGCCATCGACAGGGATTAGGGCCGATGCACCGCTATCCGCGCTGGCCGATCCATCTCGCGCTCCTCGCGATGAGCGTCGTCATGCTCGTGCCCTTCTACTGGGTCCTGAAGACGAGCCTCACGGGCGAGAACATCTTCGCTTATCCGCCGAGCCTGTGGCCTAAGGACCCGCACCTCTTCTTCTACGTCGACGTCTGGTACTTCATCCCCTTCGCGCACTACTTCCTCAACAGCGCCATTGTCTCGCTGCTGTCGGTGCTCGCTAACCTCGTCTTCAACGCGCTCGCGGGCTACGCGCTCACCAAGGAGTTCCGCGGCAAGGGGGCGGTGCTGCTGCTGTTCCTGAGCTGCATGATGATCCCGTTCCAGGCCACCATCATCCCGGCCTATCTCATCACCGGCCAGCTCGGGCTCCTCAACAGCTACGTGGGGCTCGCCCTGCCCCTGTTCTCCACCATCGTGTGCATCTTCGTCTTCAAGGCAAGCTTCGAGGCGGTGCCGCGCTCGCTCATCGACGCCGCCAGGATGGACGGACTGGCAGAGTGGCAGATCGTCTTGCGGATCATGCTGCCGCTGTCGAAATCCGCCATCGCCACGAATGTGATCCTGGCCTTTATCTGGTCGTGGAACAATTTCCTCTGGCCGCTCATCATCACCCGCGACGCCAACCTCCAAACCCTGCCGCTGGGGCTCGCCCGGTTCCTGAGCTACCACGAGGACACGACGGGCGCACTCTACGCCTTCTGCGTGCTGGTTCTGGCGCCGGGAATGCTTCTCTTCCTGCTCGCCCAGAAGCAGTTCATCCAGGGGCTGACCTCGGGGGCAACCAAGGGATGATGCGAGAACGCACATTCAGGGCAGATCGGCCTCGGCGAGCGGGCAGGCCATGAGGGACGACACCGAAGGCGACGTGCCGCTCTGGCGGCGCCTGCTCCTCAACCGCTTCGTGCTGGTGCCGGCCACGATCGTGGTCGCGGGTGTGATCTGGAACGCTTACGTCTCGCTCCACAACGGCGGCCTCATCGAGGGCCGGGTCGCGGATGCCGCGGGGCGGCCGGTGGCCGGCGCTGACGTGATCCTGCTGGTCCAGAACGTGACGACCTTCAGCGAGAAGGCGCGGGCCAAGACGGGGCCGGACGGCGTCTTCAGGATCACGAACAATCCGTCCCACCGGGTGCAGATCTTCGCGGAAAGCCCGTCCGGGCGCTCGGAGCGTTACGAGTTGCGCCTGTGGTTCCAGGGGCAGAACACGCACCTCGACCAGCCGCTCGTGGTCGGCGCGGGCGCCGGCTAGCCATGGCGTCGCGTCCGACCGTCATCGTGGACCCGTGGCCGCGCACCATAGGCCTCGTGTTCACCCCGAAGACGCGGGAGCGGCTCGAGGCCATGGCCGATCTTGTGATCCACGAGGACGGGCGCATGCCGGATACCATGCTGGACACCGCGCTGCCGCGGGCCGCCGCGCTCATCGGTCAGTCCGACATGCCGGCGGACCGGCTGGAGCGGGCGCCGCACCTGCGCGCCATCGTCAATGTCGAGGGCAATTTCCTGCCGAACGTGGACTATTCGACATGCGCGCGGCGCGGCGTGTCCGTGCTCTCGGTGGCGCCCTGCTTCAGCGTGCCGGTCGCCGAAATGGGGCTCGGCCTCGCGATCGACCTTGCCCGGGGCATAACGGCGACCGATCGGGCCTTCCGCGACGGATCCGAGCAGTACGGCCTGGCTGGGAACCGGCGCAGCTTCCTCCTGACCGGAAGCACGTTCGGCCTCGTCGGCTACGGCAACCTCGGGCGGGCCCTTCGGCCACTGCTGACGCCGTTCGGCGGCACGGTGCGGGTCTACGATCCGTGGCTGCCCCCCGGCTACCTGCGCGAGCAGCGCTGCGTGCCCGCCTCCCTCGACGAGCTGCTGGCCTCCTCCCGTGTGATCTTTCTCCTCGCGGGCGTCACCGAGGAGAACAGGGGCCTCATCGGACGGCGAGAGCTGGAGCGGATGCAGGACGATGCCGCCGTAGTCCTGCTCAGCCGCGCGCCACTCGTGGACTGGGAAGCGTTCGTCGAGGCAGCGCGCTCACGCCGCATCCGCGTCGCCACGGACGTCTTTCCGCAGGAGCCCGTACCGCCCGGCGATCCCGTGCGCGAGGTCCGGGACCTGCTCGCCTCGTCCCATCGGGCAGGCGGGATTCCGGAGGCGTTCCGGACCATGGGCGAGATGGTGGTGGACGACCTCGACCTCATCCTACAGGGCCTGCCGCCGGTGCGCCTGCAGCAGGCGCGACCCGAGACCGCCGGGCGCTATCGCAGCGCGCCGGGCCGCAGCTACGCCAAGGAGACGACCCCGTGAGCCACAGCCGCCCACACGGCCCATGCGCCCCCGGGCCGGGAGGAACGATTCCGTGACCGATCTTGCCGAGGCTCTCGGGTACCCAGCCGACGCGCGTCTTCTCGTCGTCCACCTCGACGACGTGGGGATGAACTACGGCGCTACCCGGGCCTTCACGGAGCTCTCCCGCGACGGGTTCCTGACCTGCGGCTCCGTCATGGTGCCATGCCCGTGGTTTCGCGACGCCGCCGATCACGCCACCGCCGACCGCACCCTCGACCTCGGCGTCCACCTGACGCTGACGAGCGAATGGCCCCATTACCGCTGGGCACCGATCTCGACGGTCAGCCCCGCCTCCGGGCTGATCGACCCGGACGGGTACCTCTGGCGCAACTGCCTGGACCTGCGTGCTCATGTGGTCCCGGAGGCCGCCGAGGCTGAGATGCGGGCGCAGATCGAGCGCGCCCTTGGGGCCGGCATCGACGTCACCCATCTCGACACTCACATGGGCGGCGCGCTGGTCCCTGAGCTGGCGGAGATCTACCTCCGGCTCGGCCGTGAGTACCGGCTGCCCACATTGCTGCCCCGGCGCTTCGGGACCTATGCGGGCGTGCTGCGGCTCGGCGACCTCTCGGGCGTCGATTACCGCGCACTCCGGCGCCCCGACGACTGGCCGGACGTGGACGAGTTCCGCATGACACCGGGCGTGCCCTCGGAGAAGGCCGAGGCCGCCTATACGCACCTCGTGACCACCGTCGATCCGGGCGTCACCTACCTGGCGCTCCACTGCAACGCGCCGGGCGAGATCGAGACCATCGTGCCGCCGCGGGCCCATTGGCGGACCGACGAGTACCGGCTCTTCGCGGGCGACCGCTTCGCCCGCATAGCGGCCGAGGAGGGGATTGTCACCCTCGGGATGCGGGCAGTGCGGGACGCGCTGCGCGACCTCTAAATCTAATGCGCTGTGCAGGCTGTCCTGCGCTTCTTCGGGCTCAGGCAGCCGGCAGGCGCGCTAGGCGCAGCTCGTGCGCGCCGTCTGGACGGGTCATTTCGTAATAGATCCACCACTCGCCGTTCAGGATCATGGCGTCCACGTAGCGGACTGAGCCCGTGGCGTGGGGCGACACCACCCAGGGCCCCTCGCTCGAGACCCGCCGCCAGGTGTAGAGATCGCTCGAAACCGCGATGCCGCAGCGCTCCTCGTAATTCTCGTGGTGGCCCGCGGACCCATCGTAGAAGCCCACATAGCTGCCGAGCACCGGAACGACAGAGTTGAGGCGTGCCTGGTAGCGGTCCCAGTCCTCGCCGACCGCGAGGACGCAGCCCTGCCAGGTGAAGGTCGTCCCGTCCAGGCTCGTCGCGAGGCCCGTCGGGTGGGTCGTCGCGCCTACATTGTAGATGTCCGCCGTTGCATGGGCCTCTGACCCGACGCCCTGGCGCGCCTCGGCGTAGCTCGCAAAGAGGTAGGTGACGGGCCCGATCTGGAGCACGTAAGGGTCCTTCACGCCTTCTGTGCCTGTCGAAACGGCAGTCAGCACGGGCGTGATCTGCCGGATGTCGAAGGCGCTGGGTTCGTCTGCCTCCAGGACATCGATCCGCCAGCGGTTGTCTTGCGGGTCCACGTAGGACAGGAACAACTGGTACCCCCCGGCGCTGAGCCGGAAGAGGCAGAACCGCTCCATAGAGGTCGTTCTCAACTCGTCCTTGTGGACGTGCCAGACATCCTCGAAATGAAGCCCGTCACGGCTTCGCGCCACTGCGCAACGCCAACCCCGCTCCGCCTCGGCGCCACGCGGGCGACGGCGGCGGTAGGTCATCCAGAATTGCGTCCCGTCGTGCAGGATCGTAGGGCATCCGACCCAATAGCCGTTCTCAACGCGCTCCGGCTCCATCACGAGAGCGCCCGCTGTGGGATCAAAAGCAGGCAGGGGAGCAAAAATGCGGGTCATGGCGGTGTCCGAGCTATGTGGAGCCCCCACTACCACAGAGGGTAGGGCCGGATTCAACTCATACGTGGTGGATTGTAGGTCGACCAAGGTCGCGATGTTTTCGTCCTGCGACACAAGCGGACTGTGACAGCGGACGGATCACACCTCCCAAGCATCTAGGCCGCAGCATGACTCAGCACACGAATTCAAGCTCCCGCGATGCAACATTTCCCAACGGGACGATGCAATGCCCCGCAGAGACACAGTTTGAACCCCCTCAGCTCCACCAAGCAGTCCGCCCTGGATGGCCGGCCTTCCTCTCCCTTGAATAGCGTCGTGTTTCCCGGCAGTTGGCGCACTGGGAGCTGGTCTGCTGCGCCTATTTTGACTCCTCTGCCGCGGCATTTGCACGTCTTTTGCCCTGCCCGTCTGCCGCGGCTTTGCGCGTTTTCCTGACGGGCGCTCCTACTCACTCATACAGACCGGTTTGGGCCGTCTGGGAGACCAGTTCGAATGAACAGGTCGGCTCGGACGCGCGGGCATCTCACCTATCGCAGCAAGTGGCTCCTGGCGCAGCTGAACCCTCTAAGGCTGAACCTGCGGTTTCTTCATATCATGAGCTGGCACGCGTCAGGCGATCGCACGCTTCTGACCGGCGCGGCACTGCCTTGGTCAGCCGCACCGTCAGAAGCTGGCCGAAAGCAGTATGGCGGCTTTCGAGACAGGTATCGTGGAAAGCTGCCATCGGTTCGGGCAGGACGTTGCAAAAGATGCCGCTCCGCACCGGTCGTTCAGTCCGGCAGGAGTGTACCAGAGGCGGACCTTGCCCGAATAATTCCACAACCCGCGGTCTGCAATGGCCAGATCGCAGCTATCATCGTACCTCGTTCATGTAGCGAAACCCATCGGTCGTGGCGCGGTGGGTTGCAGCGACTGCCGGAGTGCCAGCTTGGTCGTATGCGATTTCGTCAATCACGAGGACAGCGGTCGGCGGCGCAAGACTGAGTAGCGCGGCATCTTCCTCGGTCGCCAGGTCCGCCGAAAGGCTCTCGCGCACGGACGAGATGCGCATGCCGTAGCGTTCGAGGAGAAAGAGGTAGAGGAGTTCCGGAAGCGCCTCCGCATCGGGGAAGCTCGGGACCCGATGCGCCGCGATTACCATGCGCTCATGCATGGCTGGGCACTGGCCAACGCTGCGAAGCCGGTGGATCCGGACAACGGGCGAGGCCTGGGAAAGTTGGAGAACCTCCGCCTCCTGCGCGTTCGCTTCCGCATGCGTCATGCTGAGAATGCGCGGCTTCGACCTCAAGAGAGTGCCGTCGTCCCGGTGAAGGCGGAAGTACTGGTAGAAGAAGCGCAGCGAGTGATGCGGGCTTCGGCCCGTCACCACCGTCCCGGTTTTGCGCCGGCGCATAAGCAGGCCTTCGGCCGCGAGATCGGCCAAGGCCCTGCGCACCGTGCCTACGGCGACGCCGAAATCCCGGGCGAGCTGGGTCTCGCCCGGCAGAACCGCTCCCGGCGCCCAGCGCCCGAGCAGGATCAGCTCCGAGATCTGCCGCTTCATTTGCTCGTAGAGCGGCACGCCTTCCCCGTCCGCTTTCGGGACGGACAGGCGGGGGAGACCGTCGAGGGCGTCGATCCGGCTCCCGCGGCGGTGGCCCGGCGCGGTGCTTTCACCGTCCGGCGGGTCCATTGAGCCCGTGCTTCGGCGCTCCGGCACGACGCCTTCCTTTCGTGTTGACAAGCCCCTCCCTCCCTCTGGTACCTATTTCTCTAGAGAAATACACGGCTGCCTCTTGATCCCTGCTCGTCTGGACCGACCACAGCCCGACCGTCTTGCCGCTGCGCTCGATGCGCTCCGGCGGGACGAACCCGCCGTACTGGCGGATCTCAAACGCCTGATCGCCGCCGACACTTCGTTCCCTCCCGGCTCCGGCTACGGGGCTTTCGCCGACCTCGTCGACGAACTCGTCGCGCCGGTCAAGCTCCAGACTCGGCGCGTGACGGTGCCCCAGGAGCTCTGGGATCCCGGCGATGGAACAGCCTGGGGCGAGCGCGTCAACGTGGTGGCGTCGCGCCGGACCGGGCGGCCGGTTTGCAGCCTCTACTTCCACGTCGACGCCGTGCCGCCGGGCGACGGCTGGACCCGCCCGCCCTTCGCGCTGACCGTGGAGGGCGGCACGCTCTACGGCCGCGGCACCGCCGACATGAAGGCCACCATCGCCTCGGCGCTCGCGGCGCTCCGCGCGGCCGACGCCGCGGGTCTGGCGCTCGCCTACGATCCGGCGCTCCTCTTCTGCACCGACGAGGAAGGCGGCCTCTATCCCGGTATCCGCTACCTCGCCGAACAGGGGCTCGTGGAGGGCCATCTCCTCAGCTTCAACGGCGGCGCTGCGGCGCGCATCTGGGCCGGCTGCTTTGGCAGCCTCGATCTCGCGATCGAGGTTGAGGGGCGCGCGGCCCATTCGGGCGATGCCGGGGGCAACGGCGTCAATGCAATCGAGGTGGCGCTGCCGCTCCTCAACGCCCTACAGGCCCTCAAAGCGCAGGTCGAGACCCGCACCTCGGCCCTGCCGCCCCCGCCCGCCCTGGAAGGGCGCCCACTCACCGCGCGGCTCAACGTGACGGCGGCACAGGGCGGCGCGAAGGGCTCGGCCCTGCCCGGCCGATTCCGGCTGCTCGTGAACCGCCGCTATGCCCCCGAGGAGCGCTTCGAGGACGTGCTGTCCGAACTGGAACGCACGGTCGCGGAGGCCCTGAAGGGCTCCGGCGCTTTAGGTTTTACGACCCGGATCGTCGGCCATCTCGCTCCCGTCGCGGATCCGACTGGTCCGCAGTGGCCGCGCTGGCAGGCGGCCCTGAGCCAGGGATTCGGCTGGCCCCTCGAGAGCTTCCGGGCCTGGGGCGCCTCGAGCTCGTCCGACATGGGATGGGTCCAACAGGCCGGGATCCGGGAAATCCTCCTCGGCGGGCTGACCCGGCCGGGCTGCGGCGCTCATGGAGCGGACGAGCACACCACCCTCAACGACGTCATGGCGCTCGCGAAAAGCATTCTTTTGTATCTCGCCGAGGATGCCTCGGCAGACACCTCGGGCACTTGAACGCGCCTCAACGACCAACCAGGGGAACGACCATGCGTGATCTCTTCACCCTCGACCGTCGCCAGCTCCTCGTCGGCACCGCGGCCGTCGCCGCGGCCGCTGGTCTTCCCGGCCTTGCCGTCGCTCAGGCCCGTCGCGGCGGCGTGCTGCGCGTCTCGACCGATCAGGCGCCCTCGAAGCTCAACCCGCTCCTTCACCGCGTGAACCCGGAATACGTGCTGGGTGAGCTCCTCTACAGCGGCCTCACGCGCCTCGGGCCCGAGATGCAGGCGGAGCCCGACCTCGCCCTCTCCTGGTCGGCTAATCCGGACCTTACGGAATGGACCTTCAAGCTGCGCCCGGACGTGACCTTCCACGACGGCTCTAAGGTGACTCCCAAGGACGTGGTCGCGAGCTTCGAGGCCATGCTCGACCCGAAGACTGGCTCAGCTGCCCGCACGAATATCGGTCCCGTCGAAAAGGTCACGGCGACCGACGACGCCACCGTAGTGTTCAAGCTGAAGGGAGCCTATGCCGACCTGCCGGTGGCGCTTGCCTACACGAACGCCAAGGTCGTGCCCGCTGCGATCCTCGCAAGCGACATGGCACGACTCGATCGCGAAGCCGTCGGCACCGGACCATTCAAGCTCGTGTCTTACGAGCCGTCCCGCGTCAGCGTCGTCGAGCGCAACCCTAACTACTTCATCAAGGACCGTCCGCTCCTCGACCGGATCGAGCTCGTGGTCTATCCCGACCCGACCGCGGAAGCCTCGGCCCTGATTGCCGGCGACATCGACCTCATGCTCCTGGTCGCACCGGCCGATTACAAGCGGGTGAGCACCGCGTCGGGCGTGAAGGGCCTGCGCACACCGTCGGGCCAGTTCCTGAACGTGATTCTCGGCTGCGACCAGAAGCCGTTCAACGACGTGCGGGTCCGCCGGGCGCTTTCGCTCTCGGTCGACCGCGACGCCATGGTGGAGCTCGTCGCTGAGGGCTACGGCACCCCCGGGAACGACACCCCGATCAACAAGGCCTACCGGTTCTTTGCGGACGCGCCGATCCGCAAGGCCAACATCGCGGAGGCCAAGAAGCTCCTGGCGGAGGCTGGCTACCCGAACGGGCTCGACCTGACCCTCATCGCATCGGACCGCCCCTCGACCCGCACGCAGCTCGGCGTGGCGCTCCGCGAGCTCGCCAAGCCTGCGGGCTTCAACATCAACGTCCAGACCATGCCGCACGCCACCTACCTCGATCAGGTCTGGCGCAAGGGCGCGTTCTATGTCGGCTTCTACAACATGCAGCCAACGGCCGACGGCATCTTCTCGCTCCTCTACACGTCCGATGCGGCCTGGAACGAGACGAAGTGGAACAACCCCAACTTCGACCGCCTGATCGCGGAGGCACGAAGCACGGCCGACGAAGCGAAGCGGCGGGATCTCTACGCCCAGGCCCAGAAGCTGATGCAGGAGGAGGTCCCGACCGTGATCCCGGTCTTCTTCGATCTGTTGTCGGCGCAGCGGGACTACGTGCAGGGCTGGAATCTGCACCCCCGCGGCGCAGTGTACCGGCTCGACCTCGTGTCGCTCACCGACAAGGCGCCGAAGCGGGGCTGACGCCGCTTACAGGGAACGCCAGTGTCCGGCAGCTATCTCTTGAAGAGGATCGCCACGATCCTCTTCACCCTCCTCGTCGTGTCCCTCATCGTCTTCGGCATCACCCAAGTACTGCCGGGCGATGCGGCGGTGATGCTGCTTGGCGAGAACGCCACGGCAGAGCAGCTTGTCGCCGTGCGCCAGCGCCTCGGGCTCGATGCTCCCATCGTGGTGCAGTACGGGCGCTGGCTTGCTAGCCTCCTGACGGGGGATCTCGGCACGTCGCTGCGGACCGGCCTTCCGGTCTCGCAGATGATGATTCCCGCGCTGGGGCGCTCCCTGCTCCTAGCGTTTCTGTCCATCGGGTTGATGCTCCTCATCGCGATCCCGCTCGGGATCCTGGCGGCCCTACGGCGTGGCGGACCGACGGATCTCGGTGTCAGCCTGACCTCCTATGTCGGCGTCTCGCTGCCCGAGTTCGTCACTGCCACGCTGGTGCTGATCACCCTGGCGAACCCGGCCTTCGGGCTTTTCCCCGCCACCGGTTATGTGCCCCTGACGCAGGATTTCTGGCGCGGGCTGCACCATCTCGTCCTCCCGGTCCTCACCGTGTCAGTGATCCTGATCGCCCACGTGATGCGGATGGTACGCTCGGAGCTCGTGGACGTGCTTCACACCGACTACGTGCGCGCTGCCCGGCTGAAGGGCCTCTCCCGCCGGCGGGTGCTCTTCCGCCACGCCCTGCGCAACGCCCTCCTGCCGACTATCACGATCGTCGCCCTCGACGTCGGATACCTCCTGGGTGGCATCATCGTCGTGGAGGAGATCTTCGCCTTTCCCGGCATCGGCCGCGAGCTCATCGTGGCGATCCAGGCCCGCGACCTCCCCGCCATCCAGGCGGGCGCGCTCATCATGGCGGGTACCTACGCGATCTCGAACTTTCTCGCGGACCTGACCTACGCCGCCCTCGACAAGCGGATCCAATATGCCTGACGCCGTCCGCCTTCTCCTCCGCTCCCCACAGGGCGTCGCGGGCCTGCTGCTCGTGGCAATAGCGGTGCTCGCCGCGGCGATCGGGCCACTCGTGGCGCCATACAGCCCGGAGCAGTTCCACATCACGGCGCGCTTCCGCGGCCCCGGCCCGGACTTCTGGCTTGGCACCGATCAGTTCGGCCGCGATCTCCTGAGCCGCATCCTGCTCGGCGCCCGTCCGACTCTCCTGCTTGCAGTCCTGGCCACGATTCTCGGAACCGGCATCGGTGCGGTGATCGGCACGCTGTCGGCCTTTCTCGGCGGTCGCGCCGACGAGGCTATCATGCGCACCGTCGATGCCATCATGGCGATCCCCGGGCTTCTCCTTGCGCTCCTCATCGTGACGGCGCTCGGCGCCAACGCAGCCAATGCCCTCATCGCCATCGGCATCGCCTTCGCGCCCGGCATGGCTCGCATCACCCGCTCGGTCGCTCTCACGGTCCGCAAGCAGGATTACGTGAACGCGGCGCTGGCGCGGGGCGAGTCGAGCCGCTTCATCGTCCTGTCCGAAATGCTGCCGAACGTGATTGCACCGATCGTGGTGGAGACCACCATTCGCGTCGCTTTCGCGATCATGACGCTCGCGACCTTGAGCTTCCTCGGCCTTGGCGCCCAGCCGCCCTCATCGGAATGGGGTCTGATGGTCTCGGAAGCGCGCTCCTATCTCTTCCGCAATCCCTGGATGATGGTCTGGCCCGGCGTCGCGATCGCGGTGGTGGCAATCGGCTTCAACCTCCTCGGCGATGGCCTGCGCGACGCCTTGAACCCGAGGGCCCATTGAGCAGATCCACTCCCCCAGAAGGCGCCGTGCCCGTCAACCTCCGGCAAACCGGGGGGACAACTCCGGACCTGTTCCTGATCGCGCCGGAGACGAACGGCTGCGCCCTGAACCCGAGGGCCCATTGAGCACTCCAGTCCTCGCCATCGAGGGCTACGGCCTCGACTACGCGACGCCAACCGGCGCCTTCCGGGCGCTGGACGACATCCGCCTGTCCGTCGCCCGCGGCGAGGTCCTGGGGCTCGTGGGCGAGTCGGGCTCGGGCAAGACCTCGCTGGCTTATGCGATTATGCGCTACCTGCCGGGCACGGCCCGTGAGACCGGCGGGGCGATCCGGCTCGGCGGCGAAGATCTGCGCACAAAGGGGCGGGCCGAGATCGACCGCATCCGCGGCCGGCGCATCGGCATGGTGTTCCAGGACCCGAGCACCTCCCTCAACCCGACGCTCACCCTCGGCGAGCAGCTCACGGAGGTGCTGACCCGCCACAAGGGCCTCTCCGTGCGCGAGGCCCGCCAGCGCGGCGAGGCGCTTCTCGCCCGGGTCGGGCTGAAGAACCCCGCGGCCATGATGCGACGCTACCCCCACGAGGCGAGCGGGGGCGAGAAGCAGCGCGTCGTGATCGCGAGCGCCTTCGCGGCCGAACCCGAATGCATCCTATTCGATGAGCCCACGACCGCCCTCGACGTCATCACGGCGGGGCAGATCCTGAAGCTCTTCCGCGAGCTTCAGGCGGAGACGGGCGTGGCGTCGCTCTACATCTCGCATGACCTCGCCCTCGTCTCCCGCATCGCCGACCGGGTCGCCGTGATCCATCGGGGCCGCATCGTCGAGGAGGAGCCGGCCGTCGAGGTGTTCCGCTCGCCCCGGGAGCCCTACACCCGGCAGCTGATCGCGAGCGTCCCCCGGCCGGACCGGCGCCTCGTTGCGAAGGGCCCCGAGCCCTCCGGGCAGCCGCTCGTGGAAATCGAGCGTATGACGGTGCGCTATGGCCGTCCCTCCCTGATGGACCGGCTGCTCCGGCGGCCCGACACGACCTTCGTGGGCGCCCGCGAGGTCTCCCTCGACCTCAAACCCGCGGAGATCCTCGGGATCGTCGGCGAGTCGGGCTCGGGCAAGTCGACGATTGCGCGAGCGCTCGTGGGGCTCAATCCCTTCGAGGGCGCTATCTGTTTCGAGAACCGGCGCATCGTGGATGCGGGCGGGATGGATCGAGCCTACCGCCAGGCGGTCCAGATCGTGTTCCAGCATCCGGATTCGTCCCTCAACCCTCGCCAAAGCATCGGCGACATCCTGGCCCGTCCCTTCCGGCTCTATGGACTGCCTCCGGGCGAGAGCGAGCGGGACGCGGTCGCGCGACTTCTCGAAGAGGTGCAGCTGCCGGCGGACTTCGCGCGGCGCTATCCGCACCAGCTCTCCGGCGGACAAAAGCAGCGCGTCGCGATCGCGCGCGCCTTCGCCTCGCAGCCGCGGCTCGTGATCTGCGACGAGATCACGTCCTCCCTCGACGTCTCGATCCAGGCCCAGATCATCGAGCTCCTACTCTCGCTCAGGGAGCGGTTCGGAACGGCCTATCTCTTCATCACCCACGATCTGAACTTGGTGCGCCAGATCGCCCATCGCGTCGCGGTCATGTATCGCGGCGACCTCGTGGAGGTCGCGGATATCGAGACCCTCGCTCACGGCCCAGCTCATGCCTACACCCGCGCCCTCCTCGACGCCGTGCCGACCCCGGTCGGCTGATTTTTCTGCCTTCTCAGACCAAGGATGACCCCATGGACAGAACCTCCCTCGTAGCGCGCGTAGACGAGCGGGCCTGCCTCGATTTCCTGAGCCGGATGGTGCGCCACAAGAGCTATTCGGAGACTGAAGGGGAGCGCGAGCTCGCCCGCTTCATGGCGGACCAGATGCGCGCTTTGGGTCTGGAGGTGGAGCTGACGCCCGTCGAGGGCGAGCGCGTCAACGCCATCGGGCGCTGGCGCGGTACGGGCGGCGGCAAGAGCCTGCTCTTCAATGGGCACGTGGACACGAACCCGGTGACGGAAGGCTGGACCGTCGATCCCTGGGGCGGGCTCGTGGACGACAAGTTCATCTACGGCATCGGCGTCTCCAACATGAAGGCGGGCGACGCGGCCTATTTCTGCGCCGTCAAGACGCTCATCCACGCAGGCGTGCGGCTGAAGGGCGACGTGATCCTCACCTACGTGGTCGGCGAGCTGCAGGGCGGGGTCGGAACGATGGCCTTCATCGACCAGGGTCTACGCGCCGACTACTTCATCAACACGGAGCCGACCGACCTGCAGGCGTTGACCATGCATGCGGCGGCGTTCACCTTCATTATCGAGCTCACCGGCATCACGCGCCACCTGTCGAAGCGCGAGGAGGCTGTCGATGCGCTCGCGGCCGCCTGCGAGCTGGTGCCGATCCTGAACGGCATGACGTTCTCGGGTGCTCCGTCGGACGAACATCGCAAGATCAACCGTGCTCATGTCGGCGTGATGCACGGGGCGCTTGGACGTGACCTCCACGAATGGCGCCCGCCGCAAGTGGCGGACTTCGTGCGCATCAAAGGCTCGGCCCGCTATGCGCCCGGGCAGACCGAGGAGATCGTGCTCCAGGATATGCGAAAGGTGCTGAGCGATCTGGAGCAGCGCTACCCCGGGCTGAAGACGATGCTCATCCCGGAGCACCAGCAGGGCCGTCCCATGATGCCGGCCTTCGAGGTAAGGCGGGATTCTCCCGTTGTAAAGGCGGTGAACCGGGCCTATCACGAGGTCCGCGGAGCTGATCAGCCGACGGGTGCCATCACGCCCCCAGGCTTCTATGGCACGGACGCCGCGCATCTCTACCGGCGCGCTGGGATGGAAGGGATCGTCTGCGGTCCTGGGGGCCGATATAACACCATGCCGGACGAACGGGTCGACATCCCGGATTTCCTGGATGCCATCCGCTTATACCTGCTCGCGATCTTGGACATCTGCGAACTCGCCTGAGGCAATCCCAACGGAGCCGCACGCGACCCGAGTGGGACGCTAGCACTTGCTAGGAGAGCTGCGCGTCGTCTCAGGATGGACTTGTTGCGTTTGGCAATCACGTTGGCACCCGCGACCGGCCTACAGCATCACACACTGATGGCCGCCGTCATTGACCGAAGTGGCCCCGGCCCCATTCAGCGAAATTGGCGTAACAGGTCCCCGGCTTCGCCCTTCTCTTGCTTCACGCGCCAAGCATCATTGTCGTGAAACGCTTTGCCGAAGCATCGCTGCTCTGGGACTTGCTCTTTCCGCCGCAAGTAAGAACGCGACCGAAAGTAACGCTCTGCCGTCCAACCATGCCTCTAGGGGCTGCCGTTTCGCTGACCACAGTCAGCCCCAGTCCGATACGCCCTCTAGGCTGAGACCTGGACCGCACGGACGGCCTCGCGCACCTCGGTCGGCGAGAGCGGCTCCGCCCTCATCCTCAGAGCCGATCGGGCCGCTTCCGCGACTGTCCTACGGATGCCTGGGGGCGACACGACCTAGACGGTCGCGGGTCTTTGCCTCATCCTCAGCCTAGGCGAGTCCGCCGCGCGAGACCGCAGTCAAGGAGGATCGGATGACGGCAAGAGCGACCCTGTTGCTCACATCGGCAATCAACCTTGTCCT
>JAESFL010000584.1_pt1 | contig 23241 bp, 23 predicted proteins | sample 9269401 | NCBI WGS metagenome assembly JAESFL01 (sample SAMN14506025, study PRJNA617098) | algae metagenome | isolation source: Gloeocapsa sp. UFS-A4-WI-NPMV-4B04 and co-occurring heterotrophs from desert... | place: USA: Utah | collected 2006-10-01 | reverse complement strand
GCAATCACCTGCTCGGAGCAGCCGGCGACGCCATCAATGCGCTGCTCGTGGCCGCCGGGCACAATCTGCGGCTGATCCTGAACTGGCTCAGGCTTTTTGCGGCCTGGCTCATGGCAGCTCTGATCATCTCATCCGCGCAACCCGATACTTCTCAAGCCGCCTGAAATCCAACGCCAGCTCCCTGCCGACGCATTATTCAGGGCCGACGAATTGCCTTTTTTGTGGCCGGCTTTGGCATGGCCGCGTGGGCGCCGTTAGTCCCTTTTGCCACAGCACGTACCGGAGCCGAGGAAGGCACGCTCGGCCTCCTTTTGCTCTGCCTTGGTGCCGGTTCAATCATCGGAATGCCCATCGCCGGAGTCTTGGCAGGGCGCTATGGCTGCCGGGTCGTTCTGGTTGCCTCAAGTCTGCTGATCTGCCTCACCCTACCGCTTTTGGCGACAGTGTCTGCGATGCCCATTCTGTTCATCACCCTCTTCGTCTTCGGTGCTGGCGTCGGCTCTGCCGATTGTGTCACCAACATTCAGGCCGTCATTGTTGAGCGTGCGAGCGGACGCACGTTGATGTCGGGCTTCCATGGGCTCTTCAGTGTCGGCGGCATCGCGGGGTCAGGCGGGGTCGCTGCGCTACTCTTGCTCGGCGCAGCGCCGTTGGCAGCTATTCTTTGTCTTGTTGCTGTGATCATCGTCGCCATGGTGCTCGCCGGACCAAACCTCCTCCCCTATGGCGGTCTGGGAGATGGCCCGGCTTTCGCGATGCCGCGCGGCGTGGTCCTATTCATCGCTATCCTGTGCTTTATTGTCTTCCTCGCCGAAGGCGCAGTTCTGGACTGGAGTGCGGTATTCCTCACGACGGTGCACAAGGCTGATCCTGCCTATGCCGGGCTGGGTTATGCCGCCTTCGCCACAACCATGACGATCGGCCGATTAACAGGCGACAGGATCGTTCGTCGTGCCGGTTCGACTAATATCATTGTCTACGGCGGTTTGTGTGCGGCAGCGGGGTTCGCGATCGCAACATTCGGGTCAGCATGGGAGGCTGGGCTTGTGGGGTACGCGCTTGTCGGGGCGGGCTGTGCCAACATCGCACCGGTCCTTTATACGGCCGTGGGCCGCCAGACGCTTATGCCTGAGCACCTTGCCGTTCCGGCGATATCGACCATTGGCTATGCCGGTATCCTAGCTGGCCCCGCTGTAATCGGGTTGGTCGCGCATGGTAGCGGTCTGTCGGCGGCGTTTCTCATGGTCGCTGCTCTTCTCCTTGGGGTCGCGGCCAGCGGACGGTTTCTTCGTGTGTAACCGTGGACCGATGGACGTACCGGTACCGCGCCAAGATGATCGATGCCGCTGATGCAGACGCCGCAGTCAGCTCCCGATATTCAGGCTGTTGTCACTGACGTGGGAGCATCCGCACGCCGCTTCACACGACCTGTACGCGTCCTCCGAACCCGGAACGGAATAAGGCCTCGTGGGCATCCTGATCCGGGTCATAGCAACAGTCCTTGACCAGTCGGACGTCGTAGTCCGCATCACTCGCCCAGGCGACGCTTGAAAGAACAACGCCGGTGGTACTTATACCGGCCATTACAAGCGTGTTGACGCCACGTGTCCGAAGGTCAGCATCAAGTGATGTGCCATAAAAGACGCTGGCTCTTGGACAGGTGTAGAAAAGGTCGCCTCGATCCGTCGCAAGCCCTTCGACGGGCACACCGGAACGAAATCGTCCGCTCGGCAGATACGGTGTGATTTGGCGGTTAGTCACCGGCGGAGCATGTTCATACTCCTCGCCCAGCGAAAAGTTCGGGAACAGCACTGGTCGGCCGGTGGCGCGCCACTGCCGAATCAAAGCGTTACAACGGTTCAGCAATGGCGATGGCTGCTCCCCAAAGAGAATGGCGAACACATCAACTTGATAGTGCATAATAACGAGAGCCGCTCTCTCATTGTAGATCTCTTGGAAATCGATCGACATTCCTGGCCTCTGACAATCCAAACTGAGCTCAACTCCGAGATTCGTGGCAGGCCAGCATATGCCACCGTGCCTCGGAACCTGATGAACCTTTATCCGATCAAGTATGGGAAGCCAATGACAAGCCCTTGCTTACGTCTCCGTATTTGGGCCAAGAAGCCATAGCATTCAGGCGTTGAAGCTATGCCGTTATGGGAGGAGAGATCCGCATGTCTCGGTTCATGGCCGCAGTGGCGGGACTGGTTTGCTGTGCCGCTATCGCCGGCTCCGCTCACGCGCAGCCTGTAAGCTCGCTTGGCGGTGAGCCCATCAACTTCTTCGAGCGTCTGTTGTGTGGCCTTGCGTCACCAACCGCCCGGCAGGTGGTCACTTGGCGCGGCGCGCATCAGCCGGGCACGATTGTGGTCTTGACCAGCCAACGCCGGCTGTACTTCGTGCTCGGCTAAGGGCAGGCGATCCAATACGGCGTGGGCATTGGCCGGCCAGGATTTGCCTGGTCGGGAACCAAGACGGTCAGCATGAAGCGAATGGCCGGACTGGAGCCCGCCGACTGCGATGCTGCGGCGAAGACCTGACCTGCCGCGCTACATGAAGGGCGGCCTCGGCAACCGTCTCGGAGCGAGGGCTCTTTATCTCGGCTCGTCCATGTACCGCATCCATGGCTCGAACGAGCCAGAAACCATTGGCTATGCCGTCTCCTCTGGGTGCATCCGCATGACCGACGCAGACGTGGTCGACCTTTACAACCGCACAAAGGTTGGAGCCAAAGTCATCGTGATGCGCTGACCGGTTTCGAGAATGCGACGCGTTTGCCCAAGGCTTACTGAAGGGTGACAAAACTGATGATCGACTCGTCCGCGGACCGGCGGGATTACTCGGGTGCGCCGATTACAAATCCTCGTCGGGAAAGCACTCATCGACGTCAAGAAAGCGGAGAGAACCAGACCGCTGCTTGAACGGTAGCACACGGGCGTTCCGCAACACGAAGCCATACGGACCGGTAAACCACCGCGATGCATGCTCAGTCACGCAATCGGCGATCTCCGCTTCGCCCACAATTCCTCCTCTGGCCAACTCACTCTTCTGCGGCAGGCCGCCACCTCGCGCGATCGTGTGGCAAAGCCAGTGCTCAGGATCCCGACAGACCCGCTGAAAGATGACGTAGTCCTCTTGCCGCACGATGGCTGGAGCGTGGATCAGAATGCGTCCGCGCTTTGGGTTGGCCAGTCGCGGTTCTCGACATCCATGCCAGCGTGGAAGATCGCCCACGCGAAGGGCTGGCGGACGGACAAAGCAAGTGTCATGCTAGTTCACTGACAGCGTCGACAACGCCGAGAATCATGGTCGGCGACATCTCTGGTTCCCCGTCCTTTCGTCCTCCGCAAAGGCACTGTATATCTAAGTCGAGCTTATGCATGCTCAGGCTGCACGATTTCTCAACTCTCCCAGGGCACACGCCGGGGAGCCGACTAGTCGCACACCCGAGCCGACCGGCGCACATATTCACCGGAGTAGTCATCGAAGTAGGTGCGATAGACCGTCCGGCGAACATCAAGGCTTCTTCGCGCGAGTGATCGCGTGATGTCTGGCTCCTCGCTCGACGAGTACCGCCGTTTCAGCCGGTTCCTCCGCCACATGCCCTTGGAAGGGCATGGCCGCCCACACCTTAGCCGCCTTCAGCTGAAAGAACTCCGCCGCATCCTGCACCCCAGGATCAGGGGAGAAGGCTTTCAGGCTCTGCAGCGCCAGCACCAGGCGCCGCCGAAACGGCCATGGCAGAGCTGCCAGGGTGTCATCCACGCTCAAGCGCGCGGATCCCTCGACGCCGGCCTGGTCGGCAATCTCATCGATCCGGCTCTGGACCGCGCTCAGGCTCGCTGGGGTGAGGGAAGCATCCATCGGGACAACACACAGGTACACGGCAATCTGGTTCGTGAACGGGCCGAAACCGATGTTCGTTCCCTACGGCCGGGATCGGCGCAGCTTCAAGCATCAGGAGACAGAGCCAAGACCAACGCGGCCGCCAAAGAAAAGCCAGAGCGGGTTTGAAGGAACGGCCAAGCTAAGCTATCGAAAAGATTGGTTGATTCAGCATTCGATGTCTCTTCTTAACCAGCTATTAACTGTGGATTTCCATTCTCGTGCCTGATGAGTGTTCGGAGATGCCATGGGCAGTGATCGACAGAACATGGGAAAAGGCCACGTCGGCAGAGTGGCTCAGAGGCGGATCGGCAGGAGGCTGCAGTTGGCCTAAGGAAGGTACTTCTCCGGCATGAGAGCCTGAGAGATCAGGCGGGCGCTCCTTCCGAGACCCGTCCGCGTCAAGGAGCGTGAGGCCCCCTGTTTTCCATGAAACGCGGCTCCGGGCCCAAAGGAAGATCGCCAAGCTCGCGCAGGCTCATCCTCTCGAGCAGATCATCGGTTGCGGTTCGTTCCGTGTCATACCCCGAGAAGCCTGTCCATTGCTTGCTTAGGAGGCGCTGGTAGAGATACTCGATAATCGAGGAGAGGCTGAGAATTGTAGGCATTCGTTGCATAGCAGTTCTCCATCCGCTGACGCATTACGCACGAGGGCAAATCTCTTGACGAGAAGCCGAATGTGCTTCTCGTCAAGAGACGGTGATGGAAGGTGTCCTTACGCGGCCTCAGACTGCATCGTGGTTGCGAGCAACCGATCGACCAGAGCATCAACCTCCGCATCCGCCTGGGTGAGCGAAGCCTGAAGCCGCTCATCCGCGAACTCGTCGTACTCGACCGCGACCGAGTCAAAGGCGGTGATGCCGATGTATTCGAAAGCGGTCTCAATACTCGCCTCGACATGGTTCAGGTGCTGGACGCGCTCCCCTTTGCCATAGCCGTAGTCGCCCCGAGAGCTCAGGATGATGAGCCGCTTGCCCTGCGCAGCGAGGAGAGGCCAGTACGGCTCTCCAGCACGGGAGCGATCAAAGCCAAACGTGCGCCCGACCCGCACGATGTTGTCGATATACGCTTTGAACTGGGCCGGAGGGCCAAAGTTGTACATGGGCACGCCGGCCACGATCAGATCAGCGCTGATCAGCTCATCCACGAGGCTGTCACTCTCAGCGAGCACTTCGTGCATCCAGGGCTCACGCTGCTCCGGCTTCGTGAAGGCAGCATGGATCCAGCGATCCGTCACCGGACTGGGCGGGTTCTGTCCTACATCCCGGTACACGATAGTGTCCGACGGACGGGCTGCCTGCCAGCGCTCGATGAACCGCGCCGTCAGGCGGCGTGAATGGGAGCCGAACCGGTCCTGGTCAGATCGTCCTGGCCGGGCACTGGCATCGAGATAAAGGATTGTGGCCATCATGGTTCTCCGAAAGGTGAGTGACCTCTACCCCGGCCTCGGATACACCTGACGAGATGATCTTAGCTCATCTTGCTGCAGCGTGAGGAGGGGAGCCGAGATTAAGAACTGCATGATGGTGGCGCAGGTGATGTCACCTGACAAAATCGAATTCCTCACTCGTCAGATGAGCTGAGTTCAGCTATATGACCCTGATGAGGAAGCTGCCGCCCCTTGCCACCCTTCGCGCCTTCGAAGCCGCTGCCCGACATCTCAGCTTCAAGCGGGCGGCCGAAGAACTCGCTGTGACGCCGACAGCCATCAGCCACCAGATCCGGCTCCTTGAAGAAACGCTCGGGCAGAAGCTGTTCGAGCGCCGTACCAGACGCGTGATCATGACGTCTGCCGCCCAGACGCTGTACACCCCCCTTCGGGACAGCTTCGATGCCATTGCCCAGGCGGTGGAACGCGTCTCGGCGATTAAGGCTGCCAGCACGGTGACCCTGACAGCCACAATGACGTTCACGTCGAAATGGCTTGTACCGCGGGTCGCGTCCTTCCGTGAACGCCACCCCGGGATCAGTCTGCGCCTGCTGGCGTCCGATGACGTTATCGATCTCAGGACGGGAGCTGCCGACATCGCGGTCCGCTATGGCGCCGGCACCTATCCAGGTTGCCGTTCGCAGCTTTTGTTTCAAGAAACGTTCGCGCCGGTCTGCAGCCCGCATCTGAACGTTCGAACGCCGGCCGATCTCGCTGGCCATGCCCTCATCCACAGCGAGTGGCGGCAGGTGGACGAGAGCACACCTGCCTGGCCACGCTGGTATGACAAGGCAGGGCTTCCTTACCGGCGGTCGGGAAGCGACATCGTCTTCACGGATGAGACGCACGCGATCCAGGCAGCAGTTGCTGGACAGGGGGTTGCCCTGGCCGGAGTAACGCTGATCACGGACGAACTTGCAACCGGCGCCCTTACCGTTCCACTCGGACCGACGCTGGCCGGACGCGGATTCTACCTCGTGATTCCGGACAACCAGGTTAGGAATGATAACGTTGAGACCGTACGGGAGTGGCTGACAGGCGAGGCCGCCAGCTTCGTGAGCCGGAACTTCGCGGGCAGAATTGGTGTCTAGAGACGGTGTCAGGAAGCTACCGGTTGCCGCCGTTGTCGGCGACCCGTAGCCAAGCCCAGGCTTGGCGTCGATTTCGCCGAAGGGGATGCATGAGGGGACGTCGCAAAGAGGTTCTGTGCCATGAACTGGACGAAGGCGTGCAGTTTCGGCGACGGGTAGCGACTGGACGGCCAGAGCAGGCGAAAGGGGCCGTTGTGCTCGACATAATCATCGAGAACGGTCCGGAGCGTGCCGTCTTCAAGCTGCCGCTGAAGCGCATTGTCCGGTAGGCAGGCGATGCCCAATCCCTGCTCGGCCATGGCAATCAGGGGCTCGATCGTGTTCGCGGCCGCGGCTGACGGCAGAACCATGTCGACGTCCCTGCCATCGCGGCGCAGGGGCCAGCGTTCGAGCTTGCCGCTGGTCGCATAGCGGTGATGCAGACAGGCATGCGTGGCGAGATCCTCCGGCACCTGAGGAACACCTCTGCGCGCCAGGTAGTCGGGAGAGGCGACGAGCCTCAGCCGAAACTCGCCGACCAGGCGGCTCATCAAGCGCGAGTCACTCACCTCACCTGCGCGAAGCACAACGTCGAAACCTTCGTCGATGATGTCGACGATCCGGTCGCTGAAGTCGAGATCCAGTTCGATCTCAGGATAGGCACGCATGAAGGCGCAGAGCGCAGGAACGGTGACAGGATTCAGGATCGGCAGGCTGACGCGAAGCTTGCCGCGTGGAGCGCCTTGGGTCTGCGCCAGCTCCATCTCCGCCGCCTCGATCTCACTCAGAATTCGGCGGCAGCGCTCGAGGAAGAGTGCTCCCTCCTCAGTCAGTGTGATGGTTCGCGTCGAGCGGTGAAACAGGCGAACGCTGAGCCTTTCCTCAAGGCGCGTGATCGCCTTTCCGATCGCTGATGAGGAAAGGCCGAGCCGCTGTCCTGCGACCGTGAAGCTCCGCGCATCAGCGGCGTAAACGAAAGCGCTCAGCACTCCGATATTGTCCATAAGGAATCTCCACTTCGGAGAATTCGTCCGAAATGATCGGAACTTTAGCCTGGTTCTCCTGAGTGGCGCAAGAAGCCATCTTTGGGACCACCGGCCACGGGAGCGACCTGGAGAAGACGGCCGCCGTGAGGCCGAACGACAAGGCAAGGATCTGAACCATGGCAGACACCCTCTACGACTACTCTCCCATCATTGATCGGCCGACAGTTTCCTGGCCAAACGGGGCGCGCGTCGCCTTCTATGTCGGCCTCAACGTGGAGCATTTTGAGCTCGGCAAACCGTCGACCAGCATCTGGGAGGGCACAGCCCATCTCCGTCCCGATCCGCTGAACCACGGCTGGCGCGATTACGGTGCCCGGGTTGGTATCTGGCGCATGATCGAGGCTTTCGACCGGCACGGCATCCGCCCGTCCGTCCTGCTCAATTCCGACGTGGTGAGGCACTATCCGCAGATTATCGAGGCCGGCAGGCAGCGCAACTGGGCGTGGCTCGCCCACGGCAAGACCAATTCGATGCTCCACACCGACATGGCGCCGGACGAAGAGCGCCGCTTTCTCGAGGATGTGGTGGCGACAATCGAACGGGGCACAGGCCAACGTCCAAAGGGCTGGATGGGGCCGGGTCTCACCGAAACCTTCGAGACGCCGCGGATCTTGAAAGACCTCGGTCTCTCATACGTCCTGGACTGGACAGCCGACGACCAGCCGTTCCCACTCAACGTGCCGGGGATGATTTCGGTCCCGTACTCGGTCGAGCTCAATGACCTCATCTTGTTTGGCTCCAACGGCCTTACCGGCGGGGAATTTTACCAGACGGTCGTTGACCAGTTTGATCAGCTCTATGCCGACAGCGCAGAATCCGGACGCGTGATGGCGCTGGCGCTCCATCCCTTCGCGATGGGTCAGGCTTTTCGGGCAAAGTACCTGGACAAGGCACTGGAATACATCGCCTCCCACGACGGGGTCTGGCTGACCACCAGCGATGAGATTGCCGAGCACTACGTCAGAAACGTAGTCCAATCGGACGCTGCCGGACGGCGTCACACGCAGCTCTCGGCCTAAGCCTATTTCTAGGGACGCCGGGCGCTCGGGTCATACCGGTCGGGCGTCCCAATCTCCCCCCTCGCTGCGTGAACCCAGCATTCGGTGGACAACCGCCTGCAGACGGTTCGAATTGGTCTCGAACCGCTGTGCAAGAATTTTTATCTCTCCCATCTGTCACATTCCCTCGATCTCGTCCGTCATACGTCTGACGAATGGCGAACTCCAACTGGCATGACAACTTCGCCTCGCGATACGTTTCGAACCTAAAGCGCAGTCTAGGGAAGTCGCATGTATGGCACTGTTCCTCACGTCTGACGACGCCTCATACGTTAGCGGCACCGAAATTGTGGCCGCTGGCGCTATGGGCGCCTGAGATGGGGCTCCTCCATAAATTTCTTGAAAGCAACGGAGCTAGCTATGTCTGATCCCACAACCCGGGAAGTCATCCGGAAGTTCTATGAGTTGCTATCCTCGGGCGCAGAACCCGAGGCCATTGCTCATCTATTCAGCGATGACGCAGTCTTCGAGGTGCCCGGCGCAACTGAACTCGTCCCCTGGGTTGGAAAGCGTCAAGGTCGGGACGCGATCGCGGACTTTGTGCGTGAACTTCGAGAATACATTGAGCCGATCAGCTTCGAGGTGACCTCGACGTTCATTGTGGGCGAGAAGGCGATCACGCTTGGGCAGCTGGAATCGCGCGTCAGGACGAATGGAAAGGTTATCAAGACGGCATTCGCCACCGAGTTTACAGTGCAAAGCGGGAAGATCACCTACTACCGGTTTTTCGAAGACAGCTATGCCGTGGCCGAGGCTGTTCGATGAGCAAGGAAGCTCCCACCTCAGGGCCTCCGATTCTTATGCAGATCATGCGATGAGCTAACTGCGATCCCAAACGCATCGCGCCACTCCAGCTGGCTCAATTAATGCGCTTGGATCACACAGACAACGCTGGCGCCTTGTTGGATTGCGCAACGCTCAGGAACGGAGAGGCCCCTGCCCCAGGAGAGAATGAACTCGTTAGGAAGTGGACATCCTCAACAGTGAAGTCTGACTGCTCTACCACGATAGATGGAACCAACATAGTGAAGTTCAAGAATTGGCGTGCAGCCTTTTATCAGTAGATTACGGAACCCTCAGCTGAAGAGGGACAAGAACAGATGCAGCAATCGAACGAGGCCCTTGCAAATGCGAGCGCCAAAGACTTAGCCGAGGCTGTCCGGACAAGATCCGTGAGCGCCCTCGAATTGACTGACGCGGCAATCGCGAGAATCGAGGCTCTCGACGGACCGATCAACGCGGTGGTCGTGCGGGATTTCGATCGAGCGCGCGACCAAGCGAGGCAGGTTGACTTAGCGGTGGCCAACGGCGCCGACCTGCCGCTGGCTGGCGTCCCCATGACCGTGAAGGAGTGCTTCAACATCGCCGGGCTGCCGACCACATTCGGGCTCGACTCCGAAAGAGAATACCGGCCCGCGGAGGACGCGGCGGCTGTGCGTCGCCTGAAGAAGGCGGGCGCCGTCATCCTGGGCAAGACGAACGTCGCGCTGGGCCTAGGGGACTACCAGAGCGACAACCCCGTCTATGGCCGGACCAACAATCCACATGATCTTGGGCGTTCGCCTGGTGGCTCGTCGGGAGGATCCGCGGCCGTGCTCGCAGCCGGCATGGTTCCCCTCGAGCTGGGGAGCGATGCCGGGGGATCGATCCGCGTTCCTGCGTCCTTCTGCGGTGTCTTCGGACACCTCTCGTCATTCCCGCTCATCTCACTCGAAGGGTTTGGTCCGCGGATCGTCGTGGGACGACCCTGGGCGGCAGCGGGCCCGATGGCCCGCACCGCCGCCGATCTCGACATCGCACTCAGGGTGCTGGCCGGCCCGGAAGGCCGGGATGCAATGGCGTACCGGCTGGACCTGCCGCCGCCGCGGCACGACCGACTCTCCGGCTACCGCGTGTTCGTCCTGACCGAGCACCCGACGGCGACCGCCGACGACGAGATCGTCGCCGCCATCGATGATTTAGCGGCACAGTTGGAAAGAGCTGGGGCCTCGGTGTGGCGCGAGAGCGAGTTGCTGCCTTCGCTGGCCGCGTCCCAGGCACTCGTTGACAGGTTTAGCGAGCTCGGCAAAGTAGCCTTCACGCGCTCCGAGGCGCCCGCGTCCAGCGAGACGATCAAGGACTGGTTCGAGTGCCTCACCGCACAGGAGATGATCCGGCGGCAATGGGACCGTTTCTTCGAAGCTTTCGATGTGGTCGTCGCCCCATGCTACTCCGTGCCAGCCTTTCCACACTTTCCCGAGCTGGATCCCTGGCCCAGTCTGAAGCGAACGCTTCGCATCAACGGCGCTGATGTCGCCTATGCCCCTCAGAACGCTTGGCCCTTGATCGCAGGCATGCCGCATCTTCCGGCCACCGCCGCTCCCATTGGGCGAACGCGTGGTGGGTTGCCGATCGGGGTACAATTCATCGGGCCGTTTCTGGAGGATCTGACAACCATCGCGTTTGCCGGACACCTAGCCACGCAGTTCGGAATGACGGCTGAGGGTGCGGCTGCAGGGCGATGGAGAACGCTCGCGTAGGAAAGCCAAAATTCGGCAAAGTGTTTCACTTGAGCGCGCGAAAACGGCGTAGATTGCGTGGGCTGCCACAGGCGTCGAGAGCATCGGTGCTTTCGCAGATGATCGCACATTTCACGCGGTTTAGACCCCTCGTGTGATCCTGGTCGATAAATGGGAACGGTGAGCGACACAATCGGTCGGGCAGAACAATGTGTGCCTCGCGAGCTTCCTTCTAAGTGCTTGTCATACGCCCAGCAATCGGTTTCCATTGGGTTGGCCCTTGCCACTACAGGACCCCACCGACCGATGAGCCCACGCAGGCGCCTTCCCGCCCTTTCCTCGCTCCGCGCCTTTGAGGCCGCGGCACGGCATCTCAGCTTCAGCCGGGCCGCGGAAGAGCTCCTGATCACCCAGAGCGCGGTTAGCCATCACGTGCGCAAGGTCGAGGAGGACATCGGCGTCAGCCTCTTCATCCGGCAGGCGCGCGCGGTAACGCTGACCCCGGCAGGCCAGCAATACCTAACCTGTCTGAGCCAGGCTTTTGATCTGGTGGACAAAGCCACTGATGAGATCCGCAGGGCGGCCCGCCGCACGTTGCGCGTCAGCCTGCTGGCCTCGTTCGCAACCCATTGGCTCGTCGCGCGCCTGCCACGGTTCACCGCGGCGTATCCGGACATCGATCTTATCCTTGAGCCATCGACCCGCTCCGTGAACATGACGGTCGAGCCGATTGACCTCGCAGTCCGGTACGGCCGCGGCGGCTGGCATGGGGTACAGGCGCAGAGACTCCTCACTGAGCAGATTTCCCCGGTGTGCAGCCCGGCACTCCTTGGACCGGGCGAGCCGCCGCTTCAACCCCGTGACCTCCTGAGGCATGACCTGCTGATGTCATTTTCAAAAGAGCCGTTTGAGTGGCAGGCCTGGTCGGAGAAGGCAGGCGTGGACCTCCTCCAAAGCCGCAGCGTCATGCTTCATGACTACAACATCGTCCTGCAAGCAGCCGTCGACGGTCAGGGCATCGCCATGGGGCGGCGCAGGCTGATCGCGGACCACCTGCGCCGCGGCGTCCTGGTGGAGCCGTTCCCGGAACTGGCGGTGTCGGAGGGCCTCGGGTACTGGACCGTGATGCCCGATCATCCCAAGCCGCAAGCCAAGGTCTTCGCACAGTGGCTGGCGAGCGAGGCCGCGGCGGCAATGCATGAGCAGCCCTCATGATCGCGTGAGGAGTTTGAATTGGTCGCCATGGCGAGAGCTTTCTAGGCTACCTCCCGTCAAACCGGAGCAGCGTCATGGTGAGCACCATTGCAGAAAAATTGCGGCATCTGGGGTTCACCCTGCCACAGGTGTCTGTCCCCGCCGCGAATTACATCCCCTGGACGCGGTCGGGCGACCTCGTCTTCATCTCCGGACAGATCTGCCAGGAGAACGACCAGCCTGCCTTCGTCGGGCGCCTCGGCGAGACCATTTCGGTGGAGGACGGCCGGCGTGCCGCGGAACTGTGCGCGCTCAACCTGCTTGCGCAAATTGATGATGCGGCCGCCGGCGAGTTGGCGCGCGTCCGCGGGATCGTCCGCCTCGGCGGCTTCGTCAACTGCATACCCGGCTTCGACCAGCAGTCGCTGGTGGTGAACGGCGCGTCCGACCTGATGGTGGCTGTCTTCGGGGATCGGGGTCGCCACGCTCGCACGGCCGTCGGGGTACCGGCCTTGCCCCGCGGAGTTGCCGTCGAGGTCGATGCGGTCGTCGAGATCGCGACCGAGGGGGGCGCATATGCCGATTGATGTCGAGCGCATCCGCGGCGAGACGCCGGGTTGCTCCATAGTAACCCACTTCAACCATTCAAGCTGCTCGCTCCCGCCGCTTCAGGTCACACAAACCGTCACCGAGCACCTTCAGCGCGAGGCCCTCTACGGCCCGAGCGAAATGGGCCTCGCGGTTGCAGCCGACGTCCAGGCCACCCGCGCGGCCGCGGCTCAACTGCTCAACGCCGCAGCGGAGGAGATCGCGCTGACCGGCAGTGGATCGCAGGGCTGGGGCATGGCCTTCGCGTCCCTGCCGCCGTTGCGGCCCGGCGACCGGATCCTGGTCGGACGGCACGAGTGGGGTGGCAATCTGGCTACGATGCACCGGGCCGCGCAACGGGCTGGCGCGCACTTGGAGGTGATCCCGTGCCGCGACGACGGCTGCGTCTCTCCCGAGGCGCTCGCGGCAATGATCGATCAGCGGGTCCGGCTGATCGCCCTGACGTGGCTGCCGGCCACGAACGGCCTGATCAATCCCGCTGCCGAGATCGGTCGCATCGCCCGCAGCGCCGGCATTCCCTATTTCGTCGACGCCGGGCAGGCTCTGGGGCAGCTCCCCGTCGACGTGAAAGCGATCGCCTGCGACGTGCTGAAGGGGGCCGGGCGGAAGTTCCTGCGGGGCCCGCGCGGAACGGCCCTGCTCTACGTGCGGCGCTCATTTCTCGACCGGATGGAACCGCCCTATCTCGACGTTCTCTCCGGCCCCTGGCGGGAGGATGCACCTGTCGTTCGGGACGATGCCCGCCGCTTCGAGACCAGCGAGAACGCCTTCGCGCTCCAGCTCGGGCTTGGGGCTGCGATCCGCTACACGCTCGACGTCGGTGTCGATACGATTAGGGAGCGGATCGACCTACTGGCCCGGCTGCTCAGGGGTCGGCTTGCCGACATTCCTGGGGTTCGGGTCAACGATGCCGGTCAGGAGCGCTCCGGGATTGTCACGTTCATGGTCGACGGCGTGCCGCCTCAGGAGGTCCGGCGCTCGCTGGCCGCCGAAAAGATCAACGTCGCAGCCACCGCCGCAGCCTACACACCGCTGGATATGGCCGTTCGCGGATTGAGCGAGATCATACGGGCGTCGGTTACCTACTTCACCACTGAGGCAGAGATCGATCATCTCGCCGATGCGGTCGCCGCGCTGACGATAAAGCTCACTTAGACAACGTCAGTTCTAAGGCAGTGATCCAACAGCCTCCACGACGCCTCGCCGAGACCTGCGATTTGTGGGTGAACCATTGGAATGTCGGCTTGGGGTCATGCAATGACGATCCCCTGCCCTCCGGGAACGTCCGCTGTTCCTTGCTGGAGCAGACCCTCGGCTACTTCCGAGAAGTGCCAAGTGCTGCCGTTCGCTTTTATCGAATCTTTCGAAGCGAAGTTTGACAGCAGAAGCCGCACAATCAGGTGTGTGCGCGTGCGAGATCCATCCTGCGTGAGACGGCAATGGCTTCGAGGAACGCTTCATCGTGGCTGACAATCAGCAGTGCGCCGTCATAGGCCCGCAATCCTGCCTCGACAGCCTCGATGGAGTCGATGTCCAAATGGTTGGTCGGTTCGTCAAGAATCAGGAGGGGCGGCGGCGTCGGTCCGCCCAGCACGCAAGCAAGACCAGCGCGCAGCAATTGCCCGCCACTGAGGTTGGAGACGATCTGTAGCGCGGCATCGGCGCGAAACATGAAACGAGCCAGAGCCGCCCGGCAGGCATTCTCATCCGCCGTCGGGTTGAGGCGCCTGAAGTTGTCTCGGATCGAAGCCGACCGATCAAGGAGGCTCACCTGCTGGTCGAACATCGCAAAGTCCGTCATGACCCGCACGGTTCCGGTCCAGGGCCGCAACTGCCCGGTGACGAGCGCCAGGAGCGTCGTCTTGCCGGAACCGTTCGGTCCGACAATGGCAACCCGCTCCGGCCCGGTGATGGCAAGGGAGAGATCCTTGATGACGGGCCGGTTCGGCTCGTAACCGGCGCTGACAGCATCGATCGTCAGGACCGCCTTGCCGGTCGGCAGGTTTGTCGGCGGGAGAACGACGGAGAATGGCTGAAGGACTTCGATGCGCTCACGAGCGGAGGCAGCAGCCACAAGAGCCTGCTTGCGACGCCGCTCTGCGAGACGGGCATTTTCACCGCCCGTGTCCTCGCTTCGGTCCTTGCGCATCCCTGCGAGGATGCGGGGCATGTCTCCCCTGGCACGCTTCCTCTGCCCTGCACGGTCCTTGCGGGCCTTCCTTTCGGTTGCCTCCTGCGCCTTTCGCTCGACCTCCGAGACGTTCTTTTCGGCATCCGCCAGATCGCGCCGGGCAGCGGCGAACTCAAGGACCTTGCGCTCGCGGTAGTGGCTCCAATTGCCGCCATAGCGTGTGGCTCCCAGTGAGGTCAGCTCGACGATGGCGTCCACGGTTTCGAGCAACTCCCGGTCATGGCTGACAATGATCGCCCCACCCCGCCAGTTGGCGAGAAGATCGATGATTGCCGTGCGTCCCTCCCGGTCGAGGTTGTTCGTTGGTTCATCCAGCAGCAGGAAGTCAGGCTCTGCGAAGACGAGCGCGGCAAGGCGGGCCCGCGTGCTTTGTCCGCCTGACATTGTTGCCAGACGGGTCTCAGGCTCCGCCTCAAGCCGGAGGCGGGCAAGAGCGGCAGCAACCCGGGCCTCAAGCGTCCAATCGGCATCCGCAAGTTCCTCGGCCGTGGCATTGCCGCTATCGGCGCGGCGAAGAAGGTCCAGTGCCTCGGCAATGCCGAAGAGATCCGCAATGGTTTCGTCTGGATCGACCTGAACGGTTTGGCGCAGGATGCCCAGGGTGCCATCGACGGTGACCGTGCCGGAGTGCGGGCGCAGTTCGCCAGAAATCAGCTTGAGGAGGGTGGTCTTCCCGGTGCCGTTGCGGCCGACGAGACCCGCTCGCTCCAGACCGAAACTCAAATCAACGTCGGATAGAAGTGTAAGCCCGTCAGGTGTGGACCATGAAAGATTGGAAAGAGTGATTGAAGTAGGCATGGATACGGATTCTCCCCGTGGCAAAGCAGATTGGCAGTGCTGTCGGGTTGAAATCCATCGGTGCTCACATCCTGTTCACTACGACGTGCCCTGGAGAGTTGGGCATCACACGCCCGATATACAGTGGCAACCTGCTATCCGCCCGTCCAACTGCTCGCTGCATAGGTGTGTTCCATAAGGCCCGTTCTGCGAGATTTTGCCGACACAGGCAGCCATACATGCTCGGGCCAGCATGGTGTCCATGGCCATTTCTATCCGGCTTTATGACTTTACAATCCGTCAAACGGTCACAACAATCTTGCCGAATTGTTCATTCGACTCCAGAAAGCGATGCGCCTCGACAATCTGCTCAAACGGAAAGGTCCTGGCGATGATCGGCTTCAGAGCACCCGACTGCAAGCCTTCGAGGATGAACGCTTTAGCGGCCTCCAACCGCGCCGGATCGCTGACGATCTCGTGAACGAGGAAGCCACGCAGGGTCAGGCTCTTGCTCAGAACGCTGAACAGCGGAAAGGGAGTCGGTTCGGGGCTCAAGCCGCCATATTCAATGAGAATGCCGCCGCGTGCCATCGCAGCCGTCAGGGGCTCGAATATCGGACCGCCGATCGGGTCAAAGACGACTCGTATGCCTTCTGGGCCGGCGATGTCCGTCAGTTGGGCCTCCAGATCTTCCTCTGCTGAAGCGATGACATGCGGCGAGCCGAACTCAAGCAAGGCCGCTTTCTTACCAGACGTCCGCGTGACTGCGATTGGGATCGCGCCAACCCTGTTGGCAATCTGGATTGCGGCCAGTCCGACGCTGCTCGATGCCGCGGTGACAACGACAAACTCCTTCTTGCGCAGTTTGGCAATGTCGATCAGGGCACCGTAAGCGGTAAGATACTGCATCCAAACGGCAGCCGCCGCTTCCCAGCTGAGCGATGGCGGGTGCTTCACAACGAGCTCAGCCGGAAATGTCGCAAGCTCGCCATAGGCAGGCCAGCGGACCATCGAGATCGGCGGTACGATGCTTACGGCGTCGCCTGGTGCAAAACTGTCCACGCCCTCACCCACCGCTTCGACGGTGCCTGCTGCCTCAAGGCCAAGACTGGAAGGCAATGGCGGCGTCTCGATATATGAGCCCGAACGGAGCAACACCTCAGCCCGGTTCAGGCCTAGTGCCCGGACCCGGATTTGAACCTCCCCTCGACCCGGCGCCGGAACATCGACGTCTTCAATGCGCAGAACCTCGGGACCACCATGCTGATGAAAGCGAACCACCCGTGCCATCCGGCTGCAACTCCAAAATAATTGAACCGAATAAGCTATGCTGTCGGCTGTAAGGCCGATAAAGAGCACAATAGGCAGAACAGTCGAAACTGGGGGTTTGGAAAGATGGATCGCTTGACCAGCATGGCCGTGTTCGTCAAAGCCGTCGATTTGGGTTCATTCACCGCCGCCGCGGCCGCGCTCGATCTCTCCGGCCCGATGGTCGGCAAGCATGTCCAGTTTCTGGAAGAGCGTCTGGGTGTGCGCCTCATCAACCGGACCACACGCCGCCATACCCTGACGGACTTCGGCCGGGCTTACTATGAGCGTTGTCGGGTGGTCCTTGCTGAGGCTGAAGCCGCGGACGCTCTCGCAGCCGATCAACTGTCCGAACCACGCGGAAAGCTGCGCGTCACCATGCCGGTTCATTTCGGCCGGCGCTGCGTGACCCCGATCCTGCTGGAGCTCGCACAGCAGTATCCCACCCTGGAACTCGATCTGTCATTTAACGACCGCATCATCGATCTTGCAGAAGATGGCTATGATCTTGCCATCCGAACTGGGCATTTGGAGAACAAAGCCGGGGTGATCGCCCGCCGCGTCGCCCGCCAGCGCATGATCGTCTGTGCGTCCCCGTCTTATCTCGAGAGCCACGGCAGACCTGAGCAGCTTGAAGATTTGGCCAGTCATCAGGCTATCATCTACCACCGGTCGGGCCCTGTTCCGCCGTGGCTATTTCCGCGCAATGGCCAGCCTCCGGTGGAGGTCACGCCAAAGAGCCGGCTGCGGCTCGATGATCTTGATGCGATTGCCGATACCGTGACCACCGGAATGGGGCTTGCCTGGCTGCCATACTGGCTGGTTCGGGGGCGCATTCAGACAGGTGCACTCGTCCCAGTGTTGCCAGAGCAGCCGGGATTTCTATACGACTGCTATGCGCTATGGTTGCAGACTCCTCACCTGCCACGGAAGGTTCGTCTTGCGGTCGATGCATTGGTGGCTGCACTACCTAAACTCATGACATAGACTGCCGCTCTGCTCCATGAACCTGTCAAGCCACAGCCCTAATAAAGAGCGGAAGCCTTCATCTGTCTGGCCGCCCGTCTGCGGACGCACAAAAGGCTGAGGCAAACTCAACAGCAAAACGCATGCCCAGCAGCAACTTAGGGGGGCATGGAGCATCCTTTGCTCCCCTCAACAGTGAGGGCATGGAGGCCCAGGTTCTGACAGCTAGAGATTCGGTAGCCCCACCCGCAGGCTATGCGGCCTGTCGGGTTGCCGGCCTGAGCTGGCAGGCCGCGAGCCGATCCAGCTCGTTCAGCTCCGCCGCGTGGCGCTGGCCCCATTCGCAGAGCGCCCGCAGCACGGGCTCCAAGCTCAATCCAAGTGCCGTCGCCGAGTAGTCGACCCGCGGCGGCACCTGACGGAAAATCTCGCGATGGACGAGACCGTGTTCCTCCAGTTCCCGAAGCTGCTGGATCAGCACCTTCTGGCTCACGTCCGGGACCTGCCGCTTCAGTTCGGAAAGTCGCTTCGGGCCGTCAAACAGGTGGTACAGGATGATCGCCTTCCAGCGGCCGGAGATCACCTTCAGGGCGCGTTCGGCCGGCAGTACCGGCAACCTCTTTGTCAACTCCGCCATGGTTACCTCCCGGTCAGTATGGCACGAAAGAGTGGGTAGAGCCGCGTATGGGATAGCAGGCAATGGTACCTCCGACAACAAGCGAGAGGTCCTTGATGAAAGCCGTCCAACTGAGCCGCTTCGGCGGTCCCGAAGTCCTCGAGATCGTCGAAACACCGACGCCCGCCCCTCAACCGGGTGAGGTTCTGGTCCGGGTGCATGCCTCTGGGATCAACTTCTTCGAGGTTTTGATGCGCCAGGATCGCTATGCCGTGACGCCGGAGCTGCCAATGATGCTCGGGGTCGAGGCGGCCGGGGTGATCGAGGCACTCGGCGACGGCGTGGCCATGCCCGCCGTTGGGGCACGCGTCGCCGTGCCGCTGTTCGCGATGGGCCGCAGCGGCGGCTACGCGGACTACGTCATTGCAGATGCCGCATCTGTCGTGCCGCTGCACGACGAAGTGTCGTTCGAGGATGCCACGGCCCTGATGGTGCAGGGCTTGACGGCGTTGCATCTGGTCCGGCAGAGCCCGCCGCAGGATAGGGCCGTGCTGGTCAATGCGGCGGCCGGCGGCGTCGGATCGCTGCTGGTGCAGCTTGCCCGCGACAGTGGCGCAAGGCTCGTGATCGCGGCAGTGGGTTCGGGCGAGAAGCGGGATTTGGCGCTCACGCTCGGAGCCGACATCGCCGTCGACTACAGCTCTCCAGACTGGGTTGATCGTGTCCGTGAGGCGACCGGCGGCCCCGGGGCCGACATCATCTACGAGTTCATCGGTGGCAGCTTCACGAAGGCCTGTCTTGATGCCCTGGCTCCAGGTGGAGAGTTGATCTTTGGCGCACTCGGTCGCTTCAGTCTTGATCAGGCCGCCATGGAGGGCCTGTTCGCCCGGAACCAGTCCGTGAAGGGCTTTGCCCTGCTGCCGTTGCTGACGCCCGATACGCTGAAGGCCGATCTCGGCTGGCTCTTTGCCGAAGCCGCGCATGGCAGGCTCAAGGTCATTCAGGGCGGGCGCTATCTCCTTGATCGGGCCGCCGATGCGCACCTGGCCGTGGAACGCCGCGAGACGGTCGGCAAGGTTGTTCTCATTCCTTAGGACATTGCACTGAGCAGGCCACCTCAGAGACCACAAACGAGCATCCTGAACTGACATTCCGGCTGCCCATGTGCTGCTCGTCGATGACCACCCGCGGGCGGTTTCTTCGCGTGTCAGCGAAAGGTGCGAGGGGTGCTTTCGCGTTTTCACCGTCAGTTCTGCGGGAAAGGGCGGCTTGCGAGCTGATGCGTTAAAGCAAACTTCACTGCGAGACCGATTGCACCAACGCTCCTGCTGTGGCATCCATAGCTGCATGAACGACCGTGTCAGCCCCATCAAAGCTCTTTGGTGGCGCTCCGTCTAGGAGCGGCACGTCGTCATGTCATGCAACGAACGTCGCCGCCGTGATCGGTAGGCAAGGTTCGTTTTCCCCGACAGGTCCTTCTTTCGTCACGGCGGCTCCCATCTGGAGAAGCCTTCATGTTGACCGAGACCGACAACCGTCCGACCATTCTGACCGGAGATCGCACGACGGGTCCCCTCCACCTCGGGCATTACGCCGGTTCCCTGAAGAACCGCGTCGCGCTTCAGGACACCCACCGGCAGTATCTGCTGCTCGCCGATACTCAGGCCCTGACCGATAATGCAGACGATCCCCGCAAGGTGAGCCGCAACGTGCTGGAAGTCGCGCTCGATTACCTGGCAGTCGGGATCGACCCGGAAAAGACAACGATTTGTGTTCAATCAGGTTTGCCGGCCCTTGCCAAGCTGACCCTGCTCTACCTGAACTTCGTCACGGTCGCCCGGTTGGAACGCAACCCAACCATCAAGGACGAAATCCAGGCGCGGGGCTTCGGGCGTGACATTCCCGCAGGCTTTCTGTGCTATCCTGCGGCTCAGGCCGCCGACATCACCGCCTTCAAGGCCACTGTGGTTCCCGTCGGCGAGGACCAAGGCCCCCTGATCGAGCAGACCAACGAGATTGTCCGCCGTGTCAATCAGCAGATCGGCCGCGACATCCTTCCCGAAGCCTGCGCTCTGATCCCCACCGTGGGACGACTTCCTGGCGTCGACGGCAAGGCAAAGATGAGCAAGTCGCGCGGCAACGCGATCCCCCTCTCAGCCACACCGGACGAGATCCGCGACGCGGTGCGGCGCATGTACACGGATCCCAACCACCTCTATGCATCCGATCCCGGCACTGTCGAAGGCAATGTCGTCTTCACTTATCTCGACGCTTTCGACCCAGATCGGGCAGCCATCGAGGGCCTGAAGGGACACTACCGGCGCGGCGGTCTGGGGGATGTCGCCCTCAAGCGTCGGCTTGAAGACGTTCTGCAAGGCTTATTGGCCCCAATCCGGGAGCGCCGATCTGCCCTCGCGCGGGATCCCGGTTATGTCCTCGATCTGCTGCATGTTGGCACCCAAAGGGCACGTGCAAAGACGCAGGCAACGTTAGACGAGCTTCGTGCCGCCTTGGGGCTGTTTGCATTTCCACGCGGGTCTCAGACATAAGGCAGCTTCCGCCTTTGGAATTGTCCGGAGCTCATCTTGTAAACGGGCGCCTCCTCGGACGCGGACCAAATGTCCCCATCAGCGAAAAACCGGGACCCGGTTTTTCGCGTGATAAACATTGATATAGGTTCGTTTAACAGCGGCTCCGGGAGTCCGAACAGGCAAGGTACGGGCGACGTCAGGATGACGACAAGTTGCCTCGCGAATCCTATCACCGCGAGCGTCAGCCGTTCCCGTGATGAGGCCTCTGGTGATAAGGCCCCTGAAGGAGCAGCTCCGGCAATGCCCCCTTCTGGCTTGCAGGAGTCATAGCTTTGCCCCGGAGGCAATCCTCGATGTGCGTGGTTCAATCGGATCCTTTTGCGCCATGCTCCTTACCTGCGCATTCGACAGATGAAAGAGGATTAGCGCGACAATTGCACAACAGGACGCGGTGCCGCAGATAGCAAGGACCCCCCAGGTGGACATGGCGAACGCGCCAAGTGTCGCCCCTGCGGCTGTTCCTAGGTAAAGGGCAGATGCGTTGAGAGACAGGGTCACCATGGCTTCGTTCGGCGCGAGATGAACAAGCCGTGCCATGTGTCCAGGATAAAGTGCCCATCCGAAGAAGCCCCAGAGTGCCACGCCAACGAGTATAGCGGGTCTGACGGCCTCCGGTGAAAAGCACAAGGCCGCCGTGCCGATCGATGCATGAACCAGTGCCAAAGCAAGGAGGCAAACGGGGATCATCCTGGCGGCACCGAACCGGTCTGCCGCGATCCCTCCAACGGTGTTACCGATGGCGGCCGCGCACCCAAAGAGCAACAGGACCGCTCCGATCTGGCTGGGATCAATGGCTGCGGCACGTTCCAAGAGTGGAGCTATATAGGTGTAGGCTGAGAAGCCGCCGGTAACCGCCACCATGAGCACGGCCAAGGCAAGAGGTATGGCTGGCTTGCGAAGCACACGCATCCGTTGTGATAATGTGGTGGCCACTCGCGGCAGGTTTGACGGAAGACGCCACAACAATCCAAGTACGCCGAGGCAGGACGTTGCTGCGACTACCAGAAATGTCGTCCTCCAGCTTCCAATCGCGCCGATGAACGTCCCGATCGGGACTCCGAGTGCGAGTGCAACAGTGATGCCGCCGGTGACAACGGCGACGGCGCGCCCGCGTTTGCCAGGCTCGACCATCGTGACTGCCACTGCGTTCGCTGTCGGCATGAAAAGGCCCGCCGCCGTAGCAAGGAGTACGCGAGCCAAAACCAATTGGAGATAAGATTGTGACATGGCTGCCAACAGGTTCGCCAGCATGAAAGCTGAAAGACTGCAGACCAGCAGGCGCTTCCGGTCGACATTCGCCGCGATTGTCACCCACAAGGGAGAGCCGAGCGCGTACACGAGTGCAAATACCGTAACGAGTTGCCCTGCCGCCGCCACCGAGACATGGAATTCATCTGCTATTGCCGGCAGGAGTCCGGCGATCATAAAGCCCTCCATACCAACCGAAAACGCGCCCAGGGCGAGCCAGCCGAGACTTCGAGGCATCACGTTCTCCAAGCATGTTTGAAGTTGACTGGCCAGTCGATCAGATTGGTGCCTTAACGCAGGCACGCCTCTAGGATTAGTTCGGCGGTGCGCCGCGGCTCGACCACCATCATGTCGTGACCGCAGGAGATCTCACGATAGGTCCATTCGCCGCCACGTCGGGCGATCTCACCATGGAGCGGGTAGCCCATGACCGTGGTGGGCGGTTGGGTCGCAAGCACATAGGTCTTTGGCAGTCCCGCAGGTCCGCCGTTATGGTACCGCACCGGATCGAGCCAGGTTTGAAGCGGATGAGGAGTCATACGCCTCTTGAGCCACGCGACGTCCGTGGCTTCCTTGACACCGAGGATCGCGGGATCGGGTACAGGAAGCCACACGCCGTCCGATTCCATGGTACGAAAAGCGCGCCGCCGCCTGTCGGCATCGGCATCGTTGATTCCTGGAATTTGCGATGCGAAGTCGTCACCATCGGCGGGAACCGCCGCATCGAGATAAACGAGATGCCGAATTCTTTG
>JAESFL010000583.1_pt1 | contig 23288 bp, 18 predicted proteins | sample 9269401 | NCBI WGS metagenome assembly JAESFL01 (sample SAMN14506025, study PRJNA617098) | algae metagenome | isolation source: Gloeocapsa sp. UFS-A4-WI-NPMV-4B04 and co-occurring heterotrophs from desert... | place: USA: Utah | collected 2006-10-01 | reverse complement strand
AGCAGTATCGTTGCCCTGATGCGCAGGGGGCTCGGCGCCGTTGGCAACAGTTGTATCGTTGCCTACGGCGCGCGCAGCCCGGCCCCCGCTTGCGGGGGACACGCCCAAACACGCCGTCCGCCGTTGCCGTTCATCCAAAATCCAACGCAAACGAAGAGCGGGCGGAGGACCGGAGTCCCCCGCCCGCCCGAAACCAACCCGGCACAGCCGACTAGTACAGCGTGTTGATGGTGCTGATGTCGGTGCTGTTCATGCCCGAGCGCTGGCCCATCTGGCTGTCCAGGCCGCGGCGCGACACGATGGTCGGCAGGCCGTTGATGCTGAACGCCGTGGCGCCGTAGTGCATGATGCTGCCCTCGGCGTACGTGCTGTAGTCCGAGGCGTTGGTGCACTGCTTGGTGAAGTTGCTGCCGTACCCGCTCTGGATGTTGGCCGTGTTGATGATCACGAAGCTGTCACGGTCGCAGCGGGTGTGCTCGTGGAACACGCCCAGCGCGTGCAGGAGCTCGTGGATGGTGTTGCCGGTGCTGCACCCCGAGGCCAGGTTCACGTACTGGCGCCCGCCGATGCGGCCCACGTTGCTGCTGCAGCCCGTGCTGGTCTGGAACTGGATGTAGTTGGCCTGCGTGGTGCGCACCACGAAGTCCACGCCGTCCGTGTTGGCCTCGATGTGGGCGATGGCGTTGGTCACGCGCGACGGGGTGGGAAAGTTGCTGGGCAGCACGTACGGCACCACGCCGCCCGGCCAGCGGTAGGTGGTGCCGTCGATGGCCACGCCCATGCGCGCGCCGCCGCGGCCCTTGCGCGACACGGCCTCTTCGGCCGTGCGCGAGATCCACTCCACGGGCCCGAGGTCGATGTCACCTTCCCAGATGGCGCTGCCGTTCTGGATCTCGTAGGTCACTTCCATGGGCTTGCCGTTCTGCCCGATGATCCAGCCGGTCTGGGCCTCGCCGCGCACGGCGAACCCCTCGGGGGCCGGCGTGATGGACGCCTTCTCGGGGCGGACGGCCGTGCCGGTGTCCTGGCAGGCGGCGGCGAACACGAGGGCGGCGGCGGCGACGGTACGAAGGTGGCGCACGAGGGGCCTCACAATGGGGGTGTGTACAAGCAGGGATGCTACAAGGGATGCTCCTTCCTTTGGCAAGCCAGGGACCACGATCCGTCGCGAATCGTGCGTATCAGTAAGCCATTCGCACGGACCCACTTGGCGATTTTGGCCAGCGGACGCGGGCTGATTCGTGCTGCACCGGAGTGCAGCGGCCCGCCCCATTCCGGGCGCGCGTTCCGCACCGGCCGCGCGCTGGCGTATGTCTACCGCGTGCATCATGTTGTCCGGCTGGCCCGGATCACGCTTCCCGCACGTCCGCTCGCGCCGCGCAGTGATCTCCATCCACCGGCATTCCATGTTCCGAACGACGCGCATCGGGTTCGCCATCGCACTGCTCCTCGCCGCCCCCGCGCTGGCCGCGCAGCAGCCCTCCGCCGTGCTGCTGCGCCCGGACCGCGTCTTCGACGGGACGGAGATGCACGCCGGCTGGGCCGTGCTCGTGCGCGACTCGCTGATCGCCGCCGTGGGGCCGGCGTCGACCATCGCGGCGCCGGCGGACGCGCGGGTGGTGGAGCTGCCGGGGACCACGCTGCTGCCGGGGCTCATCGAGGGGCACTCGCACCTGCTGCTGCACCCGTACGACGAGACGTCGTGGGACGACCAGGTGCTGCGCGAGTCGCAGGCCGTGCGGGTGGCGCGCGGCACCGTGCACGCGCGCAACACGCTCATGGCGGGGGTCACCACGGTGCGCGACCTGGGGAGCGAGGGCGCGGGGTACGCGGACGTGGGGCTCAAGCAGGCGGTGCAGCAGGGCATCATCCCCGGCCCGCGGATGCTCGTATCCGGCCCGGCCATCGTGGCCACGGGGAGCTACGGGCCCAGGGTGCTGGCGCAGGACCACCCGTCCCCCCGGGGCGCGCAGGAGGCGGACGGCGTGGAGCTGGGGCGCGTGGTGCGCGAGCAGATCGGCGGGGGCGCGGACTGGGTCAAGCTGTACGCGGACTACCGCTGGGGCCCGGCCAACGTGTCGCAGCCCACCTTTACGCTGGACGAGCTGCGGACGGCCGTGGAGGTGGCGTCCAGCGCCGGCGCGCCCGTGGTGACGCACGCCTCCACGCCGGAGGGGATGCGGCGCTCGGTGCTGGCGGGCGTCGCCACCATCGAGCACGGGGACGGGGGCACGCCGGAGACCTTCCGGCTGATGGCGGAGCGGGGCGTGGCCCTCTGCCCCACCATTGCGGCCGTGGACGCCATCTCGCGCTACCGCGGCTGGCGGCCCGGCGTGGACCCGGAGCCGGCGCGCATCGTGACCAAGCGGGCCAGCATGCGCGCGGCGCTGGCGGCGGGGGTCACGATCTGCTTTGGGAGCGACGTGGGCGTGTTTGCGCACGGGGAGAACGCGCGCGAGCTGGAGCTGATGGTGGAGTACGGGATGCGGCCGCTGGACGTGATGCGCGCGGCCACGTCCGTGAACGCGCGCGTGCTGCGCCTGCCGGACCGCGGCGCCGTGCGCGCGGGGCTGCTCGCGGACCTCGTGGCCGTCGCGGGCGACCCCACGCAGGACGTGTCCGCCATGCGCAACGTGCGGATGGTGATGCTGAACGGACGCGTGGTGCGGGAGGACTGAGGAGGGGCACACGTCCGACGCGATGGATGTGTCATCAATTTGCCAGGGGCGGGTCTTGCCCGCGGAGCTGCCGCGGCGGCCCCGACACCGTGAGGGAGGACCCCATGACCGGAAGCCGAGCCATTCCGTCCACCCGGTTCGGCACGGCCTACCGCGTATTCCTGGCGTGCGGAGGGCTGGTGGCGATCATCGGGATTGGATTCGCGGGGAGAAGGCTGCTCTGGCTGACCCTGCACGGTGCCACGGATTCCGGCGATGACCCGCTTCTGGAGCTCGTGAAGATCGGCCTCCGGCTCCTTGCCTGGTCGCTGATCGCCTTCGCCGCCTACACGGGCTGGCGGCGGGGCATGATACCGGCCACCTGGATTCTCGTCAGCATCGTGCTCGTGGCGTGGGCACTGATCGCCGTGCAGTGGTACGAAGGATAACGCTGGAGACGTTCCGGCCAGCGCATCGATCCAAGACGTGAAGCACCCCGGAGTCCAGGTTGGGCTCCGGGGTGCTTCTTAGCGATTGCGGTGTTCGACCACTGGGAGGACGGGCTCCGGCGCGTCGCACGCCAGGCTGGGTGTGCCGGGCGCGGGACCCGCCCGTTCAGCGATCTCCGCTCGGCTTCAAGGCCAGCTCCCGGCCGAGCGAGCGCACCACCTGCCGCACGTAGTCCTCCACCGGCACGCCCGCCGCCAGCGCGCTGGCCCACTCCGCACCGCCCACGCGCAGGATTCCCGTGACGAGCATGGCGTCCAGGCGCGTGCGCAGGTCGTCCGGGGACGCACCCGACCGCTCCGCGAGCGCGCCGGCGATGGAGCGCTCCAGGCGCTCGTACTTGCCGTGGTCGCGCGCGCGGAGGGCGGGCGTGTCGCGCTTGAGCCGCTCCAGCAGCCGTGCCTCCTCGGCGTCGAACGAGCCCATCGCGGAGAGCACCGCCTGCTCGGCCACCTCCAGGAGCGGCATCTCCGGCGGGGCCGTGCGGATCGCCTGGAGAAGCGCGCTCTCGAAGTCTTCCTTCCGGGAGAGCACGACATCCTCCTTGGAATCGAAGTAGTGGAAGAAGGTGCGGCGAGAGACGCCGGCCGCCGCCGCGATCTCGTCCACCGTCGTGCGGTCGAAGCCCTGCTCGGCGAAGAGCCGCTGCCCCTCGCGCATGAGCCGCCGCCGCGTCTCCTCCCGCTTCTGCTCCCTGCGTCCCTGCTGCGTCATCAGCACCCCGCGTGGATCGACCCCTTGAATTTTGCACCGGGTGCAATATACTTCTTGCACCCGGTGCAAAATACTGCATGTGCCGCCCGCCGGGTAGTGCAGCCATCCGATACGGAGGGGACGTGGTGCCGAGTCTGTGGAAGGTGATGGCGGGGTTCCTGGTGTGGAACGGCGCGCTCTGGCTGGTGGTGGGCGGACTGCTCGCGCCCCTGCTTCCGGGCGGGGGACGCACGGTGCTCGCCCTGATGCTCCTGCTGGTCCTGCCGATCGCGGTGATCCTCCGGGGGATGGGCGGCAGGGCCTACCCGTCCGCCTTTGCCCGCACCTGGATCTTCCGGCCGTTCTGGTACGCCCAGCTGGCGCTCCTGGTGCTGGCCGCGGCCGGGCTCGCGGGCCTGCTCCTGGGACTGCCGTTCGGCGCCGCGGCGCAGGTGGGACGCGGGGCGCTGGGCGTGGTGGGAGGGGTCCTGCTGGCCGCGGGCACGTGGGGCTACGCGGGGACGCGGCGCCTGGTCGTCCGTCCCCTGGACGTGCGCTTCGCGGGGCTCCCGCGGGGGCTGGAGGGGATGCGCATCGTGCAGCTCTCCGACCTGCACGTGGGTCCGCACACCTCGCGAAGGCACCTCGCGCGCATCGCGGAAGCGGTCCGGAGCGCGGAGCCGGACCTGATCGTCCTTACCGGCGACCAGGTGGACGACTACGCCCGCGACGTGGAGCCGCTGGGCCGCGCGTTCGGTGGCCTCGCCGCGCCGCTGGGGGTGGTGGCGGTGGCGGGCAACCACGACGTCTACGCCGGATGGGAGCCGGTGCGGCGGGGGATGGAGCGGCTGGGCTGGCGGGTGCTCGTGAACGAGGCGATTCCGCTCGAACGGGACGGCGCGCCCTTCTGGCTCGCCGGCACGGGCGACCCGGCCGGGGGCCGGCCCGGCGACAGCCCCGTGGCGCCGGACCTGCAGCGCACGATGGCCGCGGTCCCCGGGGACGCGTTCTCCATCGTCCTGGCGCACAACCCCGCCCTGTGGCCGGGGCTCGTGCGGCTGGGCGCGGACCTGACGTTGAGCGGGCACACGCACCACGGGCAGCTCTCCGTGCCCCGGCTGCGGTGGAGCGTGGCATCCGTCTTCCTGGAGCATGCCATGGGCGCGTACCGCGAGGGGCGGTCGGTGCTGTACGTGAACCCAGGGACGAACTTCTGGGGTATCCCGTTCCGCATCGGGGCGCTCCCGGAGGTCACCGTCGTGACGCTCCATGGGAGCCCGGTCGTGCACAGCCGCGAGGACGCCCCCGCCGTCGCGCAGGCGAGCGGCTCGAGCGGGGATCGCTGAAGCCGGAGGACTGCACGCGTTCCCTTGCCGCGTACTTCGCTGCGCGCACGGCACTTGCCCGTTGAACGGGTCGTCGACGAAAGGCCGACCTCACGTTTTCGGTGCCGCGAATTCATTCGCCCGGCTTCCCGCGCGCGGCGGATGCCGGCCGGTGCACCGGATCCATCACTCCGGCCCGCGGAAACCAGAGCTGCGCAACCCGCGATCATCCGGATTCGTACCTGATGACGACCGCCAATCCATCGACGACCGTCACCCACGTCTGCGCATGACCACGAGAAGCTACCGCCGGCTCAACGCGATCCTCGTCCTTGCCCTGTTCGCCGCCTCCGTATGGGCGTACCCGCGGCTGCCGGAGCAAATTCCCGTGCACTTCGGCTTCTCGGGCGAGCCGGACCGGTGGGAGGCGCGATCCGTCGTGTCGTGGTTCCTGCTCCCGGCCGTCACCGCCGCCATGGCGTTGCTGATGCACGTCATGTCCGTGTACGGCGTATCGCATCCCGAGTCGTGGAACCTGCCGGACAAGCGCCGGTTCCTGGCCCTGCCCCGGCCGGCGCAGGCGCCCATCATCGCCCGGATGCAGCGCTTCCTGGCCATGCTGGGGGTCGTCGTGACGATGCTGCTGGGCGCCATCCAGGCCGGCATCTACCGCTCGTCCATGGGCGAGTCGCAGGGGCTGCCGGCGTGGGTGACGGGATGGATGGCCGCGTCCCTGCTCGCGATCGGCATCGCGGCGTACCGGCTGAACGGCGAGCTGGGGCAGATGGTCCGCGATGCGCACGCGCAGGCCACGGCGGCGTAAGGCGGATCGCCGTCGTTGGCGGAGGGTCGCGGTGGATGGCCGCGATCGATCGATGGATGCGCGTTCAGATGATTTCGGTGGATGGATGCGCCGCCGAGGATGCCGAGCGACGGATGCGCCGCAGATGACTGCGGTGGATTGATAATCCGCCGGCGCCCCTGCCGATGATCCGATCCGGACGCACGAGAGCCCCGGCGCCGCAGAGGCGCCGGGGCTCATCGCATTGTGAGAGGCCGGTGGACGAGGCCGGCGTCAGCTCCGGACGCGCAGCGTCATTCCCACGGCGTGCTCCACCGACGCCAGGCGGGCCGGGGACGCATCCGCCGTCACCTCCACCGCGTCCAGGCGGCAGGGCTGGGCCGCGGTGCCGCACGCGGACAGCCCCTCGCCGGCGGCGAGCTGCGGCTGCGCGGACTCCGCCGCGGGGACGGAGACGGCCAGCGTCTCCAGCGTGCACGGCTGGTCGGCGGTGCCGCAGGTGCTCAGCCCCTCGGCCACGGTGCCGGCCGTGGACCGGCCCACGGCGGACTCCACCACGGCGAACGTGGTCAGGGCCAGCAGGAACATCAGGAATGCGAAGCGCACGGAGCGCAGCGAGATCGTCGTCATGGGGTGCCTCTCTCTAGCGATGCGATGGACGTCAACTGCCGACTACGACCCTATAGACGTAATCCACCGCGAAAAAGTTTACCCCGTTGCATTAGTTGCGGATTAGCCGGATCGCGCGGCGAGACACGTGCGGGACTGCCGGAATCCACACGGAATCACAACGCGTTTCACAGCAACGAGTTGCGCTTGCGGTGGGCCAGGAAGCCAGTGCGGGAGCCCCGGACAGAGCGAATGAATTCGCCGCAACGAACACACGAAGTCCGCCTGCGCGGACTGTCCGTCACGGGCGGGTGCCACGCCTGCACGGGTTCCGGCGGGGGATGAAGCTCTACCCCTCCCTCTACGAAGCGGGGGGGGCCCGTTGCCGGCGTGACCCATCCATCGCGACGGACCTTCTCCCTCCCCCACGCAGTTTGTGGGGGAGGGTCGGGGAGGGGGGCGCCCCGCTGCCGGCGTCATCCATCCACCGCGCTCCTTACCCTGAATCTCCGGAATCCGCGAAAACCGCCGCCCGCGCGCCCCAGCACCGGGGCAGCGAATCCCGCACCGCCGCAAACGTCCACTGTCACTCCGGCAGCACCCTCCCGGCCCAGCAATCACAAGGCGTTGACGCACATCGCCTTGGCCAAAACCGGACGCGGCGGCACCAGACGTGCATTTCGCCCGTGCATCTTTGGACGAATCACGGCCGTTGCGCGCCCGGGGGCATTCGGAGGGTTGCGGACGGCCGGACCAACTTTCCTGCCGATGACACGATTCCATCGTTTGCTGCTCGTCCTGCTGGCCGCCGGGGCCGCCGGGGTGTGGGCCGCTCCCGCGCGGGCGCAGGATTCGGTGACGGCGGTGGCCGGCGAGCAGTACCGCGCCGGCAGCCTGCACCGCAACCTCTGGGGCGACAACTACCGCGACCGGTGGACGCGCCCCGTTCGCGCGCCCGTGCTGGACCCCGACACCTTTGCCGGCGGCCTCGTGCCCCTGCGCGCGGGCGGCGACTTCGCCAGCAACACGCTGCACCTGCGCGGCGCGGACGGCCGGCGCTACGTGTTCCGCTCCATCAACAAGGACGTGAGCAAGGGGCTGGGCCCGGAGTTCGAGGGCACGGTCGTGGAGTGGATCGTCCAGGACCAGGTGAGCGCATCGCACCCTGCCGCCCCGTCGCTTTCCCATCCCATCATGACGGCCGTGGGCGTGCTGCACGCCCGGCCCCGGATGGTGGTGATGGCGGACCGCGCGTCGCTGGCCTCGTGCCGCCAGCGGTTCGCCGGCGTGCTGGGCTACATCGAGGAGCGCGCGGACGAGAACGATCCCCAGGAAGAAGAGAGCGAGGAAGAGGGCGACGACCCCGCCGACACGACGGGCGAGCCCGCGGACGAGGCCGTGGACCCGCTCAGCGTGAGCTGCGGCGCGCCGGCGCCCCGCCCCGTGGACGGGCCCGCCTTCGCGGATGCCGACGTGGTCAAGGGTACGGAGGGGTTCCTGGACGACCTGGAGGACAGCCCCACCAACCGCCTGGACAGCCGCGCGTACCTGGCCGCCCGGCTCACGGACATCTTCATGGGCGACTGGGACCGCCACGAGGACCAGTGGCGGTGGGCGGGCTACGACCGCGGCGGCATGCGCATCTGGCTCCCCATCCCCCGCGACCGCGACAACGCCTTCGTGCGGCACGGCGGATGGGTGATGTCGGCCGTGCGGCGCGTGTTCATCCGCATGGTGCGCTTCGACGAGGAGTATCCCAGCCTCACGGGTCTCACCGTGCAGGCCGAGCCCCTGGACCGCCGCCTTCTCTCCGACCTGCCCCGCGCGGCGTGGGATTCGGTCACGGCGGACGTGCAGCGCCGGCTGACGGACGCGGCCATCGAGGACGCCGTGGCCATGCTGCCGCCGGAGTACCAGGCGGGATGGCGGACGGAGTTCGCGCAGATCCTCCGCGCGCGGCGCGACGGGCTGGACGAGATGGCCGTGGAGTGGTACCGGCGGCTGGCGCAGAACGTGGACGTGCACGCCACGGACGCGGACGAGACCGCCGTCATCGACCGCAACGCAGACGGCTCGGTCGACATCGCGCTCACGGCCGCGGGCGAGGACGGCCGCCGCTTCACCACCTACCGCCGCCGCTTTGAGCAGGGCGAGACGGACGACGTGCGGCTGTACCTGCAGGGCGGCGACGACCAGGTGCAGGTGCGCGGCCCCGGCCACGGCGTGAGCGTGCGCGTGATCGGCGGGGGGGGTGACGACACGATGGAGGACGCCACGGCCAGCACGGGGATCGCCTTTTACGACCACCGCGGCGACAACCGCTTCGTGCGCGGGCGGGGCACCAAGGTGAGCACGCGCGAGTGGGAGCAGCCCGTGGACACGAGCAGCATCACGGGCCGCCGCACCTACCGCGACTGGGGATGGAGCTCGTCCAAGCTGTCGCCGGGCGCGGACTGGCGGCGGGGCGCGGGGCCGGTGCTGTTCATCGGCCCGTCCATGACCAAGTACAGCTTTCGCCGCGAGCCCTTCGCCTGGTCGGCGGAGGCGGCGGTGGGATGGGCGCCCCTGGAGACGCGCTTCACGGTGGAGGGCGACGTGGAGCTGCACCCCGAGAACGCGCGCCACTGGTACTCGGCGGAGGGATACGCGTCGGAGATCGAGAACATCCGCTTCTTCGGCTACGGCAACGAGACCACGCGGACGGACGCCAGCGAGCTGTACGACACGTGGCTGCGGCAGGTGCGCGTGGAGCCGGCCATCAACTGGCCGCTGGGCCGCGGGGGACGGCTTTCCGTGGGCCCCGTCTTCCAGTGGACGGAGCCGGAGGTGGAGTTCGGGAGCCCGCTGGACGTGGAGCAGCCCTTGGGCGTGGACCCGTACACGCAGCTGGGGATGCGGGCCGAGGCGGAGCTGGACGGCCGCGACGCGCCCAACTTTCCCCGCCGGGGCTGGCGGCTGGAGGCGGGCGGCTCCGGCTACCCTGGCCTGGTGGAGGACGAGGGCGCGTTCGGCGACGCGCACGTGATGGGCTCCACGTACCTGTCCGGGGGCGCGGGGCCCGTGCTGGCCCTGCGCGCGGGCGGGCGCAAGGTGTGGGGCGAGTTCCCGTTCTTCGAGTCCGCGTTCCTGGGCGGGCGCAGCAACCTTCGCGGCCACACGGGCCAGCGCTTCGCGGGGGATGCGATGGCGTTCGGCGGGGCGGAGCTGCGCGTGCCCCTGATGCGCGCCAACCTGGGGCTGCGCGGCACGCTGGGGGTGATCGGCCTGGCGGATGCGGGGCGCGTGTGGGTGGACGGGGAGTCGGATGGGGGATGGCACTCCGCCGTGGGCGGAGGGCTGTTCTTCGCCGCCGCCGGGCAGTCGGTGTTCTTCACCGTCGCCCGCGGCGAGCGCACGAGCACGAACTTCGGGTTCGGGATGCCGTTCTGAACGGAAGTGCGTTAGTGCGGAAGTGCGGAAGTGAAGAGCCGGGGCAGGGGGTTGGGATCGCCACGGCAGCCGGCCCCATCCCCGGCGATTGAAATCGCGGCACCGAAAACGTGATGTCGGCCTTCGCCGACGGCTCGTGCGGCACGCGGGGTGAGTGCACCGTAGCGGGGTTCGGGACGGAGGTCGTGCCGGGGGGAGGGATCGTGCGCGGGAGCCGGCTGCCGTCCCCGGCGATTGAAATCGCGGCACGGACACCGCAATGTCGGCCTTCGCCGACAGCTCTGCAGCACGCGAAGGGTGTGCACCGTGGCGTCGTTCACGCAGTTGAAGCCCCGCGCAGTTTGCGGGGCTTTCCGCTGTTGTTGCGGCGGCTTTAGCCGCTCGGACCGATGGTTGCCCCGCCCCCAATCCCCACCCGTGCACGATCCCCCGCCGTTGCTGGCTGTCCCCTGTAACCTGTCACCTGTAACCCGCAGTTATTCCCCGTCCCCTGTAACCTGTCCCCTGTAACCCGCAGTTCCCTATCTTCCCCGCATGCCATCCACCCTCCCCATCGAATCCGCGCTCCCGGAGCTGCGGGCAGCCCTCGCGAATGCGGGCGCGGCCGTGCTGCAGGCGCCGCCGGGCGCGGGCAAGACCACGCGCGTGCCCCTGGCCCTGCTCGACGAGCCGTGGCTGGCCGGGCGGCGCATCGTCATGCTGGAGCCGCGGCGGCTGGCGGCGCGCGCGGCAGCCGGGCACATGGCGCGGATGCTCGGGCAGGACGTGGGCGGAACGGTCGGATACCGGGTGAAGATGGACACGCGGGTGGGGCCGTCGACGCGCATCGAGGTCGTCACGGAGGGCGTGCTGACGCGCATGCTGCAGTCGGACCCGGCGCTGGAGGGCACGGGGCTCGTGGTCTTCGACGAGTTCCACGAGCGCAGCCTGCACGCGGACCTGGGATTGGCCCTCACGCTGCAGTCGCGCGCCCTGCTCCGCGAGGACCTGCGCGTGCTGGTGATGAGCGCCACGCTGGACGGCGCCCCCGTTGCGGCGCTGCTCGGCGGCGCACCCGTGGTCACGAGCGAGGGGCGCAGCTTTCCCGTGGACGTGCGCTATCTGCCCAGCCGGCCGGAAGGACGCGTGGAGCCGGCGGTGGCGCGCACGGTCCGGCAGGCCCTGGACACGTCGGAGGGCGACGTGCTCGTCTTTCTCCCCGGCGCGGGGGAGATCGGACGCGTGGAGGAGATGCTGCGCGACGCGGACCTGCCGCCCGGCGTGCGGGTGATGCCGCTGTACGGCAACCTGCCGCAGCCCGCGCAGGACGAGGCCATCGCCCCCAGCCCGCCCGGCCGCCGCAAGGTCGTGCTGTCCACGTCCATCGCGGAGACGAGCCTGACCATCGAGGGCGTGCGCGTGGTGGTGGATTCGGGGCTCATGCGCGTGCCCCGCTTTTCCCCGCGCACGGGGATGACGCGGCTGGAGACGGTGACGGTGTCGCGCGCGTCGGCCGTGCAGCGGGCGGGGCGCGCGGGACGGGTGGCGCCGGGCGTCTGCTGGCGGATGTGGCCGGAGCACGCGCAGGCGGGCCTGGTGCCCCACGGCACGCCGGAGATCCTGGACGCGGACCTGGCGCCGCTGGCCCTGGAGCTGGCCGCGTGGGGCGTGGCCGATCCCGCGGAGCTGGCGTGGCTGGATCCGCCGCCCCCCGCCGCGTTCGCGCAGGCGAGGGAGCTGCTGGCGGAACTGGGCGCGCTGGACCGTGCGGGCGCCGCCACTCCGCACGGGCGGCGGATGTCTTCCCTGCCCCTGCATCCGCGCCTGGCGCACATGATCCTGCGGGCAAAGGAGATGGGGCTGGGCGGACTGGCATGCGACCTGGCCGCCCTGCTGAGCGAGCGCGACGTCTTTCGCCGCGGTGACGGCCCGCCGGACGCGGACCTGCGGCTGCGGCTGGAGGCGCTGCGCGATCTCGCATCCAACCGCCGCGTGCGCGGCTCGGCGGACGTGGGTGCCCTGCGGCGGGTGATGGCGGAGGGGCGCGAGTGGCGCCGCCGGCTGGGCGTCCGCGGGGAGGATGGGGACCCGTCCGGAGCCGGGCTGCTGCTGGCGCTGGCGTATCCGGATCGCATCGGGCAGCGGCGGGCGGGGCGGCCGGGGCGCTATCTCCTCCGGAACGGGCGCGGCGCGACGCTCATGGATGGGGATCCGCTCTCGGCATCCGCCTATCTCGTGGCGGCGGAGCTGGACGGGACGGGGCGCGAGAGCCGCGTCTACCTCGCCGCGCCCGTGGAGCTGGAGGAGATCGAGCGCCACTTCGCGGAGCAGGTGGAGACCGAGGAGACCGTCGCTTGGGACGCGGAGGCCCGGGCCGTCCGCGCGCGCCGGCGCGAGCGGCTGGGCGCGCTGGTGCTGCACGAGGCGCCGCTGGCGGATGCGGATCCAGACCTCGTCTCCGCCGCGCTGCTGGAGGCGATCGCGGCCGCGGGGATCGACGCGCTGCCGTGGAGCAAGGGCACGACGCAGCTGCGCGAGCGGATTCTGCTGATGCACCGGCACGATCCGTCGTGGCCGGACGTGTCGGACGCGGCGCTGCTAGAGGGGCTGGCGGAGTGGCTGGGGCCGTACGTCTACGGCCTGTCGCGCTGGGACGAGGTGCAGCGGCTGGATTTGACGGACATCCTGCTGAACCTTCTCGGCTGGGAGCGGCGGACGGCGCTGGACGACCTGGCGCCGTCGCACCTGGAGGTGCCCAGCGGCTCGCGCATCCCCATCGACTACGCGGATCCGGACGCGCCGGTGCTGGCCGCGCGGCTGCAGGAACTGTTCGGGATGACGGAAACGCCGCGCGTGGGGGGCGGGCGCGTGCCGCTGGTCATCCACCTGCTGTCGCCCGCGCACCGGCCCGTGCAGGTGACGCGCGACCTGGCGAGCTTCTGGAGGAGCGGCTACTTCGAGGTCAAGAAGGATCTGAAGGGCCGCTATCCCAAGCACTACTGGCCCGACGACCCGCTCCAGGCCCAGGCCACCAGCCGGGTGCGGCCGCGGCCGGGGGGGTAAAGATCGACCGGCGAAGGGGAGACGCGGAATCGCAGACCACACCAGACGCACACCGCGCGGGATCGCAGACCACGTCGAACGCACCTGCACCGAGCGCAGATCCGCCGGGATCGCAGGCACCCGTCCTGAGCGGGTAAACCCGCCGCTGGGAAAGCGATAAGCCCCGTCTCGGCTCGCTGCGCTCGCCGAACGGGGCTTCAACTGCTTCAACAGATCTCCCGGTACGGCGTACGTCACCGGCCGCCGGAACGCCGCCACCGGCCACGGCACTGGCCCGTTCCGGACCCGTCGGCGAAGGCCGACATCACGTTTTCGATGCCGCGAATTCATTCGCCGGGGGCCAGGTGCCCGCCGCTCTGCAGGGACTCGACCGGGCTGGATGCCTGTCCCTGCCCTGCCCTGCCCTGCCCGCTCCTGCCGAACCCGATGTGACGCGCCGCGGGGATGGCGGGGTTGATGGAAGTGTGAGGCTGAAGCAGACAGCCTGCGTCCCACAACCCTGCATCCACAGAGGCACACATGCGAGCTACACCACGTACGCGGGCCCGGAGCGCCGTTGCCGCGGCCGCCTTTTTCCTGATGGCCGGCGGGCTCTGGGCCTGCGACGGATCGTCCATCGTGGACACGGCCGGCGCGCCGGTGATCGCGAGCAGCGCGGGCGACTCCATCCCCGGCGACACCGTTCCCCCCGACACCGTCCCGGGCGATACCACGCACGTTCCGCCGGACACCATCCCCGGCGACACCACGAACGTCCCGCCCGACACCGTCCCGGGCGACACGACGAGCAACCCGGGCGGCGGGCAAAAGACGTCGCTGCTCGTGGTGCAGGTGGGCGCGCAGGCGCAGGACACGGCGGCCGTCATCGGCGTGGGGCCGGCGGTGTTCCGGGTGTCGCGCGGCAGCAACCTGGTCGCGATGGATACCACGACCGCCTGGGGCTACGGCAGCCTGCAGCTGGCGCCCGGCCGCTACACGGTGCAGCTGGTGGCCTACCCCGGCGTCTACCAGCTCGCGCCCGGTGAGACGGATACCAAGGCCGTCGTCCTGACGCCCAACACCCAGGCCGGCGTAGGCTTCGAGCTGGTGCGGCGTCCGTAAACGCGCACTGCCCGGCATGAGGAAAAGAGGAAGCGCCCCGCCGGGATCTCTCCCGGCGGGGCGCTTTGCATTGCTGGATGATCGTCAGGAGAACGCGCCGACCCGCGTCTGCTCCCGCACCACTTCACAGCCGCCGCCGGGCCGCGCCTCCAGGAACAGGTCCACGACTTCCCAGCCGTGGAGCAGCATGCGGATGGCGCGGATGCGCCAGCGCTGGGGGTGCTCCGGGTCCGTTCCCGCCTGCGGCAGCCCGAACGAACTCCCCCCGCGCGCGGCACGCCTCCCGGCGCAGGCGCAGGCTGTCGGGCTCCTGCGCGCGGCGCGCGGCCCACAGGCTGTCCTCGCGCCTGTTGCCGCCGGGCTCCGGTCCGCGCAGCCCCGTGGAGAACACGCACTTCCAATCTTCCGTCGCGTCGGAGGTGCGCAGCCCCAGCGAGCGGACCACGCGCGTCCGCAGCTCAGCCGTGGCGGTCTCTCCCGGCAGCAGGTCGGTGTCGTGCACCGAATGCAGCATGGCCGCCGGCCGCAGCGGCCGCGGGTCCACGATCACCGGCGCGCGCGACGCCGCCGTGAAGTGGGCCACCGCCGACGCAAAGAAGGCTGGAGACTCCGCCGGCGAGACCTGTCCGCGCGGGCCGGACGGCCCCGGCTCGCCGCAGGCCGTCAGCGCGAGCGAACACGCCACGAGCACCGATCGGCGCCGGCACGGGGATGGAGCGCGACGGGGATTTCGCATCGCCTCAACCGGTATGAGATCGCCTGCTCCGCCGGATGAACGGAGCGACGCCGCGTGATATGAGTCATGCTGATAAAGAAGCCACCCTGGATTCGCCCTGTCAACACCGGCCACCTTGCTGCTGTCTGCACGAGGCGAAAAGTGGATGTTGCAGGTGCGATTCCTGTCGGCCGCGGCCAGGCACGGGCAAGTGCGCTGCACGGAGGCGGCGGTCATGCGCGGGCGAGCAGATCCTTCGGTCGGCGCCGGGGATCGCGCACCGGGCGGGTGCCGGCGGCGCCTCCCTCAGGAAATCGAACGGTGGGTACCGGCTCCGCCCGCGCTCGTGGTGTCGGCGAAGGCCGACAGCGTGAAGTTGTAGCCGCGAATTCATTCGCTCCCGCCCTTCCCGCATTGTGACAAACGGAAGCGCCCCGCCAGGAGCTCTCCCGGCGGGGCGCTTCGCATCTCAAGCCGTCAAATCAAATCAGTCGCCGTACGTCGGCTCGGGCTGGCCCAGGCCGCCGAGGCCGGGCTTGGGCTTCACGGCGGGCTTCGGCTCCGCCGCCTCGCGCGGCTTGCGCTTGAACCCGCGCGCCACCCATCCGCCAAAGTCGTCGAAGTAGGTGTAGGCCACGGGCACCACCACCAGCGTGAGCAGCGTGGAGGTGATCAGGCCGCCGATCACCGCGCGGGCCATGGGGGCGCGGAACCCGCCGCCCTCGCCCATCCCGATGGCGATGGGAAGCATGCCGAAGATCATGGCCAGGGTGGTCATCACGATGGGGCGCAGGCGCACGCGCCCGGCCTCGATGAGCGCCGTCCGCCGGTCCTCCCCGGCCTGCCTTCGCTCGTTCGCGTGGTCCACCAGCAGGATCGCGTTCTTCGTCACCAATCCCATCAGCATGATCACCCCGATCATGCTCATCATGTTGAGCGTGTCGTCCGTGAGCAGCAGCGCCAGCAGCACGCCGATGAGCGACAGCGGCAGCGACAGCATGATGGCGAACGGCTGCGTAAAGCTCTCGAACTGGCTCGCCAGGATCAGGAAGATCAGGATGATGGCCAGCAGGATGCTCTCGAGCACGAAGCCCATGGTCTCCTGCAGCTGCTCCGTCTCGCCGCCCAGCGTCACCGTGTACCCGGGCGGCATGTCCACCTCGGCCAGCGCTGCGGTGATGGCCGCCGACGCCTCGGAGATGCTGCTCTCCGGGCCCACGCCGGCGCCCACGCTGCCCACGCGCTCCAGGTCCTGCCGGTCGATCTGCGCGGGGGCCACGCCCTCGGCCACCTGCGCCACCTGGCCCAGGGGCACCGTGGCGCCCTGCGGCGTGGCGATGGGGAGCGAGGTGATGCTCTCGAGCGACGTCCGGCGCTCCGGCGCCAGCTGCACCACCACGTCGCGCTCCTCGCCCGTAGGGTCCTCCCACGTGGTCGCCGTCTGCCCCGCCAGCAGGGGACGGACGGTGCCGGAGATCTGCCCCACGTCCAGCCCCAGCTCGTTGGCCAGGTCGCGGTTCACGTCGATGCGGAACTCCGGGCGCGGCGCGCTCAGCGACGTCTGCACGTCCACCACGCCGGGGATCTGCCGCATGCGCTCCGCCACCTGCGCCGAGAGCGCCGACAGCTGCGTCACGTCGGGCCCGCGCAGGTTCACCTGCAGGGGCTGCGTGGGCCCGCCCAGGCCGCCCGCCTCCACCACGGCCGTCGTGGCGCCGAACAGCGACGCCAGCTTGGCGCGCGCGTCCACCATCAGCTGCTGCTGCGAGCGCTCGCGCTCCGACGACGGCACCAGGTCCACGTAGATGTTGCCGGCCGTCACCGTTCCCGTGACGCCCGCGCCCACCGTGGTGTAGGTGAAGTCCACCCCCTCCAGCGAGCGGAGCGTGGCCCCGATCTCGTTGGCCTTCTGCGACGCGTACGCCAGCGACGAGCCCTCCGGCGTCTCGAAGCTCACGTTGAACGCGCTCTGGTCCTGCTCCGGCATGAACCCGCCGCCGATGAGCGGAAAGAGCATGAAGCTGCCCACGAACGCCGCCGCCGCGATGACCATGGTCATGATGCGGTGCCGCAGCGCCCAGCCGATGACGCCGCGGTAGCGGTCCGCGCTGCGGTCGAACCAGCGGTTGAAGCCGGCGATGCCCCGCGTGAGGGGGTTGCCCCCCGTGTGCGACGGGTCGTGCGGGTCCACGCCCCACCACGCCGACAGCATGGGCGTAAGCGTGAACGAGACGAACAGCGACACCAGCACGGCGAACGCCACCGTCATGCCGAACTGGTAGAAGAACCGGCCGATGATGCCCCCCATGAACGCCACGGGGACGAACACGGCCACGATGGCCAGCGTCGTGGCCATCACCGCCAGGAAGATCTCGGACGTCCCCCGCCGCGCCGCCGTGAAGTAGCCTTCGCCCTTTTCCCGGTGTCGCACGATGTTCTCGATGACGACGATGGCGTCGTCCACCAGGATGCCGATGGAGAGCGAAAGCCCCATCAGCGTCAGCACGTTCAGGGTGAATCCCAGCGCGTCCATCAGCATGAACGCCGAGATCACCGACACGGGCAGGGCCAGCGAGGTGATGGCGGTGGCCTTCCAGTCGTTCAGGAAGAGCATCACCACGATCACCGTGAGGATGGCGCCCAGCACCAGCTCGTGGATCACGTCGTCCACGGACTGGCGGATGGTGACGGAGTTGTCGCGCACCACCGTGAGCTGCGCCCCCGCCGGAAGCGAGCCCTGCAGCTCGGCGATGGCCTCCTTTACGCCGTCGGCCACCTCCACCGTGTTGGCGCCGGACACCTTGAGCACGTCCAGCGACACGGCGCGGCGGTCGTCCACCAGGGCGATGGAGCGCTCCTCCTCCGTGGCGTCCTCCACCCGGGCCACGTCGCCCAGGCGCACGGTCATCCCGTTGCGCGAGGCCACGATCACGTCGTTGAACTGCGAAGGGTCGGTGATGCGGCCCGTGACGCGCACCAGCTGCTCGCCCGTTCCCCGCTCCACGCGGCCAGCGGGCACCTCCAGGTTCTGCCGCTGCAGGGCGCCCATGATCTCCTGCGCCGAGACGCCCACGGCCTGCATGCGCTCGGGGAGCAGGTTCACGCGGATCTCGCGCTCCAGCCCGCCCGCGATCTGCACCTGGCCCACGCCGCTCACGGCCTCGAAGCGGCGGCGGATGGTCTCGTCGGCCAGGGTGGTGAGCTCCGGCACCCCCAGCGTGGACGACGACAGCGCCAGCGACAGGATGGGCTGCGCCGACGGGTCGAACTTCTGCACCACGGGCGCCTCGATGTCCGTGGGCAGGTCGCGGCGCACCCCGTCGATGCGGGCGCGGATGTCCTGCGACGCCAGGTCGCCGTCGCGGCCCAGGTCGAACTCCACGACGACGGAGGACACGCCTTCCAGGGAGTTGGAGATGATGCGGTCCACCCCCTCCACCGTGTTGAAGGCCTCCTCCAGCCGCCGCGTCACCTCGCGCTCGATGGTTTCGGGCGATGCGCCGGGGTAGACCGTCTGCACGGCCACCACGGGGATGTCCACATCGGGAAACTCGTCGATGGGCAGCCGCCGGAAGCCGAAGATGCCCAGCACGATGAGGCCGAACATCATCATCGTGGTGAACACGGGGCGGCGCACGGCCACCCCGCTCAGCCCGCCGCCGGGCGCCTTTTTCGCTTCTTCCTCGGACCCGTCTTCGGGCCCGCGGACGTCGATGTCCGCCATGTCAGTCACCCTTTCCCGGCGCGGCGGCCGGCGCTGCCGCGCCCGCCGCCTGCACCCGCACCTTCGCTCCCGCGGGCACCACGCCCGGGGACACGATCACCCGCTCGCCCGCCGACAGGCCGCTCTCCACCGCAATCACGCCGCGGGCGTCGTCGCGCGGGCCCACCGTGACGGGGCGGCGGACGACGGAGTCGCCCACCACGGCCATCACGTGCTGGTCGGCGCCCTGGCCGCGCACGGCGGCCGCGGGCACAACCAGCGCCTGCCGGTCGCCGCCCGTGACCACGCGCCCGCTGGCGAACATCCCGGCGATGAGCTCGCCCGTGTTCTGCAGCCGCAGCGTCACGCCCACCTGCCGCGTGGCCGCGTCGGCCACGGGGTCGATGCGCGCCACGGTGCCCGTGAAGGTGCGGCCGGGGAACGCCGTGAGCGTGAACTCGGCCGCCTGCCCGGGACGGACCTGGTTGGCCTGGTCCACCGGCACCTGCCCGCGCAGCTCCAGGAACTGCGAGTTGACCACGGTCAGGATCGTCTGGCCCACGTTCACGGCCTCGCCCTCGTTGGCCTCGCGCATGCTCACCTGCCCCGCGAACGGGGCGCGGACGGCCGTGCGCCCCGCCGCCTCGGACGCGCCGGTCGCGTTGCTGCGGGCCCCGGCCAGCTGCGCCTGCGCGGCCTCGAACTGCGCCTCGGCGGCGCGAAAGTCCAACTCGCTCATGGCGCCCGCCTGGTACAGCGAGCGGGCGGATTCCATCTGCCGGCGGGCCAGGGAGACCTGCGCCTGCGCCGCGGCCACGCCGCTGCGCGCCCCGGCCGCCTGGCTGGTGATCCCCTGGGCCTCGATGCGGGCCAGCACCTGGCCGGCGCCCACGGCGCTGCCGCGGTCCACCGTCAGGCCGCGCACCACCCCGGGCACCTGGCTCTTGACCTCGGCGATGCGGTACGGCTCCAGGCTCCCCGTAAGGGCCACGCCCGAGGCCAGCTGCGTCATCTCCGCCGCGGCCACGTCCTGCGGGCTCAGGACGGTCACGTTCTCCTGCTGCTTTGCGGCGCCCGTCTCCGCGGCTTCGCCCTCGCCCCCGCCGCACGCGGCGGTGCCCATCACCAGCAGGGCGGCGACGGCCACCCCCAGCGGGCGGCGCAGGTCGCTGTATCCGTTCATTTGCTCTGGTCTCCGGTTGGTCAGGGCGTGGTCGTCGTCGTCGGAACCGGCGCGGTCGCCGACGGCGCGGGGCTCGTCGAAGGCGTGGCCGGGGTGCTGCCCGGGAGCGGGATGGACGGCGTGGTGTCCAGCGGCCGCACCCCCTGCGTCGAGATGGGCTCCGTCCCGGCGGCCGCGTCGATGGCCGTCGTGCCGCCCGTGGCGCGCAGGACGGATGCGTCCGCGATCAAAAAGTCGCTCACGGCCTGCGCCAGGTTGGTGCGCGCCTGCAGCAGCTCCAGCCGCGCCTGCGACACCTCCAGCTGCGTGGCCAGCCCCTGCTGGTAGCGCAGCACGGTCAGGTCGTACACCCGCTGCGCCGCCCCCACGGTGGTCTGCCGCGCGGCGATGGCCGTGCGGGCGCGCTCGCGCTCGCCGGCGGCCTGCTCGTACTGCAGCGCCACCCCTTCGCGCAATTGGCTCAGCTGCAGGCGCGCCTGCTCCGCCTGCACCCGCGCCCGCTGCAGCTGCGCGGCCCGCGCGCCCCCGTTGAAGATGGGGATCTGCACCTGGAATCCCGCCGTCCAGTCCGTCCGCCACTCGCCCGTCAGGTCCACGGGGGAGGAGGGGTACAGGAGGCGGCCGTAGTTCATGTTCATCGACACGTTGGGCAGGTACGCCCCCCGCGCGATGCGGATGTTCTGCTCCGCGATGCTCACCTGCCGCTCCGCCGCCTCGATGGAGGCGCGCCGGGCCGTGGCCTCGGCCGCGATGGCCGGCTGCGCCAGCGCCTCGGCGGAAGGCACGTCCAGCCGCGTGGTGAGCGCCAGCGGCGTGTTGAGCGGGATGTCCACCAGCCGCTTGAGGTCCAGCGACGCCAGCTGCGCGGCGTTCTGCGCCTGCACCAGCTGCGGGCGCAGGTTGTCGCGCGACACTTCGGCCCGCAGCACTTCCAGCTCCGACGCGCGGCCGGCCGTCAGGCGCAGCCGCTCCTGCCGCAAGAACGCCTCGGCCTGGTCCAGCGCCTGCTGCGCGGACGCGGCCAGCTCCTGGGCCAGCAGGGCGCGCACGTACGCCGAGCGCACCTGCAGCTCGATCTCGGCCGACTGCTCGGCCAGCCCCAGCCGCGACACCTCGCGGTAGTCGCGGGCAATGCGCAGGGCCGCGCCCGTGCGGCCGCCGGAGTACAGCAGCTGCGATCCCGTCAGCGTGGCCTGGTACGCGTTCTCCTGCCCGAACGGCAGGTTTCCGAACAGCGAGCCCAGCCCGCCCAGGCCGGCCAGCGGCGCGTTCTGCTCCAGGTAGCGCACGCGCTCCGCCAGCGGCGCCGTGCTGTCGGGGCGGAACTGCAGCGAGTCGGGGATGGTGATCCCGCCCCCGCCGCCGAACGACGACGCGAAGGTGCGCGTGTAGCCCACGTTCGCGTTCACCTGCGGAAAGATGCCGGAGCGCGCCTCGCGCACCTGCGTCTCCGCCAGCTCCACCTGGCTGCGGGCCAGGCGGATCTCCTCGCTCTGCCCCAGGGCGCGGCGCACGGCCTCGTCCAGCGACAACCCCACACTGTCCCCCCGCGCCGCCGCGGCCGCGCCCCCCGGCTCCTGCGCCGCGACCGCGGCGGGAGCGGCGGCCAGCGCCACGGCGAGCGTCCATCCCAGTCGTCTCATCGTTCCTCCAGGGCGGTCCCCCACCCATCGTATCCGAAATCGATCGGCTCCGGTTCCGGAGCCGTCCACCGCGCCGCCATTCCCTTCCGCAGCGCCTCGCGCAGTCCCCGGGACACCTCTCCCGCGGGCGGCGCGCCCACCACCAGCAGCCAGCGCGGCTCCGCGGCCGCCGGCACCCTCACGATCCACCTCCACAGCAGCCACGGAGCGCGGCGGCCGCGCAGCCGTGCATCCGCGCCAGCATGCTCAGCCGCCCGCGCACGCGCTCGTCCTGCGCGGCGGGGGTGGCCGTGCCAGCGTCCAGCAGCAGCTCCACCGCCGCCAGCCGCTCCATCCGGTGCCGGAGCAGCGTGCGCTCCAGGTCCGGGGCGATGCGGTAGAAGTCGCGGCGGTCGCCCAGGCGGCTCACCCGCTCCACGATCCCCAGCGTTTCCAGGTTGCGTGCGTTGGTGCTCACGCTGGCCCGGCTCACCCGCAACCGCTCGGCGATGTCGTCGATGGACAGCTCCGCCGGCTCCAGCAGCAGCAGGCCCAGCAGGCGCCCGCTCGTGCGCGGCGCCGCATCGCCCTCGAAAAATCGGCCCACCCGCTCGATGAACGCCTCGTCCGCGGGCTCGAGCTTCACGTCCTGGTTGCGCAGCATCGTGTATATCCAATCCGTTCAGTATCATTTGAATCGTGGGGACGCACGGGCGCCCCCCTGCCGCCCTCCGACCGGCTAGACCGCGCTGCGCGAGCGCACCTGGCCCAGCAGGTCGGTCACCACGGCCATGGCGCGCTCGTGGAACTTGATGGTCCCGGCGAACCGTTCGCCCACGGCCGGGGAGCGTTCCCCCAGCGTGTCGGCGCCCCGGCGAAGGCGCTGCAGCATGCGCTCCAGTCCCTGGAGGGCGCGTTCCAGCGTGCGCTCGCCGATGTCGTGCGAGATCTGGTAGTAGTCGCGGCGGTCGCCGGCGCGGGTCACGCGCTCGGCGATGCCCAGCTGCTCCAGCAGGCGCGCGTTGCTGCTCGCGCTCCCCTTGCTCACCTGCAGCTGCTCGGCGACGTCGTCCAGCGAGCAGGGCTCTTCCTGCAGCATGAGAAAGCCGAACAGCCGCCCCGCGATGCGCGGCGCGCCGTCCTCCTCGAACTGCCGGCCCATGCTCTCGATGAAGTCGCGCGTACCCTGGTCCATCCGTTTCCCCAGTTGCTGCAAGGTGAACGGAAGAATAATGGGCTGCGACCGTTTAGTCAATACTGAACGTACTGCATGGAGGATGAGGCTGGCTCAGTTCCGCCGGCTTCCGGCCGAGCGGCTAAAGCCGCCGCAACAACGGCGGAAAGCCCCACAAACTGCGTGGGGCTTCAACTGCTTGAAGGGCAATGACGTAGGGGGTGATGGGGCTTCGTGGCCGGGCCGGCGGCGCCCCCACCCGCTCGTTCCTCGCGACCTCCCCCAAAAAACCCTGGGGGAGGTGAGATGGATCATGCCGGAAAGCGGGCTGCCTGCACCGGCGGAGGGCCCCCTCCCCCCGGCCCCCTCCACCGCTCCGCGGGCAGGAGGGGGAGAACTTCATTCACGCTCGGGCTTGGGTACCCGCGTGGCACTCCCCCTCGACGGACAGTCCGCGAGAGACGCGAGCGATTGAAATCGCGGCTACAACATCACACTGTCGGCCTGCGCCGACACCACTGCCCGACACAGCAGAGCGGCTCGCCCGTGGCGCGGCACTCCCCCGTGACGGACAGTCCGCGCAGGCGGACTTCGTGTGGTCGTTGCGGCGAATTCGTTCTCATCCGGAAACTCGGATGAGGGTGGTGAGGGAAGAAAAGAGGGTGCACCGGGTGCTGCGGAGCCCGCGAAGCAAGAGTAGGTTGGAAGTGTGCGGAGTTTCCACCC
>JAESFL010000582.1_pt1 | contig 23293 bp, 21 predicted proteins | sample 9269401 | NCBI WGS metagenome assembly JAESFL01 (sample SAMN14506025, study PRJNA617098) | algae metagenome | isolation source: Gloeocapsa sp. UFS-A4-WI-NPMV-4B04 and co-occurring heterotrophs from desert... | place: USA: Utah | collected 2006-10-01 | reverse complement strand
GCGTGACAACGCCATACGTGGTCTGAGTAGATGATGAAGAGAGCGCCTCGGTCAGGCGGCCAAGGCTCGGATGCGCTCCTCCACAGCCTCAAGCTGCCGGATGTATGGCGCACGGCGCTCCCCGTGGGGTTCCTCCAGCCTGCGGGTCACAGTCTGCTTGAGCCACTCGTCCGCGGCACTGTCCCTGACGATCGCGACCTCGCTTTCATGCACGACGTCGATATCGGCCAAGGCAGCCAGGATCGATTGCAGCAGGGGCTGGAGGTCCGGCGGATAGACACGGGGTGTGTTCCCGATGGTCGAACGCGATGATGGTCCAGGCGTAATGGACATGGGCTTCCTCCGATGGCACCCGGCTCTTGCCGTGTCTTCCCAGCCTGGCGCGGATCGCTTCTGATCGGAGGCTTGAGTGCTTCAAGCATCGTGCGCATCACTCTTGATGGTGAGAAGGTTACGGGCGAGGACCGCATCAACTTGAACGGTCGGGTCCGGGACGTGCGCCAAGGGCCTGACGGGGCAGTCTATGCCTTGACTGATGCGGATAGCGGACGGCTCGTGCGATTGACCCCTGGTGAAGGACCGTAACGTAACCGATTTCAAGCGGCAACATGCTGACGATTGCGGTGCTCCTGGCATGATGTCTGCAGGATCGAGAATCTCGCCTTGTCGAGCGTCGAGCCTGACCCAGTTCTAAACTGATTGTGGCCGCCAAACGACGCCGGGAGAGCGCATGATCCAAGATTGGGGCAATCTCTTAGACCCGGGCGCATTGTGTTGCTCCCTCGGATGGAGCGGACAACCTTGAGGGCCCTGCGGATCCTTACAGGTTTTACAATTCTCATCGTGCTCGGTGCAGGGGCGTTCGTTGCTTATGCGTGGCGCCCGGAAGTCGATCCAATTGAACCGCCCTCCCAGTCAAGCTTCGATCGTACCCTTGTGGCGCGCGGTGCCGACTTGGCTGCCATCGGCAACTGCAATGTCTGCCACACGGCTCCGGGCGGGCAGCCCTTCGCCGGTGGTCTCGGCATTCCGACGCCTTTTGGCACCATTTATTCGACTAACATCACGCCCGATCCGAATAACGGTATCGGCCGCTGGTCAGAGGCGGCTTTCATCCGGTCCATGCGCGAGGGTGTCGATCGCGAAGGGCGACATCTCTATCCCGCCTTTCCCTATGATCATTATACGCTCGTGACGGACGAGGATAACCGCGCCCTCTACGCGTTTTTGATGACTCGCAAAGCAGTTTCAGCGACGCCCCCGGCAAACGAGCTTCCGTTCCCATTCAACATGCGGATGCTCCTTGCCGGCTGGAAGGCGCTGTATTTCCGCGAAGGGCCGTTCCAACCAAACCCCAACCGGTCTGCGGAGTGGAACCGCGGACACTATCTGACAGAGGGCTTGAGCCATTGCGGCGCCTGCCACACGCCGCGCAACCGGCTGGGCGCTGAAAAGAAGGACGAATATTTCGCGGGGGCTGAGGTCGAGAACTGGACCGTCTATCCCATCAACGCGAACTCGCCTGCTCCGGTGCCCTGGAACGCGGATAGTCTCACGTTCTATCTGCGCCATGGCTGGCATGAGCATCATGGCGCATCCCGCGGTTCGATGGCGCCAGTGACGGCCAACCTCGGCTCGATTCCCGAAGCCGACGTGAGAACCATCGCCACCTATGTGGCCGATGTCATGGGTCAACCGAGCCAGGAGCGGATTGCCCGAGGCGAGGCTGCGTTGGCGACCGTTCGGAAGGAGAGCGAAGCGCCTCGTGCGATGCGCGCGAGTTCCACGGGCGGCCTCGGCGAGGCGATCTTCCTTAGCGCCTGTCAGGGGTGCCACGAAGGGCGCCGCTCCGTGCCGTTCGGTGGTCTCAATCTCCATGTCAGCTCGGCCGTCAACGCACCCAATGCGCAAAACATCATCAACGTCACGCTCTTCGGTCTGCCTGCGGCCAAGGGCGAGCCGAGCGCCATCATGCCGGCCTATCGCGGTGTCCTGAATCAGGATCAGCTTGTGGCCCTGCTCGACTACATGCGTGACCGGTTCAGTGACCGGCCGGCTTGGACCGATACGCGGGAGCGTGTCGCGGCGACCATGAACGGCGAACGCGAGGTGCCGATCTACCGCATGGATGGCACCACGCAGGCTCCACCGGAAACTAGCATGAGGACCGCACCATGGCCGTGACCCTCTCCGTCAACGGCAAGACCCAACAGGTCGATGCCGATCCCGAGACGCCGCTTCTCTACGTGTTGCGCGACCATTTGGAGCTCAATGGAGCAAAGTATGGCTGCGGCGTCGGGCAATGCGGCGCCTGCACGGTCATGGTCGACGGAGAGGCTGTGCTATCCTGCGTCACGCCAGTGCTTCTGCTGGAGGGACGCCGGATCACCACCGTGGAGGGCCTGGGCACACTGGGTAAGCCCGGACCGATGCAGCAGGCCTTCATTGGGGAACAGGCAGCCCAATGCGGCTTTTGTATTCCGGGCATGATGATGCGTGCGCAAGCCCTCCTGCAGGCGGATCCTACCGTCAACGAAGCGGCAGTGCGTGCTCACCTCGAGCCTAATCTCTGCCGCTGCGGCACGCATATGCGGATCATCAAGGCTGTATTGCGGGCGGGTGAATTGATGCGCCGGAACTCCCAAGGCGGAGGTGCCACCTGATGACGCGCTCTGATGTGAAGAACCCCACGCGCCGCGGCGTTCTCGCTGCAGGCGGCGCCCTGGTCGTCAGCTTCGCTCTCCTGTCAGAGGCCCTCGCCCAGGAAGGCGAGGTGCAGGGAGCAGCGCCTCCTGCACAACCCAAGCCGAAGCTGCCCGGGAGCCTGTCGGGCGATCCCTTCCTCGACGCCTGGATCCGGATCGATGCCAGCGGCGAGGTGTCTGTCTTCACCGGCAAGGTGGAGCTCGGCCAAGGCGTCAAGACTGCCATCATCCAGATCGCTGCGGAGGAACTCGAGATCGATCCTGCCACGATCCGCCTGATCACGGCCGATACCGGTCAGACACCCAATGAGGGCTATACTGCCGGAAGCCAATCGATCCAGAACAGCGGCACGGCCATTCGCCATGCGGCGGCTCAGGTTCGTGAGATCCTGATCGGGCAGGCGGCAGCCCGGTGGCAGGTCCCCGCCGATCAGCTGCGCGCCGAGAACGGCGAGGTGATCCGGGCTGACGGTCAAACGCTCGAATACGGTTCCCTGGTCTCCGCCGAAATTCTTCACGTGGAGGCAACGCCACAGTCGCGCCTCAAGCCGTCAGACCGCTTCCGCATCATGGGCAAGTCCATGCACCGCGTCGACATTCCGGCCAAGGTGACGGGAACACCGACCTATGTGCAGGACCTGCGCCTGCCGGGCATGGTTCACGCACGGGTGGTGCGCCCGCCGCGGCCGGGTGCGACGCTTGCGTCTCTCGATTCATCCGAGGTGGAAGAGATGCCCGGTGTTGTCGCCGTGGTGCGCAACGGCAGCTTCCTCGCCGTGGTTGCCGAACGCGAGTACCAGGCAATCAAGGCAATGCAGGTGCTCGAGTTGACGGCTCGCTGGTCGGAAGGCCCGAAGCTTCCGAGGCCGGACGGTTTCATCCAGTCTCTCAAGAATCTTCCCTCTCAACAGGGTGTCGTAGCGGAGCGTAGCCAAGGCGGTGCTGTTGCGGCGCGAACATTCCAAGCCACTTTTACCCGCCCCTATCAGATCCACGGATCGATAGGCCCATCCTGCGCGGTGGCCCTGCTGGAGAACGGCACCACGACTGTCTGGAGCCACACTCAAGGAGTTTATCCCGACCGTGCCGCTATCTCGGAGATGCTCGCTGTACCGCCGGAACAGGTACGCGTAATCCATGTAGAGGGTTCGGGATGCTACGGTCATAATGGAGCCGACGACGCCGCTGCGGATGCGGCGCTCATCGCCCAGGCGGTACCGGGCCGGCCCGTCCGCCTCCAGTGGATGCGCGAGCAGGAGCATGTTTGGGAGCCCTATGGGCCCGCAATGCTGACCGAAGTGCGCGCCTCGCTCGATCAAGCTGGAAAAATCGTCGAGTGGAACTACGACCTGTGGAGCAACACTCACACCACGCGCCCGGGACCTGCCGGATCGCTCATTGCGGCCCATTCCCTGCCGACCCCGTTCCAGCCACCGCCGGCCAAGCTCAGCATCACGCCTTCCGGCAATGGCGACCGCAACGCGGTGCCGCTCTACGCGATCCCGAACATGCGCGTGATCTGGCACTTCCTGCCCGAGATGCCGCTACGCGTATCTGCCTTGAGAGCACTTGGCGCATACGTCAATGTATTCGCGATCGAAAGCACGATGGATGAACTCGCCCTGATGGCGAATGCCGATCCGGTCGAGTTCCGGTTGCGCCACATGCAAGATCCGCGCGGACGGGCGGTAATCGAAGCCGCCGCCGCGGATTTCGGATGGTCCAATGATCCCCTGCCGGAAGGGCGGGGGAGAGGCTTTGCCTTTGCTCGCTACAAGAACCTGGCAGCCTATCTCGCCATGGCGCTTGAGCTGGAGGTGGAGCAGGAGACGGGGCGCACCCGTATCATCCGTGTAGCGTCGGCGATCGACAGTGGAGAGGTCGTCAATCCCGATGGTATCCGCAACCAGACTGAAGGCGGCATCATTCAGGCCGCAAGCTGGACCCTCTACGAGGCCGTTACATTCGAAGAGAACGGCATCACCAGCATCGATTGGTCGAGTTATCCGATCATGCGCTTCGGCTCAGTGCCGGAGAGGATCGACGTTCGCATCATAGACCGACCGGGCGAACCCTTCCTGGGGACAGGCGAGGCGGCCCAGGGACCAACGCCCGCGGCTATTGCCAATGCCATTCGCCAGGCGACCGGAAAGCGGCTCTACGACATTCCATTCCGCGCTGAAAATGTCAAAGCCGCCATCGGTGTCTGACTGTAAGCTGATGCCCTGCGCCTGGCGGGCTTCCGCGAGGCCGGTCTCGCGCATCTATGGCTTGTCGGCCTCAATGCCGAAGTACTGAATTGAGAGCTTGCATCCTGATGATATCTGATCAGGCTCGTTTGTTCTGCCATCACCGTTTGAGCGCAATCCACCTCCACACCAGCCAGAACACCGCAAGTGGGGATAGCAGGATCAGCATCATCCGGATTGACAACGAAGAGCCCGGTCAAGATGAACGCTCCATTGAAGGGGCACGTCGCCAGCGTGCAACCATGCCTGTGCGGCGGGGTTTTTAGGCATGAACCCTGACAGGAGAGCGTTATGGCCATTACCGTCTCCGATTTCATCTGGCAGCGTTTGCAGGCCTGGGGCGTGCGCCGGGTCTATGGCTATCCAGGGGACGGGATCGGCGGGTTGATCAGCGCTCTGGCGCGGATGGAGGGTGCCATTGACTTCGTCCAAGCCCGGCATGAGGAAATGGCCGGCCTCATGGCTTGCGGCGAGGCGAAGTTCACGGGCGATGTCGGGGTCTGTATCGCAACGTCCGGTCCCGGTGCGATCCACCTCCTGAACGGCCTCTATGACGCCAAGCTCGACCATCAGCCGGTGCTGGCGCTCGTAGGGCAGCAGGCGCGAACGGCCATCGGATCCCATTATCAGCAGGACCTCGATCTCCAGTCCCTCTTCAAGGATGTGGCTGGCGCCTATGTGGAGACGGCCTTTTCCCCCGTTCAAGTGCGGCATCTGATCGACCGGGCCTATCGCATCGCCAAGAGCGAGCGCCGGGTCACCTGTATCATTCTCCCCAACGATCTTCAGCTTGCCGCGATGGAGCAGCCGACGCACGAGCATGGCATGACCCATTCTGGGGTCGGCATCGAGCTGTCGCCCGTCGTTCCGGATGCTGCGGCATTGGCCCGAGCGGCGGAGGTGCTCAACGCGGGCGAGAAGGTCGCCATGCTGGTCGGGGCGGGCGCTTTGCGGGCGACGGAGGAGGTCGTTGCGGTTGCAGAGCGGCTCGGCGCCGGAGTGGCCAAGGCGCTTCTCGGGAAAGCCGCCGTACCGGACGATCTGCCCTTCTGCACTGGGTCGATCGGCCTCCTTGGAACCAAGGCCAGCTGGGACCTCATGCAGGATTGCGACACCCTCCTCATGGTGGGTTCAAGCTTTCCCTACACGGAGTTCCTGCCGAAGGAAGGGCAGGCTCGGGCCGTTCAGATCGACCGGGATGCGGGTATGCTTGGGCTGCGTTATCCTATGGAGGTCAACCTCCTCGGCGACTCCGCCGCAACCCTTTCAGCCCTCCTGCCGCTGCTCCATGACAAGACGGGTCGGTCGTGGCGTGAGACGATCGAGACCAGCGTCGCCGCCTCCCGTGAACAGGTGCGCGGAATGGCCTTGGCTGAGGCCGATCCGATTAACCCGCAGCAGGTTGCCATGGAGCTCTCGCAGCGCCTGCCGGACCGCTGCATCGTGACGGCTGACAGCGGTACTACGTCGGTGTGGTATGCGCGAAACCTCGAATTCAGGCGCGGAATGATGGGCTCTGTCTCCGGGACCCTGGCCACCATGGGCTGCGCCGTGCCTTATGCTGTCGCGGCAAAGTTCGCCCATCCTGATCGTCCGGTCGTCGCCCTCGTCGGCGACGGTGCAATGCAGATGAACGGGCTGACGGAGCTCATCACGATTTCGAAATACTGGCAGCGATGGACCGATCCGCGGCTGGTCGTGATGGTGCTGAACAATCGCGACCTTGCTTATGTCACCTGGGAAGAACGGGTCCAGACGGGAGACCCGAAATGGGAGCCCTCACAGGCGCTTCCCGACGTGCCCTATGCCGATTTCGCCCGATCGATTGGGCTCGGTGGGCTCAGGGTCGAGGATCCGGAACAGGTGGGCGCCGCATGGGAGACGGCTCTTTCGGCCGACAGGCCCTTCATTCTCGATATGGTGACGGATCCCAACGTGCCGCCGCTGCCCCCTCACATCACCCTGAAGCAGGCCCGTCATTTCATGGGTGCGCTCGCCAAGGGCGATCCGGAGGCCGGCAGCGTTGTGGTCGATACGGCCCGGCAGATTATCGGATCAATCCTACCTTCGAAAGAATGAGGGTGTCGGCACGGGAGGCCGACCCCTCATGCACTGAGTCCACTTGATCGCTCCGGCCATTCCTGTTGGCTGACTTGAGACAGCCGGATATGCTCTCCTTTGAGATTCGACCTGTCGCCGCGGGCCTGGGCTTTACGCTGGTTGGCCACCGCCGCCGGTGGCTCCAAAGATTTGCCCGGTGGAGTAGCTCAGCGCGGGGTCCGCGGCTGCAACATAAAGGCTCGCGATCTCAGCAGGCTGGCCGGGTCGGCCCAGCGGACTCTGCGAGCCGAACTTCTGCAGCTTCTCAGGCGTTGCGCCGCCGCTCACCTGAAGTGGCGTCCAGAATGGCCCGGGCGCGATTGCGTTGACGCGGATACCCTTAGACGCAAGCTGCTTGGCCATCGATTTCGTGAAGTTCAGGACGGCTGCACGGGTCAGGGCGTAGTCGACGAGATCCTCTGAAGGGTCGGAGGCTTGCTCGGATGAAGTGTTGACGATGACGGCACCAGGCCCCATGCGCGCTACTGCAGCCTTCGTGAGCCAGAAGGGCGCATAAACGTTCGTCTTCATGGTCGCATCGAAGTCCTCGCTTGTGATATCGGCGATGGCAGGCTTCGTCTGTTGGCGCGCGGCATTGTTGACCAGAATATCGAGCCCACCCAACTCGCGGACAGCCGCTTCAATTAAGCGCTGGCAGAAGGCCTCATCTCGCAAGTCGCCGGGGATCGCAACTGCTTTGCGCCCTGCCGAGCGAATAAGTTCAACGACCTCTCGCGCATCCGGCTCCTCGGCGGGCAGAAAATTGATTGCTACGTCAGCGCCCTCGCGTGCATAGGCAATGGCGGCGGCGCGGCCGATACCGCTGTCACCGCCGGTAATCAGCGCACGCTTGCCTGCGAGCCTGCCCGAACCTCGGTAGCTGGTCTCACCATGGTCGGGGCGCGGCGCCATCTGTGAGGCAAGACCTGGCCAAGGCTGCTGCTGCACCGGAAAAGGAGGCTTGGGATAGTCTGCAGCGGCCGGTGCGGTTGGCGCCCCTGGCTGCTTTGATCCTTCTTGCCCAAGTGCGGGTGTCGCCGCGGCAACTGCTGTGGCGAGGGCAGCACCGGCCACAAAGGTGCGACGTGAGGCATCAACTTCAGTCATGTGACAAGTCTCCGGAGCAAGCGCAGTTACGCGGTTCAACCGGCCGCTTGAAGGTCGGTTCCGCAATAACTGGATCGTGATCAACGGGCCTCCTGAAACTTTGCCCGTTCAGCTCCGGAGCTGCTTTGTACATCAACAGAGCTGGGCTGTAGCTATGCGGGGAGGTGTGATCCACGGCAATCGTTCAGCAAACCAGTCTCACTCCTTGCCGCGATCCTTGAATGGATTCGATCCAGAAACCTGCGTCAGTCTCCACGCTCGGAAGGTCTCAAAATGGCACGCCTCGGTTGTTTGCCTTGTGGCTGCTTAAGCCTCGAGTCCAGACGTTGCATCCGTGATCCTCGATGAGCGCTGAGGCGGCTCGTCGGGGAGCCGCCTCAGGCGTTTAGATCTCAACTTGTTCCGCAATCAGAAGGGCATCGTCGACGTCGACCCCAAGATACCGAACAGTGCTCTCGATCTTGGTGTGGCCGAGCAGAAGCTGGACAGCCCGGAGGTTGCCGGTTCTGCGATAGATCATCGAGGCTTTGGTGCGCCGCAGTGAGTGCGTGCCATAGGCCAGAGGATCGAGGCCAATCGCGCAAAGCCAGGATCCGAGCAGGCGGGCGTACTGGCGCGTTGTCATGGGCTTTTGCCGATTGATCCGGCTTGGAAACAGTGGCTCGCCTTTATGGGGGTTCTTCTTCTCGAGCCAGCGCCCCACAGCCTCTCGGGTCTGCTCCGTAATCTCGAACTGAACAGGCTGCCCTGTTTTCCGCTGCATCACGGTCGCCCGGGACCGCACCCGCCCATTGAGTGCCACATCATCGACCCGGAGCGCGACCAGGTCACAAGCTCGCAGCTTGCTGTCGAGGGCCAAGTTGAACAAGGCAAGGTCGCGGACGCGGCGCGCAAGTTGGAGCCTGACCCGAATGGACCAGATCTCCTTAGGCTTCAGAGGCGGCTTGGGTCCGATCAGCTTGCCCCGGTTCCAAGGTGTGATGGTTCGGCAGGGATGGTCAGCGATAGTGTCTTGCATTGCAGTGCTCCTGAAGCGAAGCCCCCGCACTGAACCTTGGCCTTACGCGCTGGCAGAAAACTCAGGTTCAACATTCTTTCCAAGTTTGGGAAGCTCACTAGGGTGAACAGGACGTTCCCTTCATTTCGCCAATCTCCTGATTTGTTCCGAAGGCGAAGTTCCCAATCGTCTCCTGCACCACATGGGGAGTGCATAGCTGTGTCTGCTCGCCCTTGTCCTCGCACTTTTGCTTTAAGGCAAAATTTCCTCAGCTCGTGTAGACGCGATGCATGCCTCAAAGCTGAGGATCCCGGATTGGGACAAGCTGAAAGAGGTGGGTGAGTTCGATCCCACCTACCTTCATCTGGAGCGGGAGGATGCGGCCGCATGAGCTTCACTCTTCAGCCGGTGCGGGTTGGCACCGGCAGCGACGAAGCGGGCATGCTGGTCTTTGATGACGACCAGCGGCTCGTGGCGGTGCTGACTCACCTCTCTGACCAGTATGGCGACGTTTCAGAGCACTGATACCTGGAAGCAGGCTTTGGGGTGCTGGACGGACTGGATTACCCAACTTACGCCGATCTGGACGCAGCTCGGGAGGGGATCAGACAGCGCCTGGCCAGAGATCGCTAGGCGACCTTGTGCTTTCAACTCAGCTCCGGCCTCCGGGTCCTGACTTCGACCGACCTCACGGCTGTCACCCTTCGGCAGCCTGCCTGATCCGAATGCAGCCGCCTTACTCCTGCTCCATTAACATAGGATAATCTGGAGATTGTCAGCACGTGATCAAAGGCGCTGACGACTGAGAGACCTGCGCTCCCGCCTGCTCACCAGGTGAGGCTGTCTTGGACGCCATTCATCACCACACGGCCGCGCTGATCCGTAAGCTGGAGAGTATCGCCCCGCTCATGCCGGAAGAGAAGGCCGCTCTGCTGCGCCTGCCGCTGCGGCTGAGAACCGTCGCGACGCACCAAGACATCGTGCTGGCAGGCAACACCCCGTCCGAAAGCTGCCTGATCGTCCAGGGCTTCGCCTGCCGCTATATCCTGACAGCCGAGGGCAAGCGCCAGATCCTGTCGTTCCACATTGCCGGCGATATTCCCGATCTCCAGAGCCTGCACATTGATGTGATGGATCACAGCCTGGCCACGCTGGTCCCCTCCAGCCTCGCCTTCATCCAACATGACGACCTGCGGTCCCTCATGCGCAGTCATCCCCGTCTCGGTGACCTGCTCTGGCGCGATACCCTGATCGATGCGGCGGTGTTCCGCCAATGGATGGTAGGGCTTGGGCGACGCGACGCCTATAGCCGGGTGGCCCACCTCCTGTGCGAGCTGCTGGTGCGCTTGCGGGCTGTCGAGCTGGTGGAAGATCATGCCTTCACGTTGCCGGTGACACAGGCGGAGCTGGGCGACGCGTTCGGGCTCTCGACGGTGCACGTCAACCGAGTGTTGCAGGATCTCCGGAGCGATGGCCTGATCACCTTGCACGGAGGCTCCCTGAAGGTGCTGGACTGGGAGGGGTTGCAGAGGGCCGGCGAGTTCGATCCAACTTACCTGCATCTGGCAAAGCAAGAGGCCTTGTAAGCGGCATCCTGAGGTTCACCATAACCGACCGATGATCCTGCCGCTCTTGGCATGAGGCGCCGTGATCCTGTTCCACAAGCAACCTTGCATGACATGCCATTCACCTGTGGGCTGTTGATTGTTCAAGGTGAGGGATGGCGTGGGCCGGAAGGTCTCCTAATGGCACGAGGCGGACCTAAGCCGAACTTCTGCAATGGGAGCGTGAACCGGACCTCTACACGGCCGCGCTTAATGGCCGTGGTTGACCCCGAAGCAGCCCTTACCCGCTGCCTCGCAGTGTCGTGAGTCGGGGTGCAGAGTGGGCCATCTACTCGGGAAGGCCGGCTGCACGAAGCTCATCGCAGAAGTGTTCAAGCACGGGCCACCTTTTGAGGATCCGGTAGGTTGGGTAAATGCTCATATACTCTTGCGCCATTGCCTGTGCCTCTGTAGGCCGGCCAAGACGCATGAGACTGGCAATCGCTATCAGGAACGAGGGCGTGTGGTTAGGGTAGATTTGCAGCCCCTTCCGAGCATTGCTCAGGGCTTCGTTGTATTGCCCTCGCATCAAGAAGGCCCCCGCTTTGGCGGCAAAGGCCATGACACTCAGCGGATCGAACGGTGACAGTCTTAATGCCCTGTCTGCAAGCGCATGCGCCCTGTCATACCGACCAGCCCAAGTGCTGATAACCGCTCCGTGATCATGGGCGTGTACGGAGTTGGGATTGAGTGCAAGGGCTCTGTCGATCAACTCAAGGGCGCCCTCGAGATCGCGTGTTGCAAGTGCCAGTGCGATAGCGGCGTGCGCCAGAGTGGTTGCATCCTCACTCTGAAGGACCTGGACTGCACGCGCGTGCCGCAGCGCAGCCTCACGATGATCGTTCGATAATCCACCTTCCCAGAGCGTCTTAGCAAGGTAACACCATGCTGCGACGCCATGGGCTTCAGCGTAGTCGGGGTCGATTGCTAGCGCCCGTTGAACAAATGCGAGCGCCGCCTCCCGGCCCTGCGGTGTTGTCTCGTACATGTGAGCCACGGCCCGCAAATAAAGATCGTAAGCGTCGAGATCGTCTGGGCGCTTCCGCTTGGCGCGCGCAATCTCCGCTTTGCGCAGCGTTGGCTCCAGCGCGAACACGACTCCCTCGGTAATCTGGTCCTGTAGGTCGAACACATCCGCAAGGGAGCCGTCGAAGCGGTTCGCCCAGAGGTGCCCGCCGGTTTCGGCCTCTACCAATTGACTGCTAATCCGGATCCGATCACCCGCCTTCCGGATGCTGCCCTCCAGCACGTAGCGCACTCCCAGATTTCGCGCGACCTGGCGAACGTCTGAGGTTCGGCCCTTGAGGGCAAAGCTGGAGTTTCGGGCAATAACGGTCAGCCAGTGAATATGAGCAAGGCCCGTGATGATCTCATCGACGACACCGTCCGCGAAATAGTCTTGTCCTGGATCACTTTCCAGATTGGCAAAGGGTAGGACAGCAATCGTCGGCTTATCGCGTGCAGCCAGACGATTTGAGCCATAAAGAGCAGATGCTTGTTCAGATGACTGAGCCGGCACAAGCATTGCCGCAAAGGCTCTGATAGGCTCGTCGATGTTTTTAACTTGCTGCTCCCCTAGATCCTTGAACGTGAGCGATGATGTCTTTCTGACGTGCTGGTGAACCTCACTCGAAACGCATACGCCTCCGGGGTCCGCCAGTGCCTGAAGGCGGGCTGCGATATTGACTCCATCACCCAGGAGGTCACCACCTCGGATCATCACGTCACCGATATGGATCCCTATGCGAAAGCGAAGCGGGTGCTTGCCGTCTGTACCCTCATGCAAGCTGTCCAAGGCCGTTTGAACCTCCACGGCACACACGACAGCGTCGACAGCGCTGGGGAACTCAGCTAGAACACTGTCACCTGCCGTGTTGGCGATGCGGCCACCATGATCCACAATGAGTTGGTCCATGATCTCCCGGTGGGCTGTGAGAGCTCGCAGGGTGCCGACCTCGTCCTGACCCATAAGGCGCGAGTATCCTGCGACGTCGGCTGCGAAGATCGCTGCTAGCCGTCTTGCCACCCGCTCTGACCCGATTGCCATGAGCTCGAACCGCCTCTCTCTGACGATAATGTACACCGCGCCAGACGTTAAGGTACCCCAAAGCAAGTACGTAGCACAGCGCCTGGAACGAATTGTATAACCTACCGGGATCTGAGCCCGTCACGGCGTGGAATGCCGCTCCACCTGAGGCAAAGTTGGCTCATGGCACGCTGGCGACCTAAGCTCGGAGGCAGCACTCCTCATCGAACCGGACGTTCCCAAAGCACAGGGAATCTTGGCTCCTGACCCTAACCGGACCATTGCGAGGCGCTGCATTCCACAACGCCCCATTCTGCGAATTATGCGGACAATCTTCTCATGCGGGAGCGGAGCTGATAAAGCAGCGGACGATAGAGATTTAGTCCAGTAATAAAATGAAGCAGTGTCGTGTCGCATCTACCCTTCGAACCGGATGAGCAACGCCGCAAGGTCGAAGCCGCTCATGCCCATCTCGCTCGCCATGAGAGGTCGCACCATTGGTGCCAAAATCTCTTGCTGATGAGTACCTATCCTGATGAGTGTCGTCGAAACCGCTATTTGAGATAATTCTGCGCCGCGAACCAGACCTTGCTGGCTGGAACCCACTGGTCCATTTCGGACTCCGTGAGCTTACCTGAAGCGTCGCGCGTTCAATTTTCGTCTCCCGCCAGGGGGCTCACGGCGAACGGTGCCACGAGGTGGAAGTGAGGAATGATGCACTCTCATGGCGTCCCTCGAAGCCATGCCTCGCTCTCGCGGATTGGAGCCAGTGATCGTTGTCATAGAACCCAAGAAGGAAAACCAGATGCCCTCTCGCCTTCGTGCCGGCCTGATCGGGTGCGGCTTCTACTCGAGGAATCATCTTCACGCCTGGAGTGACTTGGCAAAGGATGTTGAACTGGTCGCTGTCTGCGATCGCGATGCGAGAAAGGCCGAGGAGGCGGCAAAGGCCTTCGACGTGCCGCGCTGGTACGATGACGCGGCTGGGATGCTTGAGACTGCGTCCCTCGACTTCGTGGACATCGTCACCACGATGCCATCGCACAAGCCGCTGGTCCTCCTGGCTGCCTCCCACAGGGTGCCGGTCATCGTGCAGAAGCCCTTCGGGCCGACGTGGCAGGAATGCCTCGACATGGTCGAGGCGTGCCGGGATGCCGGGGTGTCCCTCATGGTGCACGAGAACTTCCGCTTCCAGTCGTCGATCCGCGAGGTAAGGCGCGTTCTGGAGGAGGGAGCCATCGGTGAACTCACCTGGGGGCGCATCAACTGGCGCACCGGATACGACATCTATGCGGGCCAACCGTATCTGGCGTCAGAGGAGCGGTTCATCCTGCTCGATATCGGCGTGCATGTGCTCGACCTAGCCCGCGTGTTGCTGGGAGAGGTAGAGCGGGTCTTCTGCGAGACACAAAGCGTCAGGCCCGGCATCGCGGGAGAGGACGCCGCCACGGTCATGCTGAGGCATGTCAACGGGGCCGTGAGCGTGGTGGATTGCAGCTATGCGGCCAAGCGCGACCCGGATCCCTTCCCCGAGGTCCTGCTCGAGATTGAGGGCCGACGTGGCAGCCTGATCCTGTCGCCCGGTCTGGAGCTGCGCGTCACCAGCGATGGGACGACGGAACGGTCCCTGCGCACTCCGCTTCTGTCCTGGACAGCCGAGCCCTGGCACGTGAGCCAAGAGAGCGTTCTCAACATCCAAAGGCACTGGGTCGAGTGCCTGAGAGCCGGGCGTGAGCCGGAGACATCCGGAAGAGACAACCTGAAGACCTATGCGCTCGTCGAGGCGGCCTATGAGAGCGCGAAATCATATAGGGCGGTGCGGCCGAAGGCCTGAGCCAAGCATTCTCGCGACGTGCCCGGGCGACGAACCCGAAATGAACACGCGAGCCATGGTCGGTGCTCCTGCCCAAGCGAAGTGGCCCCGCGCTCCACGGGGCCTTGCCTTTTACTGGCGCTCGTAGGGACCGTGTTGCACGGATCGGATTGCGCACGCATTGATGGCCCTTGGACCCGCATTCAGGCGATACGAACGGACTTCGGGTGTCCAAGCTCGAACATGCGGTTCAAAGCGCTGATGGCAATGGCGACCTCGGTCGCACGACGCCGGTCGGTCTGCGAGCGCAGCGCATCCCCGATCACTCGTTTCAGCTGGCTGGTGGCGGCCTCGATCAGGGCCCGACGAGTGTACCCGGACCTCGTCTGCTAACCCGCGCGTCCATGCTCCGCCATGCTTTGGAGATGTTGGTCGCGCTGGGAAAGAGTGCCTTCTGCCATGTCGCTCGGCACCGCCGTTGACCGTGGTGGGATGATCACGTCAGCATCAGGATAAAGCTGGGTGACGGTGCCGTAGATGTCGATCTGATCATAGGCTCCGTCTCCGATGAAGGAGGCGAGAGGAGCTGTGATCCGGTCGAGCAAGGGCTCGACCTGTGAGCCGTCATCGACATCATTGGACGTCAGCTCGGAGGCGACGATCTGTCCGGTCTCGGCATCGACGCCAATGTGCGGTTCGCGCCAGGACCGGCGCCTCCGGGTGCCGTGCTTCTCGGTCAGCACTCGCCGGGACCGCACAGACGCAGGCCCGTGCTGTCGACCAGCAGGTGAACAGGTCCTCTCGAGCTCGAACAAGGCCTTGGCACCTCCAGAGTTTCGGCGCGACGGCTCAGGGTTGAGTGATCCGGCACCGCCAGATCCAGACCCAAGAGCTGAAGGATCGAGCCGATTAGCCCCTCGGTCTGACGCAGCGCCAACCGGAACCCTGTCCTCAGCGTCAGCGCCGTCTGGATCGCCAAAGCCAAATAGTGGGGCTGACCACCGCGGGTTGTGCGGGGCTCGGCCCGCTAAGCGGCAATGGCTTCCGCAGAGAACCAGACCGTCAGGCTTCCCCGCTGACGCAGGCTGGCGTCGTACTCGGCCCGGTTCGTCACCCGGTACCGGTGCTTGGGGATGCGGTGCCGGCGAGTGGCATTGGCCTTGAAGGGCATGGCAGATGTCCGACAGTAGGGGGGGCGGTCCTCCTATGTCGCCCAGTTCCGGTTACCAACTCGCCTATTCGTGCAACAACGCGCCTCAATGACCCATCCATGATCCTGCCGAAGGGCGACCTGTTGCGACGCTTGGCCTATCACCAAAGCCACGGTTCCAACTCTACTGCTTTTGCGTCAGCGGTGAGGGATCATCCCAGCATAGGGCAGGTCTGGGAAGACTGCTCAGGGAAGCAGTTGAGGGCTGTCGCGCAGGCGGATGAGCTCGTCATTGCGCACCTGGATCTCCTGCGCTGAGAGGCCGCTAGCGCAGACTACGCTGTGCCGCGCCTTGGCGGCTTGCTCATTGAGGCTGTGGCCCTTGGACGTGACGATAATCCTCACCTGACGTTCATCCCGCCGGCAGCGAGCGATGTGTTGGGCGCCATCTCTTGTGCAATTAAGGATGTTCGCACAAATGCATACCGCTCCGTCAAAGGTGCTGCCTACACTCGCCTGAGCCTTTCAAAGGGAGTTATGGCATGAAGAGGTTGGTCACGGTCACCGGTCCTGTAGCAGCCGCCCAGATGGACGGGTATCTCATCGAGGAACGGCTCCTCGATCACATCATGATCCAGGTGAGCGACAGAGGCGGCGGAGAGCTGGACATCGCCTTCCATGAACGAGACCGACGCTACCTCTCGCAGTTCTCTGCCGAGCAACTGGCCGAATGGCTGCAGGAAGCCATGCTCCACGTCGAAGCTGCATGCCCGTTAGAGACACCAGATGGGAAATCCGCCTGGATCACTGATGAGGCGCCACCGAAAGCCAGATCGTCCATCAAGGCCATGCGACCGGCGCGGCAGGAACACGATCTTCCGGCTGGCCTGGAGTTCTTGCGGCGGACCTAAAGCGCCTTTTGATTGGCGCGAACGAACCGAACGGCCACGCTGTCATTGTTATGGTTGAGGACAAGTACTCCTCGGAACGGCCGGCTTGCGGCCCCAGCAGACGAGAGAATGACAATGGCTCGAACCAAAAAGGACGACACTTCGCAACCCAGCAGAAGCCGGAAAACGCCGGAGAGGTCGGCGTCGAAGTCCGGCTCCCGGACTGCCAAGAAGAAGCAGACTGGCGCTTCCAAAAGGGCTCAGCCCAAAGCGACGGCAGGCTCCCGGTCTGCAACGAAGTCCCAAGCTGTTCCTGCGAAGGCCCGTTCCTCCGCAGGATCGCGCACGGCAGCACGCTCGACCACCGGCACATCGAGGTCCCGTTCCACGACGCAGACCCGTTCCGCGTCACGCTCGCGGTCGCAGGGCAGTCTGCTGAACCCGATGGCGTGGCTCTCGAGCCTTGAGACAACGCTCACTTCTCCGCAGGCGCGTGTGGTGATGGCGGAGGCGCTCAGGGCCGTCGCAAACGTCCTTGAGAGGCCGCAGGGCAGCGAGCAGGGCCAAGGCGGCGCAACACAGGAAGGCCGGAGGGCCGTGTCGGCTGCAGGAAGTCTCGGCGCCGAGATCGTTGCCGCTCCGCTGGAGGTCGCCGCGGCTGCCATTGGCGCCGCCGGTGAGGTCGTGACGAGCGCCCTTGGCGGATCTCCGGGCCGGGACGGTGGCAACGGCACCAGCCGGAAGAGCGGCCGGCGGTCCTCCTCGCGGAAGAGTTCATCGGCAGCCGGTGATTAGCCGATCAGATCACCAATCGGGTGGTTACGTATCACGAAGGCCGTAAAAAAGGCCGCCTCGTTGGAGGCGGCCTTTTCACCGTCGGAGGATCGAAGACGTCATCGGGCCATCAACTCGCGCAGGAAGACATCCTTGTGGGAATAGACTGAGTGCACCATCAGGTGCCGCAGCTTGGCGACATCAGCCTCGGAGGAGTGGCTCTCAGGGGCGGAGTGGTGTCAGCAGTCGTCATGGCGTGAGATGAACCTTGTTGCTCCGGCGCGCGATGCGATTGCGGAGAACGGTCAAGATTTCAAGGCTGAAAGCCTCAAGTGAGACCGGCAGCTCGGAGATATGGCAGGCGTCGCTCAGCGCGCTGCCCGGAACCTCTCGAAGGCAGTAATCTTCTGAGTGTAAGGCTCGACCTCACGCCGGTAAACCTCGCGCCGAAGAAACGTGAGTTCCGCCTCACCGGCCTCCTCATCAACCTCCACCCACCACGATTTTGGGCGTCCGTTAGTCCCGTCATTCCACCGATAGCCTCGCGCCTTCAGCACGTCCTTCATGTCGAATGGGCTGCTCTCCGCCCAGATGCGCAGGAGCGACTTCCGAGTCGAGGTCAGCAGGTGCTTGAAAGGGAGACCAGCCTCCGACGGCAGGGGAGAGGCCAACACCTCAAGCAAGGCATGGCAGTCCTCGACTGCGCGGTGCCCCTGGTGGAACCAGCCACACTGCGTCAGGAGATAGCCCAGCTTCGATCCCTCAAACCCAAACCCGCTCCAGGAGATCTCGGAATGGGAGCAGGCCCACGCCTTGACCTGGAAGTCCTTGGACAGGCGCTCACAGAAGGGACGATCAAAGCGGGCGTTGTGCGCGATGATCAACTCCGCCGACGCGATGAACTTCTCCACTGCCTCAAGATCTAGCACCTGGCCGGCGACCATGTCAGGCGTGATCCCGGTCAGGCGAGTGATCTCCGGACTGACAGGTACGCTCGACTCACGCAGAGCATTGAACGTTCCGATCACATCACCGATCCGGCCTTCCGCATCATAGGTAAAGGCCACCATGCCGAGTTCGATGACCTCGTCCCTTGTATGATCGAGACCTGTGGTTTCGGTGTCGAGAATGACGGCGATCTTCTCACCCTGACGAGCGGTGCGAGACTCGACGATGGGGCGTGGCTTCAATCGGCGCAGAACGCGGTAGTCGCCTGTGGCCTCCAGCATCCGGGCGGCGGTCTCGTGGTTAGGAGCCCTGAAAACCTCACCGCGACGCTTGGCTCTGATGACAATGTCACCGACGGGACCCGTCTCGATCGGACCCGGCGGTGCGTCGTAGTCTAAGAATAGGTCAGCCTGGCCTCGCATTCCCACACCTTCTGCCCGCCAACAGGACAGGCCCACGCGTGGGGCCCGACGGGGCAGACTAGAGGGTGCGGGTCGCCAGTTCGTTAATGCACAAGGTGTGCGGGGGAGTAAAACCCATGGATGGGGTGGTCCGCTCCTATGCGTGTGGACAGATCAGTTATACAAGATTGCAGTGGGAGTGCCGTGAGCCCAGTCCGGATTTAGAGTCCGACTCTTGTTTTCTGAGGCGCCCAATACGATTTCATGTGGTCTTGATGGTGAGCCCGGACCATGACAATTCATTTCCCCTTCGACAACACCTACGCGGGCCTGCCTGATCGGTTCTATGCGCGCGTAGAACCCGAAGCCGTCACGGCTCCGAGGCTCATCCGTCTGAACCGGGATCTTGCCTCACAACTCCGCCTCAACCCTGATCGCCTCTCCAGTCCTGACGGAATTGAGCTTCTGTCCGGCAACCGCGTTCCGGATGCGGCAGAGCCCATTGCTATGGCTTATGCCGGCCACCAGTTCGGGAACTTTGTGCCGGAGCTCGGTGACGGCCGCGCTATCCTCCTGGGTGAAGTGGTTGATCGAGACGGTATCCGTCGGGACATTCAACTCAAAGGCTCGGGGCCGACCCCGTTCTCACGCCGCGGCGACGGGCGGGCAGCGTTGGGGCCTGTCCTGCGTGAGTATCTTGTTAGCGAGGCGATGGCGGCGCTCGGACTGCCAACAACGCGTGCGCTCGCCGCGGTGTTGACCGGAGAGACCGTTGTCCGCGAGACGCCGCTTCCCGGTGCAGTCCTCACCCGGGTGGCTTCGAGTCATGTCCGAATCGGCACGTTCCAGTTCTTCGCAGCTCGGCAGGATGTGGAGGGGCTGCGGCTCCTCGCGGACTACGTCATCAGCCGGCACTACCCGCAGGCTGCCGAAAGCCACCAACCCTACCGCGCGTTCCTCGACCAGGTGATCGCCGCCCAGGCAGACCTCATTGCCCGTTGGCTCCACATCGGTTTCATTCATGGAGTCATGAACACCGACAACATGTCCATCGCCGGCGAGACGATCGACTACGGCCCGTGTGCCTTCATGGATGCCTACGATCCGGCGACGGTCTTCAGCGCCATCGACCGGCAGGGCCGCTACGCGTATGGCAACCAGCCGCGCATCGGCCTCTGGAATTTGACGCGGCTGGCCGAGACGCTTCTGCCGCTCCTGTCCCAGGACGACGAGAAGGCCGTGGCTGAAGCGAGCGAGGCGCTCGAAGCTTTCGCGGGCAAATTCGAGGCGGCCTATCACGCGGGGCTCAGGCGCAAGCTCGGGCTCCTGACGGAGCGCGAGGAGGACTCGACACTTGCCGGTGATCTCCTGAAGGCCATGGCTGAAAACCAGGCTGATTTCACCCTGACTTTCCGGCGGCTGAGCGATGCTGCCGCTGGCCCTGAGGGAGACGAGGCAGTCCGGAACCTCTTCATCAACCCACTCGCGTACGATGCTTGGGCCGCCCTCTGGCGCGAGCGGTTGAGCCTTGAGCCGCAGGATGTCACGAGCCGCCAAGCTGCCATGCAAGCCGTCAATCCAGCCTTTATCCCGCGCAACCATCGGGTGGAGGCAATGATACAGGCTGCGGTGGAACAGAACGACTTTGCTCCCTTCGAAGAGCTTCTGATGGTCCTCTCGAATCCCTATGACGATCAGCCAGCTTTCGCCCACTATTCTGAGCCACCGGAACCGCACCAGCGCGTCTATCGAACGTTCTGCGGGACCTAAGACCGGAAGGCTGCCTCAGCAGCTTCGCGCCTGAGCCGTTCGGCACATCTGGTGCCGTTCTTTCAGAGTGCGACGAGGAACTCTCCCGGACACCTACGTCCCTCCACGGGTCTTACCTCCACCCAGCGGCCATTTTGCTGGCTGGGTGGAGGAACGGCGGCACGCGCGAAAGGTCAGCTGGCCGGGGCAGCCAAATGTCGGAACATATGTTGGCGTGCTTCGTCGTCCATCTCAGCTTTGAAACTGTGCCGCTCCTTCAGCGCGGCAGCGGACTGTGCTGCCGGGCGAGCGCTGATCTCATCAAAAAGACGCTTGAGGTTCGGGAAGTCCTCCCAGGCGTTCTCACCCAGGATGAAGGGCACCATGCGTGCCCAGCCCCACAGGGCCATGTCCACAATGGTGTAAGTTTCGCCCACCATGTAGCGCTGCCTGGATAGATGCGCATCAATGATGCTGTAATGCCGCTTCGCTTCGTACAAATAACGATTGACGGCGTAATCTTTGGGCTCAGGTGCAAAGTGCTTGAAATGCACGGCTTGGCCTGAGAACGGGCCGATGCCCGTTGCAATGAACATCAGCCAAGAGAGAAGCTCACCACGCGCAATCGGTGTGCTGTCGGGCAGGAACCGTCCAGTCCTCTCCCCAAGATAGAGCAGAATTGCGTTCGAGTCGAAGACCCTTGCTCCAGTATCATGGTCGATGATCACAGGCACCTTGCCATTCGGATTGATGGCCAGAAAATCAGGCTGGTGCTGCTCGCCTTTGCGTGTATCCACGGGCTTGAGCTCATACGGGAGGCCCATATCCTTCAGGCACAGAGCAACCTTCATCGGGTTTGGGGCAAGGTTGTAGTAGAATGTAATCAAAGCAGAGCTCCAGCAGCAGGGGGCGACGAAGGGTAGGTTGTGACGGGAGCCGCTGCGGCATGCATTGCAATCAAAGCGCGACTTTTCAGGGGCTGTCAGGCAGGATTTCTAAAGAGGTGAGAGGACGTGGATCACGCGGCCTTCAATCATGTCAGCCGTCCGCTCAGTATAGGCCTGCATGTGCGGGGCGGCTGCGTGCGCTTGAAGCGCTTCAGGGCTCGCCCATTTCTCGACCACGACAAAGGTGTCCGGCCCAAGTTCGGTTTGGGACGGTCCGAATGCCGGAAGATCGACAACTGGAACGTACTCGATGCAACCCTCTTCGGCATGAACAGCCGGCATGTTCGCTTGGAACTCCCGGAGCATGGTTTCGCGCATACCGGGCTTTGCAGTGATATAGGCCAGAACGTGCAGCATAAATGATCTCCTGATTACCAATTGTTAGACACAGCTCTGCGGCCCCGCAAGCTCCTCGCTCTGGATGCAGGACCTGTGACTCTCGCGTTAAGTTCGGCGGTCGAGATACATCAACCTGTCCTGCGGCCCAGGCGCCTCGGCCGCATCTCAAGAGGCTGATGGGTGATCGGACCAATGCAGCCGAAAGGAGCCCAGTGGGGCCACCGAGCCTCGGGCCCCCAGCGCCACTGGGCATGTGGGGTTAAGCCGATCTCGCTTCCCTGCTCCGTGATATTGATGCCAATCGGCAACTGAAAAGTAGCGGTCTGGCCCGCCCAGTCCTCGCGCTGATACCGAATCCCTCGTTTGCAATGGGGACAGCGTGACGCGAAAACTTTTCTGAAGGGCTGTGGGCTTTCTGCGAGATCAGGCAGAGTCGCTTGAGCCTTGGCATAGGCGTCTGCATAGCCCTGCATCGCTTGGACCACCTCAATTTCAAGAGGGTTCCCGCGTGCTGCTTCCGCCCTGTAGGCCAGGAGAACTCTTTTTCGGCATGTGCGGTGCCAACATTGGTCGTCGCGGAGGAAGAGGAGGACAATCCCATGTCGGCCGTTCCCACACCACTGAAGCTGCCCGGTGAGTGCACCGGCGACAAAGTCAGCAATACTGAGTGACAGGCCGTCGACATGCACGTGCGCTCCCGGTTGGCCATCCTGATCCTTCCAAGTCGTAGTTTTGAATGCCGGGAGATGCGGGTCAGGCCTAAGCCAGTAATGATGCAGGGCTGCAGGCTCATGAGCGACCAGCCAGAGAGCGCGGACTCCTGAAGCCGCATAGCGCTCTTGCCGCTGACGGTAGGCTTCCTCGCCCTGGAGCTGAACCTGAGCTTCGATCACGACGGTCCAGGGTTTTCCAGGCCGGCGGCACAGGACATCAGCCCGCCAATCCTGACCATCAGGCGCCATCCCAGGTTGTTCCGGCAGAGCATCCCAACCCGCGGCTCGGGCTCCAATCAGGCTTTGTGCTTTGATATAGAGATGAAGGTCGCTTTCCTTTGCTCCCTCGGGAGTTTGCCCAGGAGGATGGGCGAAGAAGCGTGTTCCAAGACGTGATGTCTTCGGGATGGCGCGCCCTTTTCCATATGGCATCCATGCATCGCGATGTCGCGCTGATCGCAATCGCTCCCATTCATCATGGGTCATCAGTGGAGCAATAAGCGGCTCTCCTGAGTGGGTATATGCGAGTAGCGGCATGGTCTACCTTGTCTTACCTCGAGACGAGCGGATTGTGATGAAACCCCACACCTCGAACGCGCCATGAGAACGAAAGTTTGAGCTGTCGTTCAGTGAGCAGCTAACCATTCCCGCAGTTTCGTCCAGCGCCTCTTCATCTGCCCACCTCTGACGGCAATCCCAACAGCTTTCTTCTGGCCCACCAGAACGACCAACCGCTTGCCGCGGGTGACACCCGTATAGAGCAGATTGCGGGCCAGCATCG
>JAESFL010000581.1_pt1 | contig 23310 bp, 17 predicted proteins | sample 9269401 | NCBI WGS metagenome assembly JAESFL01 (sample SAMN14506025, study PRJNA617098) | algae metagenome | isolation source: Gloeocapsa sp. UFS-A4-WI-NPMV-4B04 and co-occurring heterotrophs from desert... | place: USA: Utah | collected 2006-10-01 | reverse complement strand
GCCGGCTGGATCGACCGGGCGACCGGCGACTCGCTCGGCATGATGGCGACCGTGATGAACTCGCTGGCGATCGAGACCGCGCTCAACGCCGCGGGCGTGCAGGCGCGGACCATGTCGGCGGTGTCGATGCCGACGATCTGCGAGACCTATGCCCGCCAGCCGGCGCTGCACCACCTCGACAAGGGCCAAGTGGTCGTGCTCGCGGGCGGCACCGGCAATCCCTACTTCACCACCGATACGGCGGCGGTGCTGCGCGCGGCGGAGCTGCGCTGCGACGCCGTACTGAAGGCGACCCAGGTGGACGGCGTCTACTCGGCGGACCCGAAGCGCGATCCGGACGCCGTCCGCTACGATCGCATCACCCACGACGAGGCCATCGCCCGCGATCTCAAGGTGATGGACACCGCGGCCTTCGCGCTCGCCCGCGAGAGCCGGCTCACCATCGTGGTGGGCTCGGTGCATGCGCCCAGTTCGATCAACGCGATCCTGACGGGTGCCTCGGTCTCGACCCGCGTGGTGCCGTAGCCGGCGGGTTCCTGCCTGGAAGCCCCTCGCCCCGCGTGCGGGGAGAGGGAGCGTGAGCGACATCGGCCGGGTCGAATGACCGTTGTCGCTCACGACGGCATGAAAAAATCAGCCGGCCTTGGTCTTCTGGGCCTTCTCGCGCTCGATGCCTTCGAGGATGAGGCGCTGGGCCTCCGCCTTGTCGCCCCAGCGTACGACCTTCACCCATTTGCCGGGCTCGAGATCCTTGTAGTGCTCGAAGAAGTGCTGGATCTGGCTGACCGTGATTTCGGGCAGATCGGTGTAGTTGTCGATCCGGTTGTAGCGCTGGGTCAGCTTGCGCGAGGGCACGGCGATGATCTTCTCGTCCTCGCCGCCGTCATCCTCCATCACCAGCACGCCCACCGGGCGCACCGAGATGATCGCGCCCGGAATGATCGCGCGGGTGTTGGCCACCAGCACGTCGCAGGGATCGCCGTCGCCCGAGCGGGTGTGGGGAATGAAGCCGTAATTCCCCGGATAGAACATCGGCGTGTAGAGGAACCGGTCGACGACGAGCGTGCCGGCATCCTTGTCCATCTCGTACTTGATCGGCTCGCCGCCGAGCGGAACCTCGATGATGACGTTGACGTCTTCCGGCGGATTCTTGCCGATCGAGATGGCGTTGATATCCATGGGCCTGTGCTCTCTGAAATCCGGCCGTCGGACGCGTCGCCCCGTCCGGCGGAAGCATCGTGCGGGGGCGGCTCACGGTGCCGCACCCATCGTCCGATGTCTTAGATTGCGCAGGGGGGAAATGAAATCGGTCCTCCGGCCAAGTTGGCGCGTCCTCCGCTGTCCCGTGCTATAAATTGCCGGTCTGTCCGATGAAGCGGCGTCCCGATCTCCCTCTTTCGCGCTGCGGGGTGCGGGGGTAAGCCCTCGCGGCGGGACGGGCTCGGGTCGGCGATCAGGCGAACAGGTAGCCGATTTTCGGTAGGCCGATGCCGGAGAGGTGCTCGACCGCCTCCGGGCCGGCGACGCCGCCCAGGGATGCGTAGAAGCGGCAGGCGCGGGGATTGTCGGCCAACGCCCAGACGCCGATGCGGGTGAGGCCGCGGTCGATCAGGTCGTTGCGCACCGCCCGGAACAGGCGGGTGCCGAGCCCCAGGCCCTGGAATTCCGGGGCGATGTAGAGTTCGGTGATCTCGCCGTCGGCCCGCAGGCTGCGATCGCGCGCCCGACCGTAGGCGGCGTACCCCGCGATCTGCTCGCCGAAGGCGGCGACGACGAGACCCCGGCCGCCGATCATGCCGCGCCACGTCTCGGGCCCGCGGCGGGCGAGGAAGCGCTCCAGGGCGATCCCTGGGATGATCCCCTGATAGGCCTCGCGCCACGCGGCATCGAACACCGCCGAGAGGCCGGCGGCATCCGCAGGGCGGGCACAGCGCAGGCTCACCGTGTTCGTCGTCATTGCGGGCTCCGATTGCCAACGGGCCGCGCATGATGCTGGCAAAGGGTTGGGTTCGGCAACGGGCCGAGACGGTGCGCGTTGTCGCCCGAATCGCAGACTGTTAGAGGAACGCTCCGATAGGCCTCTCGCAGCGATCCGTGTTCAACCGCTTCCTTCCTCCCGAGACCCGATATGCGCGGCGCATGGCCCGCATCGCGAAGTTCGAGCGGCCGATCGACGGCTCCGTCTCCCGGGCGAAGGCCTGGGCGAACATGCTGCTCGTCGATCATGGGATCTTCCGCCTCGCCTATCCCAACCGGCACCGGATCGGCACCGGGCTGGTCTGGCGCTCGGCCCAGCCGACGCCGCACCAACTCGCCTGGTTCAAGCGCCAGGGCGTGCGCACGATCGTGTCGCTGCGCGGCGGGCGCGAGCACGGCTCCTGGCCGCTCCAGCGCGAGGCCTGCGAGCGGCAGGGGCTGACGCTCGTCGAGTTCGTGCTGCGCTCCCGCGAGGCGCCTTCCCGTGAGACCCTGCTCACCGCCCGCGATTTCTTCGCCGGCCTCGAATACCCGGCGGTGATGCACTGCAAGTCGGGGGCGGACCGGGCCGGGCTGGCCGCCACCCTGTTCCTGATCCTGCACGAGGGCCGGCCGGTGCGCGAGGCCCTGCGCCAGCTCTCGCCGCGCTACGGCCATTTCCGCTTCGCCAAGACCGGCATCCTCGACGCGTTCTTCGCCACCTATCTCCGCGAGGGCGAGGCGCGCGGGCAGAGTTTCCTGGAGTGGGTCGAGCATGCTTACGATCCGCAGGCCGTGACGCGGAACTTCCGCGCCGGCTTCTGGTCCGACTTCGTCGTCGACCGCCTGCTGCGGCGCGAATAGGCGCGCCGCCTTGGCCCTCCGGCTTCCGCGGCTGCTCGCCGCCGTCCCTCGATCCTGGACCGGGCGGCTTGGGCCGGACGAGCGCGGCCTGAACGGTCCCCGGATCGCGGTGATCGGCAATTGCCAGGCCAAGGGCGTGGCCGAGGCCGTGCGCATCCTCGCGCCGGGAGCGCGGGTGCGGCTGATTCCGATGAGCACCCTGGGCCGGGGGCGGCAAAGCCTCGACGCCTTCGCGGCGACGCTCAAGGCGTGCGATCACGTCTTTTCCCAGCCCTTCCCGGCGGGCTTCTTCCCTGAGGGCGGGTCGGACGCCCTGCGCGAACGGCTGCCGCGGATGCGGCTCTTCCCCTCGATCGTCTTCACCGCCTTCCATCCGGACGCGGTCTATGTCGGCGATCTCGCCTCGGTGGCGCGGGTGAAGCTGGTGCCGTCACCGCTCGGCAGCTACCATTCGGCGATCACCCTGTTCGGCTTCCTCAAGGGCTTGCCGCAGGAGCGGATCGTCGGACTGTTCCGCGAAGCCGTCTTTTCGCAGCTCGGCTATCTCGACGCCTGGGATCTCGCCGCGGCGGACCTGATCGCATCGAGCCGGGCGATCAATTTCGATCTCTCAGACGACCTGCTGCGCTGGTCGCGCGGCGGCCAGTTCATGCACAACATCAACCATCCGCGCCTGAGCGTGCTCGGCGATATCGCCGCGCGGCTGCTCCGCGAGGCCGGCATCGCGCCGCGTTCGGTCGCGGTCGAGGCCTACGCCCCGGACGCGCTGCTCGATGACGCGATCTGGCCGGTCTACCCGCCGGTGGCGATGCTCTACGGCGTGGCCGGCTCGACGGTGTTCAAGCGGCGCCAGCGCCGGGGCGCTGCCCCTGAGACGTTCGGCCTCGACGCCTTCGTCGCGGAAAGCCTCGCGATCTATCGGGCGCAGCCGCGCGAGACCCTGACCTGCCACCGGATCGAGCACTGGGCGGCCTCGCCGGAGATCCGGACCCTGTTCGAAACCGCCTGACCGCCGGTCACGGGTTCCCCAAGGGCAAGCCCTTTGGCGGGGCTCAGGGCAAGGCCCTGAAGCTACCCCTCCGCCTCGTCCTTGCCCGAGCGCTCGGCGAGGCGGGCCAGCGTCGTCATCTCGCGAAACCACGTCCGCACCGGCTTGGCCGGCGTGCCGCCCCAGCGCGAGCCCGGCGGAACGTCACGGTTGACGTTGGAAGAGCCGGCGATCTGCGAGCCCATGCCGATGCGCAGGTGGCCGACGACGCCGACCTGGCCGCCGAGCACCACATAGTCCTCCAGCGTGGTCGAGCCGGAGATGCCGACGCCGGAGACGATCACGCAGTGGCGGCCGATCACCACGTTGTGGGCGATCTGCACGAGGTTATCGATCTTGGTGCCCTCGCCGACCACCGTGTCGCGCGAGGCGCCCCGATCGATGGTGGTGTTGGCGCCGATCTCGACATCGTCCTGGATGATGACGCGACCGACCTGCGGCACCTTGAGGTGGCCACCCGCGCCCATGGCGAAGCCGAACCCGTCCTGGCCGATCCGGGCGCCGGGATGGACGATGACGCGGTTGCCGACGAGCGCGTGGGTCAGGGTCGCGCCTGCACCGATGGAACAGTCGCGGCCGACCCGCACGTTCGGCCCGATCACGGCGTTGGGGCCGAGCACCGTACCGGAGCCGATCTCGGCGCCGGGGCCGACGACGGCACCGGGATCGACGCGCACGCCGTCCTCCAGCCGCGCCTGCGGATGGACATGGGCACCGGGGGAGATTCCGCTCGCGGCAAACAGCGAGCCCGGCCGCATCGCCTCCTCGTAGAGATGGGCCAGCAGCCCGGCATAGGCCCGGTAGGGATCGCGAGTGACGAGGGCGATCGTGCCGGACGGAACGCGCGGGGCGAAGCGCGGCGAGACGAGGCAGACCAGCGCCCGCGTCGCGGCCAGGGCGTCGCCGTAGCGGGCGTTGTCCATGTAGGCGAGTTCGCTCGGCCCCGCGGTTTCGAGCGGCGCGGCCCCGGTCACCGCCTGCGCCGGGTCGGTGCCCTCGGGGAGCGGCACGCCGCAGGCTTCGGCCACGGCGCCGAGGGTCAGGCCGCCTTTCGGCGCGATGAAGACGGGTTCTGACATGCGGTTCGACGAGGCTGGCAGGGTAGGGGTCCGAGCGCCGCTATAGCGCTCTTCGCTGGAAGGGGCACCCGCCCGGAGCGGAGCGGAGGGCATGCGACAAAACGAAAGAGCCGCGCCCGACCGGTGACGGTCGGACGCGGCTCCCTCAAGCGAGCGTGTCGTGGATCAGAAGCGCGAGCCGCCGGAGAAGCGGAACGCCTGGGTTTGGTCCTTGCCGACCTTGCCCAGAGCCGTCTGGACACCCTCGTCCTTGGACAGCGCGTAGGCGTAGTCGAAGCGGATCGGGCCGAGCGGCGAGTTCCACAGGATCGAGGCACCGACCGAGGAGCGGATCGTCGCCTTGTCGCGGACGTTCACGCACTCGGGCTCGACCTTGATCGCGCTGGCGCCGAAGTTCGTGTAGTTGCAGCCCGATCCCGGCGCGAAGCCGTTGATGAAGCCGTCGCGGTTCACGTCGAAGTTGCGGCGGCCGTCATAGCCGAACAGCGTACCGGCATCGGCGAAGACCGCGCCCTTCAGGCCGAGGTCCTTGGGCAGGCCCCAGATCGGGAACTGAACTTCGACCGTGGCACCGAAGTAGGTCGTGCCGCCGATGGCGTTGGAGCGGGCATCGGCGATACCGACGTCGCGCGGGCCGAGGCCGTTCGGTGCGAAGCCGCGGACCAGCGACGGGCCGAGGAAGAACTGGTCGGTGATGCGCAGCGGCTGGTTGTCCAGCGCCGAGATGTGACCGCCCTGGAGGCGCACGAAGCCGACCACGTCCTCCCACAGTTCCTTGTAGTAGCGGGCGTCGCCCGTCACGCGGAAGAACTTGGAGTCGCCGCCGATGCCGGCGATGTCGGGCTTCAACTCGCCGTAGAAGCCGTTGGTGGGCCGCTGCAGGTTGTCGAGGGTCGAGTAGGCCAGGGTGACACCGGCCAGCGAGGTCAGCACGTTGCCCTGCTGGCCCTTGAGCGCGATCGAGGCCTCGCCGTCATAGGCGCAAGTCGGGTAAGCCGGAAGGCCGCCGACGTCACGCCCGCTCGACGGATCGATCGTTCCGGCCGGGTTGATGGCGGTGTAGCCGGGGATCGCCACCGAGCAGTCGTTATACGGACGCTTGATGGTGTTCGGAACCCGCAGCTCGGTGTTGTAGAGCGAGTAGCGGAAGGTGACGCCGAACTCCTCGGTGATCGGCAGGCCGAGGCGGAGCTGACCGCCGTAGACGGTCGTCTCGTAGCGCGACCAGCGGGTCAGGTCGGAATATTTGTAGAAGGCGTCGAAGCCGGCCGCGAGGCGGTAGCCGAGGAAGTACGGCTCGGTGAAGGAGAAGTCGATACCGCGGGCGTACTGGCCGCCCTGCACCGCGAGGCGCACGTACTGGCCGCGGCCGAGGAAGTTCGACTCGGAGACCGAGACCTCGCCGATGATGCCGTCCTGGGTGGAGTAGCCGCCCGCCACCGAGAACGAACCCGTGGGCTGATCCTCGACGTCGATGTTGACGATCACCCGGTCCGGCGCCGTGCCGGGCTCGTTGGAGAAGCGGACCTTCTTGAAGAAGCCCAGGCCGTTGAGGCGGCGCTCGGCCCGGTCGACCAGCACGCGGTTATAGGCATCGCCCTCGGTGAGATCGAGTTCGCGGCGGATGACGTAGTCGCGGGTGCGGGTGTTGCCGCGGATGTTGATGCGCTCGACGTAGACGCGCGGGCCGTCCTCGACCACGAAGCCGAGGGCCACCTGATGGGTGGCGCGGTCGCGCTGGCCGGTGGGGCGCACCTGGGCGAAGGGATAGCCCTGGCGGTTGACCTCGTTGGTGACGCCGACGAGCGTCTTCTCGACATCCTCGGCGTTGTAGACGTCGCCGACCTGGGCGCGGATCTGCCCGTCGAGCGCCTCGCGATCGATGCCGGCGATGCGCGGATCGACGGCCACGGCGCCGACGGTGTACTGCGCGCCTTCCTCGACGGTAACGGTGATGACCCAGCCGGTCTCCTCGCCGGCCTCGACGTAGCGGGCATCGGCATTCACGACGCGGAAGTCGGCGTAGCCGTTCTTGAGGTAGTAGCGGCGCACGACGTCGAGATCGGCCGAGATACGGTCGGGATCGTAGACGTCGGAGGTCTTGATGAACGAGAGGAAGTTCATCTCGGAGGAGGACATCAGACCTTTGAGGGTCCGCTCCGAGTAGACGCTGTTGCCGACGAAGTTGATGGCGCGGATACCGGTCTTGTCGCCCTCGTCGATGGTGAAGACGACGTCCGCGCGGCCGGTGGGCAGGTCGACGGTGCGGTAGCTGACCTTGGCGGTGCCGCGGCCCGAGCGCTTGTAGACATCGCGGATGCGCTCGACGTCGGCGGCGATCACCGCCGGGCTCAGGGCGCCGCGGTCCTTGGTCTCGACGACGCTCTCGAGCGTGGCCTTCTCGACCTTCTTGTTGCCCTCGAAGAAGACGCGGCCGACCACGTTGTTCTCACGCACGCGCACCACGGTGGTGCCGCCGCGGCCGGAGACCTGCACGTCGGAGAAGAGGCCGGTGGCGAGAAGATTGCGCCGCGCCTCCTCGGGCGATCCGGAGGCGGTGCCGGTGACGTAGGAGCGGATGGTGTCGGCGTCGACACGGCGGTTGCCTTCGACGACGATCTGCTGCGCCTGTGCGGCCGCGCCGCCGAGGATCACGCTGGCGGCGGTGGCGACCAGAACGATGGCACGCTCCGCCGACTTTCGCCGGCGCTTTCCCGTCATCGACATCATGTAATCGCCCGTCTCTTTTTATCTCAGCACGGGTTCGCACCCGCGGGCGGCCGCCCTTAAGGCTCGCCGCCCTCTGGTCCCGGCCACGCTTGTATCGGGATTCCCCCACGAAGCAAACGCGAGGGCCGTCCGACATACCGGGATTTTGGGGGGTCGTGGCCTTCGCGCCACTTAACGGCGAAGCGCCTTTACGAGCGATCTCAGATTAGCGTGAATAGGGCGTAAATATGATGCCGAACACGACTTTCCGGTTCGTGTTCCAATTGCGGGAAGCCGGCGTTAACCCTGAACGCGAACGGCCCAGCGGGTTCGCCGGGCCGTCGATTCGGGCAGCCGATCGCGGTGGGGAGGCCCCCGGCATCAGGTGCCGCGCTGGCTCAGCGAGGCGCCCAGGTTGAGGATGTCGTTCCAGGCCGCGAACAGCATCAGCATCAGCACGAAGGCCAACCCGATGCGGAAGCCGATCTCCTGCGCCCGCTCGCTCAAGGGGCGGCCGCGCACCGCTTCGAAGGCGTAGAACATCAGGTGTCCGCCATCGAGGAGCGGGATCGGGAACAGGTTGAGGAGGCCGATCGAGACCGAGAGCAGCGCGACCAGCCCGATCAGCCCGCCGACGCCGCCGACGCGCGCGACCTCGCCGGAGACCCGGGCGATGCCAATCGGGCCGGAGAGTTGGTCGGCGGATTCGCGGCCGGTAACGAGCTTGCCGATGTAGTCGAAGGTGCGCTCCACGACGAAGGCCGTCTCGTGGACGCCCAGTTTCAGGGATTCGAACGGGCCGTAATGCACCAGTTTGGCCGCGTCGGCCTTCGGCCCGTTGATGCCCAGGCGGCCGAAGCGGTGGCGGCCGAAGGGCGTGCGCTCCTCGATCATGTCCGGCACGGCGGTCAGCGTCTGCACCTCGCTCCCGCGATCGACGGTGATCGACAGGGAGGAGCCGGCGGCGGCCGAGACGACGCGCTGCATCTGGTTGAAGGTCTTGACCGGCTGGCCGTCGATCGAGCGGATCACGTCGCCGGGTTGGAAGCCCGCCCGCGCGGCGGCGCTGTTGGGCTGCACCGCCTCAACGCGGGCCGGCGTCTCATAGCGGCCGCTGAAATAGATCGCGCCGGCGAAGACGGCGATCGCCAGGATGAAGTTGGCGATGGGGCCGGCGGCGACGATGGCCGCGCGCTTGGCGACCGGCTGGGTCGGGAAGCTGATCGCCCGCTCGTGCGGGTCCATGCGGGCGACCGCCTCGGGATCGGGCACGCTGGCGCCGTTGGCATCGCCGACGAATTTCACGTAGCCGCCGAGCGGGATCGCGGAGAGCTTCCAGCGGGTCCCCCGCCGGTCGGTGAAGCCGACGACCTCAGGGCCGAAGCCGATGGAGAAGGCGGTGACGCCGACCCCGCACCAGCGCCCGACCAGGAAATGGCCCATCTCGTGCACGAACACGACGATCGTCAGCACGATCAGGAACGGGATCACCGCGCCGAAGAAGCCGGCGGCGTTTCCGCCCATTCCGCTCAAAAATTCCATGGCCATCATCCTTCAGGCCGCGATACGCGTTGGGAGATCCGTGCACGTGGAGCGCGAATCCGGTCTTGACCGTCCGCCCTGGCAGAGCGGGCCCCCAGCCGGCAAGTTGCGGATCGTCGCACGCCTCACGTTCGAGTGCGAGATGTAATCGCGCCCGCGACCGGTGCAGCCGGGCCGTCCATCCCCGACAACACTTCGTAAAGGTTAATTTCGGTCTCAGCCAGCGGCGCGGGTGGCGGGCACCGTCTCCAGGCTCCAGGCGCGCACCCGCGCGTCGATGGCCAGCGCCTCCTCGACGTCCTCCGGGGCGCGGCGGAACTCGGCGGCGAAGTGCTCGACCGCCCGCTCCACCAACTCGGCGATGCCGTAGAACGGGATCGCGCCGCGGATGAAGGCGGCGACCGCGATTTCGTTGGCGGCGTTCATCACGGTGGGTGCCGCGCCGCCTTCGGCCAGCGCCGCGCGGGCGACGCGCAGGCAGGGAAAGCGCGCCTCGTCCGCCGGCTCGAAGGTGAGGCTGCCGGTGGCGGCGAGATCGAGCGGACGGCCGCGGGCGATCTCCAGGCGGTCGCCGAGGCCGAGGCAGTGGGCGATCGGCACGCGCATGTCGGGCATGGCGAGTCCGGCGGTCACCGCGCCGTCGCGCCACGCGATCAGCCCGTGCACGATCGATTGCGGGTGGACGATCACGTCGAGCCGCTCGGCCTCGATGGCGAAGAGGTGGTGGGCCTCGATCAGCTCCAGCCCCTTGTTCATCAGCGAGGCGGAATCGATGTTGATCTTCATGCCCATCGACCAGGTCGGGTGGGCGGCGGCCTCGGCCGGGGTCGCGGCGGCGATGCGCTCGCGGGTCCAGGTGCGGAATGGGCCGCCCGAGGCGGTCAGCGTCATCTTGGCGATGTCGGACACGCGGCCGTCGCCCATGGCCTGGGCCAGCGCGTTGTGCTCGGAATCCACCGGCAGGATGCGGGCGCCGTAGCGGGTCGCATCGCGCATGAAGGCATTGCCCGCGCAGACGAGGCTCTCCTTGTTGGCCAGCGCGATGGTGCGCCCGAGCCGGAGCGCGGCGTGGGTGGGCTTGAGGCCCGCCGCCCCGCTCACCGCCGCCACCACGATGTCGGCCTTGCGGGCGACCGCCTCCAGCACCGCGCTCTCGCCGGCACCGTTCGGAATACCGGAGCCGGCCAGCGCCTCGGCCAGGGCCGGGCCGGCGCTCTCGTCGGCGAGAGCGGCGAAATCCGGCCTCAGTTCGCGGGCGAGCTTGGCGAGCGCCGCGGCGTCCCGCCCGCCGACCAGCGCCCCGGCCCGGAAGCGGCCCGCATGTTGGGACAGGAGGTCCGTGGTCGAGCGGCCGATCGAGCCGGTGGCGCCGAGGACGGTGACGGTGAGGCTCACGGGATCAATTCCGTTCAAGAGTGCCTCACAAAACTTCCGGTCGCTGACCGTTGCTCTTCCTGGCACGATGGTGCGGCGGGAGTTTTGTGAGAGACACTAGGCATTCAGGAGCCGCAGGGCGGCGAGGCACAGGCCGGCGAGGAGTGCCACGGCGAAGAAGCCGTCGAGCCGGTCCATGACGCCGCCATGGCCGGGGATCGAGCGGCCGGAATCCTTGACGCCGTAGCGGCGCTTGAGGGCGGATTCAACGAGGTCGCCGCCCATCGACAGGATCGAGGCGAGGCCGCTGAGCGCCGCGACCACGGCGGGCGAGAGGCCGGGCAGGGCGTCCCAGCCCTGCGCGCGGGCAACCAGCAGGGTCGCGGTCCCGCCGATCACGCCGGCGGCAAGCCCGCCGAGTGCGCCGGACCACGTCTTCTTCGGGCTCACGCGCGGCATCAGCTTGGGCCCGCCGATCAGGCGGCCGGTGAAGTAGGCGACGCTGTCGGTCGACCAGACCACCGCGAACATCCAGGCCGGCCCGACGATGCCGATCGCCGGATCGATCCGCAGCAGCGTCGGCACCAGGGCGACCACGGCGCCGCCGAGGAGACCCCAGATCGGCTTGCGCCGGCCCGGACCGTGGCCGAGGGCGAACAGGCCGAGGCCGCCGACGAGCAGGATGAGGAGCGGCACCCAGAGCGGTGTGCCGACCAGCACGGTCGCGAGAACGCCGACCAACGTCGCGCCGGTGAGGCCGAGAAGCGGCAGGAGCGGCTCGGAGCGGGTCATGGCGAGCCACTCGGCCGCGCCGACGATCCCGGCGATCAGCCAGATGGCGGCGAAGGCCCAGCCGCCGATCACCAGGCTGCCGAGCACCGCCGCGCCGAGCACAAGGGCCGAGGCCACGCGCAGGCCGAATTCGCGGTTGGCGAAGGGCGGGCGCCCGGCGGGCGCGGGGGGAGCTTCGTCCCGCGCCATCAGCCGGCCCCGCTGCTGAGGCCGCCGAAGCGGCGGTCGCGGCGGTGATACTCGCTGAGCGCGGCGAGGAAGGCGTCGTGGTCAAAATCCGGCCAGAAGCCGGGCTCGATCACGTACTCGGCATAGGCCGTCTGCCATGTCAGGAAGTTCGACAGCCGCTGCTCACCGGACGTGCGAATGACGAGATCCGGGTCCGGGATGCCGGCGGTGTCGAGGGCCGCCGCAACCGTCGGGAGCTCGATCTCGTCGGGCCGAAGCCGCCCCTCCGCGACGGCTGCCGCGATGCGCCGCACCGCGCGCAGGATCTCCTGGCGGCCGCCGTAATTGAAGGCCACGACGAGCGTCAGGCCGGTATTGGCACGGGTGCGCCCCTCCGCCTCGTCGAGCAGTCCGGCGATGTCCGCCGACAGGTCGGCCCGATCACCGATCACCCGGACGCGGACATTGTTGGCGTGCAGGTCGGCGAGGTCGCTGCGCACGAACAGCTTGAGCAGGCCCATCAGTTCGGAGATCTCCGAGGGCGGCCGGCGCCAGTTCTCGGAGGAGAAGCTGTAGACGGTGAGATAGTCGATGCCGAGGGTTATGGCGGAGCGCACGGCCCGGCGGACGGCCTCGACGCCGCGGCGGTGCCCCTCGAAGCGGGGCAGGCCCCGGCTCGCGGCCCAGCGGCCGTTGCCGTCCATGATGATGGCGACGTGCCGCGGCGCAGGCTGCGCCGCTCCCTCGGGGGCGGCACCCGCCGTACCCCCGATCTGCCGCGCGCCTTCCGAGCGAACCAACGCAGCCTCCCCCTCTTGGCGCACCCTTAGCGCACTTTTGGCGCACCCTGTGCCGCCTTCTCAGCGGCCCCCTTGGCCACCCCCTAGCCGTCGCGGCCCGACCGTTCGTCCCGTTCGATACAGGCCGGAGACACAGGCCGGAGGCGTCAGACCTGCATGATTTCCTTCTCCTTCGAGGCCAGCACGCCGTCGATCTCAGCGATCGCGTCGTCGGTGGCCTTCTGCACGTCCGCCGCCTGACGCTTCTCGTCGTCCTGGCTGATGGCGCCGTCCTTCTCGAGCTTCTTGAGGATGTCGAGCCCGTCGCGGCGGACGTGGCGCACGGCGACGCGGGCCTCCTCGGTGTATTTGTGGGCGACCTTGACCATTTCCTTGCGGCGCTGCTCGTTCATCTCAGGGATGCGCAGGCGGATGGTCTGGCCCTCCGTCATCGGGTTGAGGCCGAGATCGGATTCGCGGATCGCCTTCTCCACATTGGTGACCATCGAGCGGTCCCAGACCGAGATCGAGAGCAGGCGCGGCTCCGGCACGCTGACGGTGGCGACCTGGGCCATCGGCATCGACGCGCCGTAGGCCTCGACCTGGATCGGATCGAGCAGGCTCGGGGTCGCGCGGCCGGTGCGCAGCGATCCCAGATCCTTGCTCAGGGACGAGACGGCGCCCTGCATGCGGCGCTTGATGTCGCCGAGGTCGAATTCCGGTGTGGCCATGAGTTCAAAGTCCCGATGCGTTCGGGTGGCAGATCGGCGCGCTCGGGACGCGCCCGGCACGCGGTGCCGCTACATGAACGAAAAACCGGGTGGCCGCAAATGCCCGTGGGCCGCTTCCGCAACGGGGACCGGCCGCAGGCCGGCGGCCCCCTCCCGCTTCGGCCCGTCTTCCCGGCCATCTGCTCCGCGGCCGACACCTCCGTCCCACGCGGTCGAAAGGGCAGGCCTGTCTTGAAGGGCCTGTCCCGGTCTTCTGCGGAAGACCCCATGGTTCCGGCCTCCAACGCGGCGTTCCTCGGCAGACGATGTGACTTTGGATGCGGCTCCGGACACTCTCATCCAAACAAAGGCAGTTCGCGTTTTAATCCCGGTGCTGCGGCGGGTGACCATGGGTTAGCAATTTCACGGTAAAAGCTCCGCGTGGCCACCTAACATATGTAATTCAGGTCGCGTCGGGAGCTGTGTCGTGCCTGTCCGGAACTCGTCAATTCGCTCGAAGCTGATCGGGAGCTTCACCATCCTCACCCTTGTGGTGCTCGGATTGGGAGTCCTGAGCCTCGGCGGCCTGTCCCACATCAATGGACATCTTCAGACCATCGAGCGAAACTGGCTTCCCAGCGTCCGCACCGTGGGAGAGGTCGATGCGCTGACCGGCCGCTACAACACCAGCCTGCTGCGACATGTCCTGACTACGGAGGCGAAGAGCCTGGCCGCCGTCGAGAACGACGTCAATCAGCGCGGCAAGCGGCTCGATACCGCCGCCGACGCCTACGAGCCGCTCATCAACTCGCCCGAGGAGCGTAAGCTCTACGAGACGTTCCGGCAGGAATGGCGCGCTTTTACCGGCGTCAGCGAGCGGATCATGGGATTGTCGCGGCAGGGCGAGAAGACGCAGGCTCTGGCCCTGTATGAAACCGAGGCCGTGCCGCCGCGGCGGCGCGCGTCGTTGGCACTCGAAGCCTTGATCAAGCTCAACAACGACGGCGCTGCGGCGGCCGAGATCGCTTCCACCGATGCCTACGCTTCGACCAAGGTTCAGGTTCTCGGCGCGATCGCGGCCGCCATCCTGCTCTCGGTCGGCCTCGCCCTCGTCATCGTCCGCGGCGTCTCGCGCGGCATCGACTCCGTGGTGCGGCCGATGCAGGCCCTCGCGGGCGGCGACCTCAGCGTCGGCGTCGCGCATCAGGGCGAGGCGACCGAGATCGGCCGCATTGCCGATGCCGTTCAGGTCTTCAAGGACAGTCTGATCCGCGCACGTGCGCTGGAGGAAGAGAGCGCACTCGCCCGCGCCTCGGCCGAGGAGCAGCGCAAGGCCGGCATGCGGCAGATGGCCGAGCGTTTCGAGCAGGCGGTCGGCGGCATCGTCGGCATGGTCTCGGCCTCGGCCACCGAGTTGCACGCCACCGCCGAGAGCATGACGACCACGGCGTTCCAGACCGCCAACCAGTCCGGCGCGGTGGCCGCCGCGGCCGAGGAAGCCTCGGTCAACGTCAACACGGTGGCGGCCGCCTCCGAGGAACTCGGCGCTTCCGTGCAGGAGATCGGACGGCAGGTCTCGGGGTCGGCGGATCTGGCGCAGCGCGCCGCCAGCGAGGCGGATCGGACGGTCGCGCTCGTGCAGGAACTCAGCGGCGCCGTCTCGCAGATCGGTGACGTGGTGAGCTTGATCTCGAATATCGCCAGCCAGACCAACCTGCTGGCGCTGAACGCCACCATCGAGGCGGCCCGCGCCGGCGAGGCCGGCCGGGGTTTCGCCGTCGTGGCCGCGGAGGTGAAGGAGCTTGCGAGCCAGACGGCGCGGGCGACCGAGGAGATCTCGGGCCAGATCGGCCAGATCCAGGGCGCAACGCGCCAAGCCGTCGGCGCGATCGGCTCGGTCACGGAGCGGGTTCGCGAGATCAACGCCGTCACCACGGTCATCGCGGCGGCGGTCGAGCAACAAGGGGCGGCCACCCAGGAGATCGTGTCGAGCGTGGGCCAAGCCTCGGCCGGCACGACCGAGGTGACGAGCAACATGGTCGGCCTCGCCCGCGCGTCGGAGGATACGGGAGCGGCCGCCTCCCAGGTGCTGTCGTCGGCCTCCGAACTCTCGCGCCAGTCCGAGCATCTCTCGGCCGAGGTCGCGCGGTTCCTGGCCTCCGTCCGCGCGGCCTGACGACCGCGCGGCCTCCTCTCACAGGGCTTCGCCCCGCAACAGGCGCGGGGTCTCGCCCCGCAGGGCGGAGGCTTGGCCGATGAAGAAGCGCTTCAGGCCCGGCATCCGATCGACGAGGCCGAGCCCGAAATCGCGGGTGAGGCGCAGCGCCAGGCTGTCGTTGGAGAACAGGCGGTTGAGCCCGTCGGTCGCCGCCGCCATCGCCACGCTGTCGAAGCGGCGGGCCTGCTCGTAATCGCGCAGCACCGCGTCGGCGCCGGGGTCGAGGCCGAGCCGCAGGGCGCCGGTCACGGCTTCGGCGAGCGCCGCCGCCCCGGCGAGGCCGAGATTGAGCCCCTGGCCCGCGAGCGGGTGGATGACGTGGGCGGCGTCCCCGAGGAGCGCGAGGCGTGGGGCCCGGAAGCTGCGGGCGATGCCCAGATGCAGCGGATGGGCGCTCGGGCCGTGCTCCAGGGCGATGCGGCCGAGTTCGGGCCCGAACCGGCGCTCGATCTCGGCCAGCGTCTCGGTGACGTCCCCGCCGAGCAGGGCCGGCACGTCGGCGCTGCGCTCGGTCCAGACGATGGAGGAGCGGTGGCCGAGATCGCCCCCCGGCTTGAGCGGTAGGATCGCGAAGGGGCCGCTCGGCAGGAAGTGCTCGAAGGCCCGGCCCTCGTGGTCGCGGGCATGCCCGATCGTCGCGACGATGCCCGATTGCGGGTAGGACCAGCCGACCCAGCCGATCCCGGCCGCCTCGCGCAGGGCCGAGCGCGCGCCGTCGGCGGCAACCACCAGCGCCACCTCCTCCGTGCTGCCGTCGCTCAAGCTGACTCGGTTCGCGCGCGGCCCCGGCACCGCACCGCGGATTCCGGCGGTGACGAGCCGGACTCCCGCCGCGTGGGCGGCGTCGAGCAGCACGCTCACCATCGGCTCGGCCTCGACCATGTGCGCGAAGGGCTCGCCCGCGCTCTCCTTCTCGGTCCCGTCGCCGAAGGTGAGGAAGACCGGCCGCACCGGATCGCCGACGCGGCTGTCGCTGATGACGAGCCGGCGCATCGGTTCCGCCGCCGGTTCGATGCGCGGCCACAGGTCGAGTTGCTCGAACATTCGCCGCGGCCCCGCCGCGACGGCGTAGGCGCGCCCGCGATGGCGCGCGGCGCCCGCCTCCAAGCCGGGATCGCAGACCGTGACGTCGAGGGCGGGGCCATGCGTCCGCTTCAGGGCGACCGCCAGGGTGAGGCTGGCGATGCCCGCTCCGGCGACGAGCAGGTGACGGCTTCCGGGACGATGTCCGGGACGGCGATCCGTTGTGTTCATCGGCCTTCCTCTTCCTCGGCTCCGGCTCCGACGAGGCGTTTCCGAGCCTACCCCATAGACCGCGCGGCGCGCGCACGCGATCCCGTGCAGACAGCCGCAGATGTCGCTCAGGACGCGGACGCCCCGCGTGGCATCGCCGGGCGCGGCCGCTATGTGCGTCGGGCACGCCCCGCGCCGGGGCCGCTCGTCCCTCGTCGTCGTCCCGGAGTCGCAGAAGCCGCTATGTCCGAAACCCTCAGGCCCGATCCCGTTGACGCGCTTCTGGCAATCCTCGATCTGGAACGCCTGGAGACCGACCTGTTCCGCGGCATCAGCCCCCGGATCGGCTGGCCGCGGGTGTTCGGGGGGCAGGTCGTCGCCCAGGCGCTGGTCGCGGCCTCCCGCACGGTCGAGGCGTCCCGTCCGCCCCACTCGCTGCACGCCTACTTCCTCCTCGGCGGCGACCCCGCGGTGCCGATCGTCTACGAGGTCGAGCGCATCCGTGACGGCGGCAGCTTCACCACCCGTCGGGTCAAGGCGATCCAGAAGGGGCGGGCGATCTTCGCCATGTCGGTGTCGTTCCACGTCACGGAAGCGGGACACGAGCACGCCGCCGAGCGCCCCGACGTGCCGGGGCCGGACGATCTGGCGGATGCGCGGACCCTCGTGCGCGAGGGCGGCAGCATCGTGCCCGAGCCGATGCTCGCCTATTTCACGCAGGCCTGGCCGATCGAATTGCGGCCGGTCGAGACCGGGCGCTATCGCGACCGCGTGCCGAAGCCCGCCCGCTACCATGTCTGGATGCGCACGACGAAGCCTCTGCCGGACGATCCGGCGGTGCATCGGGCGGTGCTCGCCTACGCCTCGGACATGACGCTGCTCGATGCAACCCTGATCCCCCACGGCCGCACCGTGTTCGACCCGGAGATCCAGTCGGCGAGCCTCGACCACGCCCTCTGGTTCCACCGGCCGTTCCGAGCCGATTCCTGGCTGCTCTATTCGCAGGACAGTCCGAGTGCCTCGGGCGCTCTCGGTTTCGCCCGCGGCACCTTCCACGACGAGGAAGGGCACCTCATCGCCTCCGTCGCCCAGGAGGGCCTGATCCGTCGGCATCGCCCCTGAAGAGGGCAATGAGAGCGAATCTGCCGGCCCGTTAGGCTGTCTGCCCACCAAGAAGGCAGTTTTCGTGGCTGGGCTGCTCGACGCGGTGCCACGGCTCGCTCACGTTCTGGGCAGAAGGGCGAAACCGAAAATGGTTCCGCTTGGCACGGTCCTTGAATGGAGGCGCGCGGTCGCAGGGTCATCCCGATCCCTGCGGAACCGCTGGGTCTCGGCCGGTGCGCGACCGGCGGTGAGAAGGCAGAACAAAGGGGGCGTCGCCCATGAAAATCGTGATGGCGATCATCAAGCCGTTCAAGTTGGAAGAGGTCCGTGACGCCCTGACCGGGATCGGTGTCCACGGCCTGACCGTGACGGAGGTCAAGGGCTACGGCCGGCAGAAGGGCCATACCGAAATCTATCGCGGGGCCGAGTACGCCGTAAGCTTCCTCCCCAAGCTCAAGATCGAGGTGGCGGTCGCGGCCGACCTCGTGACCAACGTGATCGACACGATCGCCGGGGCCGCCCGCACCGGACAGATCGGTGACGGCAAGATCTTCGTGATGCCGCTGGAGAAAGCGGTCCGCATCCGCACCGGCGAGACCGACGTCGACGCGCTCTGAGGAGCCCGCCCCGCCTCGGTTTCCTCCCCGATATCCCGATGGCTCATCAACCGTTCCGGCGGAACGCGCCCGGCCGCGCCGCCGCCTCTCCCTCCTCAATGCGTGACGCACTGCGATCAGGAGCTTCCTGTCCATGAAACCTCGTAACCTTCTCGCGCTCGGGCTGGGAGGAGCCGCCCTCGGCCTTCTCCTCGTCGAGCCGTCGCTCGCGCAGGCGCCGACGGTCGAGCCCGCCGTCACCGCCGCTGCCCCGGTGCCCAACAAGGGCGACACCGCCTGGATGCTGCTGTCGGCGGTCCTCGTCCTGCTGATGACGGTGCCCGGCCTCGCCCTGTTCTACGGCGGCCTCGTGCGCACCAAGAACATGCTCTCGGTGCTGACCCAGGTCTTCGCGATCGCCTCGATCGTCTGCCTCCTGTGGGTCACCTACGGCTACAGCCTCGCCTTCACCAATGGCGGCGGTCTCAACGACTTCGTCGGCGGGTTTTCCAAGGCCTTCCTCAAAGGCGTCGATCCCAACTCGGTCGCGGCCACCTTCTCCAACGGCGTCGTGATCCCCGAATACGTCTACATCTGCTTCCAGATGACGTTCGCGATGATCACCCCCGGCCTCATCGTCGGCGCGTTTGCCGAGCGGATGAAGTTCTCGGCGCTGGTCGTGTTCACGATCCTCTGGGTCACGCTGATCTATTTCCCGATGGCCCACATGGTCTGGTACTGGGGCGGTCCCGATGTCTTCGCCGACGCGGCCCGCAAGCTCGCCGCCGCCGGTGGCGAGGCCAATGCTGCGGCCAAGGCCGAGTACGACGCGGTGCTGGGTGATGCCGGCATGCTGTTCAAGTGGGGCGCCCTCGACTTCGCCGGCGGAACCGTCGTGCACATCAACGCGGGCATCGCCGGCCTCGTCGGCTGCCTGATGCTCGGCAAGCGCATCGGCTACGGCCGCGACCTGCTGGCCCCGCACTCGCTGACCATGACCACGATCGGCGCCTCGCTCCTGTGGGTGGGCTGGTTCGGCTTCAATGCCGGCTCGAACCTCGAGGCCAACGGTGCCGCGGGCCTGGCGATGATCAACACCTTCGTCGCCACCGCCGCCGCCGCCGTCTCCTGGCTCTTCGTCGAGTGGGCCGCCAAGGGTCGGCCGTCGCTCCTCGGCATGCTCTCGGGTGCCATTGCCGGCCTCGTCGCCGTGACGCCGGCCGCGGGCTTTGCCGGCCCGATGGGCTCGATCGTGCTCGGTCTCGCCGCGGGTGCCGTCTGCTTCGTGATGTGCTCCACCGTGAAGAACGCGCTCGGCTACGACGACTCCCTCGACGTGTTCGGCGTGCACTGCGTCGGCGGCATCCTCGGCGCCATCGCCACCGGTATCCTGGTCTCGCCCGATCTCGGCGGCGCCGGCATCCCCGACTACACCACCAAGCCCGGTGAACTCACCGTTGGCGCCTACGACATGGTCGCCCAGGTGATCACCCAGGCGAAGGCGGTCGGCTTCACCATCCTGTGGTCGGGCATCGGCTCGGCGATCCTCTACAAGCTCGTCGATCTGACGATCGGCCTGCGCGTGACGCAGGAGGAGGAGCGCGAGGGCCTCGACATCGCCGATCACGGCGAGCGCGCCTACAACTACTGAGTGGCGGCCCGCCATCCCGGCGGGCATCCGAAAAAGGCCTCGGCGCACCGCGCCGGGGCCTTTTTCATGGGTCGATGGCTGAGTCGCGCCGAGCCTTCGTCGATTGCCGCTGCGGCTTAGGTCTTCCCAATCGTGAATCAATCGTGAGGAAAACGGGAGATTTTCGCAAGAAAGTTAAACGATCGTCGTTTCAGGGATTGTTGCCTTCGCGCAACATTTTTCGGCCGCAGATTGATGCAGGTCAAAACTGGCTAAAAATTGGGCACTTGCGCAAAACTTCATTTTGCGACGCGGCGGCGACTTCGGCACCTTGGCCGTACCGAACTTGGGGCTGACCGCAATGACAATCAAAACAATGTTTCTGGCCGCAGGCGCGGCGCTGACGACGCTGAGCGCGACCGCGCTGCCAGTTCTCGCCGCAGACATGCCCGCCGCCGCGTCGGCCCCGGTTGTCGTCGAGGAGCATTGCAAGGCCGCGATCTCGACCCCGACCTTCGGCGGTCTCATCAAGGCGAACCCGAACCCAGCCTGCTTCGTCACGGGATTGGGCGACATCTATGTCGGCGGCGCGATCACCGGCTTTGCCTATTCCCAGACCAACGCCTTCGGCATCCTCTCGCCGAGCGTCGAGCAGGATCGCTACGGCCGGGTCGACTTCACGAACCTCCAGGGCTGGATCCAGAAGGCGGATGGCCCGCTGCAGTTCTACGTGCATGCCGGCCTCTACTCGATCCCGGCGCTCGGCCTGCCGCTCTACTCCTCGTTCGAGCAGACCCAGTCGTTGTTCGGCCCGGTGCCGGTCGCCTTCGGCAAGTGGCAGATCAACGACGAGTGGTCGATCCAGGCCGGCCGGATGTTCACCAACATCGGCTCCGAGCTGTTGTTCTCCTACCAGAACCTCAACATCTCCCGCGGTCTGGTGTTCAACCAGGAGAACTTCATCAACCAGGGCGTTCAGGTGAACTACGCCAGCGGCCCGTTCGCGGCGGCGGTCTCGGTGAACGACGGCTTCTACTCGGGCGAGCTGAACTGGGTGACGGGCTTCGCCACCTACAAGCTCGACGATTCGAACACGATCGGCATCAACGGCGGCACGCATTTCAGCGACTTCGATTCCTCGACCCGCAGCCCGCGCTTCCAGTTCGCGACAATCAACTCGCTGCAAAACAGCAGCATCATCAGCGTGAACTACACCTACGCCAACGGTCCGTGGATCATCGCGCCGTACTTCCAGTACACCACCGTCGATCGCAAGGATAACTACTTCTCCCCGATCATCGGCGGCGAGACCTGGGGCGGCGCGCTGCTCGCCGGCTATGCCTTCAACGAGAATTTCGGTCTGGCCGGCCGTGTCGAGTACATCGCCCAGTCGGGGACCCGCTTCGACACCTTGAGCGCGACCAGCCTCCTGTACGGTCCGGGCAGCTCGGCCTTCTCGTTCACCATCACGCCGACCTTCACCTGGGACCGCTACTTCGTCCGCGGCGAGTTCGCGACGGTGCAGGCCTACGACGTCACCCCCGGCTTCGGCTTCGGCCGCGACGGCACCAAGCGCTCGCAGGAGCGCTACCTGGTGGAGACCGGCTTCACCTTCTGAGGGCTGCGCCGGTCCGCCGGCGAGACAGGGACATGATGTGGGAAGCCCCGGAGAAATCCGGGGCTTCCTGCTTTTCGGGGGCGGAACCGGAGACATCTCGTATTCTTCGCCCGCTACTGGGGTCGCGATTCACGTGTTGCGGAGACGCGACCGCTTTGGGGAGCGCACTTAGCCCGCCGTTAACCGACCCGCATTAGCCTTACCGGATCGTTGACACCGGACCGGTCTGCGCATGCGTTCCCTTCGCCGTTCCGCGTCGCCCTACGACACCTTCGTCGACAGCCTGCGGCCCTTCCTGGCCAAGCGGCTGACGGAGTGCGGCGGCCTGATCCTCTTCACCGGCGCGGTCGCCCTGACCGTCGCCCTGGCGACGTGGTCGATCGACGACCCGAGCCTCAACCACGCCACCGACCAGCGGGCGCACAACGTGCTCGGGCGCCCCGGCGCCGTCGTCGCCGACCTCGCCATGCAGCTCCTCGGGCTCGGCTCGATCATGCTCGCGCTGCCGCCCGTCCTCTGGGGCATGCGGCTGATGCGCGAGCGCGACTTGCCGCACGGGGGCGTGCGCATGGCCCTGTGGTTCGTCGGCGTGCTCTCCGCGAGCGCGGTCGCGAGCGCCGTGCCGGCGACCGCCCGCTGGCCGCTGCCCACCGGCATGGGCGGTGTGGCGGGCGACGCACTGCTCGCCGGCACACGGATGCTGGTCGGGCCGCTGGCGCATTTTGCCGGCTTCCTGTTCGCGGCGATCGCTATCCTCAGCCTCACCGCCGCCTGCCGCGTCACCAAGCCGGATTTCGAGGAGGAGGAGGAGGGACCCTACGGTGCCCCGCGTCCCGCGCCCCGGCCCGGCCGCGCTACGGCCCACGAAGAGCGTCACGATTCCGACGAGCCGAGCCTGGGCATCCTGTCGCTGGGGGCACTCGCCCAAGCGGTCATGCGCGGCCGCGCCTCGCTGCGCACCCGGCTCGAATCCTGGCAGGCTCCGGCCGAGGAGGGGGAGGGGCTCGCCTATGCCGGCGCCTCGCCCGCGCTCGCCGCACGCCGCGCCTTCGCCGACCCGGAGGAGGCACCCTGGGCGCCGCACGCCCGCGAGCATGCCGATGTCTCGGGCCGCCGCGAGCCGCAATTCGAACCGCAGGACGACGAAGCGGACGACGGGCCCGTCCGCGCCGTCCCGCCGCGCCCTGCGCCTATCGCCCGTGAGGCGGAGGCGGCCGCCCTCGAACCGTCCACCCGCGTCTCGCGCCCGCTGCCGCAGGCTCCGGCGGCGCGCCCGCGCCCGGCCGAGTCCCGCCCGGAAGTCGGTGAGTACCGGCTACCCGCCCTGGAGCTTCTCGCCCGCCCGCGTGAGGCGGCGCCGGGCTCCGAGGTTTCGGCGGAGGCGCTGGAGCAGAACGCCACCATGCTGGAAGCCACGCTTCAGGATTTCGGCGTGCGCGGCGACATCCTCGCAGTGCGCCCCGGCCCCGTCGTCACCCTCTACGAGCTGGAGCCGGCGCCCGGCACCAAGTCCAGCCGCGTCATCGCACTTGCCGACGACATCGCCCGCTCGATGTCCGCCGTCTCAGCCCGCGTCGCCGTGGTGCCGGGCCGCAACGCCATCGGCATCGAGCTGCCGAACGCCAAGCGCGAAACGGTGTTTCTGCGCGAGCTGCTCGCCTCCGAGGACTTCGTCGAGTCCAAGCACAAGCTGGCGCTGTGTCTCGGCAAGAACATCGGCGGCGAGCCGATCATCGCCGACCTCGCCCGCATGCCGCACCTGCTCGTCGCCGGCACCACCGGCTCGGGCAAGTCGGTGGCCATCAACACCATGATCCTGTCGCTGCTCTACCGCCTGAAGCCGGAAGAGTGCCGCCTGATCATGGTCGATCCCAAGATGCTGGAACTGTC
>JAESFL010000580.1_pt1 | contig 23329 bp, 18 predicted proteins | sample 9269401 | NCBI WGS metagenome assembly JAESFL01 (sample SAMN14506025, study PRJNA617098) | algae metagenome | isolation source: Gloeocapsa sp. UFS-A4-WI-NPMV-4B04 and co-occurring heterotrophs from desert... | place: USA: Utah | collected 2006-10-01 | reverse complement strand
TCGCACGAAGGACGCCCTCTGGAGCACCATCGGCACCCTGCTCGCCGGGTTCACACCCGTCGAGTGCGCCAACTACCTCGCAAATGCTGGATATGAGCCCGTCTAACTCGTAACCGCTCTAGGTCTGCTTCGCGCCCATGTCGGTCACCTAGGCCGACTCCGCCATTCCCCGAAAGCGGACATTGCGAGCGCAAAGTCGTAGTCGAAATTGTGCCAGCAGCAGAATTTAGAGGAGCTCGTCGCGTCTACGCACCGCGAGGGCGTACTAGCAGGTCACTGGATCGATGCGCACGTTGATGGATTGTCAGACGAGCTGCTTCAGGTGGAGGCGCATAATGATGTTCTGATCATAATCCCCGAAGCCCTTGCCGAATATATTGATGCCACCCGGATGGGCGGCGTGCTCCTCAACTCCAATGCGCAGGCGGATCGAATGATGATCGGGCAAGGCCAGATCCCCGAGCGTGACATCAGACAATTTCTGTTGATTGAGGTAGGTGCCGGCCGAAGTAATCCGCCATTGGGTCAGGATCCCATACTGTGAGCCCGCCATCTTCCACCATCTCGGCGTGTGCGTCCCTCTTCGGTCTCCGTAGTCCCCAGGAGAGGTCCAAGTTCCAATCTTCACGTTGTTGACCCAAAGCGTGATATCAGACGGCCATTCAATGTTGGTGCCTGGGACCTCGGATGATAATTCGAGCAGGAACTCAAGCTCACCGACCTCGGCCTTCAGGACCTTGGCATTGTTCGGGAACTTGTACTCTACGTATCCACGATCAAACCAAATCAAAGCTGCGTGGACGCGGCTGGGATCGAGGAAGAGGTCGGGCACGTCTAGCATCCCGATGATACTCTCGCCCGAGCACATGCCGCACGGCGCTGAGACATCGCAGCTTGTATAGAGCCCCAGCGGCATCTCGACGTCGATCACGTTCTTCTTGCGGTTCGTCTCCTCCCCATCCAGCCGGATGATGATCTCGTCAAAGCGTGCCGAACAGATCTTCTGCTGGCCTTTGCTCGCCTTGCTGATCTCGGTCGCGATCAGGTCCGCATCCTCAAGGATCTGGACATTGGTCGCGATCGTCGATTGGGGGAGCCCTAGCTTCTCCGCAATCTGATTGACGTTGAGGCTTCCGCTTCGTCGCAGCAGCCGCAGGATCTTGATCCGAACAGGAGACGCTAGCGCGCGTACGATGTCGAACTGGCGGTCCGGGTTGACAGCAAGGAAGTTGCGCTCAGGACGTGCTGCTTCGGTCAGGCTGGTCCTGGCAGCCTTGTCGACCACCGGATCCGGCTGGTCGGTAACCGTTTCATCGTCCCGATTATCGAGCATTGCGTCTATTTCAGCGGTGTCGTGGTCGGGGACTTCGGTCAAGCCAGTTCAAGCCGGATCAGGTTCCAGGATCCCGGCTTGAGCGTCGCTCGCGTCCGATTGCCATCCAGAGCCACATCATCAAGCTTCATGGGTTTGATCCGGTTAGGTTCCTCTTTCGTGTTCAAAGCCTTAAGATCGCCATCAGTCAGCTCCAGGGCCTCGGCGATGGCAAGCCGCCCGAAGCTGCGGCTCTCGATATCGACCTCCATTGCGTCCCCCAGGTGGCGGTTGAGGAGGAAAAGGGTTAACCCACCCCCCTCTGTCGCGACAGCCGAGACCTTGAGGTAGGGCACGTGCGGGATCGGGAACGTGAGCTCCAGCTCACCACGTGGGTCGTAGTAGTTGGCCGAGTAGGCTTCGCTCTCGACCTGCGTCCGCAGCACCTTGCCCCGACCGTGCCGACTCATCTGAGCAAACGGATAGAAGATGGTCTGGCGCCACGCAGGGCCGCCGGTCTCCGTCATGATCGGCGCGATCGCGTTGACGAGTTGGGCCAGGCAGGCAGCCTTGATCCGGTCGGCGTGGTTCAGCAGCGAAATGCACAGGCCGCCGAACGCCAGTGCATCTTCCATGTTGTACTTTTCCTCTAGGATCGGGGGTGCCACCGGCCAACCCGCCTTGACCCGATCAAGGTTCTTGCGACGCGTCCGATACCAGACGTTCCACTCGTCGAAGCAGAGCATGATCCGTTTGGTCGATCGCCTGCGGGCGGCCACCGCATCGGCAATGGCCACGACCTCGTCGATGAAGCTGTCCATCAGATCCGGTGAGGCCAGGAGGGCCGGCGTGTCCTCAGCGTAATTGTTGAGGTAGGTATGAAGAGAAATATACTCAACGTGTTCGAATGTGTGCTCGAGGACCTCGTCTTCCCAGCGGCCGTAACTCGGCATGTTCCGCGCCGAGGACCCGCACGCCGATAGTTCGATCGAGGGATCAATCCAGCGCATCATCTTCGCAGCTTCCTTGGCGACAAGGCCGTATTGCGTCGCCGTTTTGTACTCCATCTGCCACGGGCCATCCATCTCGTTGCCGAGACACCAGAACTTGATTCCGTGCGGCTGCTCGTAGCCGTGCTCGCGGCGCAAATCGGAGTAATAGGTGCCGCCCGGATGGTTGCAGTACTCGATGAAGTTTCGAGCGGCGTCGCCGGCGCGCGTGCCGAGGTTGACGGCGAACATTGGCTCGACCTCGGCGGTCCGACACCAATCCATGAACTCGTTCGTCCCGAAGGTGTTGGGCTCTGTCGAAAACCAGGCAAGATCGAGCCTTTTCGGCCGGTTCTCGACCGGCCCAACGCCGTCCTCCCAGTTGTAGCCCGACACGAAGTTGCCGCCGGGGTACCGAATAATGCTCGGGTTGAGTTCGCGCACGAGTTCAAGCACGTCGCGGCGAAACCCCTTGCTGTCGGCCGTTGGGTGGCTGGGTTCGTAGAGACCGCCGTAGACGCAGCGGCCGAGATGCTCAACGAAGGCGCCAAAGAGGCGGGGATCGGTGTGCCCAATCGCGAAATCGCGATCCATGAGCACCGTGGCTCGTTGCATTGTTGTCTCCGTTGCGTGTGTCTTGAAGCTTCAGGTTGACGAGGCCGGGATGGTCTCCGGCGTAAGCACGGCGTCGCGGAGCTGCCGCGAATAGGGATGCTGAGGGGCGGCCAGCACGGCGCGGGCGTCGCCAGCTTCCACGATACTACCCTGCTGCATGATAACGATGCGGTCGCTGATCGAGTATGCGGTCGCCAAGTCGTGCGTGATGTAAACGATTGAGATCTTCAGCTGATCGCGCAGCGTCTTGAACAGGCTGACGATTGACATGCGCAGCGAGGCGTCAACCATTGAGACCGGCTCGTCGGCGACGATCATCTTCGGCTTCGACAGCAACGCCCGCGCGATCGCGACCCGTTGCAGCTGCCCGCCCGACATCTCGTGCGGGAACCTGCCGCGGACTTCGGCGAGCGACAATCCCACTTTGCTCAGACCGTCGTCAACTTGGCGCTCGAGAGTGGATTCGTCGACCGTGCCCCCGAATCGTCCGGCTGTCATGAACAGATAGCGATCGAGCCGCTTGAGCGGATTGAAGGCCTCGAATGGATTCTGGAAGATCGGCTGCAAGGCATGCATGAACCGCATGCGGTCCGCATTCGTGCGGATCGACGCCACCTCCATGCCGTTGAAGACGAGACGCCCGGAGGTCGGGCGTTCGATCCCGAGGATCATCCGGGCTGTGGTGGATTTCCCGCTGCCCGACTCGCCAATGATGGTGAAGATCTCCGGCCGATAGCGGTCGATACGAAACGAGACGCCCTTGACGGCCTCGACTCGACGCGAGCTGAAGAAGCCACTGCGCGAGAAGGTCTTGGAGACCCGATCGAGTTCGAGCAGAGGTTCCGTCATGCCCGGCCTACCGCGGTAGCGAGCGGCAGCCTATCAGACTGGAGTAAGGGAGGCGTCAAGCCCGGGACGTCCTGATTCACAGCGTGGCAGGCGACCCGGTGACTGGGGAGAGTCGGGATCAGAGCCGGCACCTCCTTGCGGCAGATCTCCATTGCGAGGGGACAGCGGGGGTGGAAGCGGCAGCCGGGCGGCGGATCCGCGAGATTGGGTGGGCTGCCCTCGAGGCTCCGCTTCGGAGTGTCGTCCCCGATGCGCGGAAGGCTTCCGATCAGGTAGGTGGTGTAGGGATGGAGCGGCCGCGCGAAGATCTCTCGGGTGGGAGCCTCCTCGACCAAGCGACCGCCATACATGATGCCGAGCCGGTCCGTCAGGTAGGCGTGGACTCCCATGTCGTGGGTGACGAACAGGACCGAAGAGCCCATCCCGCGCTGGATCGCACGGATCATCCCTAGTACTTCCTTCTGAACCACCACATCGAGGGCGGTCGTCGGCTCATCGGCGATGATGAACTCTGGCTTGCAAATCGTCGCAAGCGCGATTGTCACGCGCTGGCGCATACCGCCGGAGAGCTCATGCGGGTAGGCGGACAGAACGGAGGGGTCGAGCTTCACCCGGGCTAGATGCTCGACTACCCGCTCCTCGAACAGCCGGGTGGATCCGCCGATATGTCGCCAGGCGAAATCCCGGAATGTGCTGCGGATCCGCCGCAGGGGGTTCAGCACGTTCATGGAGCCCTGCATGATGTAGGACAGGTGCCGCCAGCGAACCCGTTCGACCTCGGCGGACGGCGCATTATGCAGCCCGTCGTATCCAGGGAGGAAGCTGAAGGAGATGCGGCCCCCCACCACGCGCAGCGGCGGCTTGATCGCGCCAGCGATGGTCTTGATGAGCGTCGTCTTGCCAGAACTCGACTCGCCAGCGAGGCCGTAGATCTCGTTGGCGTGAACGTCGAACGTGATGCCGTCGACGGCCTTCACGTCCCGGTTCACCCCGAAGTAGTGCGTCAGGAAGTGGGCCTGAATGTTGTCAACCTGCAGGACCGGCGAGCGAGCGACGTCTCCGGCCGCGCCGGCAGGCTGGTTCGCGGCGGCGTTCGCGGGGTTCATCGCGTGCCTCCTCCCATGCGGCTGAGGCGGCTGCGGGGATCGATGTACTCATTCATGGAGACCGCCAGCAGGAACAGCCCCACGAACGTCATCACCACGACCGCGACCGGGAAGGCTATCCACCACCAGACGTTGGCGACGATCGCGGTGTGCTGATTGGCCCAGTAGATCATGCCGCCGATCGTCGGGGTGTTGATATCCGTGAAGCCGAGCACCGAAAGCGTCACCTCGAGCCCGATCGACCAGTTCATATTGTTCATGGTAGTCGAGAACACGATCGGCATCACGTAGGGCAGGTGCTCGCGGACCAGGATCTCCCGCGTCGTCATGCCCGAGAACACGCTGGTCTGAGTGAATTCGCGGGTCTTGAGACTCATGGCGACCGATCGGATTAGACGCGCGTCATACGCCCAGCCGAGCGCTGCCATGATGAGCGCCAGCATGAGCCACGTCATGCTGTCTCGCAGCACGAAGTAGAACAGCACCAGGATCGGGAACAGCGGCATCACGATAAAGGTGTCGTTGATCGCCATGAGGACCCGGTCGATCCAGCCGCCCTTATATCCGCTGAGCAGCCCGATCACGAGCGACAGCACCCGGCTGATCAGCGCGACCGTGATCCCGAACAGGAGTGTGTTGCGGATCGCGACCGCGACCTGCCAGAACACGTCCTGCCCGCGGGAGGTGGTACCGAACCAGTATGTCGCCGATGGCGCCAGGTCGGGAGGCACCACGTAAACGTCATTCGGCGGAAAGGGCGAGAAGAAAGACAGGACCGAGAGGCCGAGCACGGCCGCGACCAGGAGGAGGCCGAGCCGGAACTCGACATTGTACTTGAGGAGATCGCGCAGGATTCCTGCCATCAGCGCACCTGCACGCGCGGATCGAGCAGCGGATAGAGTAGATCGATCACGAGCACGCCGACTGACACTGCGATGATCGAGATCGTCGTGACGCCGAGCACCAGGCCGTAATCGCCGGCATAGACGGCGTCGACCAACAGGGTCCCCACGCCCGGATAGCCGAACACTTTCTCGGTGATGATAGCGCCGTTGAAGACGCCCCCGAGGGACATCGCTAGGCCGGTCACCTGCGGGACCAGGGCATTGCGCATCACGTAGGAGGACAGGACGCGGCTCCGGTCGACTGCGGCCAATTCGGCATATACAACATAGTCCTCGGTCACGATGTTCGACACGAGCGACCGCATGCCGAGGAACCAGCTACCGACGCCGATCAGGATGAGCGACAGAGCTGGCAGAATCGAGTGCTTGAGGACGCTGCCCACGAAGGCCCAAGTCCAGCCCTGGGGCAGGTTCATGGCCGACCCGCCGGTGATCGGCAGGACCGGCCACAAGAAGCCGAAGACGATGAGCAGCATCAAGGCGACGATGTAATAGGGGATCGGATGCAGCCCCATGGCGACGACGCCCATCAGCTTTAGGCTGCGGCTCTTTTGGTAATAGCCCGCAAGGCCGCCGAGCAGGTTGCCGATTACCCAGGTCAGAAGCGTCGAAACGACGAGGAGCCCCATGGTCCAGGGCAAAGCGCGGCGGATGAGCGCCGAAACCGGGGTTGGGAAGGCTGACAAGGAAGGGCCGAAATCTGCTCGCAGGACACGGCTCCAAAATGTGACGTACTGCTCCCAGCCGGACCCTTCCAGGCCATAGAGCTCCTTGAGGGACTGGCGCATTTGCTCGATCGCCTCCGGCGCCGTGTTGCCGAAGGAGGTCACGACCGAGATCGACTGCTCGACCGGATCGATCGGGATCGCGTGGGTGATGACGTAGGCCAGGTTGATGCCGATAAAGACCACCAGCACGAACTGCCCGAGCCGCTTGGCGAGATACGCTGCGTAACCGGTCATGGGTTCACTGAGCCGAGGAGTCCCGAGCGGGCGGCAGAGATCCGCCGCCCGATGATCGACAGGGTGCTCTAGGCGGAACCCCGGCTCAGCTGCCCGCTGGCTTAAGCCTCACGAACATGTAGCGGGAGTTGCCCCAATTGGTGACCGGGTTCGCATAGGGATCCTCGGCCGTCGGGAAGCCGGTCCAGTAGGTGTGATCCATCGCCGTGAAGACATTGTAGGCCATGAGCGGGATGGTTGGCATCTCGCGTGCCACGAGCTTGACGTACTCTCGGCCCAGCTCGACGGCCTTTGGATCGTCGAAGTCAATCGTGCGGACCTGCTCGATGATTTTGTCAAGCTCGGGATGTGACCAGCGCTGCCAGTTGCGCAGAGGCTGCGGCTTGCCAGGCTCGGCCACGAATTGCGAGTGCCAGCTGTCCATGAAGTACGAGAGGTCTTGGTGACCTCCCCAGGTCTCCACGCTCCAAGTGATGACGGTGTCGAAATCCCCTGCCGCTCGCCGCGTCAGGAGCGTTCCTTGCGCGAGGTCGATCTTCGCATCGATGCCGGCTTGCTTCCATTGCTGGGCGATCATTGATCCCGCACGCGTCATCACGGGCCGCAAGTCGCCTTCCACCATGATGCGCACCGTAAAGGGCTTGCCGTCTGGGGTATGCCACTGACCGCCGCGCTTGGTATAGCCCGCCTTCTCGAGCAGCTCTTGAGCAGCCTGCGGGTTGGTCTTCCACCAGCCACGCCCAAACGCCCGCTCGATCTCCTTTGGGTCCTTTGGGATCTGGTCGCCCATGGAGGGCCGCAGCATCTCGGCGATCTGCTTTCCGACGGTCGGGTCGTAGGGCTTGATCTTCTGCTTGCCGGTATCGACCTCGAACGAGGCTAGCCACGGCTCCATGGGCTCGTGATAAGCTTCCGGATGTTTGCCGGTGGGCGGCACGCCGATGGCCGAGATCGTGGCGGCGCCGCGATAGGCCGCCATCACGACCGCCTTGACGTCAATGAGCAGAGCGAGCGCCCAGCGCACATCCTTGTTCTTGAAGTTCTCGTTCTGTGTGTTGAAGATCAGGGCAGGTAGCGTCGGGTCGGGGTGGGCGAAGGGGAAGCCCTTGAACCAAGCCCGTGTGGACTTGCCCTGCTTGGCAAGGGTGAACATACCCTCGGGCGCGATGTCGTGGATGACGTCAAGTTCGTGGTTGAGTTGCGCGATGACGCGCTTGTCCGGCGGACCCGGGTCGACATAGGCGAGGTACTTCGGTCCCGGCTTGCCGTGCCGAGCGAGGGTCGTGCGCTCCCAGTCGTCCCGCAGTTGCCAGATATACCACCGGCCATCGGGGTCGTAGCTGTGAAGCACATAGGCGCCGAGGGAGACCGGCTTGTTGAAGTCGAACTTCTGCGGATCCGGAACCTTGTCGAAGACGTGCTTGGGCAGGATCCAGATCGCTCCCCACCGCACGGTAAAATTCGTGTGGAACCGCGAGTTGGGCTTCTTGAGTTTGAAGATCACCGTATAGGGATCCGGCGTCTCCATGGAGGCGACGTTGTTGGCCAGCACGGCACTGAAGCGCATGCCCGTGTTCTTGACCTGCGTCTCGACCGTCCCAACCACGTCGGCGGCGGTAAATTCGACGCCATCGCTCCAATGGATTCCCTTGCGGAGCTTCACGGTCATCTCCGTGAAGTCGGCGTTGTAGGTGGGCTTGTCCGACGCTAGCGAATTATCCCAGACACCATCGATGCCACTTTCCGGGTCGATGTACCACAGGGTGTCGAGCGCGGCCTGCTGCAACCCATTGGATTGGCTGCCAGCATTGATCGCCCATATATTGAACCACCCCGCGTTCTTGATCGTCCCTTCCGGGTTCTCCAGAATTAGGGTCTCCTTGCGCGGAATATTCTGAGGTATTCCCTGAGCGTCAGCCTGACTAACCAAACCAAGGATGCTTGGCGCAAGGACACAGGCGCTCAGCAGCATCGCACGAATAGTGCGGCTCATGACTTCCTCCCTAGTATCGGCTGCGCTTTTGCGCAATCTCGCCTAAGGTAAGAGCGTAGATCAAGACACGCTGATTAACAACAGGGCTTCCGGTTCATATCCGAAACTCCGATACACCGTGCGCGACCGGTCTGGCTATCCTGCACCGCGGCAGGTGGTGAGTGTTTGGGCGACGACAGGGCGCATCGAGAGTCCGCTTCGGGAAAGGTTGGGACCTTACGCCAGGCGCGCTGAATGTCCGCCTATACTATGCGGATGCCGAAAGCTGCCGCGCCGCTTACGGCCAGACTCCGGCCGTTGAACCCGACCCGTCGCAACGTCCGGGTTGGGTTGGAAGCGGCCTAAGGAGCCACTCGAAATGGTTCGTTTAGGCATGGTCCATTTCGAGCAAGCCTATTCATGGAATAGTTCGTGGCGCCCACAGAATGATCGCTGCGCCGATCAAACTGGCAGCAGCGCCGATCACATACCACTGGTCAGGCCGCACACCCTCGATAACCGAGAGCCATGCGAGCGAGGCCGGAATGTAAATGGCCCCCAGACGGCGTAGGCCCGCCCCGTTTGCTCAACCGGGCCAAAGCCAAGAGCCAAGCGAAAGCTGTGAGAGACACCATCCCGGGCACGAGCCACAGGATCGACTTGTCAAGCCGGAACCAAAGCCAAGAAGTGAAGCATCCGGCGATTTCGGCCAAGGCCGCTGCGGCATAAACGGAGACGGTGCTCATCATGGCTTTTGCCATGAACCCAGACGGGTACGCCCGTTCCCACGGGTGCGAACATGCGCGTCGAGTTTCTTCGCAGTACGCTCTTTACGGAACCGTTCCCTATAGAGGAGGCTCCTCGGAGCGGCCGCGCCGCTGGTCAAGCACGACAATGGCGATCCCGCTGCCGACGATCAGGGCGATCCCGGCGAGGGCCAGAGTGTTCGGCAAGGTGTTCCAGATCAACAGACCCGATAACACCCCCCAGATCGCAAAGCTGTAGAAGAAGGGCGCGACTGCGGCGGTTCGGCCGAGCCGATAGGCAAGCAAGATCCCAACGTGCCCGAGGGTGAGGAACAAGCCAGCAAAGCCAAGATAGACGAGATGGCGGCCCGTCGGCGCCACCCAGGTCTCAACACCGAGCGACATCACAGCCCCCGCCGTCATCACCATGACGTTAGTCGCAAAGGTCACTACCATCACCGGAACGTGAGCCGGTACACCGCGCCCGATCACATCGCGCGCCGCAATCAACAGCGCGGCCGCGAAGGCAAGCAGGGCCGCGGGCGAGATCCCAGTAGGTCCGGGCTGGGCCACCATCAGAGCCCCCGTGAAGCCAACCAGCACAAGGGTGAGGCGCGCCCTGCCGATCCGCTCCTGAAAGAGGAAAGCCGCCGCCAGGATCAGGATCAAAGGCGCCGTCTGGAGGATAGCGATCACATCGGCAATGGGCAGGCGGGCGAGGGCCACGACGTAGCAGAGCACGCTGAGCGTCTCCCCAGCTGCCCGCAGCAGCGCGCAGTGGTTGAGGGCGCCGGAGGCAGCGCGCCAGTCTCCGAGCAGGACCAGCAGGATGGCGCAGGCGAGACTGGCTGCGATGCCGCGCAGGAAGAGAACCTCAAAAGGCGGGAGGTCCTCGATGACCAGCTTCATGAAGCTGTCGCAGACCACGAAGGAGGCGGTCGCGGCGAGCATGGCGGCAACGCCATGAAGATTGGAAGCTCTCGGCATGGATGCCGTGTAGGCCAGTCTGGAGCGTATGGCCACACGAGGCTTTGTGGAGATCCGTGAGCTCGTGTCGCGCTTCTGGCTCTGGCAGGTCAAGGACCTGGACGAGGCGGTCGCTTGGGCGAAGCGTTGCCCAAACGGGATGCCGAGCGCGAGCAAGATCGAGATACCCATCGAGCTCCGCCCGGTTTTCGAGGCTGCTGATTTTGGCGAGGCGCTCACGCGGGAACTCGCTGCGCAAGAGGAGCGCCCGCGCGCGAGCAGTAAGCCGCTGCGGCGCAGCCTCAGGGACCGCCGCCTCTCCCCTTAGCGATAGCGGCCGAGAAAGTGGTTGCCGAGCACCTTGCACCAAAACAGAGTGAACCAGCGCCAGCGCCAGCGCCAGCGCCGATGCGCCTCGCGGTCATGCGTGGGGTGGCACCTCTGGCAGAACGCCGCGTGATTGCGTGAGCTGTCGTTCGTTGGGTCGTGATCCAGAGTGGCCGGCAGCGGTCCGGAGCTGCACCAGGAGGTCCTCGACGCGCAAGAGACCCGGACCCTCTCCCCCATCTGCAGGTCTGACGCTCTGGATCCCACCAGCGACCTTCACCTAAGTGGCAGACGAGACACCGATGCGGTCGGCCACAGCCGCGGCATGCGCCTTTGACCTTATCGAAGCGTATGATGGCGAAGAGGTGCTTCCAGGCGGGAGAGTACAGCCAGTGGTACTCAGGAAGGATTGGCATCCCTAACGTCTTGTGGGACTGGATTAGCGGAGGCTGGGCGGAATCGGCGGAGCGTCACAAGCTCTGCTTCTCCTCACCCCTATACGGAGCTGGCCGTGTGGTAGGGAGAAAGCTAGCGGCGGGCCTGCTGGCCAACAGTGACTTACTGGCCACCCTGTGCTCCCGGGGTGAGGTGGTCGACGCCGTTCGAGGCTGCCTTGAACGCCTTTCGTGCAGCAGCTTGGAGCCTGAGTGAGGGTCGAGAGAGGAGCCGCGCGATCAGAGTCACGCTTGCGCTGTGAATCGACTGAGATCGGACACAAAGGCCTCGGGCGCCTCCCACTGAGGGTCGTGACCGATCTCCGTATGCAACGTCAGGCTCGCGTCCGGAATGAGCCTTGCGCGTTCTTCCTGTTCGGATGGTGAGAAGACGCTGTCCCGGTCTCCTCCGAGGACGAGCGTTGGGCATCCAATGCGGGCAGCGCCTGCGACCAAGTCGGCTTGCAGGATCCCGTCTAGAGCAGCCTTCCAGACCCGTGCCGGCACCTTGAGGCTTTGCGCCACGATGCCCTCGGAGAACTCCGCCGGGACTGGGCGATGGATCGTGCTCGCTTGAAATGCCTGCACGAACCTGACATCGATGGGGTCGGCCAACGAAGCGACCTCCTCTTGAAGCGCCAGGAGGGCGGCATTGCGCGTCGCCACCGCCGAGCCGACGAGGACGAGGCGGCTGACGCGATCGGGCGTCAACACGGCCATACGCTGGGCGATGAGGCTCCCCATCGAGTGACCAACCACCACGGCGCTGTCGATGCCGAGCAGGTCGAGAAGATGGATGGCATCCCCAGCAAAGTCGTCGAGGGCATAGCTTCCAGTGGGTTTCTCCGATGCACCATGCCCGCGCAAGTCCGGAACGACCACGTGCCAGGGCTCTGGCAAGAGCGGCAGGACGCGGCTGAATGAGAACCAGGAATCGGCGTACCCGTGCAGCATCAAGACTGCAGGATCTTCGGGATGGCCCTGCTGGCCGACATGGATCGTGAGTCCGGACAGTAGCCGGTGACGATCGAAGGAAAGCCGTGCGGGCATAGTGTGATTGCTCCCTGGCAACGGGATCTCAAGCGCTTCTATGTTGAGCCGCTCGACCGAGGGGGACTGTGATCTCGATAACAGTCGCCGCTTCTGTACTCCTGCGTCAGAGACATGAGAGTCGATCGCGGGCTCGGCCGTGGCACCTTTTCAGCCAGGACGAGGCGAGGCGGGCAAACTCTATCGACCCGGCCGAACCCGCTACTAATTGCAGGGCGGCTCCGCGATTGGGAGGCTCCGGGTGCTAACTCGTGAGTTCCAAGAAGACGACTGGGCTCAGGTCTGGGCCATCTTGCAGGACGTTGTTCAGGCGCAGGAGACCTTCGCCTATGACCCTGCCCTGTCGGAGGCGCAAGCGCGGCAGCTATGGCTTGGTAGCGAACCAGGGCTGACGGTGGTGGCCGTTGAGGCCGGCCGCGTTCTGGGCACAGCCAAGATGGGGCCGAACCGAACGGGTCCAGGCTCCCACGTCGCCACAGCAAGCTTCATGGTCGCGCCGGATGCGCGCCGACGAGGCGTCGGGACAGTCCTGTGCCAGTTCGCCTTGGACTGGGCCCGCGAGCAGGGCTATGCGGGCATGCAGTTCAACGCCGTGGTCGAGACGAACGGTGCTGCAATCAACCTATACCAACGGCTCGGATTCCGCATTGTCGGAACCGTGCCGGGCGCCTTTCGACATCCCACACTTGGCCGCGTCGGCTTGCACATCATGTATCGTGAACTCTGATGTAGGCTGTGGCAAAGCCCAGCAGCTGATGTGTAAGGACCTGCTGAGATCACTGTCTGGCCTCGAAGTCTTTGACTTTCTTCGACAACGCCCGAGCCTCATCCATAACTCGCGTAACAACTGCGTAACGAGTGCGCTTTTCACACGAGGTAACTTGACCTGACCGGGCTGACTGGCAGGTTAGTGCATGGCAGCGTCCCTGGACAGGGAGCGATGGATATCAGCGACAGTCACGGGTGCGGGCGATCGATAGCCCAAGGATGAGTACGGTCGCCGCCGATTGTAATGGGCGCGCCAGGCTTCAATCTCCGCCTGAGCCCCCTTGAGACTGGAGAAGATCTCGCGCTTGAGGCACTCGTCCTGGAAGTCTGTTCGGAGATGCCAGCCTCTTTGCAGGCCAGCGCCAAGCTCATGCCTTGGGTCAGCTGCACCTCAATCTGGCGCAGCATCACAACAATCTGCTCCGGACTCACCTTCCGACCTCTCGGCATCCTGGCCTCCTCTGGTTCGAGCTGATCCTCTCAGTCAGCCCGGACCAAAAACAGCCAGTCAGGTCAGTGTGCTCAAGCCTGCGACGTCTTTCCGCTGCTCGCTGACGCTGCCATTGCCGTTTACAGAGCTGGGAAGTGCAGCATCGCCCTCCCAGAATGGGTCGATGGTCAAGAGGGAGCTAAGCACGTGATGACCTGGCGGAGCTTCGTTGGTGGGCTATTCGTGCTGGTTCACCTCGTCATAGTTCGACCTGCCCTGGCGCAGGATGTTTGCCGGGGCCGCCAAGTTGAGGGGGCGAACTACACGATCTGCACGGTTGACATGCGCCAGCATCAGATCCGCCTGTTCTGGAAAGGGGCGGATGGTGAGATCATCGGCTCCTTTGATCGCCTGCGCAGCACGTCGGAGGGTGCCAAGCTGGACTTTGCCATGAATGCCGGCATGTACGACGAGAGCCGCACCCCTGTGGGGCTCTATGTCGAGAACGGACGAGAGCTCAAAAGGGCGAATACCGCCAGCGGACCGGGCAACTTCCACCTGAAGCCCAACGGTGTGTTCTTCGTTTCGGGTCGGACCGCGGGCGTGCTGGAGACAAGCCGCTATCTCAAGGCGAAGCTGCAGCCTGACTACGCCACTCAGTCCGGCCCTATGCTGGTGATCAACGGGCGCATTCACCCAAAGATCTCCGAGAACGGCCCCTCGCGTAAGATCCGCAATGGGGTGGGCGTCAGGGACAAGACAACTGTTGTCTTTGCCATTGCGGAGGAGCCCGTCACGTTCGGTGCGTTCGCCCGGCTGTTCAAGGACGAGCTTGCCTGCAGCAATGCTGTGTTCCTGGATGGCAGCATCTCGAGCCTCTATGCCCCGGCGCTCGGTCGCTCAGACGGTCTGCTGCCCATGGGGCCTATTGTGGGAGCCCTGCCCCGCTCCTGATGGGCCGAGCGCCTGTGAGGCTGAAGCGCCGCAGCCTAGCACGTCTGCCGCCGTTTACCCTTCGCAGCGAGGTACGCCTCCGCATCGGACAGGGCGGCTGGCGGCTCGTCGCCGAATACGCTGCGCCCGCCATAGGCGTGTGACTGGCGCCGCTCTTCCTCCATGAAGGCGTCCACAGACGGCCCCCTCGCCTCCCGCTCCAACCTGCGGGCTTGCTCATCCAATCGGTGGAGGGCCTGGAGCTCCTCCTCTCGTCCGAGCCTCGCCTTCTGAACAGCTGACTTCAGCACCCGGAGCGTCTCATCGTAAACCTTCAGGGGTACAGGATACGGGTGACGGTCCTTGCCGCCATGGGCAAGCGAGAAGCGAGCTGGATCGCTGAAGCGATAGGGTGCCCCATGCACCACCTCTGCGACCATCGCGAGGGCCTGCACGGTGCGCACTCCCACGCCTGGGGTGAGAAGGAGATCAGCATAGTCCATTGGTCCCCGCTCAGCAGCGGCGGCGAGCGTACCGCGGAGGCGGCGCGCAACCACATCGCTGGCCCTTACCTCGTGATGCTCCGGCATGACGAGGTGCGGCAGAAGCGGAGCCGCCTCGGGGGCCGTCTCCGCCCTGTTCTCCTTGAGTGCCGCGAGCCTGCGGGTGATCTCGTCGGGGGCGAGGGACCCGAGCAGCGTTAGCTGGGCGTGCCGCGACGCATCGGCTCTGCGATCGATCAGGTTGACGATCCTCCCCTGCTCTGGCCCGTCGATGGCGCTGTGCGGTTCGTCCACGAAGCTGGTCAGCCCCTCTGAGAGCCAGTGGTAGCGCCTGGCCTGCCGGCGCTCGCCGTCCATGCCCTGCTGAACCATCACCCACTTGCCCTCATCGGTGACGATGAAGCCGTGCAGGTAGAGGTCGAACCCATCCTGCACGGCTGCACTGTCGACCTTGGCCACAAGGCGGCTGGCGGTGGCAAGCCCTGCCCCGTCGAACCCGACCCGCTCGCCCACAGCCATGAGTTCGCCCGGCGTCTTGCGGGAGTGCTGGCCTCGTCCTCCGCAGACATGGATGCCGAGTTCCCCGGAGAGCGGAGCCAGGCCTCGCTTGAGAGCTCCGATGACGCTGGTGGTGATGCCAGACGAGTGCCAATCCATACCCATGACAGCACCAAAGGACTGGAACCAGAACGGGTGAGCCAGGCGCCGCAGGAGCTCATCACGGCCGTAGTGATGCACGACCGCCTCGCTGATGACGGCACCCAGCCGCGTCATGCGATCAGCCAGCCATCTCGGCACATGGCCGCTGTGCAGCGGCAGGTCAGCGCTTCCAGCTCTCCGGGTCATCACACACTCGAGGAGGTCTGCTCAGGAGCGAGCATAAGGGTAGAGGCATGTCCGCTCCAGGGCCATGCCGCGGTGCCCGCCTAGAGATCCCGATGCCGCTTCTCGTGTTCACGGCGGCACAACATGGCGTGACGTTCAATTTGGTAACCAAGCCGCGCTCAATGAGCTGTGACGGGACGGTCAGGTGACCGGTCGAGCTTGGGCATGTTGTCCAGGTTGGATACCAAAGCTCTGCCGATCCTTTCATTACAACTGGATCTCAAGCGATGTCACAGACGCCTTCGGGAAGCTCCAGACGATTGTGCCTCTATCCACCGAAATCGTGTGCTGGGCCACGTCGAACACGTCCAGAGACGTTGTGTCGATCGCTGTATTCAGGTCCGTCGGCGCGATTTCATGAGCAAAAGCGGAGCTCGGGGACGCACCGGTGACAGAAATCTCAGCCTTTGTAGCATGCTCCAGGTCGGCATTGACCACGTGCAGGTAGAGGGTATTGCCCTTCCGGCTCCCTGCGACATCGAGGGCCGTTCCGCTCACCGTCACGTCGACGGTTGAGCCGCCCCCGAAAGCCTTGTAGAGGCGCACCACATGGCCAGCGGGGAGGAGGAACGGCGGCTCCCGCGGCGATCCAAGCATGACGGCATTTACAAGCCAGGACGTGCCCTCAAAGTCCGCAAGCGTTGCAACCTCAACGAAGTCCGCATTCCGCTCGTATAAGTTCAGGATTTTCGCGTGGTAGAGCGCCGAAATCCATTCGCGGAGCACTTCGCATTTATTGTGCGGTTGCAACGAGAGGTGCCCCTCGGTTATCGCTACGCGCTTGGCGGGATCAATCTCCCGAATGACCTGCCGGGCTTGGGTGAGCTTGCGCTCCACCTTCCCGTGCATCTCGCACAATTCGCTCCAGGTTGCGTGATAGTCCCTCCGGTACTCGCGGCCACGCAGGACGGTCTTCGACTTGTCCGGCTTCTGATGCATCATATGGAGCGCAACGAAGTCCACCTCGTCGCCTGCCTCGCGCAGGAGATCGACCGCCCACCAGCGGTCAGTGTCGCCCTCCTGGTCTCCCCATCCGATGAGCTGAATTGAGGGGTCGGCTGACCGCATGGTCTGCGCGAATCTGATGTACTCGCGGCAATTCTCGGCGCTTGTGAACCGGTGTTCTGCCGGGGGATAGGAGGTCTCGTTCCCGATCTGCCAGAGCTTGACTGCCCAAGGCTCCACCCTGCCGTTGGCGCGGCGCTCCGCATGGTCAGGATCATTGCAGTAGCGCACAAGATCGGCAGCTTCCTCGGGTGTACCGGCACGGTTTTCGCCGCGGACTGTGTTGATGTACTCAGGCCGGCCATCGCAGGCGAAGTTTATGCCAATGATGGGCTCGGCCCCGACAGCTTGGCAGAGTTCAAGTACCTCATCGACACCAATGCGGTTCGACTCCACTCCGCCCCAGTGATAGTTGATCATCGGCATGCGGCGGTCGAGCGGCCCTACCCCCTCGCGCCATTTCCAATAGCTGGACAAGATCCCATCCCACCGGATTGCTCCAGGTGCGAGGTCGCGAACCGTCGCTATGAAATCCCCGCGCCAGGTGTCGGTGTTGAAATCCCATGCTGCCTCGACAGAGGAGTCGGTTGTGCCGAGCGGCTCCATGAACTGCATGTAAAGGCGGGGGGAGATCGCCGCTTTCGCTTTCGGATCAATCCTAATTGTTTGCATAGGCGAGCGCACGTGCTGACTTACTAGCTGAACTCAGTTGGCTAACGTTCGAGCTGGAGCAGCAGCTTGACGGGGATGTCGCGCTTGTAGACCTCTGAGAACAAGCGCTGAGCCTCTGCCAAGGCGGCTGTCTGCTCGAGTTGTGAGATCGTCTGGAACCCACAATCCCGCTGATAGGCCTCCATGTCCGTGTCAGTGACCTTCGGGTGCTCGGAGGTCACAATGATCATCCGCCACGTGCAAGCTTCTACCGGCTGGGGCGCAGGCTGGAACGGGCACTCTGCCGGCTTCTCACCCAAGCAGCCGGCAAGGTTTCGCTGAGCCTCGTAGTCGCCCTGCAAGGCCCTGGCTCGCAGATTCTCGAACGTCTCCTGAGCAGCAGCTGGAATGACCCAAAGCAGGCACGTAAGAACGACAGCCCTGGCGATACCCCTCATCTCAACCCCACACCACTGGGTGTTTATCCGTTCAAGAAGTTGATCGTGGTCCGTGCGGAGCCAGTGAGCGGGCCAGGCGGGCCAGCCCATCGTCCAGCCCCTGGATGTTCGTTCGCAGGATCGGCCGATATCCCGCGAGAGGTTGAGGTCTCTCGCGAGCAGGTCCATCCTCCACGTCCGGCAGCCCCGGATCGGGCTCCTCCCGCTCAACCTTCTCGGTGGTGAGGCTTGACTGCTCTTCGCGTGGCCTAGGCTCCTCGACCTTTGAGGCCACTGCGCCGCGTTCATCTGGAGCCGACGCCTGAACCGTAGATGCGGATGAGCCCTCGTCACCTGTGGCTGTAGCTCGCCCCTCGGTGCGGCCTGTCCTCTGTAGGTTGGCGGACTGGAGCCGACGCACGCCCCTGTCCTCCAGGGTGTCGAGAAGCGCCTCCAGGGCAGCATTGGAAACCTCCAGCTCAGGCAGAGCAGGCAGACCACCGATGGCGAGCTCCCTTGCCGCAAAGGCTGCCTCTCCCGTGACCTCTGGCCCAAGCCACAGGGGAGGAGCAAAGAGACGTGGATCACCGCTGACCGTCACCGAGATCAGATCGAGTTCCTGGGGCAGGATAAAGCGATCGAGCACAGCCTCAGCGCCTGCACTGAGGGCCAAGATCATACGATCGAAGGCGATGGTGCCAGTGGCCACTTCGACCAAAGCCTCGGCATGCGAGAGGGGCACTTCCACGGCCTCCTCACTGATCTGCCCGTCAGAGCCCTTCGACTGCAGGATCAGTGCGGCGCGACCATGCTCGACCCGCACGAGCTGGGTGCGGTCTGCCCTTGGGCGAAAGTACGCCTCCACGAGGCGGGTGACGGGCTCACCCTCCCTCTGGATGAGCCGCGCCAACGAGGAGGCCAGTAGATACCGACGCTCAACTGCCATGAACAACCCCTCCTATTTGCCTGGAGCAACCATCCTGACGGACCAAGGTTCAGGCCAGCCCACCCATTGCGATAGAGTCGTAGCCGATTGCAGCCCGCTCCGGCAGCATCTGTCAGGGTCACTTGACCTTGCTGAGGGGTCTTCGTGATCTGAGTTCATGATGGTTGCGTCGGGCATGGTGCGGAGAGCAGTGACCGAACGCGCTTGGGCAGGCTCGAGGGTGTTAAGATTGCTGCCTTGACCCGTCCTGCCACATCATCGGTGACGTTTGGCCGTCATTCGTCAGCAGTGCGGCACACGACGACGCCCATCCTTGGCAGTTCGAATTGTGAACTGCGCAAGGGCGATCTCCTAGGGAGGTGAGCATCGGTGAAGGCACGTGTGAGAGCATCAAACACCGCTGACCTCGATCGTGGTTGTGAATGGGCCACCCCATCGTAACGCTTCATTAACCATACCCCTCCCTATCCTCAGGTCCGCCAGTGGGTGTCACAGGATGATGCCTCTTGGCCTACCTGCGGCCTGAACCCGTCGCCTAACAAAGGTCCCTCCAGAGATGCTTTCCCTCCCCGCGGCCGAGTCGTTCCACAGCTTCTTCCTCGGGGGGTTCGAGTGTTCAACCCATCGGCGGCAGGATGGACATCGGCTTGATCTTCTCGCGGCAACACAGCACAACCGCTTCCTTGTGGAGGACTACCAAGCTCTCGCGCGACATGGCATCTGCACTGTCCGAGACGGTCTGCGGTGGCACCTCATCGATACAGCCCCAGGGCAGTACGACTGGTCCAGCCTCACGCCGATGCTGCACGCTGCGCGTGGCTGCGGTACTCAGGTAATCTGGGATCTCTGCCATTATGGCTGGCCTGACGATCTTGACATCTGGTCCCCTGCTTTCGTGCACCGCTTTGCCCGCTTTGCAGCCGCTGCAGCAGCGATCATCCGCAGAGAGACCGATGGCATCGCATACTACTGCGCCGTCAACGAGATGGCGTTCTGGGCCTGGGCAGGCGGGGACGTCGGGCGGTTCAATCCCTGCGCTCAAGGGCGTGGCCCGGAGCTGAACCGGCAGCTCGTCCGCGCGGCCATCGCAGCAACGCGTGCCATCCGGTCTGTTGATCCCAGTGCGAGATTTGTCTGCGCCGAGCCGTTGATCAACGTGCTGCCGAGTTCCTCGGATCCGGATCACGTCCATGCCGCTGAGGCAAAGCGCCTGTCGCAGTTCGAGTCCATCGACCTCCTGACCGGTCGCCTCGAGCCGGAGCTCGGGGGCAGTCCTGACCTGCTAGATCTGATCGGCCTGAACTACTACCCCGATAATCAGTGGTACCTTGAGGGTAGCACGATCCCCATGGGCCACTATGCCTATCGTCCGCTGAGCGAGATGCTCAAAGAGGCTCAGCAGCGCTACGGAGTGCCCGTTTTCCTGGCCGAGACGGGAGCGGAGGGGTCCAGCCGCGCCGCTTGGCTCAACTATGTTTGCGCTGAAGTGCGCGAAGCCATGGCGCAGGGTGTCCCTGTCGCAGGGGTCTGCCTGTATCCTGTTGTTGATTACCCTGGCTGGGAGGATGAGCGTCTTTGCCCGGTTGGGCTCCTGTCAGCACCAGACAGCCACGGGGCACGATCGGCGTACCAACCGCTGGCGCACGAGTTGCGGCGTCAGCACCGCTCCTTTGCGAGGACACGCAAGCCCCTCGTGGAGGCGCGGCAGACAACCACCGCGAAGCGGACAGAGTATGCCCGCTGAGCACCAGGGAGCTGATCATAACCGCTAGGCTCACGCGGCAAGATCACCCTCTTTGTACACTCGCAGGCCGCTGCGAGCGCCTGCCCAAGCTGCAGGATCCTCTCGCGCCGGGTTCACACCAATGACGGAAAGTGGTCATCCTGTAGCGGTGCTGAAGCGCAGACGCTCGTTCCCGAAGCTGCTGAAACCCAAGTGCGGATTGGCTTTGAGGCCTCTGACTGAGGGTGTGCCAACGCTCCAGTTTCCGCGTCAGCTACCGCTACATTCGGGCGGGTGGTGCCTGTTATCAGGACACGCCCTCTTTTGTGCGGCATGACCGGGAACACCAGTTATCGGACACATCACGGGTGCAGTGCAGATGGGTTATCGGACAAACCACGGATGGCACCCAAGCCGCTGTTATATGAGACCAGCAGATCCCAATCGACCAGTGTGCCCCAAGCCAGTCGGTTATAGCTGTTGCTGCAGCTCCGCCTCCATGATGCAGACGACCCCTCCCGGATGGTACTCGATACGTACTGACCCGCCGGGTTCGCCCGAGAGGGATCGCTCAACCAGACGTGTACCGAAGCCCTGACGGGCAGGAGGAGCAACAGGGGGGCCACAGCGTTCCGTCCACACAAGCCGCAAGCGCTTTGCGACCTCCTCCCGGGTGACTTCCCAGCTCACCTCGACACAGCCAAGGGAGGTCGAGAGGGCACCGTACTTCATCGCGTTGGTCGCAAGCTCATGCAGAGCAAGCGAGAACGAGAGGGACAGGCCCGGAGGAATCCGGACCGGGGGTCCGCTTGTGCGCAGGCGCCCCGCGTCCATGTGGGCCCCCACAGCTCCGCGGATCACCTCGATCAGGTCCGCACCCTCCCAGCTCTCGCGCGTGAGGACGTCGTGAGCCTTGGACAAGGTGATCAGTCGCTCAGTCAGTACCCTGCTGGCCTCCTCGGTCGAGGTGCTGCTGCGGAGGGTCTGCATCGCGATCGACTGAACCGTCGCGAGGGTGTTCTTGACTCGGTGGTTCAGCTCATGGATGAGGAGCTGGCGCTGTTCCTCACCGCGTTTGCGGTCTGTGATGTCCAGCCCAACAGATACCGCTCCAACAATTTCGTTCGCCTCATCTCGGAGTGCCCGAGCGTTCAACAGGAGCGTGCGCTCGATCCCGTCATCGGAGGCGAACGTGTACTCCTCGCCCTCAAGGACCTCACCCCGCATGGCTCGCTGGAGCGGCAAGTTAGCGAGCGTAACAGATTGTCCGTTCTGAAGAACCTGAATGTGTGAGAGGAGCCCCCGATCAAGATCGAGTGCGCTACCCTCTCCCTCCGGGACACGCATGAGCTGGGCAGCGAAGCGGTTGCGCATCACGTGGCGCACGCCTGGGTCATAGGTGAACCAAACGGCGGCTGGTGCTGTTTCGAGCACTGTCTCGAGCTCGTGTGTGCGCTCCTCGACAGCGCGAGCGGCAGCTCGCAGAGCCTCCCCGACAACCGCAAACTCCCGAAAAGCTGTTGGAGGGGGCACAACGACCCGACCTGCTCCCATCGCCGTGGCGCTCGCAGCAAGAGTAGCCGCTTCCCTGGCGAAGCGCCCGCCGAACACATAGGCGAGCAGGCCCGAGAGCGTGAGCGCCACCGCCCCGACGAGGACGAGGAGCGCCAAGGATTGCTGCAACGGCTGCTCGACAACGTCCCTGGGGATGTTGGCCGCCGTGAGCCAGTCGGAGAACTCCGACCAGCGGTAGCCGGCAAGAAGCTCCACACCCTCAAAGTTCCAGGACGTAAAGGTTCCGGACCGCCTGACAGCTTTTGCGAGGTACTCGGCCACGCCGGGCTTGCCGGTCACATCCTCATGGCGAGCTGAACGAGTGACATAGGTCCCGGTGCGGTCACCTATGCCAACAATCCAGCCTGGCGGGACAGCGGGGAGGAGAACGTCGCGGACGCGGGATGTTGGGATGGTCACAGCAAGTGCGTAGGTGACCTGACCATTGCCGCTGACAGGGATCGAAACAGGGATCCGGGGTTCGTCCGATATGGGGCTGCGGTAGACAGCACCGATCAGTGGCCGCCCCTGCTCAAGGGTGGCACGGTCCCCAGGAGAGATGGGGATCGCAGGCGGGAGTGGGCTGCCGAAGGGCACCTGCGTGTTCAGGAGCTGCCTGGGGCCGAGCTCCCGCAGGAGGACGACCTCATCGCCAGTCCCACTGGCGCGCTTTGCCTCATCGTAGAAGCGGGCAAGGTCGCCGGTTGCAAGGGCTGAGGAGGCGGCAAGCCCTTTCAGGAGCGACACCAGCCGGATGAGGTCCGCGTCGATGACAAGTGCCACCTGCTGGGCAATCTGGGCTGCGTCGCGCTCGTACCGGGCTCGCTCGACAGCCGCATAGCGGGTGAGCAGGAGGGCCGCAAAGGCGAGGAGCGGGATGACGACCGCCGCCACAAAGCCCAACAGGTACACGCGCGTGGATCGCTGACGGATTGTAGGCCGGACTGTCTGCACTCTGCCTCCGGGTCGCGTAGAATGTCAGTAAGGCTAAGTTTGTCCAGAGCTTTCGGCGCGTTTCGGCTTGTTTGCGCCGAGCCACCAGGTGCGTACTCCCACACGACCATGGAGGGCTGAGTACCGTTGTGGCGGTCTAAGGTTACGCCGAAAAGCAGAGCATCCAGGAACGTGCCTGGCCGGGGCGGGCGACGAGGCCCTCAATCAGGCCATTCTGGGCGTGCGTCGCAGGGGCGGAATCGTGGTGGTGGTCACCCACCGCCCCTCGGCCCTCGCCAATGTCGACATGGTCGGCGTCATGGAAGCC
>JAESFL010000579.1_pt1 | contig 23363 bp, 23 predicted proteins | sample 9269401 | NCBI WGS metagenome assembly JAESFL01 (sample SAMN14506025, study PRJNA617098) | algae metagenome | isolation source: Gloeocapsa sp. UFS-A4-WI-NPMV-4B04 and co-occurring heterotrophs from desert... | place: USA: Utah | collected 2006-10-01 | reverse complement strand
TGAAAATGACGAGAAACAGCAGGGTCGTGACGGCCGGCGCCCAGATCGTCTGGAGCTGGACCTTGAAGAAACGCCTCACCTCCTTCAAATAGAGGGTCTTGAGGCCGCCCCAATTGACGCTCCTGATGACCGGGACGCCAGGGTCGGCACGAACCCACTTCGAAGGCTGGTCATCCATGGCGCCGTCGCTAGAGACAGTCGCCCATGGCCGCAAGCCGAGAACCTGAGGAACCAATTCAGATGTCCTGGACCGACGAGCGGATCGAACAGCTTAAGGAGCTCTGGTCGAAAGGCATGACCGCGAGCCAGATCGCGGACGAGCTCGGCGCCGTGTCGCGCAATGCCGTGATCGGCAAGGCTCACCGCCTGGGTCTCCAGTCGCGGCCATCCCCGGTGAAGCCGAACGAGCCGGCGCCGGCCAAGGGCAAGCAGGGCGGCGAAGCTGGTGTCGAGGCCGCTCCCGCGCCGGCTAAGCCGCAGGCCGAGGCCCGCCCGCACCCGCAAGCGACGCCGCAGCCGTCGGCTTCGGCGGTTCCGGCGGAACGTCCCGCGGCTCCCGAACCCCGTGTCGTATCAGTGGGACCGGGCGGATTCCTGCGCCAGGGCCCGGGCGACCAGCAACCGCCCATCCCCCCTGCCCCGCCGCGCCGCCTGGTGCCGGCCAAACCGAGCGCCGAGGTTGCGAACAAGACGAGCCTGCTCGATCTGAACGAAAAGATCTGCAAATGGCCGATCGGCCATCCGGGCGAGCCCGATTTTCATTTTTGCGGCCGGCCCTCCAACCCGGGCTTTCCTTATTGCGTCGATCATTGCGGCGTCGCCTATCAGGCACAATTGCCGCGGCGCGATCGCCGCCCCCCGCCCCCCCTGCCCTTCGGTGGCCCCCGAATCCGCTAGCTCCAGCGAACTGGAAAGTGCGTGTGAGGTGCTGCCCGGCAGCGCCTGAAGCCGCGCGGCCCGCGGTTTCTTCTTCAGCCGTAATGACCCAGGTTAATCGGTTTTTTCAGGAACTGCCGATCCGGCAGCTTCGTTGAAGATGATGCATTCCGCGAGCCGTTCCCGCACCGGCCAAACCAGGAGAAAGCAGACCAGAAATGTCTTACAAGGACGTGGATTACTACCAGCGCCGGGCCGAGGCCGAAATCGAACTCGCTCAGCGTTCCCACGATGCCCGGGCCGTACGCATCCATTATGAACTGGCTTCGGCCTATCTCGACCGGATCCACGGCGACACGCCGCAATCCGCCCCAAATTTCCTCAGCAGCTGAAGCGCCGGAGGAGCGGCGCACCCGATAGCAAGGAGCGCCGCCATCCGACGTCTTCCGTCCATCCTCACCTCTCTGGCAGCGCTGGCAGGCCTCGCCGCCTGTGCGGCGGCTCCGGAAAAATCAGGCCAGGCTCAAACCCGAACCGAAAGCGGCACCTTGTCGTCGGAATGGGTCCGGGCTGCCACGCCCGTGACCGGACTTGGTACCGACCACGACCCGATCCTGCAGGCGGCTCGCGAGGCCCGCTTCGTGCTGCTCGGCGAATCGACGCACGGCACGCATGAATATTATCGCGAGCGCGGCCGCTTGTCGGAGCGTCTGACGCGCGAACTCGACTTTGGAGCGGTGGCGATCGAGGGTGACTGGTCGAGCACCTACCGCGTCAATCGCTATGTTCGCGGCCTCGGCAACGACCGCGGCGCGGAACAGGCGCTCTCGGGATACAAGACCTTCCCGCGCTGGATGTGGCGCAACGCCGAATTCAGGGACTTCGTCGAACGGCTTCGCACCTGGAACCTGACCCAGCCCATGGATCGCCGCGTCGGCGTCTATGGGATGGACGTTTACGACCTGTTCGATGCCGCCGATGCCGTGATCGCTTATCTTCGCAGCGTCGAACCTGTTGCCGCCGACCGCGTAGGGCGGCAATATCGCTGCTTCGCGCGGTACAATCGAAACAGCCACGCTTATGGCGAGGCCGCCCGGCGCGCGAGCCGATCCTGTGAAGAGGAAGCCGCAGCGGCGCTGGCCGAGGTCCGCCGCATCCCGCGTCCCGCCGATCCGGCACAGGCCGAGGAACATTTCGCCGCTATCCGCAGCGCCGCCTCCGTCGCCGGCGGCGAAGCCTATTTCCGCACTGTTTACGCCGGCTCGCTTGCCTGGAACGTGCGGGACCAGCGTATGGCTGAAAATGTGGAGGAGATTGCCGAGCATGTCGGCAGGCTCGGCAATCGCCCGGGAAAGGTGGTGGTCTGGAGCCATAACACCCATTCCGGCGACGCGCGGGCGACCTTTGCCGCCAAGCGCGGCGAGCTCAACCTCGGTCAACTCATGCGCCAGCGCCATGGCGCCGCGGCTTTCCTGGTCGGCTTCTTCACCTATGGCGGGCAGGTGATGGCGGCGCCCGAATGGGGCATGGCCGGGCGCGTCTACGACGTGCGGCCCGCCATCCCCGGAAGTTTTGGCGACGTCTTCCATCGGAGCGGCCTGCCTGCCTTCTCCCTGATCCTGCGCGGGAACGCGGCGCTGGTACGGCAATTCGGCGAACCGCGGCTGGAGCGGGCGATCGGAGTCATCTATCTTCCGCAGACGGAGCGACTCAGTCATTATTTCGAAGCGCGGATCTCGGACCAGTTCGATGCCATCATGTTCTTCAACCGCACGAAAGCGGTAACGCCGCTCCGCTGATGCTGTCCCGCTTCCTCCTCCTCGGCGCACTCTTCCTCGCCCAAGCGAGCGAGCGGGCAAGGGATCGGGAAGTGATGGTGTTGACCGTGGTGAACCTGGCGGCGACCGCCGGTCCCAAGTCGAGGCTCGATCGGAGGGTCCTTCAGGCGATGCGCGACGTGCCGCGGCATCGGCTCGTGCCGGAGGAAGTCCGGGCGGAAGCCTATCAGAACATCCCGCTTCCGATCGGCTACGATCAGACCATCTCCCAGCCTTATATCGTCGCGCTGATGACGGACCTGCTGGAGGTGAAGCCCGAGCATGTCGTTCTGGAAGTGGGAACCGGCTCCGGATACCAGGCGGCCGTGCTGTCCCGGCTGGTGCGGCAGGTCTACACGATCGAAATCGTCGAGCCCTTGGCGGCGCGGGCAAGAGCCCAGCTCGCCGAGCTCGGTTACCGCAACATCCATGTCCGGGCCGGCGACGGTTATGCCGGCTGGCCGGAGCATGCGCCGTTCGACCGGATCATCGTCACCGCCGGCGCTACCCATGTGCCGCAGCCGCTGATCAATCAGCTTCGAACCGGGGGGAAGATGGTCATCCCCGTCGGCAAACCACCCCACCGGCTGCAGCTCACCCTGGTTGAAAAGACGGCGAGTGGCCGGCTGAAGACGCAGAAGGTGCTGCCGGTGGCATTCGTGCCGCTCACGCGCAAATAGTCGAGCTGGATACTGATCGAAAATTCCAAAACATCCCATCCGGTCGAGCTGGAGTTGGCTAAGTCGTGTCCTTCTTCCGTTAACTCAATCAAGAAGAGCGGTCATTTAACGCGGACGCGGCTAAATTCGGCGACGAAGGGTGATCGGCAGGCTGAAAGCTGCGCCCTGCCTCAGCACCACCAGAAAGCGCGTCGCGCCATGCTGCATCAGCATCGCGCGGATGGCTTCCAGGCTCAGCTCTGAAGCGGCGCGGCCATCAATGCTGATAAGGCGGTCGCCGACTAGGATGCCGGCTTGCGCGCCGGCGCTGTTCGCTTCGACGCGCGAGACCTCCACCACACCCTCACGGCTGATCAGCGCCAAGCCGCTCATGTCCGTCTCCAGCGGCAGATGAAAGTTGGCATTTGGAACGAGAGCAATGGTTTTGGCGGGATAGTTGATGGTCAATGTGAAACGGCGGAGGATCGCTCCGCCGATCCGGCCGGCGGAATGCTGGCTGACGCCCTTGCCCTGCCCCAGCGCATAGGTGGCGAAGGGCCCCGTGAGCCTGGTCTTCCCGAGGGTGAGCGCGTCCGCCCGGCCAAGTCGTGCGGGCATCGCGCCGCCGACGCCGCGGCTCATGGAAGGAAGCGTCGCGCCGGCAAGGGCAAGCAGATCCCGCCCCGCCACGAAATCGCCGTTGAACCCAATCGCGCCACCCGAGCCGGTATCCAGGTGGAAAGGAGCTTCAACGACATGCCCGCCGAGGGTGACGGCGCCGACGAGATAGGGTTTGTTGTCGACAATGCTGATGGGCACCAGGTCGGCGGCCGCCGGCTCCAGGTACCGCGCCGGATCGTAGAGACGGAGGGTGCGGCCGATATAGTCGATCTCGACGACGTAGGTGGCAAACAGATCATAGCCGATGACGCCGTCGAAGCGTTTGCCTGAGCTGGCGACGACAGGGCCGAACAACGCTTCGGCCGGCGCGGCGATCGCGCCCTGAACCGGCAGCATCAGGCCGCCGAGATCCACTTCGGAAAGACGGACATAATCGCCTTCGACACGGGCGCGGCCGGTGCCGGTAATGCTGACTTGCCCGACTCTCTCCAGCCCCGTGTCGCGAACCAGCTCGGCGCTGAGGTGCGTCACCTGCGCCCCCGTATCGAGAAGAAACGTGCGCGGGCCGGAGCCGGCGACGCTTACCGGGAGGTAGATGCGGCCGTCATAGAGCTCGAACGGCAGGCTGTGGATCGGTTCGGGCCGAGCCAGGTCGAGCTCGGCGGGTGCTTGCGCACCCGCCGGTGCGGCAAGCGTGGCCACCGCCAGGATCAAAGCCGCCAACCATCGGATCATGCGTTCCATGGGCAGGTAAAGCCCTGAACGCGCGCTTAAGTTCAGTTGTGGCGGGCCGTCCTGTCCCAGGCACCGGTGCGCAGACTGGCCACCTCCAGGCGCTTGCCCATCCATTCGGCGAGCTCCTCGAACGTCAGGGGCTTCTCGAACACGATGCCGGCATTTCCCTCGCGATACCAACGCACGCGCCCGCGCACCGGCCGAAGGCTTTCGACCGTGACGATGACGTCGCGCCCCGCGCATTGCCAATCGTTGATCGCGACCTTCATCCCACCCAGCGAGATATCGTGCACGTCGACCTTGTAATAGAGCTTGCCGATTTGGACGGTGGCGCCGCAGGTCACCTGCAGCCGCGGCGGACGGGGACGAAGCCCACGCCGCTGGCTGCGGTTCGCCAGAAGCTCGCGCAGGTCCACATCCTGATCGAACTTAATTCCCAGCGAACCGGTGCGGGTCCATACGACCTGCCCGGGGATGCGTTGATCGGAATTCAACTCGATATAAACGCGTGCACCCACTTCAAGCGGGCAGACCACCTCGGCCATCAGACCGCCCGCCGAGATATTCTTGATCCGGCAGATATAATTGGCTTCTTCGCTGACGAGCTTAGCCGCCGGCAGGATTGCGATGAGCCGATCGTCCGTGCGCCGTTCGGTCGGACGCGGAACCTGTGTGGTGAGCGAGAAGAGCGTCGACTCGGCTGCAAATTCGTCGACGCTGCAGCTGCGGCGTAGCTTCCTTCGTATCAGCGCTTGGAACATGAACCCCTCCGTCCTCGAGCGGACCAGCCGGGAGAATACGGGATCGGCAGTTAACGATTCATGCAGTGGCCGAAATGGAAGACGGGCGGCGTCGCACGCCTGCTGCGGCAAGGTCGCGAAGCGCCGCCGGCGCAAAGGCGAGTCCCATCGGCAGCAGCGGCGCGATCAGGATTCCCCAGTAAAAGTTATCGGGGCGGCCGATCAGGGTGAACGCGCCCAGATAGGCGAGGAGAACCAGCGACCCACGATCGCCGATGCCGTCGCCGAGGCTGGACCATCCGATCAGCGCAACCGGAAGGAAGATCGCCACGAGCGGCAGCGGCAGCAATCCGAACAAGGTGCAGCGCTGCACCAGCCCAAGAACAAAGGCCCACCCCCCGCCGCCGGCCCAACCCGGCGAAGCGGCATCGGCACCGTGGACATAAGCGGCAATTGCGAGGGCGTGGGCGGTCAAAGCCGCGAAGAAGAACAGGATCGCGGCAACCCATGCGGCGGCTTCGGCGCGTTTGCCGTCGCGCAGCGCGAGCACGGTCATCACACAAAGAAAGGGAAGCGCCAGCTCCCGCACCAAGGCGGCGGCGAAGCCAAGGGCGACGCTCAGCCCCCAGCGCTTATCGGAGCGGCAAAAGAGTGAAATTGCGATCAGCAGGCCGGCCCAGCTCTCATGCCAATAGGTCATAACCGGCACCGTCAGAAGCACGATGCTTGCCGCAGCGACGAACGTTCCTGCCGCCCACAATGATTTGGAGCCCGCGGCCGAACGGAGGCGCAGCGCGACCGCCGCCGTGGCCGCCAGGGCCAGCAGGCGAAGCAGCAGGGTGGCAGCCTCGGCCCCGGCCGTCCCAATAACCGTGGCTAGCGTCGGCAGGCGAACCGTTACGAAGGGACGGAGCGGATAATTGCGCGCACGCTGTTCGGCCACGACGGCGGCGTAATAGCTTTCTCCTTCGCCCACACGGCCCGCAACCGCCTGGTAAAGCGCAAGATCCGTTCTGGTGAGATCGACCACCACCTCCCGGCCCGGAGGGGCCGGCTGAAGCGCAACGGCCGTACCGTAGCTGCAAAGGCCAAGCAGCAGCGCCAGCAGCAGGCGCGCGTGGAACGGATGCCAGCGGCTGAAACGCGTCGGCGGCACCATCATTTTCGCCAGGTGATCACTGAAGAGGCGGCAAAATTCCAGACGGAGCCGATCAGCGCGCCGGCAATGCCGGCTACCCACCAGCTATGGTTGGTGCCGTGAATGTAAGTGCCGATGCCGACATTCGCAGCCGCACCGACCAGGCAAACGGCATAGAAGCTCAGGATGCCGGTGAAGAAGCGGAGGCCGCGAAGGCGGCGGTCGGAGTAGGTGAATATATTGTTGAGCGCGAAGTTGAACGTCATCGAAGTCCAGACCGCCGCCGCCTGCGCGGCTGCGAAGGTGACGAGGCCGCTCAACAGCAGACCGCCCAGCACACCGAGGTGAACGCCGACGCCGAGCCCGCCCACCAGCATGAAGAGGAGGAGCCGGATCGGAACGATGTGCCCCAAGGCCTTGTCGGCAATGAGCTTCAGATATTCGGCCGTCACCATCAGGTCGAGCTTGCTGTCGCCCGAATGTCGCTCGCGAAAGACGTAAGGAAGCTCGACCAGTTTAAGAGGCTCGGGCGCCGAGGCGGCAATATCCAGCAGGATCTTGAAGCCCCCGCCTGAGAGCTTCGGCAGCGAGGCGACGAGAGCCTCCCGCGAGATGACGAAGAAGCCGCTCATCGGATCGCTGAGTTCGGTCTTCAAGAACCGCTGCGCGATGAAGGTCGCACCGCGGCTGATTGCCTGCCGACGCTTGTCCCAGTCGCCCATTCCGCCTTCCACGGCATAGCGCGAGCCGACCGCCAGATCGGCGCCGTCGCGCACCGCCCTGTAAAGACGGGGAAGGATCGTCTCGTCATGCTGAAGATCGGCATCGATAACGGCAAGCACGGGAGCGGATGTCGCCATCATTCCCTCGATGACGGCCGAGGAAAGACCGCGCCGGCCAAGACGCTGGAGAACCCGGACGCGGATATTGGTGCGGCCGATCCCGCGGATCAGGTCGGCCGTGCCGTCGCCGCTGTCGTCATCGACAAAGATCGCTTCCCAGTGGATCCCGCGAAGCGCCTCGCTGAGCAGGTCGAGCAGCTTCCGAACGTTGGCAGCCTCGTTGAACGTGGGAATGATAAGGGCAAGCTCGAGCGGCGCATCCTCGTAGAAGGTGCGAGGATCAACCGCGATTGCCCTGTGAAACATGCCCCAGCCCCTGAAACCAGCGAACCGAAGCCGCTGGCGTGCCGTTCTGGCGCCGCCATGGTTAACTTTCCGTAAGGAGGAGGCGTGCTCTCCCTTGGCATCGGGAGTCCGGCCGCCTTATAGCTGATCCATGTCAGATTTGTTCTCGTCCGGTTCCGCCCTTTCCACCGATTACAACGCGTCCTCGATCGAGGTGCTGGAGGGCCTCGACCCGGTCCGGCGCCGGCCTGGAATGTATATCGGCGGGATTGACGAGCGGGCGCTGCACCACCTTGCCGCCGAGGTGCTCGACAACAGCATGGACGAGGCGGTGGCCGGGTTCGCCACGCGCATCGAGGTGGAGCTCGAGCCGGGCAATCGCCTGACCGTCACCGATAATGGCCGCGGTATCCCGATCGACGAGCACCCGAAATATCCGGGCAAGTCGGCGCTGGAAGTGATCCTGACCATGCTGCATTCCGGCGGAAAATTCTCCGACAAGGCCTACGCCACATCCGGCGGTCTTCACGGGGTGGGCGTCAGTGTCGTCAACGCGCTGTCGACCGAGACCATCGTCGAAGTGGCGCGGAACAAGGAACTGTGGCGGCAGACCTTCGCCATGGGGCCGCCAACGTCGAAGCTGGAGCGGATCGGCATCGCGCCGAACCGCCGAGGCACGAGCATCACCTTCACGCCCGATCCTACGATCTTCGGCGAAGACGCCAAGTTCAAGCCCGCGCGGCTCTACCGGCTGGCGCGCTCTAAATCCTATCTGTTCGCCGGCGTGGAGATCCGCTGGAAGTGCGACCCGTCCCTTATCACGGACGATACGCCCGCCGAAGCCGTGTTCCAGTTTCCCGGCGGCCTTTCGGATCACCTCAAGGAGCAGATCGGCACGCGCGAAATGGCGACGGCCGACTTCTTCCGCGGCAAGCAGAATTTCCCCAACGACCAGGGCTATGTCGAATGGGCCGTGGCCTGGCCGCTGTGGAGCGAAGGCTCCGCATCTTATTATTGCAACACGATCCCGACACCCGACGGCGGCACCCACGCTCAGGGTCTGCGCACCGCGCTGGCCCGCGGGATACGCAGCTTCGGCGAGTTGGTCGGCCAGAAAAGAGCCAAGGATATCGATGCCGACGACGTGATGAACGGCGCGGAGCTGATGCTTTCGCTCTTCATTCGACAGCCGCAATTTCAAAGCCAAACCAAGGACCGGCTGACCAGCCCCGAAGCCGCGCGGCTCGTCGAGGTGGCGGTGCGCGACCATTTCGATCACTTCCTCGCCGACCATATGGACCGTGGCCGCGCGCTGCTGGGCTTCGTGCTGGACCGGATGGACGAACGGCTGAAGCGCCGGGCAGAACGGGACGTGAAGCGCAAAACGGCGACCAGCGGGCGCAAGCTTAGGCTGCCGGGTAAGCTCACCGACTGCGCCAATGACGATCCCGCCGGCACCGAGCTCTTCATCGTCGAGGGCGACAGCGCCGGCGGCTCCGCCAAGCAGGCTCGCGACCGCAAGACTCAGGCGATCCTGCCGATCCGCGGCAAGATCCTGAACGTCGCCTCCGCCACGGCGGACAAGATCCGCACCAACCAGGAAATTGCCGATCTGATCCAAGCGCTCGGCTGCGGCACGCGCGATCGCTGCACGATCGATCAGCTGCGCTACGACCGGATCGTCATCATGACGGACGCCGACGTCGACGGGGCCCATATCGCGACCCTGCTGATGACTTTCTTCTTCCAGGAAATGCCGGAGCTCGTCCGCAAGGGGGCGCTCTACCTTGCCCAGCCGCCGCTCTACCGGCTCTCGGCCGGCGGCACGGTCGCCTACGCCAAGGACGATGCGCATCGGGCGGAACTGGAGGCCAGCCTCTTCAAAGGGAAGAAGGTGGAGGTGAGCCGCTTCAAGGGATTGGGCGAGATGAACCCGCAGCAGCTCCGCGAGACCACCATGGACCCGAAAACGCGGTCGCTGATCCGGATCACGCTGCCGCAGGAATATGAGGAACGGCAGGTCACCAAGGACCTCGTCGAGCGGCTGATGGGCAAGAACCCGGAGCACCGCTTTCAATTCATCCAGAGCCACGCCGCGGAAGTGGATGAAGAGGCGATCGACGCCTAGCCATGCCGGCGCATGCCGGCGCATGCCGGCGCATGCCGGCGCATGCCGGCGCATGCCGGCGATGAAAACCTGTCGTCGGGCTTACGGTTCGGGAGGTCGAACGGCAGTGCTCGGGGCCGCTGCCGGAGCGACGAGCGGGAAGCGCGGGATCGTGACCGGGAAGCTGGCGCCGGTCTCGTCGACCATATGGTAGCGGCCCTCCATGAAGCCGGTGGGCGTGGTTAACGGGCAGCCCGAGACATAATCGAACGAGCCGCCGGGATCGATGACCGGCTGCTCGCCCACTACGCCCTCGCCGATCACCTCATGCTTGTTGCCGCGGCCATCGACGATCGACCACTCCCGGCTGACCAGCTGAACCGCCTTCCTGCCCTCGTTCTCGATGCGGACATGGTAGCTCCAGAACCAGCGGCCCCGGCCCGGCTCGGACTGTTCGGAAAGAAAACCGACAGAAACGCGAACAACGACATCGCGAGTGGTAGCGCTATGAGGAAAAAGGAGTTTCACGGCCACGACCTTTCCACTGCCGGTGCTCTGCGTCAACGCGTGATCCGTCGCAGTCGGTCCACCAGGCGCTCGCGGGCCGCAAGTATTTCCGCCTGCCGCTCGATGAGCAGATCGCGGGCGAGAAAATGGCCGGTGAGGCGCAGCCCGCCAAGAATGTCCGCCCAGCCGGCGCTGCCGCCACTCAGAAGGAAAGAGGGAAGCGGCAACAGGCGGTCGCGATACTCCGTCGCCGCCCCCTCGGAGACGGCGCGGCCGCTTTTAGGGCTGACGAACGTGAGATTGGTTCTGGCGCCGGTGGCGGCGCATTCGGAAAGGTCGAGACCGAAGCCGAGTTCGCTGAGCAGCAGGAGTTCGTAGCGGACGAGGGCCGTCGCCCAGCCCTTGGCGCTGGGTGCGGCTTCGACCGCGGAGAGAACACCGTCCAGAGCCTGGTAGAGTCGCGGATAAGGCTGGCCTTCGGGAAGAACGGAGGCGGTGAGCGCGCACGCCCAGTCGATCGCCGCCGCGGGAAGCGCTTCCACCAGCAGCGGCGCCCTACTCGCCACCAGTTCCACGGTAAGATGCGCCAGCTGCTCGTCCGTACGGGATCGATACTCCGCTTGGACCAAATTGCCCGCAAGGAGAACCGGCCGCAGCCGGGTCGACCTGCCGCCGCGGACATAGCCCGGCTGAATGCCATGGTCCGGCGTCAGCGCGCGAACGATCGATCCATGCTCGCCATGCGGACGAACCGCGCAGATGATCGCCTGGCTCTCGATCCGCATCAGCCCACCGCCTCAGCCGCGGGGATGAAAGTAATCGTAGATGGATCGCGCCATGGCCTTGGAAATGCCAGGCGCCTTTTCCAGATCCTCCAGCGCCGCTCCCTTGACCGCTCGGCCAGTGCCGAAATGCATGAGCAGGGCGCGCTTGCGGCTCGGACCGATGCCCGGCACGTCGTCCAGCGGACTCGTCGCCATGCTCTTCGCCCGCTTCTGCCGGTGCGCGCCGATCGCGAAACGGTGCGCCTCGTCGCGGAGACGCTGGAGGTAGAAGAGGACGGGCGAGTTGGGCGGAAGGCTGAACTCGCGGCCGCCGGGCAAGTGGAAAACCTCCCGTCCGGCATTGCGATCGGGGCCCTTGGAGATAGCCACCACCGGCACGTCATGAATGCCGGCATCTTCGAGCGTCTCGCACACGGCTGAAAGTTGGCCCTTGCCACCATCGATCAGCAAGAGATCCGGCCAGTCGCCCTTGGAGCGGTCGGGATCTTCCTTTTCGAGGCGGGCGAAGCGGCGGCTCAGCACTTCGCGCATCATCGCGAAATCGTCGCCCGGCGCGGTACCCTCCCGTTTGATGTTGAACTTGCGGTAGCTGTTCTTGCGGAAGCCCTCCGGCCCCGCCACGATCATCGCCCCCACGGCATTGGTGCCCATGACGTGGCTGTTGTCGTAGACTTCGATCCGGTCCGGGGGACCTTCCAGGTCGAACAACTCGGCCAGCGAGCGCAGGTTCTGGTTCTGAGTGCTGGTCTCGGCGAGGCGGCGGTCGAGCGCCTCCTGAGCATTGCGCTGCGCCTGCCTCATCATCCTCAGGTGATCGCCGCGCTGCGGGACGCGAAGAACGACCTTGCGCTCGGCACGCTCGCCAAAGGCTTCGGCCAGCAATTCCGCTTCGGAAAGCGCACGGTCCACAAGAATCTGCTTGGGCGGCGGCACTTCCTCGTAAAATTGCGTGAGGAAGCTCGACAGCACCTCATCTTCCGGCACATCGGCGGTGTGCGCGGGGAAAAAGCTGCGATGGCCCCAATTCTGGCCGCCGCGGATGAAAAAGGCCTGGATGCACATGGTGCCGCCCTTGCAGGCGAGCGCGAAGATGTCCGCATCGCCCAATCCTTCCGCGTTGATCGTCTGAGTGCCTTGGATATAGGTTAAAGCGCGAAGACGGTCCCGGTAAACGGCGGCAAGCTCGAAATCCATCGCCTCCGCAGCTTGGTTCATGAGCGCGCCGAGCTTGGCCTGAACCTTGGTCGATTTGCCGCCAAGAAAGTCCTTCGCGTCCTGGACGAGCTCGGCATATCCCGCTTTGTCGATGCGCTCCACGCAGGGGGCGGAACATCGCTTGATCTGGTAAAGCAGGCACGGCCGCGAGCGATTGGCGAAGAAACTGTCGGTACAGCTCCGAAGCAGGAACAGCTTCTGAAGCGCGGTCAGGGTCGTGCGAACGGAGCCGGCGCTGGCGAAGGGTCCATAATATTGCCCCTTTGCCCGACGAGCGCCGCGATGAAGCTGGACGCGCGGGAAATTGTGGTCCTCGCGCAGCAGGATGAAAGGGAAGCTTTTGTCGTCGCGAAGAAGAACGTTGTAGGGCGGCCGGTAGCGCTTGATCAGCTGCGCCTCGAGAAGCAGCGCTTCCGCCTCAGTATTGGTGGTGACGATATTCATGTCGCGAGTCTGCGCGACCATGCGCTGCAAGCGCTTGGTAAGGCGCGAAACCTGCGTGTAGTTGGTGACCCGGTTCCGCAGCGACCGCGCCTTGCCGACGTAAAGCACTTCGCCCCGGGCATCGAGCATGCGGTAGACACCGGGGCGCACGGGAAGGGTCTTCACGACGCCGCGGATCGCCGCCACGCCCGCATCGATGTCGGGCAGATCGGATCCGCGCACCGTATAGGCGGATTTTTCCTCGTTGAACCGGTCGGTGGGAGTGTCGCTCACGCGCTCGATCTAGGATTGCGCCACGGCTTTAGCCACCGTTCGTGTTGAGCAGAGTCGAGCGGCGCCTGCCGCTACAGAGGATGTGACACCAAGCGCCAGGCCTCGGCGCGAACGCTTCTCGCCTTCGCTCCAAACGAGCAACGCGAAACTAATGCGTGCGGCCCAGGCCCGCGATCGTTTGGTCCACCATTGCCCGATCAGCAGTGGCGTCATGCTGCTCGGCGATGAGCTGGGCGGCCGCCGCCGCAGCCGCGCTGGCGGCGCGAGCGCGGACTTCGGCGATCGCCGTGCGCTCGGCGGCGGCGATCTTGTCCTCCGCCATGCGGGTGCGGCGCTCGACGAGCGACGAAGCGTCCGTCTTCGCCTGCTGAACGATGGCGTCGGCCTCGTGACGGGCACGGTCCAGGATCGTCTGCGCCTCGGCGGCAGCGCCCGCGGACTTGGCTTCATATTCGGCACGGAGCGCTTCGGCTTCGGCCCGCAGGCGCCCGGCCTCGTCCAGTTGCTCCCGAATGCCCGCAATCTTACGGTCGAGCGCCCGCCCGATCACCGACGGCACCTTCTTCCACAGCATGATGGCAATGACGACCAGCATCGCCACGGCGACCCAGGCCGTCGCATTGAGCCCCAAGGCGGACGGATCGGCATGAGGCGCCTCGCCATGGCCACCGTCGGCTGCAGTGGAGGCGATCGCATCTTCGCCGGCATGCGGCACGGCGCCATGCTCACCTTTGGTGGACTGGGCGGAAAGGTTCGCCTCCACAGCAGCGGTGCCCGGTTGATTAGCCATGAACGAGGGCCCGCCTTACTGCTGCGGCCGCCTGCTCGCGGGACACAGAAGCGCCCGAAAGCTTGGTGACCATTTCCTGGGCCGCGTCGGCGGCAACGGTTTCGATATCGGCCAGCGCGGCATCGGCAGCGCGGCGGATCTCCGCCTCGGCCACTCCGACGCGCTGTCCGATCTCCGCCTCGGCAGCCTTTACCTTTTGCTCAGTCTCGAGCGCGGACGCCTGTTTGGCCGCTTGCGTGACCTTCAGCGCCTCGGCCCGATTCGCCTCGACCTGGACTCGATAAGCCTCCTCGCGCTGATCCGCTTCGGCACGGGCGCGCTCGGCGGCTGCGAGATCCTCGGAAATCCGCTGGTCGCGCTGGTCGACCGTCGCTTCGATCTTCGGCAGCATCCCCCGCCCGATGATCAGATAGATGAGGCCGAACGACACGATCAGCCAGAACAGCTGCGACGCGAAGATTTCCGAGATCTGGCTTATCTGAGGCATTGAGCCCTCCGGCCTTCCCTACGCGCCGTCAGGCGACGAAGAGAAGGATCATGGCAACGACGAACGCGAGCAGGCCGAGAAGCTCGGCGGCGGCGAAGCCGATGAAGAGTCGGCCCTGCTGGCTGTCGGCGGCAGCCGGGTTGCGAAGCGCGCTTTCGAGGAACGAGCCGAAAACGTTACCCACGCCGAGCGCGGCCATGCCGACGCCAATGGCGGCCAGACCTGCACCCAACAGCTTTGCTGCTTCTGCGTCCATCTTGAAACTCCTTTTCTGAAATCGTTGAAAGCGTTGAAGAAAAATCAGTGAAGGTTGATCGCGTCGTTGAGGTACAAGGACGTCAGAAGCGCGAACACATAGGCCTGGATAGCGGCGACCAGCAGCTCGAGCGCCGTGATGCCGATCATCAGGATGAAGCTTGGAAGGCTGACGACCGGGGCGACCCAGGCGGCATCGGCGTTCATGCCGTTGATCACGAAGCCGGCGAGCACTTTCAGGAGAATATGGCCGGCCGTCATGGCGACGAACAGCCGGAGCCCCAGGCTGAAGGGGCGAACCATGAAAGACACGAACTCGACCGGGATCAGAATCGGGAGCATCCACCAAGGCGCCCCGTGCGGCACGAACAGCGAAAAGAAGTGGAAGCCATGCCTGAGGAAGCCCACCAGCAGCACGATCGCAAAGGAGAATATCGCCAGCACACCCGTGATGGTGAGATGGCTCGTCACCGTGAACGGATGGATGCCGACCACGCCCAACGGCAGCATTCCCAGCAGGTTGGCGAACAGAATGAACATGAAGAGCGAGAAGACATAAGGGGTGAACTTCCGGCCTTCAGGACCGATGTTCGTATTCATCATCGATGAGATGAAGCCGGTCACGCCCTCCACGGCGGCCTGCCATCGTCCCGGCACGAGCTCGCGCTTCATGCCGCCCAGCATGAACAGCCATAGCGCGCCGAGCGTCACCAGCATCCACAAGGCGCTGTTGGTGAAGGCGATCTCCTGACCGCCAATCTCGAAGCCCGGAATGATCGTCTGCACCTCGAACTGGTGCATCGGATCGATTTTGCCAGATTCGGCCGCCACTTTCAGTCCCTCTGTGGCCGGAAGGAGCCCGGCGCATAACTCAAGCGCCCGAGCTTTCAGTCCGGGCGCCGTGTGGAAATCTTGATGATGTTCCAGAACCCGCCGATGGTCCCAAGGATCAGCAGCGAAATCAGGAGCAGGGGCGAGGTGCCGAACAGCCGGTCCAAGACCCAGCCAATCAACGCTCCGCCGGCAAGTCCCCCGATCAGATAGGAAAGAACGCGATTGCCGAGCTGCTCGTTGCGATCAGCCCCTTGCCGCGCCTGTCCAGTTCTCACCGCTTCATCGGCCTGTGCCTGTTTCAACCGCTGGTCGAGCGACGTCAGGCGCGGGTCTTCTTGAAGCTTTGGGTCCTGCCCGGGTCCATCTTCCGCCATGTCATTCTCCCAAAGCGAAGCCCATCCGGAGGATGGGCTGAAACGGGCGTGGGACATGTCGGCGAACGAACCCGCCGAGGCGCGGTTCCTTTAGAAAGGGGGTCCCCCCAAGTCAACACCAGTGCTGCGCTGCGGCAAAGGCTCGGGTCAGCGTCCTTCCGTCGCGCAGAGCGGATCCCCCACCAAATCCTTTGCCTTCATCGCATCGGCTTCACCCGTCCCCGTTTGCGTCAGTTCAGCACCGCCGAGACTGGCGCGGGCGCCGCAATAATAAGCGCATCCCGGCGGAGTCTGCTCCGGCATCCGGATGGTCCTCCCGGAGATCACGGCCTCAACCGTGCAGGCGGAATCGCCGGCCATGGCCAGCCGCAGCCTGTCTCCTTCGCGGTCAACTGTCCCCGCCCCCGAGCAGCTGTGCAGATTGCCGCCCCAGACGACGAGGCCGAACCGGGCCTCACCCCCCTTCCCTTCGACAACGCACATCTGGTTCTTGGGGCTGCCGGCGCCGCCCTCGTAAAGGCCAACCAGCGTCGCAAGCCTCGGCGGCTGCGCCGGAGCCGACTTTGCCTGCTGAGCGGGCGCCGTTTCATTGCCGCCGTCCTGGCCGCCCTGCTGGGAGCAGGCGGCGAGGAGGAGCAGCGGGATGAGGAGCTTCTTCATAGGGGCGGGACAGTTACAGCCAGCGTGGGTTCAGGCAAGGTAGTGCAATCAAAATGATCTGTGACAATGGGGCGACAAAGCCGTGGCGGCTCCCTATATGCACCGGATCGGGCGAGCGACGGGCGGAGCCATGCTGACAACCAATCCTTTCGATCCAGAGCTTTCTGGAGACAAGTTGCGCGAGGAGTGCGGCGTGTTCGGCATCTGGGGCGTCGATACGTCGTCCGCGATCGTCGCGCTCGGGCTCCATGCGCTCCAGCATCGCGGGCAGGAGGCGGCCGGCATCACGAGTTGGGACGGGCGCGTCTTCCATAGCCACCGCGCCCAGGGGCATGTCGCCGGCAATTTCGACCGCGACGACATCATCCGCAGCCTCGCCGGTCGCGCCTCGATCGGCCATGTCCGCTATTCGACCACCGGCGAGACAGCGCTTCGCAACGTGCAGCCGCTCTTCGCCGAACTGTCTTCGGGCGGCTTTGCCGTCGCGCATAACGGCAACATCTCCAATGCGCTGCGCCTCCGCCGGGAGCTCAACCGGCGAGGCTCGATCTTCCAGTCGACCAGCGACACCGAAGTGATCATCCACCTTGTCGCCACCTCTACCTACCGGACCTTGCTCGACCGGTTCATCGACGCGCTGAAGCAGGTCGAGGGCGCTTACAGCCTCGTCTGCCTCACCAGCGAGGGCATCCTCGCCTGCCGGGACCCGCTGGGCATCCGCCCGCTCGTCATGGGCCGTCTCGGCGACGCCTATATCTTTGCTTCGGAGACCGTGGCGCTGGATGTCGTCGGCGCCACCTACATCCGATCGGTCGAGCCCGGCGAGCTGGTCGTCGTCTCCGACAAGGGCATCCGGTCGCATCGCCCATTCGCGCCGGTGCGGCCGCGGCCTTGCATCTTCGAACATGTTTATTTCGCGCGGCCGGACAGCATCGTCGACGGCGCTTCGGTTTACGAGGTGCGCAAGCGCATCGGCGCGGAGCTGGCGCGGGAAAATCCTGTCGACGCCGATTATGTGGTGCCAGTCCCCGACTCGGGCGTCCCGGCTGCGATCGGTTATGCTCAGGAAAGCGGCATTCCATTCGAGCTCGGCATCATCCGCTCGCACTATGTGGGACGCACCTTCATCCAGCCATCCGACCAGGTCCGGCATCTGGGCGTGAAGCTGAAGCATAACGCGAACAGCGCGCTCATCCAGGGCAAGAGCATCGTCCTCATCGACGATTCGATCGTTCGGGGAACGACCAGCCTCAAGATCGTGCAGATGCTGCGCGACGCCGGCGCTCGCGAGGTGCACATGCGGATCGCTTCGCCGCCCACCCGGCACAGCTGCTTCTACGGCGTCGACACGCCTGAACGAGCCAAGCTGCTCGCCGCGCAAATGGACGTCCCCGGCATGACCAACTACATCCATGCCGACAGCCTTTCCTTCCTGTCGATCGAGGGCCTCTACCGGGCACTTGGCGAGGATGTCCGCGATGAGGCACAGCCGCAGCATTGCGACGCCTGCTTCACCGGCGACTATCCGACACGCCTTACCGATCATGAGGATGCCGAGCCCGCGGACCAGCTCGCGCTGCTGGCCGAACGCTACGCCTGATGCCGGGATTCCTTGACGGTCAATTGGCGCTGGTCACCGGCGCCAGCCGGGGCATCGGTGCGGCGACCGCCGAAGCGTTGGCCGGCCAAGGCGCGCATGTGGTCATCACGGCGCGGACGAGCGGCGGCCTTGAGGAAGTCGAGGAGCGGATCCACGCCGCCGGCGGCAGCGCGACGATCGCGCCGCTCGACCTCACCGATGGCGAAAGCATCGTCCGGCTGGCGGCGGCGATCTCCGGTCGCTGGGAAAAGCTCGACATTTTGATCCTGAACGCGGCGATGCTCGGCTCGCTGTCGCCGGTCCAGGCGATCGACGGCAAGGAGTTCAACAAGCTGCTGACGCTGAACCTGCTGGCGCAGCAGGCGCTAATCGCGGCCTTCGATCCAATGCTTCGCCGCAGCGAGCAGGGACGCGTGCTGGCGGTCACCTCCACCGTCGGCCGAAGCCCCCGCGCCTTTTGGGGCGCTTATGGAGCGTCCAAGGCAGCGCTGGACACGCTGGTGCTCGCCTATGGCGACGAGAACCGCAACTTCTCCTCGCCCCGGGTCGCCATCATCGAGCCACGTGCCACCGCCACCCAGATGCGGCAGGAGGCTTTCCCAGGCGAGGACCAGTCAACGCTGCAGCCCCCAACAAAGATTGCCGGTGCCATAGTCGCCTTGCTTCGGGCAGGGTTCGAGACGGGGCATAGGCTGGAAGTCAGCGCCAGCTAGGCTTTCACCAAGGTCACTTGGGCGACGTCGATACCGCCGCCCCTGAACCCGCCTTCACAGTACATCAGATAGTAGCGCCAGAGATCGTGGAAACGCTCGTCAAAGCCGGCGGGCAGCCTTCCCTCCGCCACAGCCTGATCATAGCGAATTCGCCAGCGCTTCAGCGTTTCGGCATAATGAAGGCCATAGCCGCGGCGATCCTGCCAACCCAGCCCCACCTGTTCGGCGATGCGCCGGAAGCGTGCCTCGCTCACCAGCATGCCTCCCGGAAAGATATAGGTCTGAATGAAGTCTGCATTGGCGGCGTAGCTTTCGAACAACGGCTCGCGGATCGAGATGAGCTGAAGCGCGGCCCGTCCGCCGGGCTTCAGCATGCGGGACAAGCTGCCGAGATAAGCGGGCCAATATTCCTGCCCCACGGCTTCCACCATCTCGACGCTCGCTATCGCATCGAAGCTACCCCGGGCGTCGCGATAGTCGGTCAGCTCGATCCGAGCCTCCAGTCCGGCAAGCCGCCGCTCGGCAAAGTCCTTTTGCTCTTCCGAAAGCGTGAGGCCGGTGACGTGCACGCCGTAATCGCGCGCTGCGATTTCAGCGAGCGAACCCCATCCGCAACCAATTTCGAGCAACCGCTGTCCCGGCTTCAGCGCCAGCCGGTCGAGCAGCAGGCGGATCTTTCGAACCTGCGCCCGCTCCAAAGGCTCCTCGCCGGAGACCGGTTCGGCGAAGATGGCGCTCGAATAGGTCATGCTTTGATCGAGCCACGCCCCGTAGAAGTCGTTGCCGAGATCGTAATGATGCTCGATGTTGCGCCGCGCCCGGACCTTGTCGTTTGAGCGGAAGCGGTGCGCGAGGAAGTTCACGACGCGGAAGAAGCCTTTGGCGCGAGCCGTTTCGCCAAGGCTTTCGCCGTTGCGCATGAAGAGGTCGAACAGCGGGACCGGGTCCGGGCTCGACCATTCCCGATGCGCCCAGGCCTTGTACCAACCGACCGACCCGGAGGTCATGAGCCGGACCAGCGCGCGCCAGCTGTGAAGATGGACGACCGGCATCGGCCCAGGGGCGCGCCCCCCAAGGATGCGATGTGAGCCGTCAGGCAAAGTGGCTTGGATGCCGCCGGCGATAAGCCCCGCATCGATCCGGGCCAGCACATGTTCGAAGCCTCGGCCGAACAGCCGCGCGAACCCTCCTCCGCCGGTCGCGAAGCCGCGATCGGCCGCGACGAGGTGACGTCCTCTCGGCTGCTCGTTCATGCAACTCTCATTGTCGCCGGGCGAAGCGGCAAGCAAGCGCCCTCAGCCCCTCATCGTCGCGAACGCCTCGAGAGCTCGGCGACGAGCCTCCTTGTGCTGAACGATTCTTGCCGGGTAACCAGCCGCTCCGGCACCTTCTTCGTCCGGATCGTGGATCCTGTCGTCCGGCAGCCCGGCAAGCTCCGGAATCCACGCGCGGATATAAGGCGCAGCATCGAACTTCGCCGACTGCGCGAGCGGGGCCATGATCCGGTTGAATGGCATGGAATCGACGCCGGACCCTGCAATCCATTGCCAGTTGAGCCCGTTGTTGCCGTAGTCGGCGTCCAGCAACGTATCCCAGAACCACTCGGCGCCAGCCCGCCAATCGATCAGCAGATGCTTTACGAGGAAGCTGGCTGCGATCATCCGAACGCGGTTGTGCATCCAGCCGGTCGCCCAGAGCTGGCGCATGCCGGCATCCACGATTGGATATCCGGTTCGGCCGCGGGCCCAGGCGCGAAAATCCCGGTCGGCCTGTGCTCCGGTCCGATAAGGGAAATGATCGAAGGCGGAGCGGAGCGGTTCGGAGCCGAGCTGCGGATAGGCGATCATCATGCTGTGCGCGAAATCGCGCCAGGCGAGTTCCTTGCGGAACTTGTCGGCCTCGGCATGGGCAAGGCGGTGCCAGACGCGCCGCGGCGACAATTCTCCAAAGTGGAGGTGCGGCGAAAGGCGGCTCGTGCCTTCCTTCGACGGCCGGTCGCGCAGGTCTCCGTAGCGCCCGACCCTCACCGCCAGCGTCTCGAGACGATCCAGTGCCGAGCTCTCACCGGGGGTCCAATCCTCGCCGAACCACGCGGCCCAGTTCGGACGGGTCGGCAGAAGCGACCAGGAATCGAGCCTTTCGCTTCGCGGCCAGTGCTCCGGCGCGGCCACTTTGCCTGGTGCCGCTAGCGGCGCAGGCGGCGGCAGATGCTCGCTCAGCCCCCGCCAGAAGGGCGTGTAGATCTTGTAGAATTCGCCATTTGCCTTGGCGGCGAGCGCCGGCGGCACCAGGGTGGTGCCCTCGTGCAGACGCAAATCGAGGGCGGCGCCGACCTCTGCTTCCACCGTCCGCCACCAGGGCTCGTGGTGGCGGAGCGCGTGGATACGGTTGGTGCCGGCTTCGGCAGCCACCTGCTCGAGGACGTCGACGGATCGCCCACGCCGAAGGACCAGCCTGGAGCCGAGCTTCTGCAGATCGGCCGCGAGCGACGCCAGCGAATGATGCAGCCACCAGCGCTGCGCCGCGCCGATGCGCCAGCGCCCGGGCGTCTCGTCGTCGAGGACGTAGACGGGAACGACCGCGCCCTCCCCAATCGCTGCGGCGAGCGCCGGTTGATCGTGAAGACGCAGGTCCTGGCGGAGCCAGAGGATTGAAGTACCAGCCATTCCTCCCCCTCATCCTGTCCGAGAGGGAGGTCCAGACGGCCCAAATGCCTAGATGGCGTGCGGTTCCTTGGTGACTTCCCAGCTCTGGCCTTTGCCCACCAAAGCCTGCAGGTCCGGCTTCTTGCCCGCGCTCGCCTGCGCATTCTGGGCAATGACGGCGCTCTCAAAGGTGGGTGCCGGGTCTTCGTAGATGACGCCAAGCGCCACCGGGAAGCCGGCGAGCGGCATCTCGACGAGCATATGGGCGACCGAGCGGTTCTTCGGATCATGGACGAGCACGCCCGCCGCTTCCCAGGCTCCTCCCTCGACATCGACCACCTTCAAGGCCAGCGCCTCGCGGTCCAGTGCGATGCCCTTGGTGCCGTTCGCAAACAGCATCGGCTCGCCGGTCCTCAGCCAGAGCTGGTTCCCTGAATTGCCCTTGGCCGTGAAAGGTGCGAACACATCGTCATTATAGACGATGCAATTCTGATAGATCTCAATGAAGCTTGCGCCCTTGTGCGCGTGCGCCGCCTTGAAGACGTCGGGCAGGTTCTTGTGCACGTCGATGCCGCGGGCAACGAAGCGGGCCCCCGAGCCAAGCGCGAAGGCGCAGGGACTCGCCGGCCGGTCGACCGACCCGAAAGGCGTCGAGGGAGAGCGCGTGCCGACGCGGCTCGTTGGAGAATATTGTCCTTTGGTAAGGCCATAGATCTCGTTGTTGAAAAGCAATATCTGGCAATCCAGGTTGCGGCGAAGCAGGTGCATCGTGTGATTGCCGCCGATCGAAAGCGCGTCGCCGTCGCCGGTGATGATCCAGACGTCCAGTTCAGGATTGGCCAGCTTGATGCCCGTCGCAAAGGTCGGCGCCCGCCCATGGATCGTGTGAAAGCCGTAGGTTTCCATATAATAAGGAAAGCGGCTCGAGCAGCCGATGCCGGAAACGAAGACGACATTCTCCGGTCTCGGCCCCAATTCGGGCATCGTTCGCTGAACGGCCTTCAGGACGGCATAATCGCCGCAGCCCGGGCACCAGCGGACCTCCTGGTCGGTTGCGAAATCTTTCGCAGTGAGTTTGGTCATCTCGTTCATGTCAGCCTCGAAGAAAAATGATCAGCGCCAGCACGGCGATCAGCATCAGGATAAGCGGCAGGGGGCGAGGATTCATGCGCGGAGCGCTCCGTCGATCGCATCTTGGATTTCCGAGATCTTGAACGGCTGCCCGGATACTTTGGTCAACGGCTGGGCGTCGACGAGATACTGATCCCGAAGCACCGTCTTCAGCTGTCCCATGTTCATTTCCGGAACGATGATCCGATCGTAAGATCTTAAAAGATCACCGAGATTCTTCGGCATCGGCCAGATGTGGCGGATGTGGATGTGACTGACGTCGAGCCCGCGGGCCCGGGCGCGGCGGACCGCCTGATGGATAGGTCCGAAAGTTGAACCCCAGCCGACAATGACGAGCTTCCCGCCTGTGTCGCCGAGCGTCACTTCCTGATCAGGAATGCTGTCGCGCACCCCCCACACTTTGTCGTGACGGATGTCCGTCATCTTCTGGTGATTGGCCGGCGCATAGTCGATGTGGCCGGTGCCGGCATTCTTTTCGATGCCGCCGATGCGATGCATCAATCCGGGAGTGCCGGGCTTGATCCAGACGCGCGCCAGCTTTTCGTCGCGTGCATAGGGGTTCACGCCTTCGCCTTCAGCAGGAGCCTGGCCATGGAAGCGGACCGGGAAAGGCTCGTAGCTCCCCATGTCCGGCACCTTCCACGGCTCGGCCGCATTAGCGATATAGCCGTCCGTCAGCAGCATGACCGGCGTCATATATTGCGTGGCAATGCGGCAGGCCTCGATCGCGCAATCGAACGCGTCGGCCGGCGAGCGGGCGGCGATCACCGGCATTGGCGCATCGCCGTTGCGGCCATAGACGGCCTGATAGAGATCCGATTGCTCCGTTT
>JAESFL010000578.1_pt1 | contig 23371 bp, 26 predicted proteins | sample 9269401 | NCBI WGS metagenome assembly JAESFL01 (sample SAMN14506025, study PRJNA617098) | algae metagenome | isolation source: Gloeocapsa sp. UFS-A4-WI-NPMV-4B04 and co-occurring heterotrophs from desert... | place: USA: Utah | collected 2006-10-01 | reverse complement strand
ACAGCGGACATGGACCGCCGGAACTGGACAACCCGTGGCATCGTCTTGCGTCAGCCAAGCGCGATAATTTGAGAGGGACCAGCTCCAGCGTAAAACATCAGGGCCAGCGGTCATGAAGCACCGCGTTCAAAGGCCGGAGACATGACTTGCACCCGCCCCGCTAGGCCGAAACGTCATCAACAATCACATTGCCAAACGGGCGCCATCCAGACATGACATCACCGCTGATCATGCCGCCAACACGAGCGCACTGTCTGAAGCGCGATGAGCGCTTGTCCCTGGCAACAAAGCCTTAACCACATCAACAACAATCCCGCTGTTCCGCGGATGAACGTGTTGTTTGCCTCTTTGCGCCCACACTCCTCGATCTGAATGAGCCGCACCCGAGATTGGCTGTGTTGCAGATGAGGGGAGAGGCCAATGTTCCGAGAGCATGCAATCCGAATACTGACAGGCCGCTGGGTTCTTGTCGGGGCGCTTAGCCTGTCGGCCGCCGCAGGATGGGGCTCGTTTGCCGTTTCAAGCCACTCCGCGAGGGAGATGCAGCGCCAGCTCCGCGGTGAGCTGGGGAGCCTGCAGGAAGCGCAGGGCAAGCTCCTCGCTGAGCGCTCGAAGACGCGAGCGGCGTTGTCCGAGATGGCGCAACTGCGCACGGATCTTACGGCCACACGCACAGAGGTCGCTCGGTTGTCTCAGCTGGTGGGCCAAGCCAAGCCGGAGCTTCCTCCGGTCAGACCTGAAACTGGGGAAGGCGCTCGCACCAATCCAGCGAGCGATCCCGTGTCTAAATTGGGATCAATCGTAACGAAGGCAAGCAAGCCGCTGCCCGTCAAAGCGACCCCAGGGAACAAGCCATCGCCACCGGATCGCGGTAGTCAAGCCGAGGTCAAGATTACAACGCCGGACAATCAGAAGAAGGTCTCTGAGAAGTCTCATCAGAGTGCGATGCCAACCATCAAGCCTGATCTGGATACCGCAAGTCTTCGACAGCTGACAAAGTCAGCCGAGGCACAAGCACAGTGATGATTGTGGCCTCGAGGATGCGATCAGCGGCACGGGCAAGTTCCATAAATTCAATGCGCTCAGGATTGGCATAAGCGCTAACTCCGCACAGGAACTACGGGGTTTAGGTTCCATAATCAATGCTGCCAGAAACCCGGGTGTAGGCGCAAAGATAAAATGTCCCAATCCTGAAATGCCATAACTCCTGCTTTGAATCTTTCATCCATCCCGGCTGCAGCGGAGACTTTATGGCGAGTTGGTGCTCATCGGCAGCTTGGATATCTGCGGGCAAGCATCACGGCGGGGAGAAGGTGCGAAACCGATTGGCTGCCAGGAAGTCGGGCGTGGCTAACCCAGGCAACTGGCGGGCGCTATCGGGCAGGGGGGATCGTATCGGCGTCAGCTTTGGCATATACTGGCCACCGTGATTGTTGGTTGGATGGCTTGTCATGGATGATGCGACGCTTCGGATCCTCACGATGGCTGAAGAAATGGCCGGCAGCGAGCAGCGGGCCGCGATCTGGTTCAAGCATCAGCCCATTCCGGCCTGGGGCGGAAAGACAGCTTCTGACCTCGTTCGTGAGGGTAAGGCAGATCAGGTCATTGCCTATCTGGAGGCCGTACGATCTGGCGTCTATGCATGATTCAGAGAAGGCTGGCGAGCTTGGTACACGAGCTTGTCACGACTGATCCCGAAATCCTCGATGGTATGCCGGTCATCAAGGGTACGCGCGTCGCGGTCTAGGACTTGGCGGCATCCATGAAGGCGGGGATCTCGCCGGATCGCATTCTGGCGGCCTATCCCGCCATCACGAACCAGCACCTGAATTTGGTGGTCGCTTACGCAGAAACCAATCCATTGCTGCGGCGGGCGCGCAGGCTTCAGCCATGGCCAGGTGCACCTCTGGTGAAGTCCGGGCAGATACTGAAGCGCAAGGGATGATGACAAAACCACAGGATCCTGAATACGGAGGATCTGAATGGTCCGAGCAGTTCAAGAGCGCAGTCCGGGAGGCCTTTACCGAGGCTGTCAGAGAGCATCAGAGAAAAGGCTATCCTGTGTACTTCGCGGACGATGAGGGTTTCTTGTGTGTGATAATGCCGGACGGACATGAGCGCCGGCTAACTGATATTGAGATTAAGGATCTCACGCGATGACGGGCTGCCGCAGCACCGGTCAGCGACTTCTTGTCAAAAGAATGCTTATGCGAACTGTTATATTATAAAGGTATCTGAGGAGCGCCCTTACCGCTTCAGAGCACTCGCCTTCAGCTTCGGATCCGTAATCCGGGCCAGATTGCGGTCATGCTCCTCAACAATCCGCTGCGCCTTGGCCGTGAGCGTCCTGCTGCTTGCAGCAGCTTTCGCCCGCACCCGTTCAACGAAGCTCGGGTCGAGCGTGTTGCGCTGGCCAGTTGAGCCTGCAGATCTGGCGGCGGATGAGCCACGAAGGATTTTTACGCCCATGAATAACCGAGCCTTGCTAGCCGCTTAAGCGGCTCCTCAAATATGGTGTTAATTCCCTCAGAGAGCAAGTTGATGACGCTCTCCAGGTCCGGGGCCTCCGCGGCCACCCGCTCCTCGCCCTCCACGACAACGACAAAGGCGGGCTCATCCTGCCCGGCCGTGAACACCGGAACGCACAGCGACCATGCGAGTTCCGGCCAGACCAGGCGTCGGCGCTGCCGGTTCGCCGGACCTGGAAGGATTTCCGTACCTTCCGCATCGTAAAGCAACCCGGCCACCTGGACGATTTCTGTAAAGGTGGGCTCTCGTCCCAACCAGGTTCGGCCGGCAAGCGAGCCTTCCATCGGTAACAGCATCGCCTCATCGGTATGCTCCTCATAGCCAATTCCATGCCGGAGCCTGAGGGAGCGGTACAACCCGGCCTCTTTGATGGCGAGGGCGACCCGTATACGGCCCGTCAAAGTCCCCGAGGCGAAAATGCTTCCCTGCTCCTCCAGCACGGCACGAGTGAGCACATACACATCCCGGGCAGCTTCTCGCAGAACACCGGGCCCCTCCAGAAGCCGCTGCACAATGCGGGCTCGGGCATAATTGGTAGCCTCCGCGACTGCCCTTAGCGCGGCATCCGCGCCGATATCGAAGTCCAACACCTTCAGCTGGGTTTCCATCGGGACCACTTCGAGCCGGCCGACGGCCCTCTTGTTCAAAACGGAGGAGCCGAAGATCGCCGTTTTCACCGCAGCTCCAAGCCAGCCGGTCGGGGAAACCGGAGCGTTCGAGGTGGTGTCGATGATCTCGACGGCTATCGTCAGCGCGTCAGGGTCGAGCGCACGCTCCTCGTCGAAGGGCCACGCCGGTAGATTGGACACGAGGCCACCGTCCAGAAACACCGACGATCCAAATTCAAAGGGGCGGAAAATCACAGGGAGGCAAATCGAAGCCGCCACAGCATCGGCAACCAGGGTATCGGGTGTTTGCTCGGGTGAGAACAGCCTGAGCTGACGTGCATTCAGGTCGGTGGCGACAATCTTCAGGGTTGGCCGGCCATCAACGCCGAAATCGGAGAAGAGAACATCACGCCCCGGTTCAGTGGGAAAAAGGAGCCCCTGCAACAGCTTCCGCAAGGCGTCCCGAAAGATATGCACACTCGACAGACCACTGAGCAGCCAGAGGCCTCCAATCACACCGACAATAATCCAGACTGCCACTGCGAGTGCGACAGCCCATCGGCCGTAATCATGGGCGACAAACAAAGAGCCAAACAGGGCGAGAAGCAGCAAGCTAACTGATGCAATCCGGCGGCGACCGGAGAAGGCTATTGCAGCAGAACGTAGAGCAGCAATCCGCGCCCATCCTCCCCGGCCGAAAATGTCGGTTGCAGTCCGGAACTTCGGGCCAAGCAACGGCAGCAGTGTTGTGCCACGGACGGGATCAGCCATATCATCGGCATGCATTCCGGTCGCTCGCAAGGCTGCAATGATGGCGCCTGCTGAGGTTCCTGCGAGCCCGCAGAGGTTTGCTCCATATTCCTCAAGTGCCTTCAGTGCACCGATATGGACAAGGCCTTTTGCGCCTCCCCCTTCGAATGCGACGAACACGCGATCAACAGTCCTGTCCTCGGCAGGCTCGTCCTCCTGGATCATCAATCTATCGCCTTGCCTTGGGACTCGGTGCTTCAATAGGCTTGAACCGCCTGTAGCTAGCAGGACACGGTAAAAACATCCCTTCGAACAAACAGCCCCATCCGCTTGGAAAATCTCCGGCGAGGTATTATGTGCTCCTGCATTCTCTCAGTCGCTTTCCTGTCAGAGGTTGACACCCGGGCGTGAGACCCATTCTCCGCCGGAAAGCTCGTTACGATTAGCATAGGACAAGACACATGCCCGGCATCGCACGTCAGTTCGAGCCGCAGATCACCCGTACCGGTGGCGCCCACTCCAAGTACCGTTTCACCGCCCGGTGTTCTGGGTGCCCCAAGACAGACACCTACGAGTCCGGCACGTCTGTCGGTGACGATGTCGTCAAGGGATACTTCAAGGAACGCGGTTGGCTTCTCGCCCGCGATCGCGCCCATGATCTGTGTTCGGCTTGTCTGGCAAAACCCCGCGAGGCTCCGCAGCCGCGCCAGCGCAGCGACGCTCGGCACCACCGGTCGCTAGAGGGTACGAACCATTCAGATCGCCCGACACTGGCTGCGGACAAGCGGTCCCGAGACACCGCTGATATCCTGGCGCGCCACCTGGGCAAGGCTGACGCGCTCGCCGCGGAGGTCTTTCGCCCCAAGCCGGTGCAGGCCCCTCGCGCACCCGTTGTGGACGCACCCCAGCCGGTCGCACCCGCCCCTGGCCTTTCACCCGAGATCGAACACGCCCTGACAGGAATGGCCGAGGAACTGAAAGGCCTTCGCGCGACTATGGACCTGATGGCGGAGCAGATGGGCCAGTTGGTCTCTCTTGGCGCCCAGCAGATTGAGGCCATGGCTCGTCTGACGCCTCTGGTGGTGCAGTCGGCAGAGGGGATCTCCGGAAGCCTGCGGGACGTTGCCAGCGCAATCCAATGCATCCCGACCGTTTCCACCCCTGCCGGAGAGGCTTTGAGGCCATCAGCCGAAGCAATGGACGTTGAGGAGCCGTCGGCACGGCAGCTTGATCTTCTGCAAAGACTCGACCAGGCGGCTGGTCCGGAAGCAGAGCCTGCCCCAAGCGCGGCCGAGACGAGGACGCCATCACAGCAGGGCCGACGCCCGAAGAGGAACGCGGCACCCGCGCCTCAGGCGGGCTCTGCGCCTGCCGTAGTCAAGTCGATCCCCGATGCCAAGCGGTTGGATCGGTTCTACACCATGATCCGGCTGCCCCGAGACTTGTGGGACCAGGCTGGCTTTGGTCCGGACGATCGTCTTCTGCTCGTCTGGAGCGGCAAGGCCCTGACGATCGAACGTGCTACCGAGGGCGGGGTGAAGCCGAAAGCGATTGGGGAGACCTCTGTGGTGCTTCAGTCATGGAAGCTGGGAAACCTGAACTTCGACCAACCGAAAGTGACAGAAGCTGAAGGGTGCCTGCGCCTAACGGGAGGACGCAGGCCCGCGTGAGGCTTAATCAGAAGGTGACGAGCACGCCATGCGGACTCTTTTCTTAATTCTGCTTATGCGAATACCCTATTGTAGCAATATAGAGATGACACCCCTCTTGGACCGTTAAGCAAGTACGGCGAAACGGAAACCAAATAGGGCGACGCAATCAACCAAAGGCTCAGTGAGAGCCCTGCCCTGCGCCCTTAAAAGAACAACGTGATCTATGGAGATCCAAGGCGCGCCAACAAAGTGCTTAGACCACCACCGGCTCCGTGAACCTCCAACGCTAACATTCAGACTCAGGGTTCGAGCGCACCGGGTCGAAGGTGGCTGACCGCATATCAACCTGCGCGTGCCAACGGACGTGTCGGCGCTCTTCATTTAGCTCCAAGAGCTTCCGAGCGTGATCAACAAGATCGATACACGAACGAGAATCGCGGATTTTCGGTTCTGGGCCGTAGCGCAGGCGACGCTGGGACTTCCAGCTCCGTCCACAGACCTCAAGGCAGGTAACTGGGATCATCCCTTCTTTCAGGACCGGAAGAGCGCGATCCGGGGGTAACTCTATGCATTCCTGGCACGGTCCAGATATAAAGTGCAGTCGTTAATCTGGTTATGCCCTCAATAGGGTCAGTCTCGAGAGCACGCCATGATCCGCAAATACACTCTTGGTTTCCTGATCCCGCCAGCGATTCTGTTGGCTGTGGGTTGGTTTGCGCTGCAAGGCGATGAGTTTTTTGGCATTAAGTTCCTGGCCTTTGCTGGCGCGCCTGCCGCCATAATGATTCTGGGGTGGGCCGCTGTCATGGCAAACGACATTGCCAACAGACGCGCTGACCAGCGTTCTTGTCAAAGTAACTCGCTTAGATTTGTGCTTCTTAGCCTGCTCGCGCCTGTCGTCATGCTGCTGGCCGGATGGGGTGCTTGGCAGGCGAGTTGGATCGGCGAGACTGTCTTCGTTTTCGGCACTGTAGCGCCCGCCGGTGTTACTCTCCTCGGCTGGACAGCTATGGTGACCAATGAAGTCGTGATCAAACTTAGTCTGGGGCGTCAGAGTCAGGAATGATTTCAAGACGCCCTAATGCGAAAAGGGATCATCGCTCGGCAAGGCTCTGCTCCCCTCCTTCTCAGTAGTGTGACGAAGAGCGTAACGACGACAATGTCTCGGTGACACGCTAGACGACTGTCTGCCCTGTTATCCATAGGGTGAGGTGGCGGGAGTGCCACGCATCGTACTTCTGATTAAAAAGGGTCGATCGCTCATGCCTATCCATACCATCAGGCAGGGTCGCACTGTTTACTTGGCATCCACGCTTAGAGCCCAAACCCTCGATTGTTTCGTTCGAAGTTTCGGAGAGCGGCATTACACGCTTCGCGGGTCTTGTATGGCGGCGGCAGCTTGCTGCGGTCGCCATTCACGCGAGCCCATTCGATCATGCTCGAAGCCCAATATCTCGCTTGACCGTGCGAAGCCTTGGTGAGGCGGGCCAAAAACAGCGTTGCCGCTTGAAACAGAGCATCGTCGTCTGTGTCAGCCGCATGAATGACCGTTGAGGCAACCGTGCGGGTTTGAGCATTTACGGAGCCTCGAAACGCAACGAGCGGATCAAGTGGCTTGATCGCGGGCTGCACCAAGCCTGAGGCACCAGCGGGTGCAGCCGAACCAGCAGATCGATCTCTCGCCACTTTTTGAGCAGGCTCGACAGAAGCGGAGCCTGCCGTCTCGGAAGCTGCCTCGACAGCGGCTGAGAGCGGGGCCGGAGGCTTTGGCAACGTCTGATTAACCGAGCCGATCGCGCTCCGCTCAATCTGATCAGCGGAAACTGGCCGTCTCGCAGGCTCAGACACCGCTGCGTCTGGCATCGGTATCGGGGGCTTAGGTACCGAAGTGGCTTGGGCGACGTTCTCGCTTTTCGCCGAGAGTTCTTGAGCCTGGGCAGCTGGATTGGATTTGGCTGCAGCAGCCGAGGCTAACTGCGGAGATGGATCAACGTTCCCAGCCGACCTTGAAACAGTAGCTGACTGCTTCACCGCTTCCGGTTGCCGGGCTATTTGCTGGCTTGCCATCACCGTTTCTGGTTTTGCCAGTATTGCGGGAGAAGGAGTAGGACATGACGGTGTTGCTATGGCGGCAACAGGGGGCGACGGCGGAGGCCCGGCGCGAAGTGATTCCGCGTATGCCTGGGAGTCCGCATACATCTGAGCGATTTCCCTCATGTCCCACTCACGCTCGACCAAATCTTCGCGCTCAGCTGTCGCTTCTCCAGCCGGCTGAAGTTCGGCTGTTAGGGACGGGGCGGGATTCGCAACGGGTCCAACACGCAACGGATTGACGATTTCCGCCGCACCTTGCTGCGCCTCAAGCGACTCGTCGGCGTCGGCACCTATCGATCGTTCAGGCGACGTCGACCCAGGAGTGAGGATTGGCGAAGTGGTTGTCGAAGTGCAGTGCGCCTGGTGAGGGTTTTCGAGAACTTGCCAAGCATTCTCGTTCCTGGCTTCCGCCTCGGAAGGGCGGGCTGGCTTTAAATCTTTGATGTCGCGTGGCACTGTCTCACGATTAGCCCGAGCATCTCTTTCATGTACTGCCGCCAGAGCTTGTGACCGCAACGCGACCTCCCGTATCTGCTCACCAATCGACGCCATCGGACCTGCCATGACTTCCGCTCCCGGCTCCTCGGCTATATTGGGTCCGTCCCTTTCAGTCTTTGACGACATCTGCAAAGCTTTCTGAGGTGCCGTTTCCTCCGACCTTGCCTCATGAGAGTGAGTTCTGCTTGCGCTGCTAATATCCTGAGCCCGAACTGACGCTTTCTCAGGAAGGATACCCTCTGCCTGAGTTAAGGGCCGAGCGGCTGCCTGCCGAGTCTGATCCTCAATGTAAAACGTAGACTGCGAGGTTTGCCCACCTTCCCCTGTTGGATAGCGAGCGTCGCTGATCTCGTACAACCTAGTGTCAGATGGCACCTCGACCACGGTTTGCACCGAGTTGAAGCCGGGAGGGGCCACAGCCTCTCGTCCCTGCACGCCCGGAGTCATATTGGCCTGCCGCATCGCATCTGCCGCAACCGGCAGGGTGGTGCTCGCTGATCCCAGTCCGATGGTGCTGGAGCTAATCGTTGGTTCCCCGCCAATATCATCCTTTGCCACCGTAGCACGGACAACCTCCGTGCCAATCTGTGGATGATCCTCGTGTTGTGTGGTCATCTCTATCAATGGCGCGCTCTCTCCTCGCGCCCTTGCCATTTTGGCCGCGGCCAAGAGACGGGTGTGTACCGGAGACATGTCAAAGCCGCTCCGATTGTCATCCCTGATGCTCCCCGCGTCAGTCTCCCATTGAGCCTCTGGCTCCACCGCGTTGCCGCTATCCGGCAACCCTGTGTCCAGCACAGATGACGGCGTTTCTCCTTCTCTCCTTTTGATGTAACTAACTCCCAATATGCCCGCGGGCCCCTCCGCTGCCCCAACCGGTGGCTGAGCGGATAGATCATCGGTCGCCGATTGCGACATCGGCGTCGGGGGGAGCGATGGCTGACTCAAGCTGCAAATCCAATTAAGTTGCCGGGCCGCCACTGGATTGCGGGATGCATGCTCAGCGAGCCATTGCCGATAATCGAGAACCTTGGTCCTGTCTCGATCTCGCAGGAGCTCGGCACGTGTCGTCATCCATCGCTCTCGATCTCGAGCGCCGAGCGACTTTCGCTTACGATCGAAACGGAGTTGTAGCAATTTAAGCCATGCGGACCTCACGCGGCCCGGCGGCAAGCACGCAATGGCGAGACGGCGCTTCACCGCAAGGCTGCGTCGAAGCTTGGACCGTCCAGACTTACGGTGTCCTTGCTCCTCACCCCAGGCTTGTCGAAAAATCTCCTCTTGCTCCGATCGCGCCGCATCAATGGCCTTCGCCCGGTACTGTGCGTATTCCTGCTGCAGCGAAGCGTGATCAGCGATATTCGGGACGCCAACTTTTCCTTCATGAGGAGGATCCTGGGCTGTGGCCAGAGTTTCATCGGATCCCTGCCGGTCTCCGCTAGGTAGGTCTCGACTCGCCGGCACCCGCAGCTCGGCAGGTTGGCCGTAGACCTTGCCTCTCCGTCGTTGCCGCTTTGATCGGGCGGTCTCGGTCCGAAGGTTGGCCAGAATCCGGTCCGCCGCGTGCTGAGCTGCTTGAAGGGCGACCGAGGGAGCAGAAGCACCACTGATCGGGCTTCCCTGCACCATGGTATTGAGGCTTTCGCCCGACTGGCCGCCTCCAAGAATGCTAATATTCCTTACACTTGCCTTACGCCCCTGAGACGGCTGGAAATCACCCGATCCCGACACTTCCTCGCGCCGTTGCCGCGCCGCCTCGCGACCTTCCTGAGGCGTCCTCTTTCGCTTCTCGGAACCTGCTGTCCTTTGCGCTAACAGGTCCTGGCCTACCTTTTCCTGAGCTCGATCCGGGTGTTCGCCCCATCGATCTGCGAGCGTCTTATAGCGAACCGCCGCCCCGATCACCGAGGCCTTACAGCCTGGCGCGCCCCTTCCATGGCCCTGGGTAAATGCCAAGCCGTGGGATACCTTTCCGTCGTTGCGGAGAAAAACCCGGTGTTTGATGACGATGCCATACCGCGACAGGCCGGCGGCAAATTGCAACCACCCATTGGCGTCCTGGGCGGCCCCAATGATCATCGGCCCTTTGATAATCCGCCACGGCAGAATACCCGTGCGTTCAAACCGAACCCGCTCACGCCCGTTCAGGCGTGGCGTCCCAGATCTCAGTCCATTGGGGTCAGCCGCCTGGTCTGCGAGCAGGCCGCGATTATGCCATCCCGGCACGATGGGGACGCCACGGTCAAGCGCGATCTCGGCCATCCGTCGCTCCGACCGCACCACGCTCCACGACAACGAAGCCGCCCGCCCGACCGGCCCGACCTTATTGGCGACGATATGCACATGTCGGTTATCCGTGTCGTCGTGAACCGCCGCGACGAATTGATTTTGCTGGAGACCGATCGCCTCGAGCAACCGACCGACATCTTCCTCGATCACATCGTTCGTAGCCGGCTCATCGCTCTGGTAAGAAATCACCCAATGACAAACCGGATCCTTGCACCGACTTAGATCGGCATGAGCATCCATTTCGAATGACGCCGTCTCCCGCGAAACGACACCTTGGAAAAAATTGTGGCTTGGGCGATCGCATTCCTGGCCCTCAATATAGACCTGGCAGGCTTCAAACGATCCAACCCTTTGCCCCGCGGGCGGAGGGATCTCGCGGCAAATCGGCATCAGTGCCGCAGCCTTTTTAGTGTCTCGGCCACCAAAGCCAGCACCTCTCGCAGCTCTGACAAATCGACAGGCGCCAGGGAGCGTTCTGCATTCACGGATAGCGCCTGCAATGCCACGCCGACCTGTGAGAGAGTACGAACCGCATCCCCGAAACCTCTCGGGAACCGCCGCTGCCGGCCTACCCTATTGGCGGCATCTGCCTCAAGGGTACTCCACCGTATGAAATCGGATATGGTCATCCCCGCAGCATCCGCCAGTTCCGCCAGCCTTGCCGATTCTTCCGTCGTCAGCCTCACCCTTACTGTTTCTTCGCGCCTCACCGACCTCTCCCTCATGTTGTCCCCGTTCCGACGATCGCCCCCTATCCTCGATCACCGCCGCCCTCATTCGCGAGGCAAGTTGAGGAGGCAAAACTCCCCTGCTTCAGCCTTAGGCCCGTAGCCACAAGTCACCGCTGGCCATTTGCCGGGAAATTTCTCTTGCGGACTGTCGGCAACGGTTCTCCGTGGCGATTTCCATCTCATAAACGAGTGCCGTCCATAAGAAAATATTTTCTGAAATTTCAAAAAATAATATTGAACTTCTGAAAGTTTTTATCTAATCAGGCAGCCGTGGCGCTGGCGTAGAGGCAATCTGATGCGACTTGTGTGCCGCGAGCTTTTGAAAAATGGTGAAGAGCATGAGTGACGATCTCAAGATTAGGATTAGCGAGCGGCTGATTCAGTTGCCGGTTTTGAAAAATCCAAAGCGAGACATGTATGACGCGGTGGCGGAAGCCATCGAGACTGCGATGGACCGCGGGCATTCCATCGAGGCCATCAGCAATCTGATCAAGGAAGAGGGCTTCGATCTATCGCCATCGGTCATTCGACAGTATCGCCGTGAGGCAAAAGAGGCTCTCAAAGCCCAAGAGCAGGCCGCACTGGCGGAGGGTGAAAAGAAGGGAAGGCGCAACAGGTTGAAGGTAAAACCGTCTCCCTCAGAGACACTGAAGACCGACGAAGATGGTGATACAAATGTGCCAGTCTCAACTGGCAATGTCCTGAGCACTGAAGGCGACAATTAGTTCGTGCTAACAGGAACAAGCGGCTTGCCGCGTGAGGCCTTTCGATGAGTCTGGAGTGGGTGGAGGAGGCCTATTGGCCTTCTTTCCCACAGCGAAATCATTCAGCCCTGCCGTTCAATCTGAAGGGTCAGCGGAGCGAGAGGACGAGGCCTGCAGGCCTTAGCCAAGAGGAATTTGCTTGTCGCTGTGGCCCGCTTGATAGATTCTTCAATAAAGCAAAACGATATTCGGCGACATTTTAATTATGGCACTTCCCGACAACGACAGATCTATACTCGTCTCGCGACGCGTCTTCGGTACTCTAAAGTATGGAAGGGCACGGCGCGGTGATGTGTCAATCTGCTCGCCAGGCACATGACTAACCTCGATAGACCTGCTCGTGGCTTATGATGCCACTCGCCATGGGTGCGGTTGTGTTGAGTACATTAATATGGAGGAAGATTGAAGATGACGATTTCCCATGATAGTGGCGTGGTCGCCGTGCCAGATGCTTCAGGTGTGAAGCTCGATCGATCTGGCCTGCTTCATCTTACCGCAAGGATAGCAGCCGAGCTTTTTGTCAGCCGGGCTGGGGAGCCGGTAGATCCTGGAAGCAATGAACGTCGCTACGATGTACAGGATGCCGTGACCGAGGCTGCTGGACTCTTGACATATGCGCTGACGCCCGAACTCGTCGGCGAAGCATACCGGCTTGCCGCAAATACGTTTGGCGTCGGTTCCCTTTTTGAGATGCTCGTCGATACGCCGTCGGCGCGCGCCGACGAAAGGTAGGCTTTGGCTTGTTAGACGAAAAGAACGACTGGCGACGGTGAGCCCGTTATCATTTGATCGTTGCGTGAATTTTCCTCGGAAGGCCAAAGCATTGTCATTTGTCGCCTCTATCTGCCTGACTCCCATAGACGGTTATCAGTCAACTCCACACCGACGTGAAATTGAATATCCGATCAGTGCGTGTGCAGCAGAGGCTCAGCGCGGTGGATGGTTAGGCTCGCTGCTGATGTTTTTCAGGCCGCCCTGGGAACGCACCCGACGGCTTCTCGAGCAATGAACCGCGAGAGACTTTGATCGCATTCCTTTGTTCGGCAGTGGGTTAGGCCGGCTCAATCTCAACCAAGATGCTGATCCCACATCAACGGATTTCGGGCGATCAGCCTGAAGGCTCCTCGCTTGAACGGCGAAACAGAGTAAACATCCATGAAGCGGCGGCTTTCAAGTGGACTTGGCCGCGACAGTCCAGCCACATCACGTCGATATCGGTGAAACCAAGGACGTTTTCGGCTGCCTTGTGAGTTCCAATGACGATGCATGGAGGAGGCACAACATCCCGGTTGGACCAATCTAGCTCGTCACCATAGATCGCTTGCCGGCACTCCCAGATCGGAACTAGTACCTCCCGCAGGGAATAGAAATGGCGCGCCTGGTAGCGCCCAACAAGCTCATAGAGACGCTCGATGTCCGAAGCGGTGTCTTTGGTGGAGTCAGAGGACTTCCCATCGACCACGGAAGTAACCGGATCCCGAGATACCGTGCTTTGGTTAAGGGAGAAAGTGCCCTCGCCCAAAAACGCAGCTTCACCTCGCTTTGCCATCGCGCGCAGGAATCCATACGCGTTCTGCTTTGACCGAAGCTCAGGGATTTTCTCAAAAACCTGGGCGGCTCGGAACCGGCTTGGCGGAGGGAACATCCTATGAATTTGCGCTGTCAATCGGGTGCGACGGCGGTTGGCTTCCACAGGGTCCGGCAGTTTCTCAAGGAATATCGTACGCTTCCCTGCCTTCACCTGCTCAACGACATTGTCGGGCGCGCGGAATGCATTCCGCCCGAGACTGATTAACAGACCGTCCTCGATCAGAACATGCTGAATCTTCCGGATCGTGGCTTCAGATCGGAAAGGAAACCCTGTTGCTTTAGCTGCGAGGATGAACTCTTGCGCGCCACCCCCTTCCGGATAGCGGAGCGCAAATTCCTCCACAATACGGAGATCGCGGTGAAACGTGGCCTTCTGCCGCCGTCTGCCGCTTGGGGCAATGGCTTCGGTGACAGCGTAGCTCGTAGGCGTCACATCGGAGGGTGGTTTCCGCGGCAAAGAGACAGCTCCTGAACATGTCCTTGGATCTAAGTCCTATTAGAATGGTTCGGGAATGAAAGTGCCTTTTTTCATTTTTCCCGAGAGTTTCTGAGCTTCGGCGCCACGTCGTCGTTGGTTTGGGGAGGGTATTGGATGTCCGCTCTGATTGCACCTGGTGGATCGGTCCGAGGGAGGCTTCGTCCAAGGAGTTGTGGGCGAATATGTAAACTGGATAACAAGCAGTTGAGGCGCTGTTTGCTGCGAGTTTAGCATCACCCGCGGCGCCGCTGTCCTGACATCCTGGATCAGAATGCAGTTATATTCACTGTGATTTAACCGAGCTCCGTGCCAAAGCAGGTTGACGCCTATGTGGCTGGGCGTATGGCTCACCTCATAGTCGACGACCCGAGTATAGTCGATGCGTTGAGGGAAACCTGTTTCTCCGGCCCCTCGCCTTTCATATCGGCATTGTCGACGCCGATGGCATAACCCTTGAGGCTACTGCCTCAGCTCTTGAACGCGCCAGTAAAGGAAAAACCGCGACCACATTGTTAGGGGAAGGAGAGCAAGTGGCTGGCGGGCGTCGGCGGAGTAGAAGGTGAACCATCGGCGACCAAGCGATCGATGATTGCGTTGACATCAAGCCGCGCGGCAGGTTCATGGCGTGCGGCGCTCATTGGCTCATTCCTCATTGGATACGACAAGGGACCGGGGAGGGATTTGAGCGCGCGGGCTCAGCTGATCCACTCCTTTGAAATGGTCCACCCTGAAGTATGTCTTGAGGCTCACAGGAGGACCGAAATGCCTGAGAAGAGTACAGATGGTAATTGAGATGGTGCGCAACATGGATCCAGCCCCTTCTAAGAGAAGAATCCAACCTATAGCTGCCAAGTTTTTGTCAGAGGTACATCAGTGGATTGGCCAAGAGAGATGACTCGTTTCAGCTTGGCTTAACAGAATCGTGGTTCCGAGTGGTGGTGTTTCACCTCGGTAAAATGTTAATTGCCTTGCGCGATAATGGTCGGACTGGGCGTGACGCGAAACATCTCGCTCCGGTGCGGTGTTGCAACCGGCACCGTCCGAGCCCTGGCTGAGCAGCAACAACACGGCCAACTCGGCTAGGGTGTTCGGGTGCCTTACTCCCGCGACCGACCTGCCCTCTCCGAGTTCACTAGCTAACCGGTAAAAATCTGATCTGCGGACAGCAGATCCAGTGCGGCTTGCACGGTCTTGAGCGGAACGCCCTATCGTCCGCGTCAGATAAAAGGAGGAGGCTGTTTAACTGACAAAGTGCAACCTAACCGCGACCTAACCGCGGTTCCCCAGACGGCAATCAGCAGAAATGCTAGAACAGCTAGGAAGGTTCCGTATCGCGGCCCGTCCATAATGTACTGACTTTCCTGAAGAGGTCCCACTTGAAGTTGAGTCTTGTACATAGAGGTTACACGCCAGTGCCCGTCTGGCTCCGAACTACGAGCAGTGCGAAGAAGTTTCGCTAGACTTTGGAATCATCGCGCCAGGCGTCTGAGAAATATTTGCGCCTCAATTGGCACTCCTCAAGCCCGTGGGCTCGAAGGAGCCGTCATCTGCTGAATAATGAACCAGCAGCGGAATTAATAGAACGCATCGACCCGGGAGCGTCGCTTTTCGGAGGCGCTCTCGTAATACAAGAGGCTTCAGCCTCCGGCGCCTTAGACGAAGACCGTTATGGAAATGACACTGCCCTACGAGCGAAGAAGCACCGTAAAATCAAAGCTATCGAGGATAGGCTCTCCCGTCCGACTAAAGCGGGCGGCATCGTGCTGCGCATCATAGCCACTCTGAGCGTTGTCGCTCTCGCTGCGGTCGTGGCGCTTCTCTCAGGCACTTTAGAATTTGCCGATACCCTTCGACTGCCTGCTTTGAAGAACGATTAGCAGGACGGCGGTCGGCATCCGGGGCATGAAGGTGGGTAAGGGGACGAGGGACAATGGTTAGCCCACACAGGGCCGAGGATCCTACCGAGGCCTTCCGCTTGAGAGACTTCACTGCGATGCTGCCATCCCAAACACCGGGGAAGCTCTGGCCCATGCCAAGAATGCAGGAAGCCTCCCCATGGCGGACAATCCGTCAGGATCACAGCCACAATGATAGCCCCCTTACCAAGGAACTCTGCAGCGTGCTGTGTCAACGCCTGATGAGCGGCCCGTGCACTGCCAAAGAGGCAGCATCCCTCTTCACCATGTCCCGTCGAATACTCACCCAGTATCTTGAGAATGAGGGTCTGACGTTCAGAACTCTGACCAATCAAACTCGCTTCGAGATAACGTGTCGAATGCTGACCGAGAAGACCATGACACTCACCAAAATCGCAGGAGCGCTGCATTATGCCGAGCCAGGCATTCTTTCGCGCTTTTCCAACTTCAGAGCGGATTGTCACCCTCTGAGTGGCACACCTATCAGCGAAGCCAATACGACCGCCCGCGATACGTTCTCGGCGCAGAAGCTTGAGGACGCCAGAGCCAGCTGCGGCTAAGATCCGAGCCTTGGAATCAGGACGTAGCCCCCGCGTGTGCAATCTCTACAGCGTCCGCGCCAACCAAGCGATGATCCGACAGGCCGTCAACGTTGACCGGGAGAATGTCGGCAACGTGCGGCTGCAACTTATAATCCAGCATCCGGTAGATAGGAGATCAATTCATGCACGTCTTCGGCGCCTTTGAACTCGATATTCAGCCAGGCACTCCGGACAATCCCGCGTCGGTCAGGGCGGCTCTCCTGCGGTACACGAGAGGTGAAGACGGTCGCTTATTCGTCACGCCGGAGTGCACCTCCTATGAGGAGATCGAAGGGCAGATTAACGCTCTCCAAGATGAGTTGGACGAGATCCGCGAGAGAGCTCGCCGAGCGTTCCAAGTTGCCTGAGGCCATTCCTTGCGGAGTTGCTCCGATAAACAGAAGTGCATACAGGAAGCCTACGCGGACGTGGCGAAACTGGTAGACGCAAGGGACTTAAAATTCCTCGGGCTTGCCCGTACGGGTTCGATTCCCGTCGTCCGCACCATTCTCATCTTGGCAAAGACCCGATATGAGGAAGTCGTGGGGCCTGTAGCTCAATGGTCAGAGCTGGCCGCTCATAACGGTCTGATTGGGGGTTCAAGTCCCTCCAGGCCCACTACGTGCGGGCGTGGCGGAATTGGTAGACGCACTGGATTTAGGTTCCAGCGGCGCAAGCTGTGGGGTTCGAGTCCCTCCGCCCGCACCACTTGCCAATTCCTAGGGAGTCGTTACGGTCCAGGCAGCATCAACAACCCAAGGGCTCTGCATGACGCGTAAGGATCTGATGGTCGTCTATGGTCGGACGGGGCTTGCAATTGCAGCGTTCCTCCTCGTCGCCGGTATCATTGCGGCCCCCGTTCTTCCGAAGTTGGGATCCTCTCCCATCGTCATGTCAAAGCCGCAGGATGAGCCGGCGCTTCGCTCTCTAGTCACATCAGCCAGCCTGAAGACCGACTAGCTGGCGCGGCGGGCCGCAATCAGTCCTCTGGCTGAAGCTGCTGTCTAGACGGTATAGGTCACGCACCCGATCAACCTGTAGACCTTATTGCCCGCAGGGGCCGTGCCGACCTTGCCGGGGCCGGACTCCGCGTCGCCTCGGACAACGATGTGGTTGCCGGATCCGCAATAGGTGAAGTCGACTGCGCCTAGGTTGCAGCCGTTGACCTGCGAGTTGACGATCGAAACGACGACATTGTTCGCACCGTACTCGTTGTCACCCAGCTGGATCCCCTTGGACGCGGGCCGGCCGGGGCCGAAGGCAGGACCTCCGACCTTTCCTTGAAGACGATCGAGGTCTTGATGATGACGTTCTTCCCATTCCATGGCGCATAGAAGTAGCGGCTTGGATCAACCGAGCTATCATCACCGTTGAAGAGCGCGTTGCAGTACAAGGCGCCGTCAAAGTAGGAGCCGGGGATCTGTAGGCCGCCGCTCCTATCATGCAGGGCAACATCGTGCCGGAAGGCTAGGACTCCGTTCGTCACCATATGCAACTGGATGAGAACGTACATGCGGTTGTTGGCTTGGACCTCCAAAGAAGGCGGGACCATCCTTCATAGACCACGTTTTGACAGAGTCAAAATCGGGAAGAGTGTTCTGGTCGTCGAGCCGCGGGCCAGCCGTCTTTTGTCAGGACACTGGCCCGCCGTCGACGGAGCGGTCAACCCTCCCCTGCTCGTCACCCCTCAGGCATCTTCCAGGGCGCATAGGAGATGTAGGCCAGGCGGATAAACAATAGCGTCAGAGTCTTCTGAACGGAAATCTCCATAGCTCGCGGTTCGTCCGTCTCGCTATCATAGAGCAACTGGCAACTTTGCCCGGAGATGTCATCGCGTGTCGCGATCCACAGAAGCTCGATGACAACCTGCCCTGGCGTGTGCGACACCGTGTAACCGCCGATCCGATGAACCGTTGGGGTATTCCAGGACACCCGCCGCTCTCTGCCCTCCCCGTCCAGCTCCACATCGCCGACACCGGCAGCTCGCCCGCGCAGGCCGGTCCCACGATCCTGGAACAGGCCAGTGAAGGAGAACCGCCGCCGCGGCGAGACCGGGATCAGCGTGATTAGCCGCTTTGCATCCTCACGCGAAAATGTCGGCCCATCCCGCGTCAGGCGATCAAGCAGCGCATGCGCCTCAAGCCGCGCCTCAACGGTGAGCTCTTGATCGCTCATCCTCTTACTCATCCTTGGCCTCCCCATCGGCGGAGAGATCCGGATCGGCGTCGGCAAAACCGTCGTCTAACACCCATCGTGGTCTCCCCTCTCCGACCGGTGCGACGCGGATGGACTCATCCTCCAGGATGAGCCTGACCATATAGGCGCCGGCGGTTTTGAAGTGCGCCAGGCGATCAGAGAGGTTATCCCACGGCAACATGAGATCCGGGACGGCGGGCTCAGCCGTCGGGTCTATGGCCTGAAGAAGGATACGCGCATCGAGCCCGCCTTCCTCCAGAACCAGCCCATGCGAAGCCACCAGAGCGGCAAGGCGCTCGTAGTAGGCACGCATCAGTTCGCCCCCCGAGAGACGCTTCAGGCCGAAGGCGAAGTCGACGTGTCTGAGGAGCGAAGCTGGAAAGCCGGCATCGACGAGGGCCTTGAGGCACTCGACATGCAAGCGGGCCGGATCCGGCTCGCTGCGGGCAATCCCACCGATCTTGTCCTGAGCCAGCTCGGTGGTGAGGATGAAAATAGCATCAGCCAATGCACGAAACTTGCCTGCTTCATCGACAATGTAACCATGGCTCCAGATCCACTCGAGGCGGGTGCGGAGGTTCGGGTGGGCTTGATCAATATCCTGAAGCACGAACACGCCGTCAGGGTTGCGCTCCAGAGCCTGCAGCAACGAGTCTCCCTGCGTTGCAATTGGGGATGATGAGAAGATCTGGTCGATATCCTCCGCTGGATTGCCGGCCAGCTTGTACAGGCCGCCCATTCTCTTCAGGGATCGGACGAGGCCACCGATCAGATCGAGATGGTCTTCTTCCACATTCGGACCGGCAATGAGGAAAACGCCAGGCCGGCGCTGCAGGGGGCCGAGCGCGATGTGGTTGCAGACCTCCAGGGCGAATACCTCGACAGCGGTATCCTGGCCGATAATACGTTTCCTGGTGAGTGCGACGAGGCCGCGTATGGCTTGTGCAGAATCTTCCTGAGGTGTGGACATGGAATAGGTCTCAATGAGGGTTGATGATGAGTGTGGGCTGGCCTGCGTTGTGCGGGCCGCCCGTTGAAGGATCGACGATGTCACTCTTGCCTCAGGTGCTGCACCGCTTCGGATCGTCCTTCAGCGAGGCGTGAGGTGTCCTTTTTGGGATTTATCTCGTCTTTTCCTTCAACCGTCCGGTGATCTTCCCGTCATTCTCTCCTGGGATTGCTTCATCTCTCCTCGTACCCGGCACAAACCGACCCGGCCTCAGGCAAGCCGCCGGTCTTATGCTCGTCAAGGACATGCAGCGGCGCCCTGCTCCTTGAGATAGCCGGGACTTGCTGGAGGAACGCCGCAGGCTCTCAGGGTTACAATGACTGCAGTCGCATCAGTGGCTCGGCTGCTTACCCCAGCTCTGGGCACGCGAAGACACACTCACCACAAGTTTTCTCGCGTGGGGACGAAAGGCGTCAATACGGCTCTCGCGCCAGCCGACCCTGCGGATCACGCGAAAGCGATGAGCGTGATGATCCTCTGCAAATAGGGAAGTGCTAGAGGGCCAATCCCGATACTGCGCCGTCGCGCGCCACGAGGACGATCCGGATGCCGGCCCGTCTGACCAGTGGTCGGCGCCGCCAAGTCTCCGCAAGCATGCGGAAGACAGGTGTATCGGGCACAGCGGCGACGACGATGTCATCGCCGCCGATATCGAACAGCAGTGCCTCTCCGAGCGCTGTCGTCAGCAGCGAATGCTCGGCGCGTCCTGGCTTTCGGGCCAACGGTCCCTTGGTGCATTGTGCGACGATGCGCCGATTATCGATCGTGGCGACCACATTGCCTTCGCCCAGCCGCGAGTGCACCCGGATGGTCTTGTCACCGCGGCGGTAGGTACCGGACCAGGCGTTGCGGCCAACCTGCGGCTTCTTGGTCTGCTCCCATCCCGTGCCGGCCATGAAGCGGTCGATGTCGAATATGACGGCATCGCCGACCTTGATGCTGGCCCCGTCGATCGCGACGCTGGCCATGGCTCCCGAGCCGGGAAGTGACAGGATGAACTCGGCCAGCCCTAGGGCCACCTCGGCCTCCGGCATGCGGTCATCGGGCAGTGCGAGGTCCGGCGGCCCCTGGTCGCTCACGAGCTCGGAACTTGTGGTCGTCGGCTTGTCCATCATCCCCCGGCTATGCCAGCCTCGGCACGATTTGAAAACTACCGCGACTGTACGAGACGCAATGCCCCGTCGGAGGATCCCACCCGTGTGCAATCTGTATTCGAGCTACACCACCCAGGAGGCCATGCGCCGGGCCTTCGAGGTCGGCCGCGACAGCGCCGGCAACGTCCCTCCCCTGCCCGCGATCTTTCCGGACCAAATGGCTCCCGTCGTCCGGACCGTCGACGGCGAGCGCGAGCTGATCCAGATGCGCTGGGGTTTTCCGCCGCCGCCGAAGGTTGGCACCCAGCCGGTGACTAACGTGCGCAACGTAGCGTCGCCGTTCTGGCGCGCCTGGCTCAAGCCGCAGTACCGCTGCCTCGTGCCGCTTACCAGCTTCAGCGAGTACAAGGACACCAAGCCGCGCAAGACGCCGGTTTGGTTCGCGCTCAACCAGGAACGCCCGCTGGCAGCCTTCGCAGGTATCTGGCGGCCCTGGACGGGCGTGCGCGGCACCAAGGCCGAGCCGGTCGAGGGCGAGCACCTGCTCTATTCGTTCCTCACCTCAGAGCCGAACGGCGTCGTCGGGCCCATCCACCCGAAGGCCATGCCGGTCGTCCTCACCACACCGGAGGAGTACGAGACTTGGCTCACGGCGCCGGCGGAAGTGGCGCTCAAACTGCAGCGGCCGCTGCCCGATGACATGCTCGAGATCGTGGCCGAAGGTGCAAGATCCGATCGACCCGAGGCAGCTTGAACGGCCTGCAGCCTCCAAAGCTAGTTTTCAGGAGGTGTGCTGGATCTTGGTTGTGTTACTGAACCGTGTTGTAGCGTCGGCGCTTCAGCATGTGTCTCACCCTTGACTTCCTCAGCGCTCCTCGAGGGCTCGTTCACAGTCCGGACACTTCGAGGTTGCTGGGCCGAACTCGGCATAGCTTGTTTCCGGAGCCTCCGGTTCTTCCAGGCCTGCAGTATTTCTTGCCTCAGCCCTGGTCTGGGCTTCGGAAGGGTCCGCCAGATCGTCAGCGTGAACGCCTTTCCCACGGCGAGCACGAGGGCCATGCCATAAAGGAAAATGGTCGGCGAGAAACTCTCATCCATTTGCGGTCATCCTCTCAGCGCCCGCTCGACACCATCAGCCGTGTGCACTGTTGAAGCCCGCTCATACCATAACAATGATCAAAGCGCGGCTCCCTCGCTCCGAAGCTTTCGACCAAAGTCTGTCTTTCTGAATCCGACCCGCTGCTGAGGATAGGGAACGACGAACCGGCCTCAAGAGCGCCTATCGATCATCTGTGCCATCCGCCACGAATGTTGACCATGAGACTGCTTCAAAAAGCTCAGAACTTCTTCCGCAAGCCTGCATTACCGCCTGTGATCCAAAGGCAAGCAGCCGCCCATGATGAGCAGGTTGGCAGTTCACGGTCGAAGCGCGCTCAGATCAGGTACGTGCTGCGCCAGTACGAGAGAGGCAGTCTCAAGGAAACTGAAGCTGTCGAAGAACTGCTCAAGATCCTACGCTGAGACCGATCCGGGCTTCCCTGCCCTCCCCGCCTTGTAGCAGATAGCCACGTCGACGCTTTCGTCGGAGCCAAGTCTCGAGCGCTTCCACCGCGCATGATTGGTTTTCGTAAAGCTCGACCCTCCGCTGTCCTGGTCGACCAAGGCGCCCCCACTCGCGGATCAGGGTCGCATCACCGAACAAGCTCGGCTCGATCGACAGAACATAGTAGCGAGCCATGTTGCAGCTTGGATCGCACCTGTGAAGAACCAGATATTGGATCGTGTCTTGAGCCATGCGCCAGTGTCGCGCAGGCACCTGGACAAGATCCAATCAAAGTCCTGAATCCCTCGAGCATGAACGATTCACATCAGTGATGCACCCTGCTGTTGCCGCGCTGTGACCCCAGGCACGCTGGCCAGTCGCCATCTCGACGTGCACGATTGTCCCCTATGACATTCGTCGCCTCCTCATGGCCAGGAGTTCGACGGCAAGGTCGATCTTGCCGGCTTTGACCATGCGCGTGAGGGCGCGGAAGTAGCCGCCCGGGTTCTTGATCCGGCTCTCGCCGCCGTTCCTGGCGGCATCGTCCTCGTAGAGCTGCAGGACGTAGATCACCGCAATGGCCGCCCTGACGGTGCCAATGTCTTCCACCGCCTCGGCCCAGGCGCTCTCATGTGCCCCGAGCGAGGCTCGCAGGTAGCGGCCGGCCGAGACGATGTCAGCGAGGTCCCGCACCGGTTGGCCGTAGTCGCTGAGGGTGGGGCACGCCTCAAGGATCAATTCCGGTGATAGGTGCTCCGGGGGTTGTTCGGTTGAACGAACCACCTCAGCTTTCTTCGGAAAGCCCTTGTTACAAGGCTCACTAGGAGATCCGTTGTTGTTATTATTGTGCAGGACTCCGAGTCCGGCTTTGCCCGCTTCATAGAAGAACTCTTCAACATCAGTTCTCAACAGCTGCCAGGCATCCAGCACATCGGCGGGAAGCGTGATCCTGGACCGAGCCGGCGTGCGGGTCTGGAGAGCTTTCAACCGGGTCTCGAACGCGGAGCGATCCACATCCGGGAAGTGCTCGGCCAGGGCACTCAGGGCCT